>Ga0153915_10005255_pt1 | contig 12024 bp, 10 predicted proteins | sample Opewatmetagenome_2_FD_107003 | JGI IMG/M metagenome (GOLD analysis project Ga0153915, IMG submission 107003) | Freshwater wetland microbial communities from Ohio, USA - Open water 3 Core 3 Depth 3 metaG | ecosystem: Environmental > Aquatic > Freshwater > Wetlands | place: USA: Ohio, Lake Erie...
CTGTGGTGGTTTGCCATCCCCACCCGCTATTCGGCGGCGATATGCACAACTCTGTCGTCGGCGCTGTCTGCCAGGCACTGGTGAAGGCGGGCATCGCCGCCCTACGCTTCAACTTTCGGGGCGTGGGCCGGAGCCTCGGGCGCTTCGGCGACGGTGTGGGCGAACGCTCCGATGCCATCGCGGCGCTGGCCTACCTGCGTCAGAGGGAGGGCGTCGACCCCGCGAGGGTGGGCCTTGCCGGCTACTCCTTCGGTGCGGCCGTGGCCCTGTTGGCGGCCGACGATCAGGTGGCGGCGCTGGCCGCCGTCTCTCCCCCTGACCTTGGCCGAAGCATCCCACCGGTGGCCATCCGCTGTCCTACGCTCCTGATCACCGGCGATCGTGACGACGTGGCGCCTCCGCCTGGCGTCAACGCGCTCGCTCAGACGCTTGGCCCGAAGTGCCGCGTGGAAATCGTGCCCGGCACCGATCATTTCTGGTGGGGCCACGAGGAGAAGCTAGCTCAGAGCGTCGCCGGCTTCCTCCACGATGCCCTGCTGCCGGGCACGTGAGCTCGACTCCGTCCCGCACGACCTTGCTCCCCGTACGGGTAACCCCCGCGGCCAGCCGCGACGCTCTGTTGGGCTGGCAGGGCGATGTACTGCGCTTAAGCGTCGCCGCCCCTGCTCAGCGCGGCAAGGCCAACGAGGCGGTGCTCCGCCTCCTGTCCTCCGCGCTGGGCCTGCCGCGACAGCGGCTGCGCATCGTGCGAGGGCTAACGTCCCGTCAGAAGGTGATCGCGATTGAGGGGCTGGACGAGGCGGAGGTGCGGGCCCGACTGGACGTTGCCCGCTAGCCGTCGCGAATGAAAGCCGCCGTCTCTTCGGGGAGAGCGGTGTTGATGTGCATGCCCGAGCCGATCTCGAACCCAGCGGCGGTAGTCAGGCGCGGCACGATCTGCAGGTGCCACTGGTAGTAGGGCTTGACTGAGTTCTTGGTAGGGGCAGAGTGGATCACGAAATTGTAGTGGGGATCGCCGAGCTTCTCCTGTAGGTCCTTCAGCACCGAACCCAGCACCGGCGCCAGTTCCTCCAGTTCCTCGGGCGACGCGTCGCCGAATGAGGAGCGGTGCTGCTTGGGCATGATCCACGTCTCGAACGGCCAGCGCGAGGCGAAGGGATGGAACGCCAGAAAGCGCTCCGTCTCCATCAGCACCCGCCGGCCGGCGCTCCGCTCCTTCTCCAGAATGTCGCAGTACAGGCAGCGGCCGCAGCCGGCGTAGTAGGTACGGGCCACGTTGTAGCGCCGGCGTGCCAGGGGCGGCTCCACCGGCGTCGCCACGATCTGCGAGTGCGGGTGCGGCAGGGAGGTCCCGGCGACGGAGCCTTTGTTCTTGAAGATGATGATCAACTTCACGTGGGGGTCGGTCTTCAGGGCATTGTAGCGCTGCCTGTATACCTGAAGGACACCCTCCACCTCGCGGTCGTCCATGCGGCCCATCTCGCGGTTGTGGATCGGCGTGTCGATCACTACCTCGTGGGCGCCGGTGCCGCCGAAGCGCGAGAAGAAATCGTCGCCGCCCTCCTCGAAGGGAGCATCCGGTCTCAGCGCCGGATAGCGGTTGGGCACTACGCGAATGTCCCAGGGCCGGTCGCTGCCGGGAAGGGACTGGGTCAGTACCTCCGGCGGAGTCATGTGCTCGTGGCCGGGGCAGAAGGGGCAGCGATCGTGGAAATCGGCGCTGGGCTGATCAGCCTCCTTCCGCACCAACTCGTGGGGGCGCATGGCCCGCTCGTCGGCGATGATCACCCATTCCAGTGTCGTAGGATCGCGGCGCAGCTCTGACATGCTCTTGTGCTCCGGTGACAGCTAGCTTGCGCCCATTATACACAGCGGCAGCCCTAGGGGCCTGCCGCCCGACCTGCTCGCCCCTTGACAGAGCCTGGCGGGCCGCTAGCATGATGGAAGACGGACCTGCCTCGAGTCGGCAAGTGCCTGGCTAGGAAGAGAGCTCTTCATGGCAAACGTACGCAACTACCACGACGTCCAGCCGAACCGAGAGAACCCGGGCGTTGCCCTGCATCTGGTGATCGGCCCGGACGACGGCGCCCCCCGCTTCTCGATGCGCGTGTTCGAGGTGGAGCCGGGCGCCTCGACGCCCTTCCACACTCACTGGTGGGAGCACGAGGTGTTCATCCTGTCCGGCCAGGCCGTGGTCCGCGGAGCTGACGGCGAGCGCCGGCTTGTCCCCAACGACGCCGTCTACGTCCCCGGCGACGAGCAACATTGCTTCGTCAACACCGGCTCCGAGCCGCTGCGGTTCATCTGCTGCATCCCCCACGCGGAGACCTCTGCACCGCGTCCCGACCTGCCGCCGCCCCGCTGTGACCCTTAGCGCAGAGCCGAGTCGTCCAGCGAGAAGAGGGCGGGTTGGTCCGCATCCCCCTCGGGCGCGAAGCTGGAGACGCCCACGCCCAGGAGGCGGAAGCGGCGTCCAGCTGTTACCTCGCGCGTCAGCAGGCGGGCGGCCTCGTCGTAGATGGCATCGGCGGCGTCGGTGGAGTGGGCGAGGGTGCTCTGGCGCGTGAATGTGGTGAAATCGGCCAGGCGCAGCTTGATCTTCACCGTCCGCCCCTTCAGTCCGTGGCGTCGAAGACGCTCAGCCGTCTCCTCCGCCAGCTCGCGCAGGCTACCCTCCAGCGCCCGTAGGTCGCCCACGTCGCTGGGAAAGGTCGTCTCCGAGCTCACCGATTTCGTCTCGCGCTCCGCAACGACCGGGCTGTCGTCGATCCCTCTCGCCAGGTGCACGAGGTAGACGCCTCGCTCGCCGAACAGTGCCCGCGCCCACCCTTCCGAGCGTTCCGCCAGCCCGCCGATCGTCGTGATCGACTCGGCCGCGAGGCGCTCGGCGGTCTTGGGGCCCACACCCCACAGACTGCGCACCGGCAGCGGCGCCAGGAACTGTCGCTCCGTGCCTGGCGGCACCAGCACCAGCCCGTCCGGCTTGCCGAGGTCCGAGGCGATCTTCGCCACCGAGCGAGATGACGCCACGCCTACCGAGACCGTGAGGCCCACCTCCCGCCTAACGCGCTCCTTGATGTCTTCGGCGATGGCTTCGACACCAGTCGGGTCTGTCCGACTGTCGCGGAGGCCCTTGTCCACAGCGTCGGTCACATCCAGGAACGCCTCGTCCAGCGACACCGGCTCCACCAAAGGCGTCCAGCGGCGGAAGATCTCCATCACCTGGCGCGAGATCTCTGCGTAGCGTTCGAATCGGGGCGGCACCCGCACCGCCTCCGGGCAGAGACGCAGTGCCGTGGACATAGGCATGGCGGAGCGAATGCCGAAGGCGCGCGCCTCGTAGGAGGCGGCGGCCACTACGCCCCGCGATTGGGGAGACCCACCCACCACCACCGGCCGCCCCCGCAGCTCCGGGGTGTCCAGCTGTTCCACCGAGGCGAAGAAGGCGTCCAGATCGGCGTGAATGATCCAGGGTGACATATCGCACTATCCATGATGGTGCACGGGCGGCGGCATCTGCAATGAGAGGACGGCCCGCGGCGAACCTCCCGACTGGATACCACGGACCAGCCAGCGGTCCCCGACGATCTCGTCGATAACCTCTGGGCGGGCATCGGCAACATACCACGGACGAGGACGCAGCTACCATCCGGCTCAAATCTCTTCCAAACGCGCGTCCAAGCTGATAAACTAACTTGTGGCCTGCTCCTCTATGGCGCCTCCGGCCTCAGAGTGCACCACGTCCATGTTTGGTACCATCGCTTTATCGCCCAAGGCCCTCGCGGACTACGAGCCCATCATCGGCGAGGAGGCACTGGCGGAGCTCCATAGCCTCGCCCGGCCTCTTCGGGGCATGCGCGTGCTCCACCTCAGCGTTGCCGCCTTCGGCACTGCCGTGGCCGACATTCTCTCCTCTCTGGTGCCTCTCATGAGCGACCTGGGGCTGCCAAGCCAGTGGCAAGTCCTTCGGCCGGCCCAGGAATTCATCGCCGTGAACAGGGCGATGTACGAAGCCCTGGCGGGCGTCGGCGCGCGCTGGAACGCCGAGATGGAGACGGTATGGCACGAGTACACTGCCATGAACGCTGAACTCTTCGCCGAGGAGTTCGACTTCGTGGTCGTGCACGACCCCCAGCCGGGGGGCATCCTGTCGGCCTTCACGGAGCACCGGGGCCGCCGGCCGTCCGGCCGTTGGGTCTGGCACTGCCACCTGGACCTAGGCGAAGCCCAGCCCGACGTGTGGCGGCTCATGCAGCGCTACTGCCACGCCTACGACGCCTTGGCCTTTGACCTGGGAGAGTACGTGCCGCGCGACATCGAGGCGCCCATCATCACTGTCATCGAGCCGGCCATCGACCCCCTGGGGCCCAAGAACATGGACCTGCCGCCGGAGACCGTGACGGGCATGCTCGAGCGCTACGGTCTCGACCCGGCCCAGCCCATCGTCTGCCAGATCTCCCCCTTCGACCATTGGCACGACCCCCTGGGCCTCATCGATGCCTATGAAACGGTGGAACGGCAGGTGCCCGGCCTTCAGTTGGTGCTGGTGGCCACCTATCTGGCCGAGGACCCCGAGATGCGCGGCTACTACGAGCAGGTGGCCCGCCGCGCCGAGATGCACCCCGATATTTTCGTTCTCTCCAGCCACTCCAGCCTGCGGGCCTTGGGCAACGTCGAGCTCAACGCCTTCCAGCGGGCCGCTCTCGCCATCGCCCAGAAGTCAATCCGCAAGGGCTTTTGGGTCATGGCCTCGGATGTCCTCTGGAAGGAGCGGCCGGTGATCGCCAGCCCATTGGGCGGCATCCCCCGCCAGGTGATCGACGGCGAGACCGGGTACCTGGCCCGCACCACCGACCAGTTCGCCCAGCGCATCCTCGAGTTGCACCAGCACCCCGAGCTGGCCGCCCGCTTGGGCCGCGCCGGCCGGCAGCACGTGCGGGACAACTTCCTTATCACGCGCTACCTGCGGGACTACCTGCGCCTCTTTCAGCAGATGGTCGCTCCGCCTGTGGCCTAGCCAAGACGCTATCGATGCTCACCTCGGTTCCTGTCACCCCCAAGGCGCTGGCCGACTATCGTCCCATCGTCGGCGACGCCGCGATCGATGAGATCCAGCGCCTAGCCGAGCCGCTCCGCGGCGCGCGGGTCCTCCATCTCAACGCCACCGCCTTCGGCGGCGGCGTGGCGGAGATCCTGTCGGCCTTCATCCCTCTCTTGAACGACCTCGGACTTCGGGCGGACTGGCAGATCATCAGCGGCGCGGATGAGTTCTTTGCTGTCACCAAGGCCATGCACAACGGCCTCCAGGGCATGTTCGTTCCCTGGACGCCGGCCATGCGGGACACGTGGTTCCATTACAACCGGCTTAACGCCGACCTGCTCGACGGCGAGTACGACTTCGTCGTGGTACACGACCCCCAGCCGGCAGGCATGCTGGGGTTGGGCATGGAGCGCGGACGACCGAAGGCAGGCAAGTGGGTCTGGCGGTGCCACATCGACCTGACCGCTGCCCAGCCCGAGCTGTGGGACTTCCTGCGTCCCTCTCTCTCCCCTTACGACGCGGCTGTGTTCACGCTAAAGAGTTACGCCAAGGAGGATGTGCCTACGCCGCGGGTTTTCTTCTTTCCGCCGGCCATCGACCCCCTCAGTCCGAAGAACGTAAAGCTGGCCCCAGATACGGTGGAGGCTATCCTTAGCCGCTATGCCGTCGACCCTCACCGTCCTATCTTGGCGCAGGTCTCCCGCTTCGACCCCTGGAAGGACCCTCTGGGCGTGATCGACGGCTACCGCTTGGTCAAGCGGGAGATACCCGAGATCCAGCTCGTCCTCGCGGGCTCCATGGCCCACGACGACCCGGAGGGCTGGTCCTACTACGAGCGCACCGCCCGCCGCGCCGGGGAGGACATGGACATCCACATCCTCACGAATCTCACCGGCGTGGGCAATGTGGAGGTCAACGCCATCCAGACGGCGGCACGGGTGGTGGTGCAGAAGTCGCTGCGCGAAGGCTTCGGTCTGGTAGTCTCCGAGGCGTTGTGGAAGGGGCGGCCGGTGGTGGCCGGGAACGTCGGCGGCATCCCCCTCCAGGTCCTCGACGGCCGCACAGGGTATCTGGCCAACAGTCCCGCTGAATGCGCTGAGCGGATCCTCCACCTGCTGCGTAACCCGGAGGTGGCCGACAGCATGGGCGCCGCCGGCCGCGAGCACGTGCGGTCCAACTTCCTCATCACCCGCTATCTGTGCGATCATCTTAAGATGTTCACCGCCCTGACTGACGGCAAAGGGGCATCTAGCTCGACGTTGGAGGCCTCGCAGCGGAGCGGAGAATCGAGGTGACGAGAATATGAACCCAGTGCTGGCTCTCATCCTGGCCGGCGGACGGGGCGAGCGCCTGAGCATCCTGGCCGAAGAGCGCGCCAAGCCGGCAGTCGCCTTCGGCGGCAAGTATCGCATTATCGATTTTGCCCTCAGCAACTGTATCAACTCCGGCCTCTTCCGCGTCGGCATCCTGACGCAGTACCGACCCCGCTCCCTCAACAACCACATCGGCATCGGTCGGCCCTGGGACCTCGACCGCTCCACGGGCGGCGTCTCTCTGTTGCAGCCCTTCATCGGCCGGAAGGCCTCCGACTGGTACAAGGGCACCGCCGATGCCGTCTACCAGAACCTCTACTTCGTGGAGGAATCGCAGGCCGACCAGGTACTGATCCTTGCCGGCGATCACATCTACAAGATGCGCTACGAGGCTATGCTCGAATTCCACCGCGCCCACAAAGCGGACATTACCGTAGGCGTCGTGGAAGTACCTCTAGAAGAGGGCCGCCGCTACGGCGTGCTCAGCCTGGACAAGAACGACCGCATCGTTGATTTCCAGGAGAAGCCGTCCCGTCCCCAAAGCAACCTGGCCTCGATGGGCATCTATGTCTTCAAGAGAGAGTGCCTGGTGGAAGCGCTGGAGGAAGATGCTCACCGCCGCTCTGGTCACGACTTCGGCCACGACGTCATCCCTGCTCGCTTGGGGCGCGATCGCGTCTTCGGCTATCGCTTTAGCGGCTACTGGCGCGACATCGGCACCATCGACGCCTACTGGCAGGCCAATATGGACCTGCTAGCCGAACTGCCGGAGCTCAACCTCTACGACCCAAACAACATCGTGCGCACTCAGGACCAGCAGCGGCCGCCCCTGAAGGCCGGCCCCGGCTCCCGCATCAGCCGCAGCATCTTGTCCAGCGGTTGCATCGTCAACGGCTACGTCCACAACTCAGTGCTTTCACCCGGCGTCTTCGTGGAAGAGGGGGCCACGGTGGTCGACTCCATCCTCTTCGACGACTCCCACATCTCCAGCGGCGCCGTCCTGCACCGCTCCATCCTGGACAAGCTGGCCTTCGTGGGCGCCCACAGCCAGGTGGGCTGGGGTGACGACTACACACCCAATCAAGAGGAGCCGGAGGTCCTCCACAGCGGCATCACTATCGTAGGGAAGCGGGCGCGCCTCCCCAACGGCATCCGTATCGGGCGGAACTGCATCATCGGGCCCGGTGTCAGGGAAGACGACTTCCCCGCGGACTACGTAGCCAGCGGCAGCTCCATATCCGCAGCGGGCCCTGTTGCGGGCCCGCCCTGACCGTGAGGTGAACATGACACAGGGAGCTTTCACTTTCGTCCTCCACAGCCACCTTCCCTACTGCCGCCAGGCCGGCCGCTGGCCCCATGGCGAGGAGTGGCTCCACGAGGCCATCTCTGAGACTTACCTCCCTCTACTGATGGCCCTCGATGAGCTGAACGAGGAGGGCTGCCCTTTCCGCCTGACTCTGGGCATCACCCCCGTCCTGGCAGAGCAGCTTGCCGATAGCTTGGTGCTGGCCCACCTCGAGGAGTTCCTGGACGAGAAGGTGAATCGTGCAGAAGCCGACATCGGCCGCTTTCAGCAAGAGGGCGACGATCATCGCGCCTACGTCGCCGGCTACTATCGTGACTGGTACGGCAGTGTGTTGGGTGCCTTCCGTCAGCGCTTCTCGCGGGACATTGTCGGCGCCTTTCGGCGGCTCCAGGATGAGGGCCACGTTGAGATCCTCACTAGCGCCGCCACCCACGGCTATTTGCCGCTTCTCAGCCGCGATTCGTCGATTCACGGCCAGCTTGCGGTGGGAGCCGATGCCAGCCGCCGCCATTTCCGGCAGACGCCACGAGGCGCCTGGCTCCCCGAATGCGCCTACCGACCGCCCCACATGGCCCAAGGAGAGCGCGGCCGCTATCTCAAGCCCGGCCTCGAGGAGTTCCTGGCCGAGCTGGGCATCACCTGCTTCTTCGCCGAAACACACACCTTAGAAGGCGGCCTGCCGGTGGGTAAGGCCCGCGGTGACGCCATTGGCCCCTACGGGGATATCCCCCGCCGCTACCTCGTGCCTCTCACCGGTTATACCGAACCGACCGAAAAGACCACCTTCCAGCCCTACTGGGTCCAGTCGCCGCGGGTGGCCGTCCTCGGGCGCAACAACGCCACCGGCATGCAGGTCTGGTCTGCCGATTGGGGCTACCCGGGCGACTTCTGGTATCGCGAGTTTCATAAGCGGGACGGCGTCTCCGGCCTCCAGTACTGGCGGATCACCGGCGCCAAGACCGACCTTGGGTCGAAGGCCCTCTACGAACCGTCCTGGGCCGAGTCCCGCCGCAAGGAGCACGTGGCCCACTACGCCGCCCTGGTGCAGGGCGCCCTGGCGGACTACCATCAGCGCAGCGGCAAACCCGGTATCATCGTCGCCGCCTACGACACAGAGCTCTTCGGGCACTGGTGGTTCGAGGGCATCGCCTGGATCCAGGGCGTCCTACGGGAACTCTCGCGCAGTGAGACCCTGGAGCTCACCACCGCCAGCGATTTCATCGCCCGCCATCCGCCCGAGGACGTCCTGGCGCTGCCGGAGGGCTCTTGGGGCGTCGGCGGCGGCCATTTCACCTGGGACAACGTGGACACCAGCTGGATGTGGCCCATCATCCACGACGCCGAACGCCAGATGGAGGAGCTGGCCGTCCAACACCCTTCGGCAAACGACAACCTGGGTGAGATCCTGGCCCAGGCGGCCCGCGAGTTGCTCCTCCTGCAGTCCAGCGACTGGCCCTTCCTGGTGACTACCGCCCAGGCCCGCGAGTACGCCGTCCTCCGCTTCCAGGAGCACCTGGACCGCTTCCAGCGCCTGGCCGGCATCGCCCGCGGCGGCCAGGCGAGCGAGGGCGACCTGAACTTCTGCCGCGATCTCTTCGAGCGGGACAAGGTCTTCCCTCACATCGACTACCGCCTTTTCCGGCCACGGGAGGGGCTCGCAGTCTCGCAGCCATGAACCGGGCCCTGAAGATCCTCTTCGTCGCCGCCGAGGTAGGCCCTTTCGCCAAGGTGGGCGGCCTGGCCGATGTGGCGGCCGCCCTGCCCAGCGCCCTGGCCGCCCGCGGCCACGACGTGCGCGTGGTGACGCCGCGCCACTCGCCGGAGCCCATCGGCGAGGTTGCCGCCTCGGTCCCCCTGAGCGCCGGGCGGTCGGCAGCCGTTCGCAGCACCACCTCCGGCGGCGACGGCGTACCGACCTATCTGGTGGAGAGCGAAGGGCTCTTCCCCGGCAGCCGCATCTACGGCGAGGCGAATGACCTGGAGCGTTACCTCGCTTTCTGTCAGGCAGTCCTGGAGCTTCCCAAGCAGCTCGGTTGGCCACCCGACGTCTTTCACTGCAACGACTGGCACACGGCCCCCATCGCCTTCGGGCTGCGTAACCGCGCCTGGGGCGATGCCTTCTACCGCGACGCCGCCTGCGTTCTGACGATCCACAACCTGCGCTATCGCGGCCCCGACGATCTTGCCGATTTCCTCTGCCAAGGCATCTACTACGCCGACGCCGTCACCACCGTCAGCAAGACCTATGCCCGCGAGATCCTGACGCCGCAATACGGCGAGGGCCTTCACGCTCTTCTCCTGGAGCGCCAGGACCGCCTCTTCGGCATCCTCAACGGCCTCGACTACCGCGTCTATGACCCGGCCCACGACCCTCATCTTGTGGCCAACTTCGACTCAGACACGGTGGAGCGTCGAGCCGCCAACAAGGCCGCCCTCCGGCAGCGAACGGGCCTCACGGCGGACCCCTACGTGCCCCTCGTAGGCATGGTCTCCCGTCTGACGGAGCAGAAGGGGATGGACCTGGCGCTGGAGGCGATGGAGACTCTTCTGCGCGAGGGGGCTGCCCAGCTGGTCGTGCTTGGCAGCGGCGATGAGGCCTACCATCGCGCTTTCCGTGACCTGGCCCAACGGCATGCCGGTCACGCTTTCGTCTCCATCGCCTTCGATCATCCGCTGGCGCAGCTAATCTACGGCGGCTGTGACCTCTTCCTCATGCCATCGCGCTTCGAACCCTGTGGCCTGGGCCAACTCATTGCTCTGCGATACGGCGCCATCCCCGTGGTGCGCCACACCGGCGGCCTGGCGGACACCGTTCAGGACTATAGCGGGCCGGAGAGCGAGGGCAACGGCTTCGTCTTCCACGAATACAGTTCAGGGGCGTTGCTGGCCGCCCTGCACCGAGCCTTGGCCGTCTTCCAGCGCCCGGACGAGTGGCGCAGTCTGCAGACGCGCGGCATGGGGCTCGACTTCTCCTGGGAGCGGTCGGCCCAACGCTACGAAGCCACCTACCGTCAGGCCCTCGCCTTCCACGGCTAAGACCCTCGCCTGGCCTCTCCCGTCGCGACCCTGTAGAATGTGCCACGACGGAGGGTCGCCAGTGAACACACGAGTACAAACAACGTGGCTCAAGCCATATATCTCCTTTGCGGCCAACCTACTGGCCGTCTGCCTTCTTTATGTGGGCTATCTGCTGATCCGCGGATTGATTGCCAGGCACATAGATGTCGGGGAGGCGATTGACAGAGGTCACGACCTGGCCCATCTGGAGCAGGACCTGCACCTCTCGTATGAGGGAGCGGTCCAGGGCGTGGCCATGGAGATCCCTCTGGCCATTCCCCTGCTCAATGCCATCTACATATGGGGACACGTGCCGTTCCTTATCGGCGAGTTCGCGTGGCTGTACCTCAGGGAACCACGGTGGTTCGCAGTCCTCAGGAATGGCCTAATCCTTTCGGCCATCCCCAGCGTCGTACTGTACATCACGGTGCCTACGGCACCGCCCCGGTTGAATCCCGAGCTGCAACTGGTAGATACCGTCGCCGGACCAAATCACTCCAACTACTTCATCCAACCGGAGGTCTTTGCGAACCACTTTGCGGCGATTCCGAGCATGCACGTCGGATGGGCCCTGGCGGCGGGGCTAGCGGCGTTCCTGGCGATGCGGACTTCGCGCTGGCGATGGCTGGGGTTGGCGATGCCGGCAGCCATGACGGCGGCCGTGATGGGGACGGCCAACCACTACGTCCTGGACTGGGTGATCGGCTGCGCCATCGCCGCTGCGTGCTTCGCGGCGGCGTGGATGTGGGAGAAGCGAGCTTCCTCGCCGTCGGCCTCGCCCAACCCGTCGTAGCCCACCGCGCCGCCCCTATGTATAATGGTGAACCAGATATGTCTTCGCTGAGGGCCGACTGACCGTGCTCTACTGGGCGCAGCTTCTGCACTCCTACCAGCCGCCCACTCAGCTCCACGCCGTCCTGGCCAAGGTCTACGAAGAGTCCTACCTGCCCCTGCTGGAGGTCTTCGAGAAGCATCCACACGCCAAGGTCACCGTCAACATCAACGCCTGTCTCACCGAGCTCTTGTCCCAACACGGCTACTCGCGCTTCATCGAAGGGATGCGCGAACTTGCCGAGCGCGGCCAGATCGAGTTCACCGGCAGCGGTAAGTATCATCCGATACTGCCCCTCGTTCCCCATCGCGAGACGGAGCGCCAGATCAGTCAGAATCGCAAAGCCAACCGGTACTTCTTCGGCCCCGCCTACCGGCCTCAGGGGTTCTTCCCGCCCGAGATGTGCTACAGTCGCGACATCGTCGAGCCTATCGCGAAGACCGGCCACCGCTGGATCATCCTCAGCGGCGTCGCC
>Ga0153915_10005256_pt1 | contig 12023 bp, 9 predicted proteins | sample Opewatmetagenome_2_FD_107003 | JGI IMG/M metagenome (GOLD analysis project Ga0153915, IMG submission 107003) | Freshwater wetland microbial communities from Ohio, USA - Open water 3 Core 3 Depth 3 metaG | ecosystem: Environmental > Aquatic > Freshwater > Wetlands | place: USA: Ohio, Lake Erie...
GGACAAGCGGGCGTACTTCCTGCACAAGCTCCCCAAGTACGGCAACGATAACGATGACGTTGATGCCATGGCCGTGAAGGTGCTGGACCATTTCTGCGACGAGGTGTCAAGGCACAGGAACTATCGCGGCGGCGCGTTCTGGCCGGGCGTCTTCGCTGTGGGGTTTCACATTACGATGGGCGCCTTCGCCGCTGCCAGCGCCGACGGGCGCCACGCCGGCGAGGTGCTGGGCAACGGCCTTACGCCCACCAACGGCAACGCCCTCAGCGGCCCCACGGCGGTGCTCAACTCGGTGACTAAGCTGCCGCTCGCCCGCGTCTACAACGGCGCCAACTTGAACATGAGGTTCAACGCCCGCAGGCTCAAGCCGGAGATCCTGATGGCGCTCATGCAGACCTACTTCCAGCGGGGCGGGGTCCAGGTCCAGTTCAACATGATCGACTCCGCGACTCTGAGGGAAGCCCAGGCCCACCCAGAGCAGTATCGCGACCTGGTGGTGAGGGTGAGCGGATACTCGGCCCTGTTCACGGGGCTGAGCGAGATGGCCCAGGATGAGATCATAAGCCGCGTGGAATACGATCTGTAGCTGGACGAGGGGCGCCGGACCCGCAGCGTGCGAAATCGAGGCCCGGCCAACGGAGGTACGAAGTGACAAAAGTCGTAACGATGAAGGAGGCCATCGCCCAGCATGTCAACGACGGCGGCTTTCTGTTTATCGGCGGCTACATCTGCCGGACGCCCTTCGCTGCCATCCACGAGATCATCCGGCAGGGGAAGAAAGACCTGACCATCACCCGCAGCAACGCTGCCGACGACTTCGACATGATGATCGGCGCGGGCGTCGTCAAGCGGTTCATCGCCACCTTTCTGTCGCTGGGCTATTTCGGGCTGGGGCGTTGCTACCGGCGCTCCATCGAGCAGGGCATTCCCCACAGGATAGAGGTGGAGGAGTACACTAACCTCTCGCTTCCCATGATGCTCATGGCCGGCTCCATGGGGATGCCCTTCGTGCCCGTGAAGGACATGGCAGGCTCCGACCTGCTCAATGTGAAGTCGTTCATGGGCGACAACAAGTACAAGATCATCGACTCCCCCTTCGACGGGAGCCGAACCGTACTGGTGCCGGCCCTTCACCCCGACCTGGCGATAATCCACGTGCAGCAGGCGGACGAGTTCGGGAACGCCCAGATCTGGGGCATCGGCGGCGACTGCCAGGCGGGGGCCAACGCCGCCAAGAAGGTCATCGTGAGCTGCGAGCGCATCGTCAGCAGAGACACCATCGGAAAGGACCCCAACCGGACCATCGTTCCCGACTTCAAGGTCGTCGCCGTCGTGGAGGAGCCCTGGGGTGCCCATCCCGGCTACACGCCCGGCTTCTACGACGTAGACTTTACGTTCGGCTACCAGTACCAGCAGGCGTCTGACACCGTCGAGGGCTTCAAAGCGTTCCTTGACGAGTGGGTATTCGGTGTGCGGGACAGGACCGAATACATCCAGCATTACATCCAGAAGCAAGGGTATCCGGCCTTCAAGGCTCTCCAGGCCGAGTTCGACTACGGGTACCCGGTGAGCTACGCGTACTGAGGCTTGCGATGGCGAATCATCCCAGCGACTACACCAAGCCCGAGCTCATTGCCTGCTGCGGCGCCAGGGAGATCAGGGATGGCGACGTGGTGCTGGTGGGGACAGGCTTCCCCACCATGTCCGCCAACATCGCCCGCTACACCCACGCGCCGAACGCCAGGCTGATGCAGGAGTCGGGCGTCTTCGATGCGCAACCGAAGCGGCCGGCCCTATCTGTGGGCGACCCCTGCCTGAACCCGGGAGCGGCGATGATCGGCACGCTGCTGGACATAATGGGCGCGTTCCTGCAGGGGGGCTGGGTGGACGTCGGCTTCCTCTCGGGCAGCCAGGTCGACAAGTACGGCAACATCAACACCACCGCCATCGGCGACTACCGGAAGCCCAAAAGCCGCCTCCCCGGCAGCGGCGGGGCGAACCCCATCGGCTCGCTGGCCAAGCGGGTCATCATCATCGCGCTGCACGACACCCGCCGGTTGGCCGAAAGGGTGGACTTCATCACCACGCCGGGCTACATCGACGGCGCGGGGGCGAGAGAGCGATGGGGGCTTCCGCCCGATACCGGCCCCGAGGTCATCATCACCAACAAGGCGGTGCTGCGTTTCGACAGGGGCACGGGCGAGGCCTATCTGGCCACCTACCACCCGGACACCTCGATAGACGAGGTCCGCAGGAACACCCCCTGGGACCTGAAGGTGGCCGAGGACGTGCGCGAGACGGAGCCGCCCACTGCCGAAGAGCTGAGGGTGCTGCGGGAGATCCTCGACCCCAAGCGGATGATTTCGGCCTACGAGAGGCGTGGGTACGTGTGATGGAACAGGACGTGGGATGCACGCGAAGGCTGGCGGAGTTCGGCGCGGGCGTTTCTCTGGAGCGCCTGCCCGCGGAGGTGGTCGACAAGGCCAAGCTCTGCCTGCTGGACTTCTTCGCCAACGTCTACGGCTCGCTGGAACTGGAGGCTGTCGCGGGAGTGGTGTCCTACGTGCGCTCCCTGGGAGGGCCCGAGGTTGCCACCGCCCTCGGCTGCGGCTTCAAGACCGGGCTCCACAACGCGGCCTTCCTGAACGGCACCGCCGCCGAGGCGATCGAGGCCCAGGACGGTCTCCGCTTCGGAGGGAACCATCCCGGCACCGCCGTCATCCCCGCGGCCCTGGCCGTGGCCGAGCACCTGGGCCGCGGCGGCAGGGAAGTCATCGAAGCGATGGTGACCGGCTACGAGGTCGCCGGCCGCATCGCCGCCGCGGTCCATCCCCACCACACGCTGGCCGGATTCCTGCCTACGGGCACCTGCGGCGCCTTCGGGGCGGCGGCCGCCGCCTCCAAGCTCATGGCCCACGACGCCGAAGGCATGCTCAACTCGATCGGCATTGCTGGCTATCTGGCGCCCCTTTCCATGGCCGAGCACCTGATGGGCGGGTACACCTCGAAGATCGTGCAGGGGGGCCAGGCCGCCAGCGCAGGCCTGACCGCTGCGGGGCTGGCCGGCGCCGGAATCACCGGCCCGCCCTACGTGCTGGAGGGCTCGCACCTGAAGGGCGGCTTCACCCAGATCACCACCCGCAGCGAGCCGGACCTGAAAAGAATTGTCGACCAGCTCGGCGAGCGCTTCTCGATTATGGACGTCTACCTCAAGCCCTACACCGCCTGCCGGCATACTCACGGCGCGGCCCAGGCGGCGCTGGAGCTTGTGGTCGGGGAGAGCTTCCAGCCGCAGGACATCGAGGCGGTGGACGTATACACCTACGGCATCGCCTCCATCGCCGTCGGCAAGGGCGTGACCGCGGAGAGCACGTTGGTCTCGGCCCAGTTCTCGTTGCCTTACGTGGTCTCTGCCTGCTTGATTGACGGCGAGATGGGCCCGGCGCAACTGAAGGCGGCTCGGATCTCCGATCCCGCCGTGCTGGAGCTCTCCCGGAAGGTCAGAGTCAGCGTTGACTCGGAGCTGAGGCGCGCCTATCCGGGCGTGACCGCCAGCCGGGTGGAGATCAGGCTCAAGAGTGGGCGAACGCTGGTGAAGCAGGTGGACATCCCGCAGGGGGACCCGCGAAACCCGATGACCGCGGAGGGCGTGGCTGACAAAGTGAAGCGCTTCGCGTCGAGGAAGGACGAAGAGGCCCTGAGCAGGGTTATCGGCCTATCGTTGGAGCTCGAGAATCTGGGGGACATCAGGGCGCTGACATCCATCGTCTGAAGCATCGAGCCTGCCAGCAACAGGACCAAGGAGAGGGACATGGACTTCGACCTGAACGAAGAGCAGCGCATGCTCGTGGACATGCTGAGCAGCATGGGCAAGCGCGAGAACTTCAAGAAGCTGGCGGTGGAGATCGATAGGACGGGAGAGTTCCCCAGGCATCTGGTGAAGCTGTACGCCGATCTCGGGCTGCTGGGAATGACCCTCTCGCCGGAGTACGGCGGCGGCGGTCAGCCCGGCATCAACGCCATCCTGGCCATCGAGGAACTGGCCAAGTTCAGCCCCGTGATCGCCACGCCGGTGTTCGAGTCGAATATCGGCCCGGTGAGGGTCATCGACACCTTCGGGACGGAAGAGCAGAGGCGCGCCATCATCCCCGGCGTCTGCAAAGGCGAGCTGAGCGTCTCGGTTTCGATGACCGAACCGGAGGCGGGCTCCGATCTCACCTCGCTCTCCACGAAGCTAGTGGAAAATGGGGACGCCTATTCCCTCAACGGGCGCAAGGTGTTCATCTCGGGCGGAGGAGAGGCCAGTCACTACCTGGTCTACTGCCGTTTTGGGGACGTGCCCGGGTACAAGGGGATCGGGGCCGTCGTGCTGGAAAAGGGAACGCCGGGCTTCACCTTCGGGAAGCAGGAGGAGTTGATGGGGGTGCGGGGGATGCCGTCCTGCGACCTCATCTTCGAGGAGGTGAAGGTTCCCAGGGACAACGTTGTACTTCAGGCGGGGCGGTTCCGGGAACTGATGACGACCTTCGACCTGGAGCGATGCGGCAATTCCGCCATGTGTCTCGGCGTTGCCGGTGGAGCGCTGGAGGAGGCGAAGGCCTACGCGACCGAGCGCAAGGCCTTCGGCCGGCCGATATGCGAGTTCCAGGACATACAGTTCCTCATCGTCGACATGGCCATGAAGCTGGACGCCGCCCGCCTCCTGGTCCATCGAGCGGCCACCAACGCGGGCCGGGGCTTCCCCTCGATGTATGAGTCGGCCATGGCGAAGTGCTTCGCCAACGAAATGGCGGTCGAGGTCACCAACGCCGCCATGCAGGTCTTCGGTGGCTACGGGTACAGCAAAGAGTTCCCGGTGGAAAGGATGCACCGAGATGCCCTGGCCTGGAGGGTTGCCGGCGGCACTGTCCAGATGCTGCGGATCACGATGGCCAGCATCCTCTTCGCCAGGCGCTTCGACCAGCGAGGAGATCGGAAGAGCGAGGCGTAGGAGAGAGCGCCAAATCAAAGAGGCCGGCCCCCTGGGGGCCGGCCCTCTTTCTTGGGGGGCGTGGGTCGTGACTAAGATTCGCCCTGGAATTGGCGTACCGGTCCGAAATACTCCCAGTAGCCCTTGCCGTTCTCGTCGACCTTGGCCTCGAGGTAACGGCTGCTCTGGTAAGCGACGTGGTCGGTGGGCGAGAAAGAGATGTTTACGCCGTCCAGCATCAGATCGCTGTGGAAGTCCTTAGTGGACTCGACCGCCTCCATTAAGCCCTCACGGGTCAGGTTATCGCAGCTCCGGTTCAGTATGTCGACCGCCATCTCGCCCAGGATCTGAGCGTACATGGTGAAGTTGCTGGCGGTGGGCCCATTGTACTTGCTCATGATGTCGAAGTGCTGAGCGACCGCCGGGTCCGTGTCCTTCTGGGAAGCCAGCTTGTTGGCGTTGGTCGTAACCGCACCCTTGAGGAGCTCAGGAGATACGAACGAGAACATCAGGTCATCAGAGGCGATGTAGGGCATGACGAGCTGGGGGTGCCAGCCCAAGCGGTCCGCCGTCTTGATGGCCTGCGCGGCGAAGCCGAGATTAGCATTGAGAACGAGAACGCCGGCGTTGGACTTCGCCAGATTGGCGACCTGGGAGGCGACGGAGATGGCGGTGTATTCGTAGCTCTGGTCGGCAATGATCTGGTTTTTGCTGGGATCGAGCCCCTTCTTCACGCCGGCGAACCCGTCGACGCCCACCGTGTCGTTCTCCCAGAGGACGGCTACTGTCTTGCCTGGATGATTCTCTGAAATGTACTGGCCCAGGAATGTCCCATCGATGGTGTAGCTGGGGATCATCTGGACTGTCCAGGGGTGCCCGCAGGGGTCGGCGCCGAAGCGGGCGCCGCCGGCCGACGCCAGGATATCGGGCACCCCGTTATCGTTTAGCCACTCCCAGGAGCCGGGATGGGCCGCGTCGCTCAGGGAGCCGACCATGGCGAAGACCTTGTCCTGCTCCACCAGCTTGCGGACTGCCTCCAGCGATCGGGCCGGGTCGTCACCGTTGTCCACCACCTTGTAGGAGATCTTTCGACCGCAGACGCCGCCCTGGGTGTCGTTGATGTAGTCGAAGTAGGCCGTGGTGGCCTTCGGGAGCGTGGAGTACACGGCGCCGAGGCTGCCGCTGAGAATGGTGTCCGCCCCCAACAGGATCTCCTTGTCCGTGATCCCCGGCGGAGGGCCCGGCTCAATCGTAGCGGCACGCGCCTCCGGGCCGCACACCTGCGCCCCGGGTGTGCCGGTGGCGGCGGCGGTGCCGGTAGCAGTGGTTGTGCGGGTCGCGGCAGCGGTGCCGGTAACGGCGGCTGTGCCGCTCGCGGCGGACGTGGCGGTGCCGGTGGACGTCTCCTCATTCCCGCCGCAGGCGGCCAGGGCTACCAGGAGCACGCACGCGAAGAACAAGAAGACTACGCGCCAGGCCCAACGCGATGGCCGGGCGAGATGCTTGGCTTTCATGTCGGCCTCCTTTACCCCGTTTGGATTCTAGACCGGTAGTGGCTTGTGTCAAGCAAGCACGCGGTCTGTGTTGGACGGCTCAGGCCGAAGGGGTCGCCGGCTGGCGGGCCCGGGCCTCGGCCAGGCCCCGCCGAAAGGCCTTCAGGTTGAGATCAAGCCGGTCAGCCGAGAGGCTCTCCTGGAACTCCAGCTCGACCTCCTCCGGCCCTAAGGGAACCAGGCCGGCCCCCACCAGCGCTCCTACCATGACGATGTTGGCCAGGATGGGCGCTCCCAGCTCCACCGCAATCTCCGTGGCGTTGATCAGCCAGGCGCTGCTGGTCAGCTCCTCCAGAGCTCCCATTATCTCGTCGACGGTGGGGTAGCGGGCAGCGCCGATGGCCACGGATAGCGGGTACACGGGCCTGGAGTTGGTGATGACGGTGACGTCGGGATTGCCGTATTGCGCCAGCACCCGCAGCGTCTCCACCGGCTCCAGCCCAAGGATGACGTCGGCCTGGCCGGACGGGATGAGGGGGCCGTACTGGGCCTGGCGCGAGATGCGGAGGTGACTCATCACGGCGCCGCCGCGCTGGGAGGCGCCGTACGTCTCGCCGATGGTCACGTGGTAGCCGGCCCGCACCAGGGCCCTGCCCATGAACTGCGAGACCAGCACGTTGCCTTGGCCGCCGACGCCGGTGACGATGACGTTGAGGGGGTCTTTCTCCTTCATGGTCAGGCTGCCTCCCTGATGATGGCCGAGGCGGGGCAGATGTCGGCGCAGACCCCACAGCCGCTGCAAATGACCTCATCGATCTTGGCCTTCTGACCTTCGCTATCCCAGACCAGGCCCGGGCACTGGAATACGCGCGTGCACAGGCGGGCGCAGCCGCAGCTCTCCCCCCGGCACTTCTCGCTGTCCACCCAGACCTTGAACGCGGCCTTCTCTGCTTTGGCCCTGACGAGGGCGCACTTCCGTCTGGAGATCAGCACCCGCACTCCGCCATCGCATCGCATAAAGTCCAGGATCTTCTCGGTCGTCTCTTGCAGGTCGAAGGGGTCGGCCACCTCCACCCGTATGCCCAGCGAGCGGCACAGCCCTTCCATGTCCACGCTGGGCGCGGGGTCTCCTGTGGCGCTTGCTCCCGTCCCCGCGTGGGGCTGGAAGCCGGTCATGGCCGTGGCGCTGTTGTCCAGGATGAGAAGGGTGAAGTTGGCCTGGTTGTAGACGCCGTTGATCAGGGCCGGGATGGTCGCATGGAAGAACGTCGAGTCGCCGCAGACGGCTAGCACGGGCTGGCCAAAGCCCAGCTTGCCCAGGTTGCCGAAGCCGCAGGCCAGGCCGGCGCCGGAGCCCATCGACTGCACTGTCTTGAGCTGGAAGAACCCACTGGGGCCCAGCCCCAGGGTGTAGCACCCGATGTCGCCGGTGACGAAGCCGCCGCGCCCGTCCAGCTTCAGGGCGTTCTTCACCGACCAGAGGGTGGCCCGGTGCGGGCACCCGGCGCAGAAGCCGACCATCCTGTTCTGCACCATGCTCTGAGTCAGCTCCTGGCTCTTCTTGGCATAGTCGGCGTCGACGGCCCTCTCCCGGCCGAGGATGGTGCTCACGGCCGTCATCACCCGGTCCGGATCCAGCTCGCCGACCGTCGGCAGGTGGCCGCTCCGCTTCCCGTAGAAGGTCAGGGGGCCCAGCGTCGAGAACACATCTCCCACCAGCTCCTTGAGGTTGCCCTCCAGGAAAGGGTCGACTTCCTCCACCACGAGCACCTTTTCGGTCCGCGCCAGGTGCTCCTGTACCAGCTTCTCGGGCAGGGGCCAGGTGGTGCCCAGCTTCAGGATGCCAACCGATTCCTCCAGCCCCAAGACCCTCACCGCCTCCAGGGAGTAGTACCAGCCGCTGCCGCAGGTGACTATCAGCAGCTCCGGCTTCTCGGGGCCGGTGTACCAGTTGAACTCGGATGTCTCGAAGGCCTCCCTTGCTTGCTTCACCTTCTGATGGAGCATGTTGTGCTTCAGGGTCACCAGGAGGGGGGTGAACTGGCCGAGCATCGTCGGCGCAAACCGAGCCGACCTGCCCGGAGGCATAAGCTCCGCCAGGCGCACGTCGCCGCGGGCGTGGGATACCCGCGTGACGCTCCTGATCAGGCACACGTTCCTGATCTTCTCGGACAGCTCGAAGGCCCACTTGGTCATGTCCTTCGCTTCCTGGAAGGTGGCCGGCTCCAGGAGTGGCAGCTCGGCCCACTTGGCGACGGGCCGCGAGTCCTGCTCGTTAGTGCTGGACAGGCCGGCGGGGTCGTCGCATATCACGAGCACCAGGCCGGCGCTGGTCCCCGTGAGGTTGAGGTTCATCAGGAAGTCGGAGGCCACGTTGAGGCCGTTCTGCTTCATGGCCACGATGGCCCGCACGCCGGCGAAGGAGGCGGCGGCGGCCTCCAGCGCGACCTTCTCGTTCACCGACCACTCGACGTGGATGTCCATCTCCCTGGCCACCTCGGCCAGGCTGCCGATGATCTCTGAGGAAGGGTTGCCGGGGTAGGCGCTGGCGAACCCCAGGCCCGCCTCCAGCGCCCCTCGCGCGATGGCCTCGTTGCCCATCAGTAGCTGGCTGGCGCCCGGCTCGTACGCTGTGATGCTCGTCATCTCGGCGATCCCCTTCCTACGCCAGGAGGCCCGTCAGCGTCTGGCTGCTCGGCTTGAGGTAGAGCAGGTTCTCCTCGCTGCCGGTGGTCTCGACGACCTTCTTCAGGCCCCTCTTTTTCTTGTGGAAGGACGCCTCCTTGAGGTGGGCCAGGTTCTGCTCCGGCAGCGGCTCCGTCTCGATGACCCCCTTGGCCTGCGCCGCGTCCACCAGCTCGCGGCCGGCATCGCTCCTGACGATGAGGGTGTTCCAGCCGGCGACGCCTTCGGCGGCGCCCACCGAGATGTCGGCGAACTCCGCTGTCATGTCGAGGCAGACATCGCACCCCGGCCTGATGAACGGTCGCACCTGGTCCAGGGGGATGTCGACGCGGTCCGTATCGGTGAAGACCTGGAAGATGTTGGCCGGCGGCGGAGGGATGTCGAACTTGACTATCTGCCCGAGGGGCACTTTCTCGGCCAGGAAGCGGGCGAAGTCATCGTAGCGAAGGGCCCAGGTGCAGAAGAGACCGATGACCAGCTTCAGCTTGTCGATGTTGTTGCGGTTCTCCAGCGGCGAGGCCCGCATCTTGGCTAGGGCCAGCGCCTGGCAGGGCGTGGCCACCACGCCGATCCTCTGGACGTCGTCCCGCCCCGACTCGCGGTTGAAGGCCGCCAGGGTGGGCGCGGCCACGTAGTTGGACCTGGCTCGGTCGCGGACCTGGGCCGCGCTGGCCGCCAGGGTGCCGCTGGGGAGCATGTTCTCGTCGCTGGCGGTAAGGACCGCCGCGTCGATGAGCCCCTGCTCCAGGGCGAAGGAGGTGAGGGCGGTTACGGTGCCGCCGTATTGCGCTTCGGACCGGATGCCCTCATCCGTGGCACGAGCCATTGTTATCTGTTGCATCGTGCCCAGCTCATCGGCTGCGTAGGGGCTGCCGAAGAGGGTCTCGCTGAGCAGGTCGAGGTCCAGCGAGGTGCGAGGGCAGAAGACGTAACAGCGCCCCTGGGTGAGGTTGCACTCGTCCAGGGAGACGATCCTTCCCCGGTGAGCGACCCAATAGGGACACATGCCGACGCATGCCCCGCATAGGCTGCAGAGCTTCGCGGTCAGCACCTCGGCTTGAAGCTCGCGGGAAGCCTTCACCTCGAGGCCCATGTCCTCCTCCCTTCCGCCGCGGCAATCACTCTCGCCCCGCCGGCCCTAGCTGGGCTTGGTGCCGGCCAAGTATTGCATGGTGCCGTCGGGATAGACGGCCACCTTGGCGCCATCGGGATGGTCGGTCCGCAGCTCGCGCAGCACCTCGTCCCAGTTCTTGGCCCAGACTACGGACTGCGCATCGCCGAACATGTCCACGCAGGTCAGGTCCTTCAGAGGATTGAGCACGATGACCTTGAACCCGCTGGTGGGCACCTTCCGCTGGACGTAGCGCCTGCCACCGTAGGTCTTGCCGAAGCTGCGCAGCAGATAGTGCACGATCTGGCCCTCCGGCGCGTTGATGTTCATCACGACGGTGCCGCCCGGCAGCTTGATGGAGCGGATGGCGATCATGATGGAGATCGCCGCCTCGCCGGCCTTGACGAAGGCATTGGTCACCGCGATGTCCGCGCCCGCGATCCCTTCGGTGCCGTAGACCTGCTTGGCCAGCTTCACCCCTTCTCGATGCTCCAGCACCGGATCACCGACGAACAGGGCGGAGACCTCCCCGCGCCCATTCACCAGGCCATCGATGGTCATATCGAGGCCGGCCAGCTTGGCCGCCTCCTCTGTGTCGAAGCGCATGACGTTCTCGTCGTAGTTCCCGATGCCCGTAGTCTGAGGAGCGCTCTCCATGACCTTGCCGTGGAAATACTCGATGCTGTCGACGTGCGCCACTCCGGGGAGGATGATCTTGCCCCCGCCCCCGAAGCCCACCTGCGGGTGGGGGAGGATGGAACCGATGCCGATCTTCAGGTCGCAGCTCATGACCTCGCGGTTCACGGCCAGGGGTGTGCCGTGGCTGGTGGTACCCACCGGAACGCAGTTTTCCCAGGGGTTGTGCTGGTAGACGGGGAAGCGCTCCAGTGCCTCCTGGCCCAGCTTCTTGCGCAGGGCGTGGTTGTCGTGGGCGCCGTGGGTGCCTATGGCCGCAATGAGGCGGATCTGGTCGTCGCTGATGCCGGCTTGCTCCAGCTCCCGCAGGACGTAAGGCAGGATCTCGTAGGTCCGCGTGGGGCGAGTGATGTCGTCGAAGAGGATCGCCACCTCGTTCTTGCCCTTGGCCAGCTCGCAGATGCGCGGCGTGCCAATCGGGTTGGCGAACGCCTCCTCGATCTGCTGAGGGGTGAGCTTCGGGCGGTCGTACCCCGCGGGTGGCAGGTAGTGCACGTCCCAGGAGTCAGGGAACTCCATCTCCAGCGGGGTGTTCTCATACCAGAGAAGCTGCGGCACCGTGAGCTTCATGGCCTCTTCTCCTGCCTCTGCTGGCGGGTCCACCAACCCCGCCGCCTGACTTCCGAACGGATTATATGCCCTTCGCCTCGGGTCAGGGAAGGCGCTCCAGATTGCGTTGTGAGTGCCTTCACGAGCTCATTCCCGTTGGCGGGGGCAACGCGCCTTTCAGCCCAACAGCGCGGCCCGAAGCTGCCCGGCGTCAAGATCACCTTCGGTTGCACGAACCGGTGGCGATGCGTCACTCCTTGATGCCCATGTGGCGCACCAGGACCGCGTCCCGGACCTGGTAGGGCAGGACCCTGCTCAGCGACATGAACACTCTGTCCCGAGCCGTGATCTCGTTGAAGAAGTTGGGGTTCTTGGACTTGATGACTCGCACGATTGCCGCCGCCGCTTGGGCCGGCGTGGAGCCCCTGCTAACCAGCGCCTTGTCCCTTTCGATGAACCTGATCGCCCGCTCCCGGTAGGGTGAGCACTCGGGCGGGGGTTCTCGATTGGCAGCGAAGGA
>Ga0153915_10005257_pt1 | contig 12022 bp, 10 predicted proteins | sample Opewatmetagenome_2_FD_107003 | JGI IMG/M metagenome (GOLD analysis project Ga0153915, IMG submission 107003) | Freshwater wetland microbial communities from Ohio, USA - Open water 3 Core 3 Depth 3 metaG | ecosystem: Environmental > Aquatic > Freshwater > Wetlands | place: USA: Ohio, Lake Erie...
CACGCTTCCTTGCTGAACCAGGATTTCACCGACCCGGTGCGGATCTCCCTGCGCCTGTTGATCTAAAGCGCGGTCCACGTCCTCGGGTTTGACCTGGCCCTGCTGTACGAGAATCTCACCGATACGCGGCTCAGCAGCCGCCGCAGCCAGCGTTGGGGACGGCGCAGCCCTTTTTTTTCGCGCGCGCTTCTTCTTCGGTTCTTCAGCCGCAACCACCTGGGGCGTTGCTAGGAGAGTTTCGCCCCGCTGCAACCGCCCCAATCTCTCGATGAGAGCCGAGTCATCCCGCTCTCCTTCGCTGCCGTTGGCTTCGAGACTCGCCAATATTTGGCGGATGGCATCCACCATGGCAAGCAAAGCATCGGTGATCGGCGGAGAAACCTGTAGTTGCCCATCCCGCAGTAAGCTGAGTAAATTTTCACCCGCGTGTGAAACCGACTCCAGTTTTGAAAAACCGAGGAAACCGCAGGTTCCTTTGATGGTATGAATGGCGCGGAAAATACTGCCGAGAGTTTCCGTCGACGGATTTTTTTCCAATTCAACGAAGTCTCGATCCAGACGATCGAGGTTCTCGTAGCTTTCCACCAGAAATTCCTTGATTAGATCATCCATACTGCTTAGCTCCTTGATGCAAGTCGGTTCGTCGTTATTATCGTTCGTGCTCGGCGTTTACATCACTGAACCGCCTCTAACCGTTTCGACCAGACAGTGTCGAGATCGGTATTTTCATAAGATTCTTTACTCTTACACCACACATGAGCGGACTTCTCTTGACCCGCCGAATGCGCTGAGAAGATTCTTTTCTCGCGGGCGTCAGAAAACACTCGTGGCATAAAGGGCAAGACTCATGCCACGGCGATCCTCAGGACGAACGGCGCGAGACCCGACGTTTCGGCATGATGAAATCGCGATATTGCATCGGCAGGTCGTTATATAATTGACAGCCGCGGCGGGACCACGATAAGCACGAAAGAACACCAAGCCGGTCTGCTGAAACCGCGGTCATTCGACTGCTTGGACGTGCTTGCGACCGCTCAGCTAAAATTTTCCTCAGCGGAGATGGAGGGAATTTGTCACTGATCCGAGATCGATTTCGAAATCGGCGCAGTGCGACAGCACTCTCACTCGGACTTAGAACTTATGCGCAACAACGATAATAGCTTCGCCAGTTCGGAAGACTTTCCGGCCAACCATTGCATCGAGTAACTGATTCCATCCATGGCTGAGCACAGAACCAGGTCCATCGATAGAATCGCAAAATAAAACTCCCTGAAGACAAGCCATAGTTGGGATCGGCTTACGCAACGCGAGCTGGCTTGCTCAGTTGGGTCCGGCGCTCCACTCACCTCAGCCCTCCTGGCCATTCCGTAATTTTCTACGGGCTTCTACACGCAGGAGTTGCGGGCAGAATTTTGCTGGAGCAGGAGGGTTAAAGTCAATGGGGCCGCTGGCGGTTGAGAACATCGCTTGCTGTAACGGTCTCATGAAAAGATCTTGTTGAGTTTTTCTTCCAAGGTCTTGGCGTTGAACGGCTTGACAATATAGTTGCTGACGCCCGCTTGCAGCGCCACCACGATGTTTTCTTTCTTCGCTTCCGCAGTGACCATGAGCACGGGAATACTTTTCAATGCTTCATCCGCCCGAATCGCTTTGAGCATGTCGATACCCGTCATCACCGGCATATTCCAATCGGCAACCACCAGGTCGGCTTTCTTTCGTTTTAGTTCCTCCAGCGCCGCGCTACCGTTTTCGGCTTCGCGCATGTTCTTAAATCCCAACTCATGCAGCAGACCTTTAACGATCCGCCTCATCGTCGCTGCGTCATCGACGACGAGAACATCCAGATCCGGGTTAAACATCGATCGCCTCCTTGATACGAAAATGCGGGGCGCTTTATTTAAGATCCGCCAGCAATTGATCGACCAGTGATTGGTCGAGCCCGATCTCGCCGGAAAGTTCCTTCACTTGATCCCGCAATATACTTTCCCCTTGTCCCTCTTTTATACCTTGTTCATGCGTTTTGACTCCGAATTTGACCAAGAGCTCGAGCGATCTCCTTTCCAAATTTTCTATCAGTCCCTGAACTTTCTCCACCCGTTGGCGCAACACGTCTTGGAAGGAGAGGTAGCCGATGAGACTCATAAGGCTGCGCCGGGTTTTATCCGTGATTTCTTGGAGCTTGCGAACGTCGACAGTCCTAAGCTCATCATGCGCCCCCAATAGCGCTGCCGCCTCTTCCTGGTCCGCCGACATGCCATCGACAACATCAAGAATGGAATTGACCCCATTCTCCGCATGCTGATAAATCTCAGCGACTCCGTTGGCCGCCTCCGGGATGACATAAAAGGAGCTGCTTGCCGCCTCCGAGATGGACCGTAACGTTTGCCGCACGTCCTCCAAATAGGAAGCCAATTGCCCCAATTCTCCTTGAAATGCTGCCTGAAACTGCCGCTCAAAATCGCCTTCGGAGAGAGCACGGGCCATGTCGACGAGTTCGCCCACCGAATACGCCACCTCATTCTCCTTCCTGTTCATACGTGTTTTGGGCTCCGGTGATATAGAATCTCCGTCGAGCCCAGTAGAATCGCGATCCAATATTAAGTTTATCGGAAGGATAGGCCTTCCCTTAAGGAGCAATGGGGTTCAAAAAACAGATGCCTTACGGAGTTAGTTGAACTCAATGTTAAGCGCGGGAAGATTTGGGACTTTTACTCGAACCCGGGCAGGGTCACATACCCCTGCCCGGTTGAGGAGGGCTTTAGGATCGTTTGAGATTCGTCACCTCTTCCAAAAGCGTGTCGGTAACGGTGATGGTCCGGGAGGAAGCCTGAAACCCTCTTTGTGTCGTCACCATTTTGACGAACTCGGTGGCAAGGTCAACCGTTGAAAGTTCCAGCGATCCGGAAAGCACGGTGCCGAAACTCCCGTCTCCGGGACTGCCCACCAATACGGGCCCTGAGTCGGGAGACTGCAGGTAAAGCGAATTGCCTACATGCTGAAGCCCTTGAGGATTGGCAAAGTCACCCAAAGCGATCCGAAATAGCGGTTGGGTGCCGCCTGAGGTAAATTGGCCCGTAATGATTCCGTCATTGCCGATATTGATACCTTTGAGAATACCGGATTGCGATCCGTTTTGATTGATCTGACTTACGGAAGATGGCAGGGCAAATTGAGTCGTGCCGTTGAAAACTACGTCGGGCGCGGCGATGGTTTGAGGGTTTGCACCGTCCGCCCAGTCTATAGGGCCCATCGCGGTTATGGTGGTGCTCGCACCCGATGTCGACGCCGGTTGTAGCGTCCCGTCCGAGTTGAACACCAACTGCCCGCCGCCGGCGTCTACTTGTTGTAGATCACCCGCTGTGCCCCCTGTGATTTCATTCGAATTGGCTACCACACGGTAATCCCACTGATTGGGAGTACCGGTCTTGCGAAACAGATATGTCAGATCGTGGCCCTGGCCGAGGGAATCGTAAACCGTAATTACCGTCGAGAAATTGCTCCCGGCGAACCAATTGGCCGGCGTATCTTCGGTCCCTGCCGCGTCTGTAGGAATGGCAGCCGTCGGAGTCGTAGCGGTCGCATCGAGATTGGCCGCGAGGTCAATTTCGCTCGTCTCCGCAGGCGATACCACAACTTGATTGATAACAATATTGGTCAGACCGCTGGTCGGATTTCCATTCGCGTCGAGTTTTACTCCCTGAACGGCGAGCCCGGCGGGGTTTGCGAGATTACCATTTTTGTCCACGCTAAACTCGCCGGCGCGACTGTAAAACGTGCCCCCTTGAGCATCCTTGAGAATAAATAGCCCATTGCCCTGGATCGCCATGTCCGTGGCGCTGTTGGTTGTTTCTACGCCCCCCTGTACAAATAGACGGTCCGAACTCGCGAGCCGCGAGCCCAATCCGACCTTCGTACCACCGACATCGGCGCTCAGTAGATCGAAAAACACCGCCCGGCTCGCTTTAAAACCGACGGTATTCGCGTTGGCGATATTGTCGCCGATGATATTCATCGCATTGCCGTTGCTGTTGATGCCGCTGACTCCTGCGAACAATGCTCCTGTAAGTGACATAAGTAACTCCTTTTTTTCTATTCTAATGGATTCGGCCTACGATTTTAAATTCGACGCTACGGTATACATTTGGTCCGCTGTTGTGATGACCCGTGAGTTCACTTGAAACGCACGTTGAGAACTAATGAGCGAGACGAACTCTCGCGCCAGATCCACCGTGGAGAGTTCGAGCGCCCCGGACATGATGTTTCCGAGTCCGCCTTGACCCGGCGCGCCTGATTGCGCCGCGCCGGATTCAGCGGTGGGCGCAAAAAGCGTATCCCCTCGCGAATCGAGATCGTCGACATTGACGAAGTTCGCTAACGTGATCGCCCCCAGCGCGCGGGTCGTCCCATTAGAAAATTTTCCGGTGATGACTCCCTGGCCGTCGATCGTGAAACCGCTGAACGCCCCTTGATCAAAACCGTCTTGGCTTGCGGACAACAGTGCAGAAGGTTGGTCGTATTGCACCGTCCCGGCAAAGTTCAGACTGGTGCCCGAGATTGTCTGAACCGCGCCGTTTATCCAGTTCAACCCTGATAAATCGGTAACGGTACTGGCAGTGGGATCAAGCTGACCATTGGGAGTAAATACGAGCGTGCCCGGGGCGCTGACTTGGCGCAGATCTGAGCTGGTAGGCGACGATGCGTCTAATTCGCTGCGCGGCGCCGCGACGCGATATTCCCAATTATTGGGAGCGGTTTTGCGAAAGAAAAATGTCAGATCATGGGAGGTTCCCTGCGCATCGTAAACCGTCGTGACCGATGAGTAATTGCTGCCTGCACTCCATGCGCCGGGACTCGCATCGGGACCGGCCGGGAACCCGGCTGCCGGCGTAGCGGAGGAGGATTCCAGATTAAGACTTAAAGCGAGACTGGTGGTAGCCTGCGCCGGACTCGTAAGGCTATTTCCTAGCGTGATGTCTCCAGCTGAACCCTGAAGCCGTAGCCCCGAGTCGTTGATCAGCGTTCCCGTGCTGTCGAGATGAAATTGGCCTGCTCGCGTATAGTAAGAAGTTCCCGTGTTAGCGTCCTTGACAACAAAAAAGCCATTCCCTTCGACGCCGAGGTCGGTTACGTTGGTTGTGGTCTCAAAGACTCCCTGCTGAAAAGGTTTGCTGACATCGTCCAACTGCACGCCGTTGCCGCTTTCTATGTCACCGCTCACCGTCGGCAAAAGATCGGCGAATTCCAATCGCGACGTTTTGAAACCAACCGTGTTGAGATTGGCGATATTATCTCCCGCGACGTTAATCGAATTGCTGAAAGCATCCAGGGCAGTGTTTGCAGTGAACAGAGATCCCAATATCGACATGACCGCCTCCTAATGATCAACCCGGTGTGCTAACATTCGTCACCGTGCTTAGCGGCACTTGGACAGCGCCGACTTCCAGGACGGCCTCGCTGCCGTCCAACCTGACCCCGGTGACGATACCTCTAATATAGCCCGATGCCTGAACCTGTTTCCCAGCGAGATCGAAGGCATTGACCTCGAAGTTATAAAGCCCGGCGGGAGCCGCGTTGCCGGACGCGTCCTTTCCGTCCCAGAGAACCGATTGATTCCCCGCGCTTTGCACTCCCACGATCATTTGCCGCACGAGCGTGCCGGAGCTGTCTTGAATGTTGACAACCACCCGTGAAGCGTTCGCGCCGAGCTGGTAACTAAGCCTCGCCGGGTTGCCGGTTTGAAGGTTGAGTGTGTTGCCGTTGCTCGTAACTTCCTTTCCAATCAGCGAAGCAGCATTGAACTGGTTCATCGCTCCCTGTGAAGTTTGCAAACCTCCTAGTTTGTCATTAATCCCGATCAATTGCTCGAGACTATTAAATGTCGCCAGTTGGACGGCAAATTGTTGATTGTCCATCGGTTGAAGCGGGTCCTGGTTCTGCAGCTGAGCGATAAGCAGTTTTAAAAAATCGTCCTGGGTGACGGTCTGCTTCGAGGGCGCTTGCCCGGTTGTCGCTTGAGTTGGTGTGGAATTGACGCTTTGTATTGCCAAGGTAGACTCCTTTTTTCCGTCACTGACTTTGTTCCCGTACAGTGATGATCGCTTCTATCTCTCCCGCGCCAAAAGCCCCGTTATCAGGCCCAAATGCTTACCCGCCCCTTGTCAGGCGTTAAAGCTGTACTCGGCTGTGCTTCGACCGCGTTTCGATCGGCGATGTTTCCGGAGGCCCAACTCCATTCCTGCTGGCTGCCGGTCTGCTGCTGTTGTTGCTGTGGCTGCGGAAAACCATGCATCGCGTCTCCCGAGGCTCCATGCCAGCCACCCTGAACGCGCACATCGACCAAATCAAGATTGTTGGCTTGCAACGCCTGCCGCAGTTCCTGGAGATGGTTTTCGATCAGCGCCTGAGACTCATGTCCTTGAGTAAGAATGCGCGCCTGAAGTTTGTCTCCGTCCACATGAAGGTCGATCTTTATTTTTCCCAACTCGGGAGGATCCAGTTGAATGATGGCGTCCTGCTTGTTCAATTTAATGCGCCCAGCCATTTCTCCCGCGACCCGTTCCACCACGGGGCGCCACGAGTTCGCCGGCACGTCCGCCGCAGCCGATGCTGCTTCTGGGAGAACCGTCGGCCTGACGATAAACGTTGCCGTCTCGTTCGACCGCTGGGCCCCGTCACGACTCATTTCAGAGGTCTCATGCGGCGCTTTATCGCCGACTAAGATGTTGAATTCGCCGTTTGATGTCTTGGCGCTTACGGAGCTTCCGCTATAACGCTGCTGCTCTTCCTTGGTTTCGAGTGTGTTTTGCGAATGGTCATTGGCGCTATCCGCGCCGACACCGTCGGGGTTGTCCTTCGCAACCACAAGATCGCGAACAATTTCCTTACCCGATTGCACCTCTGATTTTCCGCTGACCTCCTCTACCGCCGCGACGGAAACTTTCCTCGCTTTACCGACTGCCGGGTCCAACGCGATAAGGAGTTGCTTTTGATCATCGCCTACCCCAGTATTTCGCAGATGAGATGCTCCGTCTGGTTTGTCGACTACTTCGCTCGGCCTCATCCTAGGCACACCCGCTTGAGCCGCTTCACTTGCCGCGGCGGTTTGCTCAACGGAAATGTTTGGACCAGGGTTTTGCGCCGGGCCAGGCTCTTCGTTGCCGTCTGTCACCGGCTGAAATATACCGCAGAGACGATCGCTCGGTTTAGCATTACTGTCCGTGGCTAAAGGTTTGTCCGACCATACGCCCGGATGGCTCGGAACGAAATTTGCTGTCGCCGGAGCTTCACCTACCACTCGACTATTGCTAATCTCATGGCCGGTTGCGGATTGAAATACACTGCTCGGACCATCGTTCAGGTCAGGCTTAGTCTCCGCCGCTAAAGGTCTGTCAGATAGCGCTCCGGGGTAGCTTGGAGCAGAATCTGTTATAAGGGAGAACTCCGCATTGGGCGCACCTCGTTGATCTTCGGCTTGGACGCCATTCTCTCCGCAAATGGCAGAACCATCAGAATGCATCGATTCAATGGATAATTGGCTATCCGCAAGTGGGGCTGCTTGATTCAAGCCTGCGACTTGGCCTTTGTCGGAGATCGCGGCGTTGTTTGGCGGGACCGGAACGGAGAGAATTAGAAATAGCAAGGGGGAAAAACCGTTTGTGCTCGGGCCGTCCTTCTTCGGGCGATCGCCGGAATTGGTTACCTGAGGTCGCGATTCGACCGTATGACGAGAGCCATCGACAACCATGACAACACCGATGGAGCAAGGGCAGTGCCAGGCAGGAAGTCAACTTGTCGTTTTCATCGGCACTCACAAGCAATGCTTTAGATTCTGAAAGGAAATTCGCCGCAAGCGACGGGTATGATAGTTCTAAGCCGGACGGACAAGGCGAGTTACGGTGGGCAACGACTGGTGCCCGCGTGGTGGCAGCGGGAAAAACTTTCTTCTAACGCGGAATTTTTTTCCAGGCTTCCGGATTTGCAAAATTTCTCCGACCGATCTCGTCCGCGAACTTCTGTTCTTCCATATTGCGCTCGCGCCGAAACCTTTCTTCAAGCCGGGCGCGCAGCTGTTCGAGTGCCTTAACGGCGCGCATCGCGTCGACCAACTCTTGGCGTTTCAAGACGATATCTTCCTCGCATTTTTTCAATGCTCCCTGTCTTTCCCGTATCCGCTGCGTGACCTGATGCGCATAACTCCCATAGAGCTGTAACTGTCGCGCGGAAATAATCTGTCCCTCTGTCCCGGCCATGGCATCTGCGGCGCTCAGCAAGCTGTCATCAAGCGCATGAATTTCTTCCTCAAGGCGTCTTCGCGCGCCGATTAAGGCGTCGATCTCCGATTGTTTTTCTTGTTTGACGCGCTCGCGATACAGCAGCACGGAGGCGAGACGAAATTTGAAGACAGCCACGGCTTTAGGGTTTAGGCGGCCAATTCGGCGAGCCCCTGAACGCTTGATTCCAAAGTCGCGTCCTCATACCGATCCTGGCAAAGATACGCGCGAATCCGCGGCATCAATTCAAGAGCACGATCGACATCAGGGTTTCTACCTTTAATGTACGCGCCGATCTGAATCAAATCTTCAGCGTCGCGATAGGCGGCCATGATCCGGCTCATCTCGTTTACTGCCCGTTGATGCTCTTTCGAAGTCACATGGGATCGCACCCGGCTGACCGACGAAAGAACATCGATGGCCGGGTAATGCGCTTGCTCCGCTAGGCGTCGCGTTAGCTGAATATGGCCGTCGGTCAGTGAGCGCACGGCATCGGCAATCGGTTCATGGGGATCGTCGCCCTCCATGAGAACGGTGTATAGGCCGGTAATGCTACCGCTATTCTTCCAGCTTCCCGCCCGTTCGAGAAGACGTGGCAAGAGCGCGAATACGGAAGGAGTGTAACCCTTCGTTGATGGAGGTTCCCCGGCAGCTAGCCCCACTTCGCGCTGCGCCATAGCGAAGCGGCTGAGCGAATCCATCAGCAGCAGAACATCCTGTCCGCGATCACAGAAATATTCAGCAACCGTTGTTGCGATAAACGCGCCGCGCACTCGCACCAGCGCCGGCGCTTCGGAAGTCGCCGCGACAATAATGGTCCGTTCCCTGTCCTCCGGGGGCAGGGTGCGCGCGACAAACTCTTCAACTTCACGTCCGCGCTCGCCGATCAGCGCGATGACCTTGACATCGGCACGCGTGTTACGTGCAATCATGGCAAGCAGCGTACTTTTCCCGACTCCCGCTCCGGCCATGACCGCGACACGCTGCCCTTTCCCGCAGGTAATCATGCCGTTGACGGCGCGAATCCCAAGATCCAAGGGCGCATCGATTTCCTTGCGGTCCAGTGGATTCGACGTTGAAGTATAGATCGGGTAAGAATGAGCGGCGATAATGCCCTTGTCATCGAGGGGCCGCCCCAGGCCATCAATGACTCGTCCTAGCAGGCCTTCTCCGACCGGATAGTGGGCCTCTTTCGTGAGCGCTACCACTTTACTGCCCGGTCCGACGCCACGTAAATCTCCGAGCGGCATCAAAAGCGTCTGCTCGCCGCGAAATCCGATAACTTCAGCCAGCACCGGCTCTCTGCCGCCTAACGACGTGATGTGACAAACGGCACCCACGGGGAGCCATGGCCCGTGGCTCGCGATCAGCAAGCCGACTACCTCGTTCACGGTTCCGGAAATTCGCAAAGAGGAGATGGACTTGAGTCGATTGCGGTAAGGCAACAACAAGCTATCGTTCATAAAACCGCCCCGCGTTTGTCTATGATTTGCTGTTATCGTGAGCGCGAGGCTCGATGCATTGCGATGAATCTTCGTCCAGGAGTTGTCGTCGAATCTCCTCGATTTGTGTCGGCAATGTGGCATCGACGAGACCCATCTCGGTTTCTAAACGACAACCGCCCCGGCTGACGTCATCGGCGGTTACGACCTCAATCGTTCTCCCGGTTTCAGAGCCGATCTTAATGAGTTCGGGACACGTTTCGGCAAGAACTTTGTGATCCGCCGGGTGCAGCCAGATGCGCATCTGTTTAGCATCAGCAACTTCACGCTTTGCCCGTTCCAATACCGAAGCGACAATTTGCGGATCTGCCTCTAGCGCGCGGCCGATAATTTTTTCGGCGATCTCGATCGCCAAGCGCACGATCTGCGGCGTATAGCGAGCGACCAGCTGTTCTTCAAACACGATCAAGCTTTGACCGGCGTGTCCGAAAGCAACGAGAGAAGGAAGCAGTTCCCGTTTGGCTTCTTCACGGCCCTCCTGACTGCCTGTTCGCCTGGCCTGTTCATAAAGGCGTTGGGCTTCGTTCTTGGCCTGTGCGACGATGCTTTGCGCCTTTTCTTGGGACGCCAGCAGCAGCAAATAATGGCCAAGATCGATGAGATCCAGAGATTCATAACGAACTTCTCGCAATGGTTTCGGATTTGCGTCAGCCAGAATCGGTCGACCACCGATATCGGGTTGGTCACACGGTTGGACCTCGCCGTCTTTCAGGCGATCGCGGGCCATCAGTCTATACAAGGACATCCTCTTTGCTCTTGCCTCCGGTCAAGACAACTTTCCCCTCAGACTCAAGTCGCCGCGCAATGTCAATGATTTCGCGCTGAGCAGCCTCAACGTCGCGCAAGCGCACCGGTCCCATGGCTTCAATTTCTTCCTTCAATAAAGCGCCAGCGCGCTCCGACATATTGCCGAAGATTTTCTTTTTCAGCCCCGGACTGGCGGTGCGCATCGCCATGACCCACTTATCTTTCTCCACCTCGCGCACCAATACTTGCATGCTCTGATCGTCGACTTTGGAGAGATCTTCAAACGTAAACATCAGCTGGCGAATGCTGTCCGGCAATTCTGGTTCGTATTCGGTCAGGCCGGCCATCACTCGTTCCTCGGTGGCGCCGTCCACGAAATTCAGAATCTCAGCTATCGGGCGCACACCTCCCACTTGCTTGCCTTTAACCTGGCGAATCTCATTGCGCAGCACTTTGCTGACTTCTTCGATGGCGCCGGGTGATGTGCTCCCGAGCCGAGTGATTCGAAAAGCCACCTCTGCCTGTTTTTCTTCCGGCAACAGAGAAAAGACTTCTCCGGCATGGGCGGGATAAAGATGCGCAAGAATAAAAGCGACGGTTTGCGGCTGTTCTTCCTGAAGGAATTGCGCCAGCGTTTTGCCTTCCATTTCATGCAACAAGTCGATGCCGTATGAGTCGTCGGTGTCTTCCTGAAAGATTCGGCCGAGAATGGCATTAGCTTTTTCCGGGCCCATGGCCTTGGTTATAACGCGCTCGAGATATTCCTTGGTCTCCTCGGGCAGGATGTTGGCATTCTTAAGTTGTTTGCAGGCCTCCTCAAACACCTCGTCAATATGGTCGGGCTCGATCTGCGCCATCCGATGCACTCCCTGGCGCAGCATGATCAGCTCTTTTTCTTGCAACTCGCCGGCCAAGGCGGTGGCCAATTCTTCGCCGACTAAAGCGAGAAAGATCGCGGCCTTCTCCGAACCGCTCAAGGACGGCCGTTTGGCCCTGCCGTCATCCTTCACTGCGTCACCTCCATATTGAGACCGTCGCCGTTAGTCGATCGAGATTTGCTTGCTTCCTCCTGCAACCACGTGCGGAGAATACGCACGGTCGCATCGTGATAATCCTTAGCGATCTGCGCCAACTGCTCCTTACGCGGATCTGCCGCGAGAATAATCTTCTCCGCCGCGGCCGTCATCTGTAGTTTCACTTCGTGAGGAATCGGGGCGGCAACCGGCTCGACCGGTTCGGCAAGTACTTCAGGTAAGGTCTTGGAAGCCTTGCGCCGCATCAAGAAGAATACCAAGGCGCCCAACACAGCCAAGACACCAACGCCGATCCCAATGCCCATTGGCGACATGAGCATATCTTTTAGCTCCGGCACGGCCACCGGTTGGAGCGGCGCAACCGGCTGGATTTTAAACGCCACGTTTGCGACTTCAAGCTCATCCCCGCGCTCGCTGTCAAAGCCCACGGCACGTTTAACCACGCCCTTGATCACTTCCATTTCTTCGG
>Ga0153915_10005258_pt1 | contig 12021 bp, 7 predicted proteins | sample Opewatmetagenome_2_FD_107003 | JGI IMG/M metagenome (GOLD analysis project Ga0153915, IMG submission 107003) | Freshwater wetland microbial communities from Ohio, USA - Open water 3 Core 3 Depth 3 metaG | ecosystem: Environmental > Aquatic > Freshwater > Wetlands | place: USA: Ohio, Lake Erie...
ACAACTTACGGATATGTTGACGATATTTTCACGACCGGGTGGGTGACTGATGGCGATGCGTGGTCCAACGACGCATATCATCCGAAACCGTTGAGTACTCTCAGGTTCAATTTTTATCAACTGGACATCGATTGGGATTTGGGCTGGGGCCAGCTTAAAATTATGCCGACCTTTAATACAAGTTACCGCGATCTCTGGAGTGAAATGATGTTCGGCACCTCCAGGGGCGGTACCATAGCTCAGCAGGATTGGGAAGAAAAACAGTATTCCGTCGAGACCCGGCTTCAGAATACGGAGGATTCCAAGATTGATTGGATGGTCGGTGCATACTATTTAAACAAGGATAATAAAAGAGCTCATACCACCGCCAGCGCCCTGACTTATATGGAACAAAGTCAAGTAAGTTTAGGAAGGGGTCAAAATGGATGGGTTATTACAACAACTGATGTCCCCTTTGATTATTATGCCTTTTATGGCCAGGTTACTTACCCTGTGACAGACCGGTTCCGTCTGACAGGCGGTATGAGGTACAACCAGGATAGACGGGGTAAGGATTACCAGCTGGTGAATTGGAATATTCCGGATTCGAATAATGAATATTATGATGCTGCCGTTATTACCTCCGACGGCCGCCATGAATTCGATTCAGGAATTGTAGAGTATAGAGATTCACCAAATATTATCATGTATAAAGGAGGAATAGACTTTGATTTAGCTGAAGATAAAATGCTTTACGCCTATGTGTCAACAGGTTACAAGGCAGGGAACATGAACAAGGGATATCCGTTATCATGGTCTAAGCCGGAGAAAAATCTTAGTTACAGCGTCGGCAGCAAGAACCGGTTCATGAATGGCCAGTTGCAGGCGAACTTTGAGGCATTTTATTATGACTATAAAGATTATCAGATTGATGTCACTATAGATGAATGGGATTCGTTTCTCGGTCAAATGTCATCCTCATCAAAGATCCGTAACGCCGGGGCGCAAGCCATTAAGGGTTTTGATCTCGATCTGGATTACATGATTACCGCCGATGATAGAGTAAACGCATCAGCAGAATATTTGTCGGCTACATGGGGTAAAATGATTGTGGGTGCTAGTACCATGCTTGGCCTTACTGAGAATTTCGTTCTCACCGGATACGATCTGCCCAATTCACCGAAATGGTCAGGAACGCTTGGATATGAACATACCTTTAACTTTAACAACGGCGGTAGGTTGATAAGCAAGATACAGACAAAATATTCAATGGGATATTATGCGACCCATCAAGTTTATCTTGCAGGCGCATGGCAGGACAAATATCACATGAGCGATCTTTACCTGACCTATTACACCCCGAGCGGGAAGTACACCGTCGGCCTGTGGGGCAAAAACCTGGAAAACGAGGTTGTGACAGTGCGCACCTTGCCTGCTTACAGGCAGCAAATTATGGCCCCCAGGACTTATGGAATGACCTTATCCGCAAGATTTTAGGCTAATATAAACACTATTAATGGTCCCGTGCACCCATTGAGGAGTATGGGACTATCTTTTAAAGGAGACAAATCATGAAAACTAAAGTCAGATATTCGCTAATCCTTTTAGCATGTCTTTTAATAAGTTTTATCGCCTACAGCGGTTTTAGCGCCGGGACGAAAGAAAGACCGGTGATCTCAGACGGAGAGTATGCAAGGGCATGGGTATCATGCCAGAACCTGATGAGTACACACAATTATTATCATGGAGTAACTCATAACCTTGAGGAGCTTGCAGATATCTGGGTCAGTGAAGACGGGGAGTATGCCAAGACCGCCACATTTTCACAACCCCAGGGCGTATGGGAAGGCATGCAACTGATCAAGATTACCTACGGCAATCCCAAGACAAAAAATCCAAACCAGAGCCTTAAAGAGATGGTAAAGAATGAACCGTCTGCGTATCCGGTGGGCACCTGGGGAATACACATGAACACTACCCCTGTTATAGAAGTAGCCGGTGATGGAAAGACTGCAAAAGGCATATGGTTCTCACCCGGCCCAATCATGAATTATACAGGGGAAAAGGACAAAGACGGTAATGATCTGGCTAAGGGCAGTGTTTTTTTTGAAAAGTATGCAGCGGATTTTGTTAAAGAGAACGGAGTATGGAAGATCTGGCACATTCAGATGTTCTATGACTATGTTCCTTCTATCGGGGCGGACTGGACAAACCCGGGGGCTCAGCAAAAGGCTCAAGCAAAGCCGGCAGGAGATAAGAAAGATCAGGCAGCAACTCCTCCCAGTGATGGGAAACCTAAACCCACCAGGGCGAATCCTATTCAATATGAGCAATGGAGCCCGACAAGGGTATCTTCAATAACACCCAAGATTCCTCAACCCTATTACACGTTCAGTGAGACATTCAGCTATTAGTTAATCCCTTTCAGGAATTCCCCCTGATTCCAGGGGGGATTCCATGCCGCAGGTCTTAATAAACAAAAGGAGAATTGATTATGAAGAAGGAAAGAGTATTTTTTATCGCCGTTTTAATCTTAACCATCGGCATTTGTTTGGCTTGGAATGCGTTTTCTGAAACGAAAAACAAATTCAATGTGGAGCTGGAAATACAGCGTAATCGAGCCTATGGGGAAATACAAAATGTTATCGCGGCACATACGTACTGCTATGAGGCGCAACAGCAGGTATATGAGTTTGATAATTTCTGGTCTAAAAGGGATGACATCGCATACAGTGATATGATTGGGAGAAAAGCGGCCATAGATTATTATGCTGTCAGTAATGCGGCCGCCCGCAAGGCAAAGCTGAAATTTATGAGTGAGTTATACCCTAATGAGGTGAAGAATGTCCCGGAAAATGAAGGGATCGGCGACATGGTTATACATCTCCTTACCACTCCGTACATCGTGGTAGCCGGCGATGGTAAAACGGCGCAAGGATTATGGTACGTGCCGAGTGTAAATTGCGAAATAGATCGTAACGGCCAACCGTCTGTCAATACAATATGGGAAAAATGTTCTGTAGACTTTATTTATGAAGATGGGGCATGGAAGATATGGCATTTCAGACAATGGGTGCAATTCGCAAATGGACTTGATAAAAGTTTGGTCGATGGCACCTGGAAGCATACGCGCTTTAATCAGGCAGCACAGCCGACAGCACAGTCGACAGCTCAACCGGCTCAAGCGCAGCAGCAACAGAGAGACATAAGAGATCAAAATTACAGTACCAAGCGCGTTGCTGCTTTTCGTCCCGAGCTGCCCAAGGCGTACGATACATGGAATGATTCGATGTCTACTGTAGTACAAAAGCATTAATGAAATGTTTTATCGGGGCTCTATGTAGGCAGATGCTCAAACCCATAATCAGCGCCACCCGTCATCGGTGGCGCTGATTATAATAAGGATCAGGGAGGAGATAGAAGAGATCAAACTTTATAATAAAAATTTTACATTGGCATATGAGAAAATATTAGGTATAAATAACAGGACTGATCCTCCGGACGATTTGATGACTGTGGCCTTTATCATGAGAATAAACCATGCCGATTTATAATCGTTATTCATGTATTAAAATTATCCTTCTCCACTTCCTTATTCTGTTTTCTATCCCCTTAATTCCATCGCAGTCGCCGGGCGCTGATAAGCTTAAGGTGGGGGTTTCAAATTACAGCCCCCCGCTTTCATTTATTGAAGAAAATGAAACGGCGACTAAAGGGTTCAGCGTGGATCTGGCAAAAGCGCTTGCCGCCAGCATGAATTTATCGGCCGAAATATATGCCATGAATAATTCGGATTTGATAACGGCCTTGAATGAGGGCAAGATAGATCTTGTCATAGGTCTTATGGATGATTCCTATTCTACAGCAAATATTATTAAGACTTCTGTTCAGGCCAACAGGGACTACTTTGTTAACCGCCGGTATTTCCTATTTGTTCCATCCAAGGATCTTCCCGGCCACACTGTGGCAATTGAGAAGGGACGCGACCTTTCCCGGCTTCTGCCTTCACAGACGAATATAGATTTTATTGAGACGGCATCCCAGGAAGAGGCGCTTGCCCTTGTTGATTCCGGGAAGGCCCAGGTTTACATATCCAATGACAGCGGTTCAACTGTATATATAATGACTAAGAAGGGTTTCCGGAATATTAAACAGGTGGGGGTGCCGATTGAAATCGTTCCGCTGGTGCTTGCCGTTAATAAAAGGAATCCGGAACTTTTGACCTCCCTGAGCATAGCTTACGGCAAGATCCTTGAAGACGGAAGATATCACAGGATATTCTATAAATGGCTCGGCAGTGACTTAAGAATGATCATAGCCAAGTATAGAAGCTATATTATCGGCGCAGTGTTATTTACCATCTTTGCCTTTTTAATATTCATTATCTGGAATTTTGTTTTAAAAAGAAAAGTCAGTCACATTACAAAAGATCTCAAAATATCGGAACAAAAATACAGAGATCTCATCGAATCCTCTCCGGATATGATTTATCTTATATCGATGCATGGTGAAATCAGACTCGCGAACAGAATTGCCTTGAAACAAATGGGATATAATGAAAAGGAAATCCCATCCCTCAGTCTCCATGACCTTGTGCTTACGGAACAAAAGGAAGACGTGACGGGTTTTATTGACAGTGTGTTTCGGCATAAATCCTCAAATAAAGAATTCATATTCAGGACAAAAGACGGGAACCATATCCACGTAGAGATGGCAGCGACTATAGTGAAAGGGCCTGATGATATAGAGGACCTTGTATGCTGCTTTGCGCGGGATATAACCGAGCGAAAGCGTCTGGAAGAGAATCTTATCCATTCGGACCGATTGGCGATCATGGGCCAGATGGCGGCCGGGATCGCCCATGAGATCAATAACCCGTTGAGCATAATCTTAAGCAATGCTCAGGATGCGCTTACTAATGAACTAAGCCAGGATGATTCCATCGAAAGTCTGAAATCCATTGAGCGGAATGCCGTCAGGGCGGCAAAAAATATTAAGGATCTGCTTTCTTTTACACGTCCGACGCTGCAGGAGGTCGCGCCAATTGACCTGATTCAACTCATTGACGAAACCCTGTTTTTTTTCAAACAGCGGCTTAAACAGAAAAACATAAAAATAGAAAAGACGTATCCGGCTGATCTGATAAACCTCTACGGGGATAAAAATCTGATTCAGCAGTTATTGATCAACCTTATTCTTAATGCCATCCATGCCATCAAACATGAAGGGGTCATCACTCTCAGGGTCAATATGAACGGAGATGCTGTTGATAGAAAGATCACCCTACAGGTAGAAGACAACGGCATAGGCATCCCTGAGGAAGATCTGAAAAAGATATTTGATCCCTTTTTTACATCCCGAAAAGAGAACGTCTTCGGACTCGGGCTCTTTATATCAAAGATGATTGTTGATAAGCATCATGGGCTTCTTTCAGCGAGTTCAAAGGTAGGGAAAGGGACGGTAATGACTATCGAGTTTCCGGCAGAGGCGATAAAAACTTCTGCACCTTATGAGACTATCAGTAAAGGGCAGTAAATTCCTGTTAGGATCTTGCATTTCTTCCATTTCTCCCTCCTGTTATCTGATTGCTCATATCCATGCATCTGAACGGATAAATATTGCTCCTTGCCAGGTCTCTCATAAATTTGTTGCAGACCCGAATTCACGGAACTGCTTGCATTTATAGGGGATGATGTGCTAATAAGCTTTCCTGAAGATCGGATCAGAAAATGATTTAAGGGATTTATAAACATTATCAATCTAAAGGTAACCGGTTAATTTAGGAGGGTCAGACAATGACTGAAGAAAGAGATGTCATGGACGTTGATGTTCTTTTTGTTGGCGGCGGTATTGCCTCTTTAAGCGGGGCGCTGCACCTTTCCAATCTGATCAGCGTACATAATCAAAAGGGTGAAGGGAAAAAACTTGATGAGGTAATGATAGCGATGCTTGATAAAGGGTCATCCCCGGGGGCGCACGGCATCTCGGGCGCGGTCATGGATCCGACCTCCCTCAAGGAGTTGATCCCCGATTTTCTGGAAAAGGGCGCTCCCGTTGAAGGAGAGGTAAAAAAGGAATCGATCTATTTCCTCACAAGGAACTGCAAAATAAAGGCCCCCATAACCCCTCCTCCTCTTAATAATCACGGCAATTATGTGGTCTCCATGTCCAGGATGAACCAGTGGATGGCAGGCCTGGTCGAAGAGGCCGGCGTCAACATATTCCCTGGTTTTGCAGGCGTTGAGATCCTTTATGAGGATGGAAGGGTTATCGGCGTAAGGACAGGGGACAAGGGCATCGACGCAAAGGGGGACAAAAAGCCGAATTATGAACCGGGGATAGACCTCCATGCAAAGGTGACGGTCTTCGGGGAAGGTTCCCGCGGGAGCCTGGCAAAGGGGTTAATAGCGCATTTCAGGCTTGACGAAGGCAGGAATCCTCCCGGATTTGAGGTAGGGGTCAAGGAGGTATGGGAACTGCCTGAGACAAGGCTTGCGGCCGGGGAGGTCATCCACACCATGGGCTACCCACTTAAGAGCGACACCTTTGGAGGGAGTTTCATTTACGGGATGAAGAATAATATGATCTGCCTCGGGCTGATGACCAGTCTGGACTATGCAGATCCATTTATTGACCCCCACAGGGAATTTCAGAAATTCAAGCTCCATCCCATGGTAACCGGATTATTGAAGGACGGAAAGCTTGTACAGTACGGCGCAAAGACTGCCCCGGTCGGCGGATATTTTTCCATCCCGAAGCTGTCATTCCCGGGAGGAGTCATTATCGGAGATTCGGCCAATCTCTTCAACAGCCAGAAGATAAAGGGCATCAATCTCGCCATGAGGTCAGGTATCCTGGCCGCTCAGACTATCTTTGAAGGTCTCGTCAATGACGACTTCTCCGATGCAAGACTCGCAACCTATGAAAAGGCCATGTTTGACAGCAAGGAGCTTAAGGACCTCTACAAGGTGCGGAATTTTCATCAGGCCATGGCCAAGGGGCTTTACGAGGGCATGGTGCTGGCGGGCATGCACTTTGTCCTTGGCGGGAGCGTCATGGGCGAGAAGCTCGGGGCCGAGCCTGACCACAGCCACATGAAAAAGGCGGTCGATATATATGGCACAAACGTCCCTTCAGCCGAGGAGATCGGCGACATCAAATATGACGGGAAGCTCACCTATGACAAGGAGACGGATGTCTATTATTCAGGCGCGACCCATGAAGAGGCGCAACCGCCTCACCTGAAGATAAGGGATCTTGATATCTGTTACGGGAAATGTGCGGAGTATTATCAGAACCCCTGCGTCAGGTTTTGCCCTGCCGGCGTCTATGAAATGGAGATTGACGAGGCGACAGGAAAGAAGGCAATGAAGCTGAATTTTTCCAACTGCGTCCATTGCAAGACCTGTGATGTGAAAGACCCCTTTGAGAATATTCAATGGGTGCCGCCTGAAGGAGGCGGTGGGCCCAAGTATACGATGATGTAGGAATCAGAGGAGAAGTTTTATGAGTCTAAAGGTCGATCCGAATCTATTGAAGGATTTGAAACAATTCGGCATGAAAGATGCCGGCAAGTGCTTTCACTGCGGGAATTGCACGGCTAAATGTCCCCTTGCCGAGAAGGATAATACCTTCCCGAGGAGGATGATAAAATACGCCCAGATGGGATTGACGGAAAAGATCCTCCAGAGCCCGGAGCCCTGGCTGTGCTATTACTGCGGCGACTGTTCGGATCAATGCCCCAGGGGCGCTGACCCCGGCGAGGCGATGATGGCCATGAGGAGATATCTGACATCCAGATATGACTGGACTGGCTTTTCCAGAAAATTTTACATATCCCATTGGTTTGAGATCATAGCGGTGGCCATTGTTGCCGTCTTAATAGGTCTCGCCATGTGGAAATTCCACCTGACGCCTTCCATGGAACATGCCAGACTCAATTCCGTATGGCCTGCGGATAAGGTGGAGATCGCAGATCTTGTCATGGCCTTCGTACTCTCTGCACTCCTCCTCAGCAATACCTACAGATGTTTCAGCTTTATCATGGGGGATCTGAAATTAAAGGTCCCCCTTTCCATCTATATAAAAAAGGGCAAGGAACTGGTCCTCCATTTCCTGACCCAGAAAAGGTTCGGTGAGTGCTCGGACCGGAAACAGTGGTTTGTACACCTCATGATTATGACCGGCTACTGCACGGTATTCATGCTGGTCGCGGTCTTTCTGGCCGGCGGCCTTAAGGTCATTGGCCTTGCATGGGAGCCCATAGCCTTCCAGAGGGACTGGGACGCCCATTATCATCTCTGGCACCCCATGCGTCTTCTGGGGTATTATGCGACCTTCGCGATCCTCTATGGGACCACCTATGCGATCATCGGGCGCCTGAAAAAGTCAAAGACGCCCTATAAGAATTCCCATGCAACCGACTGGATGTTCCTGATCCTTCTGGAACTGACGACGCTGACGGGGATATTTATCCATCTGGCGATAATCATAGACCTGCCCATGGCGACCTATGTCCTATATGTCATCCACCTGATGGCTGCCATACCCATGCTTGTCCTTGAGGTCCCCTTCGCAAAATGGGCGCACCTGGCCTTCAGGCCTGTCTCTCTTTATCTTATCAAGGTGAAGGAAGAATATAACAGGGGGCTTCAGGCTGCGCAATAGCGGCCGTCCTGGGCTGACCAAACTTTATAACCGGACTCCGGGCGGGTCCGGTTTTTTTTATGACTTTTTTTGAGGCGGTCCGGAAATTAAATAAGAAATTTTTTTTGCGAATATGAAAAAAAAGCTTGCATTTTTTTCATACGAGCTTATTTTAGCGCTAATTCAATAAACATTTCTTTTTACACAGGAGGAGTATAGATGACTGAAGGAACTTCACTAATTCGCAGTTTTGGACGTCAGGAACAGCAGGAGATTCCGTTTGACAAAGATGAGGAGCCTCCCAGTAGTAGCTTACAATTACAATTAGAGATTCCCGCCTGGAATCATGACATCCGGATGCCTCAACGCCGTCCGGCCATCGTAATCCCTTTTTCCAACAAAAGAACACCACGCACATCAATTAAAACCAAGATTTTCAGACGACAATTTTATCCCGAGGTGTCGGATAAACAATGGAATGATTGGCACTGGCAAATTACTAACCGTATCCATACGACTGCCCAGTTGAAAAGATTTTTGATCCTTTCATCAGAGGAACAGGCCGCACTGGACAGCTTTACAGCAAAACTCCCTGTAGGCATAACGCCATATTATATGAGTCTAATCTCTCATCGGGATGCAACATCGCCTCTGCGCAGATGCGTCGTTCCTACAATACATGAATTTATCACTACACCGGATGAGGCGGATGACCCCCTCGGCGAAGAGCATCAAAGTCCCGTGCCCGGCCTGGTTCACAGGTATCCGGACAGGGTCCTGTTGCTTGCGCTGGATTTCTGTTCCACCTATTGCAGATATTGCACGCGATCCAGGGTCGTCGGTCACGGGGCCCTTCATCCGGCAAGGTCCCGCCTTGAGCAGGCCTTTGATTACATCAGGTCCAATCCGCAGATCAGGGATGTCCTTATTTCGGGCGGCGATCCTCTTACCATGAGTGATGAGCGTCTGAACTGGATTCTTACAAACCTGCGCAATATTCCTCATGTCGAGATAGTGCGAATCGGGACAAAGGTTCCTGCGGTTCTGCCGCAACGGATTACGCCTCAGCTTGTCCGCATGCTTCGCAGACATCATCCGCTCATGATGAGCCTTCATTTCACTCACCCGGATGAATGCACCCCCGAGTCCTACAAGGCATGTTCCATGCTGGCCGATGCGGGGATCCCTCTCGGTTCCCAGACAGTCCTTTTGTCCGGGATCAACGACAAGGTCGAAACCATGAGGGACCTGGTTCATAACCTTTTAAAGATGCGCGTGAGACCCTATTACCTCTATCAGTGCGATCCTATTTCAGGGTCCTCCCATTTCCGCACCACTGTTGAAAAGGGCGTGGAGATTATCAGAGGGTTAAGGGGATTTACAAGCGGATATGCGATTCCTACATATGTTATTGACGCCCCCGGGGGAGGGGGAAAGATCCCCGTCATGCCTGACTATATAGAGGGCAGGAATGGAGACGATCTTGTCCTTCGCAATTATGAAGGCAGCCTTTTTAAGTACCCTGCATATAGATCGGCGGAGGCCGCGTCAAACGTCTTCGTCCCCGTGTGCCATGCCGAGGCATAGGCGGTTTTATCAATAAATTTTAATTTAACACAAGGGGCTTTCCGGGTATTATGCCTGGAAGCCCCTTTTTTAATTGACAGGCCTGAAACTCCCCGTTATGTAAGAACTCAAACAAAAGAAATTTAATTCATAAGAATTTGAGGGGATTCAACCATCCCCATAAATATATTGCCCGAAGGTCCCGGGGTCTTGAGGGCGATCCTGAAAAAGGAGGACTATCCATGAAAATCGGCGTGACCTATGATTTGAGGTCCGACTATCTGGCTGAAGGCTACAGCATGCTGGAGACAGCGGAGTTCGACAGGGAGGAGACCATCGATAGCCTTGACAGCAGCCTCAAACGCCTCGGCCACCGGACGGAACGCATCGGAAATGCCCGCAGATTGATTGAACGCCTGGCGCAGGGGGGGCGCTGGGATATAGTCTTCAATATAGCCGAGGGTCTCAGGGGCATAGGCCGCGAGGCCCAGGTCCCCGCCATCCTGGACGTATACGATATCCCCTATACCTTTTCCGATCCCCTTGTAATGAGCCTGACCCTTCATAAGGGCATGACCAAGAGTGTAATCAGGGACGCCGGCATCCCGACAACGGAATTTTTTGTATTCGAGGGGAAACTGGATGAAGGAGATATTGTTTTTCCTCCGCCGTTTTTTATCAAACCCGTAGCTGAGGGCACGGGAAAGGGCATAACGCCTGATTCCATAATAAGACGAATGGGGGACCTTGGCCCGGCATGCGTGAAGATGCTGGCTGAAAATAATCAGCCCGTGTTAATTGAACGATATCTGTCAGGGAGGGAGTTTACCGTAGGCATAACCGGGACCGGACCGGAGGCGGAGATAGTCGGCACAATGGAAGTGCATCTGCTGCCGGAGGCGGAGCAGGGAGTTTATTCCTACGCAAATAAGGAGAACTGTGAAGAAGTCGTAAGATACATTATCAGAAAGAGCCATGAAGAGACCGTAGTAAAAAGATCTGAAGAAGTTGCGATCAATGCATGGCGCGCCCTTGGCTGTAGGGACGGAGGCCGCGTGGATATCCGCTGTGACGAGAATGAAAACCCCTATTTCCTGGAGGTTAATCCCCTGGCAGGATTGCACCCGGAACATTCGGACCTGCCCATTATATCAAAAGGCGTGGGCCTGGGATATCACGCCCTCATTGAAAGGATACTGGCCTCCGCCTCAAAGAGGATAAAAAAATAGGCGCGATTAATCGCGCCACTGCATTGCAGGCCCCGGGGCTTCCGGTTATTGTCATGCTAAGGCTCAGGTAAAAGGGTGGATTCTTTTGGCAAATTTAATCTGAACGTAAAGGACACAGACAAGACATGCGTATCGCCATTGTACATAACGAGGTGGGGGAAGACGGCAGGACGGATGAACAGGATGTCCTGATCCAGGCAGCGGCCGTTTCAAAGGCGCTTTTAGATTTGGGGCACGAGGCATCCATTTTGTCCTGCGGCCTTGATCTAATGGACATAAAGGAAAGGCTTGAGGGCTTAAACCCGGATATGGTCTTCAACCTAGTTGAATCTCTCGGGGGAGAAGAAAGGCTGATACATCTTTTTCCGGGGCTCCTGGATGTCATGGGGATCCCCTACACAGGCTCGCACACCGAGGCGATCTTTCTTACCACCCATAAGGTTCTTGCCAAGGATCGGATGTCTCTGACCAACCTGCCTACCCCTGCATGGATAGGCCCTTACCCCTTTGATGTGCCCTCAATGCATCATAACAAGCCGAACCTTCCTTTCAAGGAAATGCAGTGGATTATCAAATCCCTCAGGGATCACGGGTCTCTCGG
>Ga0153915_10005259_pt1 | contig 12021 bp, 14 predicted proteins | sample Opewatmetagenome_2_FD_107003 | JGI IMG/M metagenome (GOLD analysis project Ga0153915, IMG submission 107003) | Freshwater wetland microbial communities from Ohio, USA - Open water 3 Core 3 Depth 3 metaG | ecosystem: Environmental > Aquatic > Freshwater > Wetlands | place: USA: Ohio, Lake Erie...
GGGGTCGAATGGTTCGTCGTCGACAGCCTGGACGAACTGCGCCGGGTGCACGAGGTCGCTCCGCAGGCGAAGCTCTACCTGCGCATTGCCACGCCGAACATCGGCAGCGACTGGCCGCTCTCCGGGAAATTCGGGGCGGGGGCCGCCGACGCGCGCGAAATCCTAGCGGCGGCGGCGAAGCTCGGCGCGGACCTCGCCGGGGTGACCTTCCACGTGGGCTCCCAGTGCCGCAACCCCGAGAACTGGCGGGTCGCGCTGGAGAAGGCGCGCAACCTCTTCGACGCGATGGCCAAGGCGGGCCTGCGGCCGCGGCTGCTCAACATCGGCGGCGGCTTCCCGGTGCGGCACGTGAAGCCGATCCCTTCCATCGAGACGATCGGCTCGGTGGTGAACGAAGGGCTTAAGGCGTTCCCGGAGGAGGTGCAGGTCATTGCCGAGCCGGGCCGCTACCTCGTTTCCGACGCCGGCTACTTCGTCTGTCGGGTGCTCGGCACGGCGATCCGGGCTGGAAAGCGCTGGATGCACTGGGACGCGGGCCTGTTCGGCGGCGTTATCGAGTCGAGCGAAGGCCTGAAATACCGGATCCGCACCGACCGCTCCGGGCCGGACATCGCCTGGACCGTCGCCGGGCCGACCTGCGACTCGGTGGACGTCGTCATGCGCGACGAGCCGCTGCCCTCGGATCTCCAGGAAGGCGATTTCATCTACATCCGCAACGCCGGCGCGTACACGACGGCGTACGCGAGCCAGTTCAACGGCTTCCCGCTGCCCGAGGTCCGCGTTTTCGAGAGCAAGAGCTAGCGCGGCTCGTACAGCACGAAATCGAAGCGCAGGCCGTCGGCGGCGGTGTGCGCTTCCCGCTGCTTTTCGCGCCATTGGGAGCGGTCGAACTCGGGGAACCGCGCATCCCCCGGGAAATCCCGGTGGATTTCGGTGAGCACGAGGCCGGCGGCGATGGGCAGCGATTCCGCGAAGAGGTCGCTGCCGCCGATCACAAACGCCACCGGCTCCGCTCTGCACAGGGCGAGCGCCGCCTCGAGCGAGCGGGCGACCGCCGCGCCGGGGGCCTCGTACCCCGGGCTGCGGGTCACGACGATGTTGTCGCGGCCGGGAAGGGCCTTGCCGAGCGATTCCCACGTGCGCCGGCCCATGATCACCGGGTGGCCGAGCGTCAGGCGCTTGAAGTGCTGCAGGTCTTCGGGCAGCTGCCAGGGCAGGCGGCCCTGGTTGCCGATGACGCCGTTCGCGGCGACCGCGGCGACGACGTAAACCCTGGGGCCGCTCGCGTTTGGCATTTCTTCGTGAAATTATAAGGAGATGGCCGACCTGAAGCTCGCCGTGGGGGTACTCGTGCTCGCCTGCGCCGGATGCGCGATGCTCAACCCGCAGGCGGCAAGCGTGGCGGCCGCGGATGCGGCGGTCGGCGATGCGCTTCATGCGGCCCAAGGGGCGCAGACGGAGCAGCGCGCGGCGCTCGCCCGTGCACAGCAGGCGTATGCCGGTGACCCCACTGCCATCAACAGCCTGCGCCTTGCCACGCTGCTTGCCGTGTTGCCGGCGCCGCTGGGCGACCCGGGGCGCGCGGCGGCGCTGGTTGCCCCGATTGCCGACGCCGGCTCACCCGGCGTGGGTCGCTTCGCGGCCTTCCTTGCGGCCGAACTGGCGGACCAGCAGCGCCTCGCGCGCGAAGCCGAGCGCCTGGCTCGAGAGGGCGAGCGGGCCGCGCGCGAGCGGGAGCGCGCGGATCGCGAACGCGACAAGCGCGAGGAGGCGCTGCGCGATCAGGTCGAAGCGCTGCGCGCCATCGAGCGCAACATCCAGGAGCGCGAGGACAGGCTGCGGCGCGGCGCGCGCTAGCGTTCTAGCGCCGTCGGAACGCCCAGTTGCGCAAGAGGGCGATCGCCACCGCGCAGGCGGCCGCAAAAGCGCCCACCACGTAGAACCCTTGAACGATGCCGTAGCGGTCAGCGAGCTCGCCCATGAGGAGTGGCGTCGAAAGGTGCGAGACGCTCCATCCCAGCCCACCCAGGGCGAGCGCGGAGCCGCGCTCCTGCGGCCGGCTCGCCTCGGCTATGGTGATCTGGAAATACAGCGTCATCGCGGCGGAGCCCGCGCCGACGAGGAGCAGCCAGAGCGCGATCGGCGCCGCGTGATTGATCGTCGGCAGCAGGCCGATCGAGACGGCCACGATCAGGGCGCAGATCACCGGCCAAGGCGTCTCCGGCCCGCTGCGCACGAAGCGCGCAACGACCAGGCTCGCCGCGATGGAGCCGACCGCGCGCAGCGAGACGAGGAGGCCCGAGCTGGCCTCACTGTAGGCGTAGTGGGCGAGCAGCAGAGGATAGAAGGAAATCGACAGCGAAAACGGGAGCGCCGAGACGTAGGCGCACACCACCGAATAAAGGATTACCGGCCTGCCGAGGAGCGGCAGGTAGCCGGCGAGCACGCTGCGCCCCCCGTGCGCGGACTGCGAAGCCGTGCGGTGGGTGCCGAGCGCGACCAGGAAGGCGACAAAGGCGCTCCCGGCCATGACCGCGAACGTGGCCCGGAATCCGGCCCCGGCGAGCAGGAAGCCGGACAGCGCCGTGCCGAGGATCTGGCCGACGTTGGTCACGGCGTTGAGGCGGCCAAGCTGCACGCCGCGCTCGCCGGGCAGCTCGCTCGCCATGGACCAGTTCGCCGGCCAGAAGGTTGCCCGCGAGAGCACCAGCACGAGTTGCCCGACCATCAGCATCCAGAAGCCCTCGGCGAAGGCCAGCCAGGCTGCGGCCAGGCCTTGCGCCCAGCACGAGGCAAGCATGAGGCGCCGGCCACCGATGCGGTCCGTGTACGCGCCGCCGACGAGGTTGAGGGGCGCCTGGGCGAGCACCGGGGCGGCGAAGAGGACGCCGATCTCGGCATTCGACAGGCCCTGGCTGTGCGCGTACAACGGCACGGCAAGCCACGTCATGCCGAGGCCGAAATTCCATGCCCACGAGGCGAGAAAGAAATACGGATGGGCGAGCACGCGTGATTATGGGATGGCGGACCGTGGCGGGCGGCTGGCGTTTCGACGGGCGCCTCGACCGTTCACGAGCGCGGCCCTCCTGGTCGCCGCGCTCCTTTGCGTCGTGCCCGCCCGGGCGGCACCGTGCGCCGCCCAGTCTGCGGGACGAACGGCGGCGCTTGTCGAGCTCTACACCGCCGAGCGATGCACAGGCTGTCGACCCGCCGAGCGCTGGCTCGCGAACCTGGGCCGGCGTTTCGCGGCCGATCGAGTCGTTCCCCTTTTGCTGGACGTCGACACCTGGGATTACCTGGGTCGAAAGGATCCCCACATCGAGCGAAAGATTTCGGCTCGCGAGCGCAAGCTGTCGCTGCTGCAGCGCACGGCCCTCGTCTACACGCCGCAGGTCGTGGTCCAGGGCCGGGAATTCCGGGCCTGGAGCAGCGATGCCTTCGACACAGAAGTCCGGCGGATCAGCGCGCGGCCGTCCCGCGCGCGGCTTGCCCTCGAGATCCGCAGCGCGACGCCGCGCGGGCTCGAGACGGTCGTCCAGGCACAAGTGCTCGATCGGGCGCAGCGGGGCGAACCGGTGCTCTACCTGGGCGCCCTCGAGAACCGCGTAGACCACTACGTCCTCTGGGAGTGGCAAGGGCCGATCGCGCCGCGCCCGGACGGCCGTTTCGAGGAGTCCCGCACCCTAGCCCTGCTGCCGAAGGCGACGCCCCGGACTTCGGGCGTGGCGGCGTTCGTCCAGGACCGGCATACCGGCGAGGTGCTGCAGGCGCTCGTGCTCTCCGCCTGCTCGCCCTAGGCCTTTCGGGTATATTCGCCCGCAAGCTAGGAGCCGGCGGGGCCGGCAACCAGGGAGCGCTAATGCACGCGACGCAGATCCGTCAAAAGGACGGCGTCTTCTATTTCGTCAGCTACCGCGCCAAGGACCTCATGGCGAAGGTGCGCTTCATCAGCCGCTTCTATGGGGAGGGCGAGCAGATCGCGCCGTCGCCGGTCTCGGAAGACGACGACATCGCGCAGTTCATCGCGAAGATCGAGCGCACCGACGAGGCATTCCAGCGGTCGCTCTCGCGCTCCAAGGTGAAGCAGCTCAAGAACTTCTACGAGACGGCGGTTTCGCAGCCGCCCATTCCGGGCACGGTGCTGCTCTTCACGTCCGAGCGGCTAAACTTCCGGGCCGGCGGCGAAGGCGGCATCGGCACGCTGACCGAGCCGAGTTCCAAGTACCTGATCATCGACGGTCAGCACCGGCTGGCGGCGCTCAACTTCTACATGCGCGAGCGGCCCGACGATGCCTCGACGATCAACGTGCCCTGCATCATTTTCGACGGGCGCAGCGAGGACTTCGCCACGGAGATGTTCGTCATCATCAACTCGACGCCGACGCGCATCAACAAGAGCCACCTCGTCGATCTCTACGACCGCGTCTCGTTCGCCGCGCCCGACCGCAAGTTCGCCGCCCGCCTGGTCGAGAAGCTCTACGGCGAGGGCGACAGCCCGCTGCGCTACCGCATAAACCGGCTGGGCGGCCGCAGCCAGCGCGACAAATGGGTGCTGCAGGCGGAGCTCTTCAACGAGCTGCACCGCTGGGTGCGCGGGCGCTGGCGCTCGATCCAGCTCGCCGGCGGCAGCGCGAAGGAAGTGCCGCGCTACTACGCGGTGATCCGCGACTTCTTCAAGGCGGCGAGAGCGGCATTCGGCGATGCCGTGTGGGGCAACGACAGCTACATGGTGACCAAGCCGGTGACGATCAAGGCCATGGTCCGCGTATGCGCGGATCTCGCGCGCGAGGATGCGGAGCCCGAGGCCTCGCGCGTGGCGCGCTGGGAAGCGCGCCTCGAGCCCTGGTCCGAGCTCGCCAAGCAGTTTCGCGAGGAAGGCTTCTACGAGCGCTTCGCCGCCAAGGGCGAGGTCGAGCGGGTCGCCCGGGTGCACAGGGAGCTCGCCCGCGCGGCCGGGATCGAGACCGTCCGTCCCAAGCAATAGCCGCTAGACAACGCCCGAGCGTTTGAATTCCGCGACGGCGGCCTCGCCGTATCCGAGCTCGGCGAGGATGGCGCGGGTGTGCTCGCCGACCGCGGGAACCGCGTCCATCCGTGGGGCAAAGTGATCGAGGTTGAAGGGTGGCTTGAGCGCCTCGATCGGTCCGGCGGGGGAGGCCACGGTCGTGCGGCGCCCCCTCGCTTCGAGCTGCGGGTGCCGCCAGAAGTCCTCGATGCCGTTGAGCCTCGCGTTCGCGATGTCGGCTGCATCGAGCCGGGCGATCACTTCGGCGGTCGTGAGACTCGCGAAGACGCACTCGATCTCGGCATGTAGCGCGGCTCGATTCTGCAGTCTTGCCGGCGCACTGGAAAAGCGCGCGTCTGTGGCGAGGCGCTGGTCGCCCAGGACGGCGTCGCAGAACCGCGCGAATTCGCGTTCGTTCTGCACGCTGAGGAACACGGTTCCGCCGTCCCCCGCGGGGAAAGGCCCGTAGGGGACGATCGTGGCGTGGTACGCCCCCGAGCGGCGCGGCGCCACGCCGCCGTAGGCCGTGAAGTACGCCGGGAAGCCCATCCATTCGCCAAGCGACTCGAGCATGGTGATGTCGAGCGTCGCACCTTCACCGCTGCGGCCGCGGCGCAGCAGCGCGGCGAGGATGGACGAGAACGCGTACATTCCCGCGGCGATATCGGCGACCGGAATGCCCGCCTTCGCCGGCGCCTCGTCGGTTCCGGTCACGGAAAGCAGCCCGGCCTCGCACTGCACGAGCAGGTCGTAGGCCTTCTTCCGCGCATAGGGCCCGCTGGGGCCGTACCCCGAGATGCCACACCAGATAAGGCGCGGATGGCGCTCACGCAGCGTTGCCGCGCCGAGGCCGAGCCGCTCGACGGCCCCGGGGGCAAGGTTCTGGAGGAACACATCGGCCCGTGCGACAAGGCGCTCGAGGACGTCCTTGGCCTGGGGCTGCTTGAGGTCGAGAGCGAGGCTTTCCTTGGAGCGGTTCGTCCAGACGAAGTGCGACGACTGGCCCTTTACCGTCGCGTCGTAGGCGCGTGCCGGATCGCCCATGCCCGGACGCTCGATCTTGATGACCCGTGCGCCGAGCTCGGCGAGCTGGCGCGTGGCGAAGGGCCCGGCAATCACCTGCTCGAGCGCGACGACCGTGATGCCTTCGAGCGGTCTCACACGAACTCGAGGGTCAGGCCGGCAAGGGGCAGGCCGTCGATTCGGGTGCTCCAGGTCTCGCCGGCGCTCACCGGGTGGGCGTCGGTGATGACCCCGGTGCTGACCATTTCCCCCGCGTGCAGCGGCTCGGCGCCCTGGCGCGCGAGGAGCTCGACCAGGTGGGCGAGCGCGAGGATGGGACTGCCGAGCACGTTGGCGGCCAGGCCGCGGTCGACAAGCGTCCCGGCCCGATAAAGGCGGGCTTCCACCGTCGGGAGTTTCCCGGCCATCTCCTTGCGAAAGGGCTGCCGCGGGCCGACGACGAGACGGCCGTGCAGGCCATTGCTTGCGGTGCAGTCGCCGAGAGTGACCTTCCAGCCGGCATGATGGCATTGCACGATCTCGACCGAGTGCGCAATCCATTCGATTGCGCCTGCCACCTCGTCAGCCCGCGGGGTCGAGGCCAGCCCGAAGCAGATCTCGGGCTCGATGCGCGGATTGACCAGCCCGGCCAGCGGCACGCGCGCGCGGGCCTGCGGCGCCTCGACGAGCGTGCGGTCGTAGACCGTTCCCCACATCGGCTCGTAGACTCCGTAGCGCGGCCACAAAGTGCGGTTGGTGAAGCCGATCTTGCGGCCCACCGCTTTCCAGCCGCGCGCTAGGCGATGCTCATGCAGCGCGCGCGCCGCGGCATAGCCGGCCTGCGGCGAAAGCCCCGGATAGCGGTCGCTGAACGGCACGACTTCGCGCGCCTCTTCGTGGGCGGCGATCACATCATCGGCAAGCATGCCGCGATTCTAAGACCGGTTGCGAAACCGCCGGCCGCATGCAAAATTGCCTGCATGGATCCGGCGCTTGCCTGGGCGATCGCCGCGCTCGTGCTGGTGATCGCCGAGCTCGTCAGCGGCACGTTTTACCTGCTGATGCTCGGCGTCTCCGCCTTCGGCGCTGCCGGGGTGGCCTGGCTCGGCCATGGTTTCGCCGTGCAGTGCATCGTCGGCGGGGCGTTCGCGGCGGGCGGCTGCTATGGCGTACACGTCTACCACGCCAGGTCGGGCACGAAGCGCATGCCACCCATCGATCAGGGGATGCCGGCGAGCTTCGAGAGCTGGGTCGACGCGCGCTCGCGCCTCGCGCGGGTGCGTTACCGCGGCGCAAGCTGGGACGCCCAGGTGCAGGGCAACGATTCGCTGGAGCCGGGGGCGACGCTTGTTGTGCTCGCGACCGATGGCAACACGCTCAAGGTCGCCCGGAACCGCCCCGCCTGAGGGCGTCGCGGGGGCCACTCACGTGCAAGGGGGGAACACCATGTTCTGGAAGCTCGGGGCGGCCGTGATCGCCGCCATCGTCGCGGCGCAGGTGCCGGGTTTGCAGCACTACTGGGGCTGGGTGCTGCTTCTCGGCGTCGTGGTCGCGTTCGTGATCGAGGGCGTGCGCATCGTGCCCCAGCAGAGCGCCTGGGTCGTGGAGCGGCTCGGCCGCTACGAGGGCACGCTCGAGCCAGGGCTGAACCTCATCATCCCGTTCTTCGACAAGGTCGCCTACGTGCACTCCCTAAAGGAGGTGCCGCTCGATGTGCCCGAGCAGATCTGCATCACCAAGGACAACACTCAGCTCGGCGTCGACGGCATCCTCTACTATCAGGTAACCGATCCGCGCCTCGCCTCGTACGGCTCGTCGAACTATGTCGTCGCCATTACGCAGCTCGCACAGACCACGCTGCGCAGCGAGATCGGCAAGATGGAGCTCGACAAGACCTTCGAGTCGCGCGAGGAGATCAACCGGCAAATCGTCCACGCGCTCGACGAGGCCGGGCGCAACTGGGGCATCAAGGTGCTGCGCTACGAGATCAAGAGCTTGACGCCGCCCGAGTCGATCCTGCGCGCCATGCAGCAGCAGATCACCGCCGAGCGCGAGAAGCGCGCGCTCATCGCCAAGTCGGAGGGGGAGCGCCAGCAGGAGATCAATCTCGCGGACGGCAAGCGCCAGGCGGCTGTGCTCGAGTCGGAGGGTGAAAAAACCGCGGCGGTCAACCGTGCCCAGGGCGAGGCGACGGCGATCCGCGTGATCGCCGAGGCCTCGACGCGGCGAACCTGAAAGTGGCGCAGCAGTACGTGGAAGCCTTCGCCAACATGGCCAAGGCCTCGAACACGCTCATCGTGCCGGCCAACGTCGGAGACGTCGCGGGTTTCGTCGCCACCGCCATGAGCGTGGTGGAACGGGGCCGCGCGGCGGGCGCCCCCCGGTCCTAGCCCGCCGCGTGCGCGTCGCGCGCGGCGGCTACTCGATGACGACGCCGGCGCGCTTGACGATAGGCGCGAATTTGGCCGTCTCGGACTTCACGAACGCCGTGAAATCCTCGGGGCTGCCCTGCACCACCGTCGCTCCGCGGCCCTCGAGCGCCGCTCGCGCCTTGGGGTCCTGCGAGCTGCGGTTCAGGGCGTCGTTCAGCCGCTTGACCACCGCCGGAGGCGTGCCGGCCGGCGCAGCGAGCCCGAACCACGAGACGATCTCGTAGCCCTTCAGGCCGACTTCGTCCATCGTCGGCACGTCGGGCAGCACGTTCACGCGATGCAGGCTCGTGACCGCCAGGGCCCGGACCTTGCCGGCCTTGATGAGCGGCACCTGCGGGGGAATGTTGTCGATCATCATCTGCACATCGTTGGCGAGCAGGGCCGCGATCGACGGCCCGGCGCCGCGGAACGGGATGTGGACGATGAACGTCTGGGTCATCGACTTGAACAGCTCGCTCGAGAGCTGCGGCGAGGTTCCATAGCCCGGGGAACCGTAGTTCAGCTGGCCGGGGTGCTTCCTCGCGTACGCGACGAGATCCTGGGCCGTTTTCACCGGAAGCGTCGGATTCACCACCAGCACGTTCGGCACCGAGCCGAATCGTCCGACGTACGCGAAGTCTTCGATCGGCCGGTAGTTGAGCTTGCGGTAGATGCTGGGGCTGATCGCGAGCGAGGGATTGGCGAGCAGAAGCGTGTACCCGTCGGCGGACGCGTGCGCCACGAGATCCGCGCCGACGTTTCCGCCGGCGCCGGCCCGGTTCTCCACCGCGACTGCCTGGCCGAGGTCCGCCTGCATCGGCGCCTGGATGATCCGCGCCACCAGGTCGATCAGACCGCCCGGCGGATAGGGAACGACGATCGTAATCGGACGCGTCGGAAAATTCTGCGCAGACGCGACGAGCGGAATAAGCGCCACCGCGAGCGCGGCAAGCAGACGAACGCCAGTCCTTTTCATGATTTCCTCCTTGGCGGGAGATCATAGCCCATACCACCGCCAGACGGGCCGCGCCTAGAACATGTAGCCCAGGCCGACGTCGAACCGGTTGCGGCTAGGGTCGGCTCTGTAGCGCTGGACGTCGGACTTGATGACGACCTGCGGGTCCACGTTCAAGTTGAAGCCGGCGGTGACGACGCGCTCGAGGTTCTTCGGATCCTGGAACAAGCCGTTGGCCGGGTCCTCCTGCTGGCGGATGTCGAAGCGCTCGACCCGTGCGAAGGGCGCCAGATCAAGGTTATTCTCGCTGTACAGGTGGTACGCAGCCTGCACGTACCACCCCCTCAGCGATTTCGGCGCGGCGAATGGCGCGGGCGCGTCGGCGAGGATCGCGGCATTGATCCGGTCGGCGTCGCCCAGCGTCCCCGCGGCGTAGAGCGCCTGCAGGTCGAAGCCGTGCGCCGAATAGCGTGCGTGCATGTCCCAGAGCGTAAGCCGCGCCGCCACGCCGCGGAGAAGCGGGTTCGTCTGGCCGTTCTGCCCGGTATTGCCGGTGTAAAGCCCGCCGCCGACGAGCAGGCCGGGACGCGTGTAGTTCAACGCACCGTAGACCGACAGATCATGCGCATTCGCGACCTGCCCCTCCTGGTGCGCGGTCGCGACGCCGAACGCCGGGTCGTCGAGCTTGCCGGCATCGAATCCCGTCGTGATGCCGACGTCGTAGCGCAGCTCCCCATGAAGCAGGCCGTGCACCCCGGCGCCGAGCTCGCGCCACGTGGTCGGGATGATCCGCGTTTCGACTTCGTTCCTTTCCACCCCGTAGTACGTCGGCGGTTCGTGCGTTTCATTGAGGATGCCGAGCGGGATGAGGAAAAGCCCGCCTTTCACGTTGACCACTTCGCTCTTCTGGTAATTCACGTAGGCCTGCTCGACCTCGATCTCGCCTTGGTCGTCCTGGCTGACGACGGCGTGCTCGAGCTCGAGCTCCGACATGAAGCTCAGCCGCTCATTGAAGCTGTGAGCGAGGCCGATGACGAAGCGCCGCAGGTCGGCGCGGCTCGTACGCTCGGGGTCGTCGTAGCGGTTGTAGTTGAACTCGCCGTAGCCGAAGAGCGTGGTGTCCGGGGCCTGCGCCGCCGGCGCGGCGGGACGCGACAGCTCGCGCTTCAGGCGATCGAGCTCCTTCTGCAAGTCGTCGATTTTCTGTTCGGTCGTTTGCGCGAACGCGCCCAACGGCGCGAGCGCGGCAAGGATGGCAACGGCGACGGCCCGCTTCATGCAAGTCAGCTCCTCTGGGTTTGACAAGGGCTGGCTTGCGGCCGACGCCGCTAGCTGGCGCGAAAGGCTTCTAGCGCATCAACGCGTCGCGCGCTGACGCAGCGCGGTGGCCATCATCCACGCGGCCGGAACGAGGACGAGCGCGTAGGTAAGCATCGCACCGTACTGTCCCTCGGGACCGTAGGGCTCGGTGGCGATGTGCCAGTAGGCATTGTCGAGCGGGAGCAGGCTCGCTTCCGTGGCTTCGTGGAAGGCATAGATCACCAGCTGTACGGCAAACAGCACGAGGAACACCGAGGTGACGCGGAAGAAGAGCGCAAGGTTAACTCGCTGGCCGTACTTCACCCAGGCCGCGGCGAGCGCGGCGGCTAGGCCGGTACCGGCGAGGGCACCCCACACGAACGGCGCAGTCTCGGTCTGCCGGAAGAGCGATGCGGTCAGGAAGGCCGTCTCCATGCCCTCCCGCGTCACCATCAGGACCACGAAGAGGAAAACGCCGAGCCAGGCGGCGCGCCCGGGCCGCGCGGCCGCGGCGTCGAGACCCTCGCCGATGCGGCGGCGCAGGTGCTTGGCCGCGCCCAGCATGTACACCACCATCGAGATCACCAGAATGGCCGCGACCAGCGCCAGCAGGCTTTCCCACTTGGGCGAGACGGCCACTTCGGCAAGCCAGACACCCAGGATCAGCGACGCGAGCACCGCGAACGCCGTACCCCAGCCGACCGCCGCTACCAGCGCGGCGCGGCCGGTCTTGCGCAGGTAAGTGGCGGCAATCGCCACGATGAGGAACATCTCGATGCCTTCGCGGAGCGTGATGAGGAGAATCTGACCCATGGTTTATGCCGTGAGGATGAGCTTGTCGTTTTGCGTTACGCGAAGCCGGTATTCGCGCCCGTTGTGGGTGATGACCAGCTCACGGCGCTCGCCGAGCAAGGCATCGCTCGCCACTTTCGGTGGCATGGCACACGGTGGCACGGATGGCTGTTTGGCGGGTTGCATCAACGAACGATAATAGTTCTCATTGCAGACGTCAACAGTTCTCAATAGTCTTGACGCATGTCAAACAGTAACTTAAGAGTAAGCGAATACTCGCTTACTGGACTATGGTCTGGGTATGTCATGATAATGAGTCTTGTTACGGAGGTGCCTTGTACATCTGCATCTGCCATGCAGTAACGGAGCGGCAGCTCAAGGATTGCGCGCGATCCGGGGCGCGCTCGCTCGACGATCTCGCCGCTCAGCTCGGCGTCGGCACCGGCTGCGGCCGTTGCCGGGAATGCGCGAGCGGCGTATTGCGCGAGGTGCGTGCCGAGCGCGATTGCGCGCTGGCGTCGGCGAAGTAGCCTCGGCTACCCTCGAGCATCCTAGGA
>Ga0153915_10005260_pt1 | contig 12020 bp, 11 predicted proteins | sample Opewatmetagenome_2_FD_107003 | JGI IMG/M metagenome (GOLD analysis project Ga0153915, IMG submission 107003) | Freshwater wetland microbial communities from Ohio, USA - Open water 3 Core 3 Depth 3 metaG | ecosystem: Environmental > Aquatic > Freshwater > Wetlands | place: USA: Ohio, Lake Erie...
ACAGAGATTGCACTCCAGATGGGAGATGCCCGGGCAGCCAATGTCGTACTTCTCGGTGCCATATCAAAATTTTTTAAAGTGGGAGAAGAGCTCTGGTTAAAAACCATCCTGAAATACCTTCCTCCCAAAGTTCACGAGTTGAATAAGAAAGCTTTTTCAGCTGGAAGAAATCAAGTTTCATGAGTTTCACCCACTGAGGTATCGCCATGATTCAGCAGGTCATTAGCTTAATCAGGTTGATGCACTCTGATAAGGATCCGCGCCAGATCGCTCTTGGCTTTGCCCTGGGTATGATTCCAGGTCTTACTCCGTTTACAAGTCTTCACAACATACTGGTTCTCCTTGTCCTTCTCTTTATCCGTGCCAACATCAGTGCGGCCATACTTTCATGGGCCGTCTTCAGTTTGTTAGCCTTTGCCCTCGATCCTCTGTTTCATCATTTCGGCCTTTTCCTCCTGATGGGTATAAGCTCACTTCAAGGGGTTTGGACTAGCCTCTATAACGCACCACTCATTCCTTACACAAAATTCAATAATAGTATTTTAATGGGGAGTCTCATTTTTTCCCTCCTTGCTTTCTACCCTGTCTATCGGGGCGGAAAAATGATGGTGACCAAATACCGAGAGACCTTTATGGAGCGTTTCAACCGGTTGAAGATCGTCCATGTCTTCAGAGCATCCCATCTGTACAAATGGTATTCCCGGTACAGCCAACTGAGGGGAGGTTGAAGAATGATCCGCTGGAAGGGACTGATCGCCTTTGCCGTCATTGCCGGTCTGATCATGCTGTTCAACTTCCTCTTTTTAGATCATATCATTAAGGGAATTGTAGAAGATCAGGCCAGTTTGGCAGTTGGGGCGCGAGTGGATATCGGGGATTTAAAAACCAGCCTCTTCGGCCTCGGTGTCGAAATCCGGGATCTTCAAGTCACCAATCCAGACCAACCCGTGAGGAATGCTGTACAGATCGGATCCATGGCTTTCGATTTGGCAGCTGCACCGCTGCTGAAGAAGAAGGTTGTCATTGAACGGATGAATGTAAAGGATTTGGCCTTTGGCACACCCCGGAAAGAATCAGGAGCCCTGCCTCGTAGAATCCAGAAGAAGCTCGAAGTAAAGGGAAAAGCGGTTGGTGTCGAGGCGGAAAAAAGGATTGAAGACTGCGTGCTTCCAGATTTTACGAAATTGACCGATTTGAAAAAGCGTTCGGCCGAAGAACTGTTGGCTGGTGTAAGCCTTCAGTCTTCTGCTTTTATCGTCGATTATCAGAAAAAAGTTGCCACAATAAAGACGACATGGGAGAAACGTCTGGCGGCATTGCCCACCCAAGAGACGATTGAAAAAGACGTAAAAGCCCTGCAAAATCTCAAAGGCCAGCGTCCCAAAGATGTCACACAGTTACCAGCCTATCTCGAAAAGGTAAATAACCTGCAGCAGAAGATGAAAGAAACAACGAAGATTCTTACCGATACCCAGAAAGAGTTCCAGAGTGAGATGGGAGGTCTTAAGAGTTCGTTAAAGGAAGTGGAGAAGCTTAAAGATCAAGACCTCAAAACCGTAATGGGGAAGATGGGTATCGCTGTGCCATCTTCCATGGACCTTCTCTGTGTCCTCCTCGGCAAGGATATCAGCCAGAAGGTAAATCAGGGCATTGCCTGGTACAGAAAATTGGGCACCTTCATGTCATCCGGGAAGCCAAAGGATGAGAAACAAAAACCCACGGCAAAACCACGTCTCAAAGGCGTAGATGTCCAGTTCCCCATTACTCATGGTTACCCCGATTTTCTTCTTGAACAGGCCGATTTTTCTATCCTCCCGGGTAAAGAAAATAGAAAACAAGAAATCTTCGCCTTCAATAGGCTTGCAGGCCAACTTCGTGGATTGACCACCCAACCATCTTTATACAACAAACCGACTACTTTCAGATTGGAGGGTGCCCTTGCCGGCAACGTTGCAAAAGAATTAACCTTCTCAGGTGAGATCGATCATCGGACCGAGTTAGTTAACGATCGACTCAATCTGAATATTAAAGAACTCAATATTGAGCGATTAGGAATTCAAAAAAAGGAATCACCTCTCCAACTTGCTTCAGGAATTCTTAACATTAACGGATCCTTGGGTGCCCAAAAAGAGGCCCTGAAGGGGCAAGTTACTGTCAATGTTCTCAATCCTAAAATTGTCGCAGGGGCGACAGCATTGATTCTGGCAGACCTCTTCAAGAATATGGGTTCCTTTGATGTCACCGTAACGATTGGGGGTACTCTTGATCAACCCTCCCTGACCCTTTCATCAAATGCCGAGAAAATCCTTGCTTCAGGCCTTGAAAACATCATCCAGACCCAATTAAAAGGAATTCAAGATGACCTGAAGAAGATGATCGCCTCCCGGGTCGATAAGGATTTCAATGCAGCGAATGTTGAGACCATAGCTCTTGAGAAGCTTATCCAAGGGGGCCTCTCCTCTCGATTGAGCTCAGTTTCGTTGACCCCTGCTGCAGTGCCTTCAAAAGAGAAGAAAGGGATCTTGAAGTTATTCAATTGAGGGCTGAGCAAGGAATGAGCGGGCAACTGAGGATCAGTCCTTTTTCTCTCAAAGAGAGCCTCGAATGCGGCCAATTTTTCCGATGGACCAAGATTGGGGATACTTATCTCATCCAATCTTCCAATCGGATCTTCTCTCTCCATCAAAAGAAGGACTTCCTTTACTACGAAGGAGTGGAGGAATCGTTCCTGGTCGATTTTTTCAGACTGGAGGATGATTTTGATGCCATTCTGGAGAGCATTGAACAGGACTCGATCATCCATCAGGCCATTCATCAATATCGGGGTTTGAGATTGTTACGACAGGATCCTTGGGAATGCTTGCTCTCTTTCCTCTGCTCCTCTGCAAAAGCCATTCCTCAAATTCGATCCATCCTCGAAGAACTGTGTCGATCGTGCGGGAAAAAGATTTTCTTTAAAAACTACCAGAGCTACGGATTCCCAGAACCCTCCTCCATTCGAACTCCTTTTCAACTGAAGTCGGTCAAGGCAGGGTTCAGAATAGATTATCTGGTCAGAGCTAGCCAATGCATCGATCGAAAACAACTCCTTGCTCTCAGAAGGCTTCCCTATCCGGAAGCCCGAAAGAGTTTGATGAAACTTCCCGGGGTAGGGAAGAAGGTGGCGGATTGTACCCTTCTCTACTCTTTAGATTTTCTTGAAGCCTTCCCAATTGACACCTGGATTAGGAGGGGTTTGCAGGAGTTCTATTTTGGCGGGAAGAGGGTAGGGGAAAAGAAGATGGAAGGATTTGTTTCAAAACATTTTGGTCCTTTTGCCGGATATGCCCAGCTCTATCTCTACCACTTCTGGCGTAATGATGAAAAAAAATAATCTTAAGTAAATTCAAAGATTTAAAGTGTAACTATCTAATATCGTTATGCTTTTATAATTTTGTTTTTCCACTGTTTGATATTCTTTGTTACATTCCTTGTATCAATAAGAAGGGGGGCGTGCCGGGTCACCCATGGATAATCGATTTGGCTATGGTCTGTGGCTACCACCACCGCATCTACACGATGCAGAAGCCGCTCCGTGAGGAGAGAAGATTTAAGTTTAAAAAAGTATTTTCTAAAAGGGGGAAGGACAGGGATAAAAGGATCATGATAAAGGATAGTTGCTCCTTTTTTTTGGAGGAGATTCATAATGGTAAGGGCAGGGGATTCCCTGGCATCGTCCACGTCTTTTTTATAGGCGATCCCAAGGATTAAGATCTTTGCTCCTTTTATACTCTTCCCCTTTTCGTTGAGGGCGTCTGAAACCTTGGAGACTACATAATAGGGGAGTGAAACATTGATCTCTCCTGCCAACTGAATAAATCGAGTCGTGAAATCATACTCCTTGGCTTTCCAGGAAAGATAGAAAGGATCGATGGGGATGCAGTGTCCCCCCATTCCAGGACCAGGGTAGAATGGGGAAAATCCAAATGGTTTGGTGCTTGCTGCCTCGATGACTTCCCAGATATCGATCCCCATGCGGTCGGCCAGCATTTTCAATTCATTGACTAAAGCAATATTTACGCTTCTATAGATATTTTCAAGCAGTTTGGTCAATTCAGCCACCCGAGGTGAGGAAACGGGTATTACCTTTTTTATGATTTGTTTGTAGAGACTAACAACAGCCTGTTGACAGGATGATGTAACCCCGGCCACTACTTTCGGAATCTGTTGAGTCGTGAATCGAGGATTTCCTGGATCCTCCCTTTCAGGAGAGAAAGCCAGAAAAAAATCTTTTCCCACAATCATACCCGTCGATTCCAATCGGCAGAGAACAAATTCTTCTGTCGTCCCGGGATAGCTAGTGCTTTCTAGGACGATTAATTGCCCTTTCCTTAAATGTTCCCGTATCGCATCTGTCGTTCTTTCAATATATTGGAGGTCGGGTTCCATCTTCTCAGTAAGCGGGGTAGGCACACAAATCAGGATGCAATCCGCTTCACGAAGGCGGGAAAAGTCATCGGTCGCATCAAAATGACCGCTTCGAACGAACTGGGAGATCCTTGAGGAGGGAATCGATTTCAGGTAGCTTTTCCCTTTTTTTAGGGTAGCCACTTTTTTCGAATCGATATCGAATCCCAATATTCGGAAGCCTTCCTCACAGAACCTTAAAACCATCGGTAGGCCAACATATCCCATCCCAATGATTCCGACAATCACTTTTTTACGGAGGATCCTTTGGATGAGGCGGTCTACGATCTTTTCTTTCATATAGGTAGTCCGTAATGGTAGAGTTCTTATCGTGTGGAGCGATGGCTTCGTTCAGCCTTATATACCCTGCGGCGCGTAATTTTAGTCAGAATGACAGACCTGAATATCACTTTCAAGTCCTCTATTTGTCTTTGTTTGTCTCTTGTTTGTAGAATTTTTTGATGGTTTCCACCACCATGGTCTGTTGTATTTCTGTCAACTCAGGGTAAATCGGTAAAGCCAAGACTTCTTCAGATGCCTTTTCAGAAATCGGCAGGTCTCCCCGACGGTATTTCAAAAAGGAATAACATTCCTGCAAATGGAGAGGAAGAGGGTAATAGATATCCGTTCCAATCCCTTGCTCCATCAAAAATCGTTTCAGGCGGTCTCTTTCTGGAGCACGGATGACATATTGATGAAAGATATGGCGGTTCTGATATTGAATGGTCGGGAGTTCAAGACCTTCTACAGAAGAGAGAAAGTCATTAAATAAAAGCCGATAATAGCCAGACTTTTTTTGTCTCTCTGTAGTCCAGTTCTCAAGATATTTAAATTTCACCAGGAGGATGGCTGCTTGCATCGCATCGAGCCGACTGTTGATGCCGATCCATTTGTGAAAATATTTGGGTTGGCTACCATGGGTCCTAAGCAGCCGAACCTTTTCTGCCCATTGGGGTTCATTGGTGACGACCATCCCGGCATCCCCAAAGGCACCCAGGTTTTTTGTAGGGTAAAAGGAAAAACATCCAAGATCTCCCATCCTTCCAGCCCTCAGGCCGTTTGAGTTCGGTTGGGGCTTGTATTCAGCGCCCAGAGCCTGGGCTGCATCTTCGATGATAAAAAGCTTTTTCTCTTTGGCTACCTCGAGAAGGGGGTTCATGTCCGCACATTGCCCGAAGAGATGGACAGGAATAATGGCTTTTGTTCTGGAAGTAATCTTTCTTTCGATTTTTGAAGGATCAATGTTATAAGTTTTTGGATCGATGTCTACAAAAACAGGAGTGGCCCCGACACGGGATACAGAACCGGCAGTGGCAAAGAAAGTGAAAGGAGGGAGGAGAACTTCATCGCCCTTTCCTATTCCTAAAGCCATTAGAGATAAAAGGATCGCATCCGATCCGGAAGCAACACCGATGGCATATCGGGTTTGACAATAATTTGCAATCGTCTGTTCGAGGGCTTCCACTCTTGGTCCCAGGATGAACTGCTGGGTTTTAAATACTTCATCGAGAGCGGATTTGATTTCTTCTTTTATAGAAGCAAACTGGGAGTTTAGATCGAAAAAAGGGATTTTCATGGATGAAGCTTCTCCTTTAATGGTTGAATAATAGTTGAAAGTAAGCGATTTTCTAGATAAAATAAAAAAAATGGATAGTCAAGGCCATTTTAGATCGACATAATAAGTGGATGCGAATAAAGTTAAACCTCGACTCTATTTTCATCATTCTGGTAAGACCAAAATTCCCCGAAAACATCGGTTCTGCGGCAAGGGCCATGAAGAACATGGGACTGAATCGACTCCGGTTGGTCGATGGATGCTCACCCCTCCATATGAATGCCTACAGATTAGCATCCGGCGCCGAGGATATTCTGGAAAGGGCAGAGGAGTTTTCGACTTTGAAGGAGGCCGTTTCCGATACGGGGTGTGTAGTCGGGACGACTTCGCGAAGCGGAAAAGAGAGAAGCCCTCTTTTAACTCCAGAGGCGTTACTAAAAAGAGTTATTCCTCTTTCTTCTGAGAATTCCATTGGATTGGTCTTTGGTTCTGAAAAAGAGGGGTTGACGAATGAGGAGTTATCCCTCTGTCACCTCTATGTCAGAATCCCTTCTTCGGAATCATTCCCTTCCCTCAATCTAGCACAAGCCGTCATGGTCCTCTGTTACGAATTATTTCGATCTTCAGCCACAGTCCAAAAACATCCCGTCCAGTTAGCCAAGACAGAGCAGCTGGAGAGAATGTATGAACATATGGAAGAAACGCTCCTGGGCATAGGATTTTTGGACGTTAAGAATCCCAAAAGAATCATGAGGGTCCTCAGGCGCCTGTTCGGAAGAAGCGAGATGGAAGAAAGAGAAGTTCAAATCCTCCAGGGGATATGGAGTAAAATGGGCTGGCAGCTAAAAAAGAAGAACGCAAAACACATTGTCCATCGCGAATGAAAGGGGGTGGATATCATGTTAGAAAGATGGTGGGGATTGATTTTGTGTCCATTGTTCGTATTGGGCGTACCAGGAATAAAAATAGGGGATGCCTCCATTCCGCTTCCAAAACCTTCCTTGAATGGAAGAGTTTCTGTAGAGAAAGCAATTAACGGAAGAAGGACAATTCGGGACTTTACAGATCGATCTCTCCTTCTTACCCATCTTTCACAACTCTTATGGGCTGGACAGGGGATTACAGATCTTAAAGAGAAGAAGAGGGCAGCACCCTCCGCGGGTGCCCTTTACCCTTTAGATATTTATGTGATTGTGGGGGAAAAAGGTGTGGAGGGAATGGAGCCAGGAGTATATCATTATTTACCTGATGGACATTCGATTTCACCCATCTCAAAAGGTGATTGTCGAAAAGAGATTGCCTCTGCCTCTTTATGGCAAACATGGATGGCTAAAGCACCTGTCCTCTTCGTTATTACAGCGGAATATAAAAGGATCATGGGGAAATATGGTGAAAGAGGGATTCGATATGCCCTCATAGAAGTAGGGCATGTGGCTCAAAGTCTATTTCTGCAAGCCGAAGCATTGGGATTGGGAACTGGGATCGTAGGGGCATTTCATGATGAAGAGGTGTCAAAAGCTATTAGCATTCTTCCCCAACATGAACCTTTATTGATCATGCCTGTTGGATATAAAAGATAAAGTTAAAGTTTGAGGTTTAAGGCTTAAGATTGAAAATTTATTAACCTTAAGCCTTCATTTCTTTAGAATTATTACTTCTTTTCCAAAAAGGGTTTAATCAAATCAATAGGTACTGGAAAAATGGTGGTGGAGTTCTTTTCAGTAGCCACCTCGGTTAAGGTCTGAAGGAATCTTAACTGAAGGGCCGCAGGATTGACGCTGATCACATTCGCCGCCTGAGCCAATTTTTCTGCAGCCTGAGCCTCACCTTCTGCGTGGATGATCTTGGCCCTTCTTTCTCTCTCTGCCTCAGCCTGACGGGCAATCGCCCTCCTCATCTCGTCGGGGAGATCCACTTGTTTGGTCTCGACCAGGGAGACTTTTATCCCCCATGGCTCTGTATGTTTATCCAAGATATCCTGGAGGGTCATGTTGATCTTCTCCCTCTGGGAGAGCAATTCGTCCAATTCTGCTTGTCCCACCACGCTTCGGAGGGTCGTCTGGGCTAATTGAGAAGTGGCGTAAAGGTAGTTTTCCACCTCAACGACTGCTTTATTCGGGTCCATGACACGAAAATAAACAACGGCATTCACTTTAATAGAGACGTTGTCACGGGTGATCACATCCTGTGGAGGGATGTCCATGGTGACTGTTCTCAGACTGATCCTCAGCATCTTATCCACGCCCGGAATGATGAAAAAAATTCCAGGGCCCTTTGCACCGATCAATCTTCCTAATCGGAAAATGACCCCTCTTTCATATTCCCTAAGAATCTTAATAGCTGCCGCCGCAAGGATAATAATGAAAATAACTAAAAAGAAAATACCTGGTGATAATCCCATTATTCCCATTTCCTACCTCCTTATTCTATTTTTTTTACTTTAAGTTTTAATTGGGTGACTCCTACAACCTGAACTCTTTCTCCCTTTTCTATGGGCTGATCACTGATGGCATTCCAGAACTCCCCATGGATGGAAATCTTTCCTTCGGGAGTGGTGGGCGTTGCCAATATCCCTATCTCTCCAACCAGTCCTTCCATACCCGTCGTTGGCTTCTTGAGGCGTGCATTGATGGCCTTGGTTACTGCAAAAATGAAGAATACTGCACTGACCAGAACCGCAGGGATGATCACGCTCAAAGAGACCCTCATATACTCCTCCGGGCTCCGGAATAACATTACGGAGCCTAACAAAAGTGAGATGACGCCTCCAACGGCTAATAAACCGTGGCTCACGACTTTTATCTCCGCGATAAAGAGGATGATGGCAAAAAAGATCAATGCTAACCCGGCGTAGTTGACCGGAAGCACCTGCAGTGCGTAAAAAGCAAGGATAAGGAAGATTCCGCCAACCACACCGGGAAGAATAGCCCCAGGACTTGTGAGTTCGAAGAATATTCCGTAAAACCCCAGAATGAGGAGCATGTAAGCAATCGTCGGGTTAGAGATAATATCTAATAAACGACCGCTCCAGCTCATCTGAATGGGCTTCGGCTGGACCCCTTTTGTGTGAAGGGTTCGTGTAATTCCGTTAAATTTTATAACCTTCCCATCAATCTTGGTTAAAAGGCTTTGGAGATCAGGGCTGATAAAATCGACTACTTTCTGCTGAACCGCCTCATCTTCAGTGATGGAGACGCTTTTTGTAACTGCCTTTTCCGCCCAATTAACATTTCTCCCCCTTGTCTCTGCAATCGTTTTAATATAAGAAACCGTATCGTTGACAATCTTATCCGTCATCGTTTTACTTTCTTTCCCTTCTCCTCCTCCCAATGTGACAGGATGAGCAGCCCCAATATGAGTACCAGGAGCCATCACAGCAATATTCGCAGCCATTGTTATGAATACGCCAGCAGAAGCCGATCTGGCTCCACTTGGAGCAACATAGACGATGATCGGGATTGTGGAGGTGAGTTCCTTTTTGACAATCATCCTCATCGACTCCATCAATCCTCCAGGGGTATCCAACTGGATGATTAAGCATTGTCCACCCTGTTGAGTTGCTTCGTCAATTGAATCAGTAATAAACTTAGCGGTTGCAGGATTAATGATGCCATCCACCTCGATGAAAAAGACCGGGGATTTCTCCTGGGAATGTCCAAGAATTCCAGAGAAAAATAAAGAAAGAACAAAGAGAGAAAGAAATATTACGATACGATATCTCTTCAATTTTCTTCTCATTGGATCAAAGTATCCTAAAAAAGGGAAATTGTCAAATAATTTCAAAAAGGAAGAAAACGGGGAAAAACCTCTAAAATATCCATTAAAAATTATTGCTTAGACCAAAGAATTGGATCTAAATTTTCATTTTCATAAGATCTTCTGCCAGAATAACTTCACCCTGATATACTTGTTGGCATTGATTTAGGATATCGAACTGGTCACAGATCGGATAAAGATGGGTAAGCAGCAGCCTTTTGCAACGAGTTTCCAAACCGATTCTTCCTGCCAGAGAAGGGGTCAGATGCCCTTCTGCTTTCTTCTCATCAGGGAAAGAGCATTCGAGAACTAGGAGGTCAACCCCGAAGGCGAGATCGATGATGTTCTTGCAATAGTCGGTATCTCCGGATAGGGCGATCGATCTTCCATCTTTAAATTCAATTCGATATCCTACACTTTCGGAAATGTGAGCCATCGGTTTTGAAAAGATGGTCATCCCCTGAAAGAAAATTGGTTTTTCAGAAGTTTCGTTTATGGTAAGGCGATAAAGTTCAGGTTCGATCCAATGCCCGTAGGCCTTCTCTATTTGATTGAAATACTGACGAAATCCAGGCCCTCCAACGCATATCAAATCTCTTTCCCGGGGTAGGTCTCCATACTTACAGGCAAAAAGGATTGGAACAAGTTCTGAAACATGATCAGGGTGAGTGTGCGTATAAAGGAGGAGGTCAATATCTTGATAAGTGATCCCCACTTCCAGCATTCTTCTCAATATTCCGTGTCCGCTGTCTATTAGTGTTTTCGAATCCCCAGAAACTAAAACCATACCAGGAGAACATCTTTTTAACGAAGGAATACCCGTTCCTGAGCCCAGGATGATTAAATCGGACATTTCTTTACTCTAAAGGATAGATGGACAAGGACAAAAATATTTAAAGTCCCAAACTTTATATTTTAAAATCTAACATGAAAGGAATAATTTTCAACTGAATTTTTTTCTCAAGTTTTTAACGGGAGTTACCCATTAGCCTCACACTCTCAGCCTGAGACTTCGGCGAGTCGTTCGATCTGGAGAACCTCGACAGGCTCAGCCGAGTTGTCCAGATCGAAGGCTAGCAAATATTTCAAAGCCAAGTAAAGAAGCTTTGATCAAGGTTGACTTTATTTTGATTTTTGAATAATTTTAACGTGAATGGAATTTAATAGAGAAAAACTGATTCAAATTGATGGATCTTATGGAGAGGGGGGCGGGCAGATTTTAAGAACTGCTCTTGCCTTTTCCGGAATTTTAAAAAAGCCTCTCCAAGTCTATCACATCAGGGCCGGAAGAAAGAATCCTGGCCTGCAGCCACAACATTTAATGGCTGTAGGGTCATTAGCCAAAGTGACCGAGGCACGAACAGAAGGCATCAGAAGTGGATCAGAGACCATTACCTTTATTCCTGATGATATTATTCCAGGAGATTACAGCTTTGATGTAAGGACAGCGGGATCTGTCACTCTTTTACTACAAGCTCTTATGCTTCCTCTCTGTTTCGCTCCTGGAGCTACCCGATTGACTCTAATCGGGGGCACTCATGTCCCATGGAGCCCTCCTTTCCATTATCTTCAGGAGGTCCTTTTACCTATTCTTAGATCCATGGGTATATTTGTTGAGGCTGTTCTCAAAAGATGGGGTTGGTACCCCAAAGGGGGTGGAATTCTTCATTTAGAAATTAAGCCCGTCAAAGAGTTAAAGCCCCTTTCATTGGTCAATAAAGGCAAGTTGAAGAAGATTCGTGGTATCTCGGCTACCTCCCATCTTCCTCGACATGTCGGAGAAAGACAGAAGGATGAAGCCCTGAGAAGAATAGGCAAGGAGTTGAAGAAGGATGCAGAGATTGAGGTCCTTTACGAAGTCCCTGCAAATGGTCCAGGTTCTTTCTTCTTTCTTGTTGCGGAATCGGAAGGTGCGATTGCTGGCTTTTCATCTTTGGGTAAAAGGGGGAAGAAGGCAGAAGATGTGGCCAAAGAAGCAGTCGATTCCTTGAAAGATTATGTTGAATCCGACGGCTGTATCGACCCGCATTTGGCAGATCAGTTGGTACCTTTTATGTCTTTAGCGAAAGGGAATTCTTCCTTTACCACCACACAAACGACAGAGCATCTTCTAACAAATCTCTGGGTAGTGCAACATTTTCTTAACATTGAAATTTCAGGATCGGGGGAGAAAGGAAAGATGGGACGGATTGAATTCTTGAATAAATAGAGATACTTGATTTCAACCCTTTGCCATATTAAAATTGTTTTAAAGGAGCGATCA
>Ga0153915_10005261_pt1 | contig 12019 bp, 9 predicted proteins | sample Opewatmetagenome_2_FD_107003 | JGI IMG/M metagenome (GOLD analysis project Ga0153915, IMG submission 107003) | Freshwater wetland microbial communities from Ohio, USA - Open water 3 Core 3 Depth 3 metaG | ecosystem: Environmental > Aquatic > Freshwater > Wetlands | place: USA: Ohio, Lake Erie...
CCGGACGGCGTCCGAGACGAGCGGAATCAGGTGCGGCGCCTTGATCTTGAAGACGCCATTGACCTGCTGTACGAGAAGAAGGCTGTCCGAGAGGATCTCGACGGCTTGCGCGCCCATCTCCTGCGCGCGCTTGAGCGCCAGAAGCAGCGCCCGATACTCGGCGACGTTGTTGGTCGTCTTTCCCAGCGGCTCGAAGAGCTCTTCGGCCGGCCGGTCCTCTTCCGCCTCGATGTAGACACCCGCTCCCGCCGGTCCCGGGTTTCCCCGAGCCGCCCCATCGATGTGCGCCCGCACCCTCATGCGTCGGGACTCGGGACTCGGGACGCGGGACAGGGCCGGAAAGGCATTTCTTTCGAGTCCCGAGTCCCCAGTCCCGAGTCCCGAACCGGCATTAGGGGTTGTGGGGGTCGTAGTAGAGGATCCGCCGGCAGCTGTCGCAGTAGATGATCTCGTTTCCGCCCTTCAACGACTGCATGGCCGCGGGGCGGACCTTGACATGGCAGGCGGAGCAGGAGGCGTTGATTACGCGCGCGACGGCCAGCCCGCCCTTCTTTTCGAGAAGGCGTTGAAACTCCGAGCGCTCCCGCGGGCGGATGCGCGACTCCAAGTCCGCGATCTCGACGCGCGCGGCCTGCAGCTCTTCGTTGATCCCCCGCTGGGTGACCCGCCACCCTTTCATCTTCTCTTCGTGCTCCGCGGTCTCCCGCGGGAGGTTCTGCTCGCGCTTGCTCAAATCGGCCCGGGAGGTCTCCAGCTCCTCCTCGAGCGCCAGCACCCTGTCCTCGGTCACGCGGATCTGTTTCTCGACCCCGTCCATCTCGTTCAGGACCGCGCTGTACTCGCGGCTCGACTGCACGTTGCGCAGCTGGGTCTGGTACTTCTTCTGCTTCTCCTGCAGGTCGGAAAGCTCCGCGGAGGCGCGGCGGTGCTCGATCTCCGCTTCGATGAGGCGCTGCTTCAACCGGGCGACCGCGTCGAGCTTCTCGCGGAAGGCGTTGTCCACTTCGGTCAGCTCCGCCGGCACGGTGTCGCGTTCCCGCTCGCGGGTCTGGACGAACCGGAGGCGCTCCTGGAGGCGGTAGAGCTCGTCCAGGAGGCCGCTCAACTCAGCAGCCTCCCGAGTGTCCGGGCAATCCGGGAAGGCGAAAGGGGAGAGTGAAAAAGGGCGCCCTCCAGGCTGGAGGACACCCTGGGAGAATCCTGTTTACTTCTTCTGTTCGATCTCGATCCCGCCGCCTCAAGCCCTCGTACCCCTCAAGTCTCGACTTTCCCTTCCCGCGTCCCACTCTGGTGGGTCCACTCGGATTCGAACCGAGGTCTGACCGGTTATGAGCCGGTGGCTCTGGACCGCTGAGCTATGGACCCCGGTGGCCGCTTCCGGCCGCCAATATATCAGGCGGCGCAATGCACCTCCCCCAGACCGTTGCTTTCCGGGCCCCGGTCGCGGCGCGAGGAGTCTCCCAGTGGGGAGGAGCCTCGCGCCGCGGGAGGCGCAGCGAGGCGAGCGAAGCCGACGTGCTACCGGATCGTTTCGAGGAAGGGCTTCAGTTTCTTGGCCCGCGAAGGGTGCCGCAGCTTCCGCAGCGCTTTCGACTCGATCTGGCGGATCCTCTCGCGCGTCACGTTGAAGGAACGGCCGACCTCTTCGAGCGTGTGCTCGGAGCCGTCGCCGACGCCGAAGCGCATCTTCAGAACCTGCTCTTCGCGCGGCGTCGGGGACTTGAGGACCCTGCGCGTCTGGTCCTGGAGGTTCGACACCAGGACCGCCTCGATCGGCGAGAGGACGGCCCGGTCCTCGATGAAGTCCCCCAGATGGGAGTCCTCTTCCTCCCCGATCGGTGTCTCGAGCGAGATCGGCTCCTGCGCGATCTTCATGATCTTGCGGACCTTGGAGACCGGCATGTCCATGCGCTTGGCGATCTCCTCGGCGTTGGGCTCGCGCCCGAGCTCCTGCACGAGCGAGCGGGAGGTGCGCGTCAGCTTGTTGATCGTCTCGATCATGTGCACGGGAATGCGAATCGTGCGGGCCTGGTCCGCGATGGCGCGCGTGATCGCCTGGCGGATCCACCACGTCGCGTAGGTCGAGAACTTGTAGCCGCGGCGGTGCTCGAACTTCTCGACCGCCTTCATCAGGCCGATGTTGCCCTCCTGGATCAGGTCGAGGAACTGCAGGCCGCGGTTGGTGTACTTCTTCGCGATCGAGACGACGAGGCGAAGGTTCGCGACGATCAGCTCGTGCTTGGCCTGATCGGCCTCTTCCTCCCCCTCGCGAACCATCCTGAGGGTCTTCTTGACGTCCTCGTGCGTGACGCCGAACTTGCCCTCGAGCTCCTTCAGGGTCTTGCGGTACTTGGCGATCCGGCGCTTGTAGAAGTCCACCCGCGTGGGGTTCTTCTCCTTCTTCAGCGTGTTCGTGTCCTGACGAATCGTGGATTCCGGCACGGACATCTGCCGGTCGATGTCCTTCAGGATCCCGATGGCGCGGTTCAGGACCGCCGGCGTGAAGTCCGCCGCGCGGATCAACTTCGCCATCGCGGCGATCTTCCTGTCGATGGAAGCCTCGATGCGGGCGAGCCCCTTGGTCCCGCGCTTGATCGTGCGGGACTTGAACTTCATCCGCTTGATGTCTTTGTCCAGCGCGCCGATCTTCTTGAAGGTGGCCAGGACCCCCTCGATGCGCTGCGCGGCGCGCTCGTCTAAGTCCTCCTCCTCCTCGTCCTCGGAGAGGTTGACGAGCTCGTTGACCATGCGGGAGTCGCGGCCGGCGTTCTCCAGGAGCTTCAAGAGCTCTTCGAGGACGACCGGGTTGTTGGCCAGGGCCTGGTAGATCTTCGCTTCGCCCTGTTCGATCCGCTTGGCGATGCGGACCTCTCCCTCGCGGTCGAGCAGTTTGACCGTCCCCATCTCGCGCAGGTACATGCGCACCGGGTCGTTGGTCTTCTCGACCGCCTCGCGGGCCTCCTCGGCCGTCTCGGCTTCCAGGGCGGCGCGCTTCCTCGCGGCCCGGTCGGGATCGGTCACGATCTCGATGCCGAGATCGAAGAACCGCGCGTAGACCTCTTCGAGGTCCCTGGGCTCCGCGCTCACCTCGTCGGAGAGGACCGTCTGGATCTCCTCGTAGAGGAGGTAGCCCTTCTCCTTCCCCGCTTTGAAGAGGAGCGTGACTTCCGGGTATTTTTCCTCAATCAACAAAAGCTTTTCCTTTCCGCGAGGGCTTCAACTCCTGAATCCGCCTTCCGATTTCCTGTTTCTCGCGGGAGAGCTTGTCGATCTCCTCGCGCGGGCGCCTCTCGGCCTCGGCCTTCTGAATCTCTTCCTGCAAGGATTCGCCACACCGCTTCAAATACGCCTCCTCGAGCGCATGGAGTACCTGGAGAACCCTGCGCTGGGACGGCTCCGGCCCTTCCTCCGCCGCTGCGCGGGCAAGCAGATTAATGTCGTTATCTTCCCTAAGGTGAGCGATTTGCCTGTGAAAATCAATAGGTCCTGCCGCAGAAATCGCCCGCCGGGAGGCTTCCACCACCTTTTTCACGGTGCCGTGGGTGAGCCATTCGTCTTTCAAAGTCCCTAGAATCAGAGGGATAAGTTCTTCGCCCCGAACCAGGAGCGAGAGAAGCGCCTTCTCGGTCTGAGGGATCCCCCCGTCAGATAACACCGGAACCGGCGCCGGCGTTCCCGGCCGGCCAGGCGCTGTCCCCGAGCGGAGGGCGGGCGGCTTGATCCGGTCCCAGAGCAGTTCCAACGGGACGCCCGAGTGCCTGGCGACCCGGCGGCACTCCTCGTGGCGGAGGATGACGTCCGGGATGTTCCCGATGAGCTCGACGATGCCGGCGATCCTTGCGCTCTTCTGGGCCGAGTCGAGGCCCGCCTCGAGAGGATTGGCGTCCTCGAGAAGCCACGTCAGGTAGTCCGGAGCCTCCTCCACGCGCGCGGCAAGGCTTTCGGCGCCCTGCTGGCTCAGGACGTCGTGTGGATCGAGGCCCGCCGGCAGCCGGACGACGCGCGCAGAAAGACCCTGCGCGAGCAGATGGGAGAGGGCGCCGCGGGTCGCTGCCCGCCCCGCGGAGTCGCCGTCATAACAAACGACGACGATCGGGCAGAGGCGCTTCACCCTGGTTGCCTGCTCCGGCGTCAGAGCCGTCCCCATGGAGGCTGTCGTCTCTTCGATCCCGGCGGCGACGAGCGCCAGGTGATCGAAGTAGCCTTCGACCAGGACGACACGGTCGCGCTTTCGGATCGCGTCGCGGGCTTCTGAGAGGCCGTACAGAAGACGCTTCTTCTGGAAGACCGGCGATTCGGGGGAGTTCAGGTACTTGGGCCCGTCGCCGTCCTTCGAGAGCGTTCGACCCCCGAACCCGACCGGCCGCCCGCGCTCGTCGCGCACGACGAAGAGGAGCCGGTCCCGGAAACGGTCGTAGGACCCCGTCTTTCCGTCCTGCCTGGGCTGGAGCAGGCCCGCCTCGACCAGGAGGCTCTCGGAAAATGCGGGCGAGAGGGTCCTGGAAAGCGAGTCCCAGGAGTCGGGCGCGTAGCCCAGACCCAGTCTCTTCGCCATTTCCGCGGAGACGCCTCGCTCGGCGAGGTACGCGGCCGCCTTGTTGCCCGATTTCGCGAGTTCGGCGACGTAATAGCGGTGGGCTGCGGAGAGAGCCTCGAGGAGCTTCTCCCGCCGGTCCTCCCGGGGGCCGCGGAAGGCGCGGCGCGGGATCGAGACGCCAAAGCGCGAGGCGAGAGACTCGACGGCTTCCGGGAAATCGAGGCGGTCCATCTGCCGCACGAAGTGGATGACGTCGCCGCCGGCGCCACAGCCGAAACAATGGTAGAGGCCTTTCTCGCGGTCCACCGTGAAGGAGGGTGTGCGCTCGTTGTGAAAGGGGCACAGACCCTTCCAGGATCGCCCCGCCTTCTTAAGACGGGTGTGTTCGCCGATGACCTGCACGATGTCGGCCGCGCTGCGCAGCTGCGCGAGGACCGCGTCCGTGATGTCTAAGTCACTCATCGGGAAGTTGTGAGTTGTGAGTTGTGAGTTGTGAGTTCGCGCCGGAAATGTTGACCCTCAACTCATGACTCTTAGTCGTCTTCATTTCAGCTCCAGGAGGGTGGCGCCGTTGCCGCCGTCGCGAGGATCGGCGGCCCGCAGCGAAGCGACGGCGGGATGCTCTCGGAAGTGCTCGCGGACGGCTTCGCGGAGGCGGCCCGTGCCGTGACCGTGGACGACCCGCAGATGGGTGGCTCCGGCGAGGAGCGCCGCGTCCAGCGACTTCTCTATTTCGGGGAGCGCATCCTCGACTCTCCGGCCGATGACGTTGACCTCGAGCGTCGCTGCCGTGACGGGCTCCGGCCGGAGCGGCGCCCGGAGCTTCCCGGCCGGGTGGGCGGGGCCTCTCTTCCGGGGGGGCCCCGCTCCGGAGGGCTCGAGCTGGGTGCGGGCGAAGCGCATTCTCTTGCCGGAGACGTCCAGCCAGGCTGACTCGTGGTCGAGCGAGAGAACGACGCCTTCGGTTCTGGTTCCGTGGACGCGGGCGCGTTCGCCGGCGGCGAGCTCCCGGGTCCGGGCGAGCACCTCCTCCCGCGCTTCTTCGATGACCGGCTCGGCGGGAAGGGCGGCTTCGGCCCGCTCCAGGACCTTTTCGGCGGAGGCTTCCGCGCGCCGCGAGGCTTCGCGGCGGATGGCTTCGATCTCTCTCTCGACCCTCCGCTCGAGGTCCCGCCGTGCCCGCTCGAATCCGGCGAGACCCTCTTCGAGCATCTTCGCGTGCTCGGCGGCGCGCCGTTCGCGCTCCCGGCCGAGCTTCTCGGTCTCCCGACGCGCCTCCTCACGCTCGCGCTCGAGCTCCCTCTCCGAGCCGCGCAGTCTCGCGAGCGCCGCTTCCGCCTCCGCCTCCTGCTCCTCGCGCCGGCGCCAGGCCTCTCCCAGGATCTCGCGGGCCCGGGCCAGGACCTTTTCGGGCAGCCCCTGCTCCCGGGCGACCGAGATTGCCCGGCTCCTTCCCGAGAGGCCGGGGTGCAAACGGTAGTTGGGGCGTCCGGATTCCTCGTCGAACTCCATCGCGGCCGAGATGGAGTCCGGACGCGCCGCGGCGAAGTTCTTCAGCGCCGAGAAATGCGTCGTGACGATGGCACGGCCGCCGCGGGACAGGTACTCCTCGAGGAAGGCGATCGCCAGGGCGCTTCCTTCTTCCGGATCGGTCGAGCCCCCGATCTCGTCGATCAAGGCGAGCATTCCCGGGCCCGCCTGCGCCAGGATCGCCGAAAGTGTCTCCATCGAAGAGGAAAAGGTCGAGCGGCCGGCGAGAATCTCCTGAGCGTCGCCGATCTCGGCGCGAACGGCGCGAAAGACGGGAACGCGCGTGCCCGGACCGCAGGGAAGAGGCAGCCCCGCCTGCGCCATGAGAGAAAAAAGCCCGGCCGTCTTCAGGACCACGGTCTTCCCTCCGGCGTTGGGGCCCGACACGGCGAGCAGGCGCCTGTCTGCCGGCAGGTCGAGTTCGAGCGGGACGATGGGCCTGGCCGGCCGTGTCTCGCCGAGCGCGCGACCCCTGACGGAGGCGAGCTTCGGATCGAGAAGGGGGTGGCGCGCGGACGAGAGGGTCCAGCCGCCGTCCGCGGAGAGCTCGACGATTCTCCCGCCGGCCGCCTCTCCAAACTCGACCTTCGCCTCGAGCGCGTCGAGAGCGGCCATCTGTTCGACCGCTTCCTCGAGATCGCCGGCGACGGCGAGAACCTCGGATCCGAAGGCGGCGAGGAGGCTTTCAACCTCGCGCCGCTCCTGGCCCGCCAGCAGCGCCAGCTCGTTGTTGGCCTCGATGACCTCGAGAGGCTCCACGAACACCGTCTGGCCGGACCCGGAGCGGTCGTGCACGATGCCCGGTACGCGCGAGCGCGCCGTCGCGAGGACCGGAAGACAGTAGCGGTCGTTTCGCAGCACGACGACGGCGTCTCCCACGAAGTCGCGCCGATCCTCGAGGATCCGGCCGAGCCGCCGGGAGACCTCCGCGCGTCGCCGGCGCAGCGCCGCCCGCGCGTCTCGAAGCGCCGGCGAGGCGTCGTCCCGCACGGAGCCGTCCGTGTCGAAGAGCCGCCGCGCGCGCCCGAGAAGCTCGACGAACCCCGGTATCGCGTCGCGCCGGAGCGAGAGCAGAGGCGACTCCGCCTGTGCGAGGGCCCGGCGCACCGCCTCGGCGGCGCGCGCCACGGCGAGAACCGGTCGGAAGTCCTCCGGCGCAGCGGCTCCGCCGGAAGCGCGAAGGGCCTCGATTAAGGGGGAGATCTCCTCGAGGCCCGCGAGCGGCAGCCGGCCATGGCGCGATCGAAACTCCCAGGCCTCGGAAGTCTCGGAGAGGAGCCGGGCGACAGCGGGTTCTTCAAATGCCGGCAGCAGCTCGAGAAGGGCGCGCCGGCCCGGATCGGTGCGCGCGAGGGAGGCAACGAGCCGGAGGACGAGGGGAAGCTCGAGTGCTTCGGCATCCCCCCCGCCGCCGGTGGAACTGGCTTCTAGGGAGTGGCCCTCTTCTCTTCCGACAGCTTCCGCAACATCTTCTTGCGGGCCTGGATCATCTTGCGCTTGCGCTTGGCGCTCGGCTTCTCGTAATGCTGACGCTTCTTCAGCTCCGACAGGATTCCCGATTTTTCGCACTTCCTCTTGAAACGCCGCATGGCGTTCTCGAAAGATTCGTCTTCCTTGACGTGGACCAGAGGCACGAACTCTCACCCCCTTATTACCCCGGAGACAAAAACGGACCCGGTATCTTAGCAGGCTGATGAGGGCTATGTCGGAGAGGCGAATACCGTGAGGGGGCCTGGCGGGTTCCAGGCCCCGGTTTGGACTCTCTCGGCCGCCGTTCCCGAAGCGAACGCCTGCGGCCGGCAGCCCTCCCTTCATCTCAAGCCGTTAGAGTGACTTAGGGGTCTGTCGAGAGGTTGTTCACCGCTTATAATAGAAGCATGAGCGACCCGGACGAGCGCCGCCGGCTCCTGGAAGAAGAGATCGAGAGGCGCCTGTCTGAACGTTTCGCGGCGCTACGCGACGAGTTCCAGAGGCTGCGCCTCGAGTCCGACGGGCGGTGGTCCGGCTTCGCCTCCCGGTTCGAACAGAAGATCTCCGGGATCGTGCCGGCGGAGCTCCTCGCTTCCGGGCCGCTGGAGCGGCGCGACGGCGAAGTCCGCCTCTCGATTGCCGCGGCCCGGGAGCTGGACGGCGCCTCGACACAGGTCGAGATCCTGCAGCGCCTTCTCGATCTGTGCCGGCGGCACGCCTCGCGGGCGATTCTCCTCGTCCTGCGCGACGGCGTTTTCGGCGTCTGGAAGGCAGTGGGCCTGCCGGGTGGCACTGCCGCCGAGACCATGGTGCGGCAGGCGCCGCTCCCCGCGGACTCCCAGGGAGCGCTCGCGCGGGTCGCCGAAGGGTTTCCCGTCCGCCTGGCCGCCGGCAACGAGGTCTCCACAAAACTCTCGTGCTCGGACGCTGCCGACGCCGTCCTCGTGCCCATGTCGATCCGCGAAAAGGTTTCCGGCGCCCTCTATGCCGATGCGGCCCCCGGGGAAGAGGACCGGTTCGATCCGGAGTCGGTCGCGTTTCTCGCGTTCCTGTCCGGACTCTTCGTCGAGCGGCTGCCCGGCCGCAAACTGAAACCCTTTCCGGCGCTCCGGCTCTTCGAGCGGGCGTCGCGGCCACCGTCCACTTCGCTCGACGAATACGAGAGGCAGATGGTCAGCCTCTGGAAGGAGGTTTCCCCTTCTGCCCCTGCTGAGCCCGAGCCCGAACGCCGCCCTGCCGAGCAAGCCCCACCGGCTCCGGCGCCGGGGCGCCGCTTGACAGGCCCTCTGGCTCCCCCGGATGACGAGGAGAGGCAGATGGAAGCGCGGCGCTTCGCGCAACTGCTCGTTTCGGAGATCAAGCTCTACAACGATCGCGCGGTCGAAGAGGGGCGCGCGCAGGGCAACCTCTACAAGAGGCTCAAGGAGGAGATCGATCTCTCCCGCCGTATGTACGAGGACCGGATTCCGGAATCGGTGCGGGCGGGGAACGACTTTTTCCATGAAGAGCTCGTGCGGATCCTTGCCGACGGCCGGGCCGAAGCCCTGGGGATCTAGGAAATCGGGTCATCGGGTCATCGGGACATCGGGTCATCTGTCCAGACCACGTCTGTCCAGACCACGTCCACTTTGTTTCCGGGCACTTGAACCGATGATCCGATGAACAGATGAACCGATTGCTGTTTGCCGCCGCCGCGCTCCTTCTCCTCGGAAGGCTGTCGCTCAGCGGCGATGCTCCTTCCACCCCATCGGCCGACTTCGACGCGGAATTCGCGCGCGCGGCGGACCTGCTCGAAGGCGGACGCCGCGCCGAGGCCGAGGAGATCCTGGACGCAATACAGAAGAAATCCGTCGAGCGGGCCTGGCAGGCGCGCGCAGCGTTTCTCCTGGCCATTGACGACCTTCGCCGCAAGGACTTTCCCGCGGCGGTGCGCCGCCTGCGCCTGGCTCCGGCCGCGGCCATCGGGCTCGAGCCGTATCGGAGAACGCTGCTCGGGCGGGCGCTCGATGCGGCCGGGCTGCTCGATGAGGCCGCGCGCGAATACCGCGCCGCCGTCGATACGGAAGAACCCTTCGCTGGGAGAGTTCCGGCCGGGCGCGCTCTCTCTTCGGTGCTGGAGAGACGGAACGACGCGCGCGGGGCCGCCGCGGTCCTCGCTCGGACGGCCGCCTCCGCCTCGCGCTCCGACACCGCAGTGATCGCAGAGGAACGGATCCGCCTGGGTCTCGCCTCGAAGGACCAGGCGGTCGTCCGTGCGGCCTCGCGCGACTGGCTCTTCTCCGGCGCGGCTCCGGAATCCATTGCTCCGCCGCTGCTGCGCGCGGTCAAGCAAGAGGAATCCCGCCTCGGCCCCGCCGAGAGGGGACGGCTTGGAGCGATTCTGGTCGCGGCGGGGAGCTTCGAGCGCGGCGTCAAGCTCTTGAAGAAGGACAGGGCCGGGCTCTGGCCGGCGCGCGAAAGGGCGGCCAACGCGCTTGCCCTGGCGCGGGCGGAGCATCGCCTCGGGCACGCGCCCGCGGCGCTCAAGGCTGCCGCGGCTGTGCCGCGCGACGGGACGGCAGCGGATTTCGAGGCCAGGCTCTTTCTCGTGGACCTGCGGCTCGATCGGGCGCGGGCGCGGACGGGGAAACTGGATCCGAACGATCCGGCGGCGGTCTCCGCGAGGCAGGCTCTTTTCTCGCTCGCCGCGCCGCCGGCGCCCACTTCCGTGCGGGTCGGCGCCCTCGCCCGCCTGATCCGGCTCGATTGCGAGGCAGACCGATTCGATTCAGGCCTGGAGCGCGCCAGAGTGGTCGTCCGGGAGAGCCCGGGCTCAGCCGCCGGGTTCGAGCCTCTCTGGAAGCTCGCCTGGGATCTCTACCTCAATGGGGATTACGCCGGAGCGCGGGCGCGGATCGAAGCGCTCGCGCAGGTCTATGACGGGCTGGACCGGCAGAGGCGGCTTGCGTACTGGCGGGGCCGCTGCCTGGAGCGCGAGGGGCGAAAAGACGAGGCCGCGCCGCTTTACGAAGCGCTCGCCGCCGCGGACCCGGCCGATCTCTACGCGCTCTTCACGCGCCGCCGGATGCCGGCTTTTCATCCGATCAAGCCGGAAATGCTCTCCGACCCGTCGGCCGCGACGGCGACGTTCCGGCGGACCGACGAGCTCCTGCGGCTGCGCATGTTCGAGGAAGCCGCCGGCGAGGCGAGGGCCCTGCCCGTCTCGCGCGGGCGCGATCTGCGCCTGGCGGAAGCCGAGTTCGCGCTCGGGCATTTTCCCGCGGCGGCGGTGGCTGCTCGACGCGCGTTCCCGGATCTCGGCACGCCGGAGGAGGCGCGCGTGCCCGACGGCTGGAGACGGCTCTACTATCCGATCGAGGAGAAAGGGTTTCTCGCGGACCGCGCGAAGGAATCCGGAGTCGATCCGGCGGTCCTGCGCGGCCTCGTCCGGCAGGAGAGCGTCTTCGAGCCCCGCGCCCGCTCGCGAGCGGGCGCCCTGGGCCTGACGCAGTTGATGCCGGCGACGGCGAAGAGCCTCTCCCGCTCGGTGCTTCGCTCGCGCTACCGCGAGGCTTTTCTCTACGATCCCGGAGCGAACGCGCGCCTGGGCGCGGCGTATTTCAAGCGTCTGCTCGACCGATTCGGAGGCAAGACGCTCTTCGCGCTGGCGGCCTACAACGGAGGCCCGACGCGGATGGCCCGGGTGCTGCGCGAGAATCCGAACCGCGACGACGACGAGGTCTTCGAGTCTCATCCCGCCTACGAGACGCGAGATTACGTGCGGCGGGTGATGCTCTACGCCGAGTCGTACCGCGAGTTGTATCGGTGAAGGGAAGTTCTGCGTTGTGCGTTGCGAGTGGCGAGAAGCCGGTAGACTGGCGGCATGAGCGGGGCGGTGGAATTCCAGGTCCGGACCAGGAGGAAGATCGAGCGGCACGACATCAGCGAGGAGGTTGCGAAGGCGGCTGAGAAGCTCGGCGTCGAGTCGGGGGCGCTCCTCGTTTCCCTGCCCCACACGACGGCGGCCGTGACGGTGGGGGAGAACTGGGACGAGGACGTGACCCACGACGTCGAAAGGGCGCTCGCGGCATGGGTGCCCGGCGTGCGGTTCGATCACGGCGAGGGGAATTCCCCGGCGCACTTCCTCTCCGAGGCGATCGGGGTCTCCTGTCTCGTGCCCCTCGCGAAGAGGCGCCCGGTCCTCGGCCGCTGGCAGGGGATCTTCCTGATCGAGCTCGACGGACCGCGTGAGCGAACAGTCCGCGTCGCGGTCCTCTCCGGTGCTTCCTCGGCCTAGCGAGTCTTAGGCGCCGTTTTTCCTTTCCCGGAAGAGCTCCCGCTCTTCGCGCTCGGTATGGGCATCCCAGCGCCGGGCGAGGGTGCCCGCCAGGGCGCGCGCGGCGCCGAGGTCCGCCTTCTCGGCGAGCTGTCGGAGGATCATCGCGGAAACCTCACGGATCTGGACGTGCTCCACTCGCAGCTCGCGCGAAAGGCGCTCCTCGC
>Ga0153915_10005262_pt1 | contig 12018 bp, 11 predicted proteins | sample Opewatmetagenome_2_FD_107003 | JGI IMG/M metagenome (GOLD analysis project Ga0153915, IMG submission 107003) | Freshwater wetland microbial communities from Ohio, USA - Open water 3 Core 3 Depth 3 metaG | ecosystem: Environmental > Aquatic > Freshwater > Wetlands | place: USA: Ohio, Lake Erie...
AACTTCAGGAACGGAGAAAACGTATTTAGATCAAAATGTTAAAGGCAATTATCACTTTCAATTGTTTGGAACATCCGTTAAAATATAGATCTTCGATGAATATCGGCAATGGGGCCTTCCAAGGCTCCTGTTTACGGTTATCCAATTTACCGAATTTTGTGGGATTCATCCCAAGTTCCGAGCCATTTGAATATGGGCACGGGAAAGGTTATGCCTCTTCCTAGCAGCAATCCATTCTTGATATTTCGGAGATAACTGTTTTTGTTTTGCCATCTTTCTTTCTCAAATTCCATGGAAGCCACCGCGCTTTTCAGGAGTTGCGCGGTTTTAGGCCACAGCTAAGGGATCTTCATTCTTGCCAATCCGCAATTTTTCAAGATTCAATGCCTGACGCTGTTACCTCCCTCCAGGAAATATCAAAATGTTTTTCCCAGACAGCACTTTTTGTACTTTTTTCCGCTTCCGCATGGGCATGGGTCGTTTCGTCCGACTTTCGGAAGCTGCAATGTCTCTTTGCGTCCAAAATGTCTTTTCTTGCAATGGGCGTATATTGCTTTAATGCTGATATGCCTGGCAAGCAGTTTATCATAAATGTCAGGAATTTGTGTCTCTGTTGCCGATTTCAGTGTGTTGACGGGAAAAGAAGGCAGATAGCTTTTTGCTTCCTCCCATTTTCGCTTTCTGTAATTGATCGAAACGGAACATACTTCCTCGCCTGCCCTATTAGGAGCATCAATGCTGAAAATACTCAAAGTCGCGTCAGTGCATGAACAATTTGGCAGAAGACAGAATTGATCAAGAATCATATATTGTTTATCTTCAATCTTTACAAGAAATTGATCGGCATACGGCAAAACGTCATTATAGGCTGACATCAACCCATCCTCTTCAACACTGCTATAATCAAAATAGGCGTCTATTGAATCCACACTGGAAGCATTAGTGATTTTATTTTTGTATTTGAACTTTATTTTATTTAGAAGCTCGAAATCCTTCTTGTCCAATTCAGAAAAAAGCAGTTCGGCAAAAACCAGATCGCCAATTGGAGTTTTACCTTTGCCTTTATGTTCCAGGATCTCCTTGTCAAGATCAATGCTTACACTGTGAGGAAGGAGTGGGCGGGCGACTTCAATTTCGTCCTTCCAGGGAATGAATTCTAAATAGACACTATCGCAAACACATAAAGGATTCTCACATGCTGAGATAACACATTCATATTCTTCAACGTTACCTTCGTTCTTAATAGCGGCAATCACCTTTTTTGATTCGTGGTCGATCGTAAATACCATTTCATTTCCTCCTACTCGGCGCACCGGTGGGAACAGGGTGCGCTCATAAGATTATAAGATTTTTCTTATTTTATTTTAATATTTTTAAGTTCCCCATGCCAGAGGTTAAACTCCTCGCCCACCCTCCAGTTTTCCACATCTGATCTGGCATCGAGCCATGCTGTAATTTTATTCAGTCCGGCATCAGGTTCGCCGGAACGGCGGCCAAGCTCCACTACCACGTCCAACTTATCTTCTTTACCGCCACCGCCACAACAGCATCCATTTGATTCAATGGCCTCTTCGATGAAGGCATCAAGGAATTCGTCGAATCCGTCTTTGCGATTCCGTACGATGACGAGTTTCCTTCCCCACACAGTGAATTCACCAAGATGCTTTTTCTTACGGAGCCGTTTTTTCCAGCAATGTCCGGTTAGGATCTTGCATATAAAAAAAGCCTGCTTGAGGGCATGGGAGGTCCTTTTTTTAAGAGTGAAATGGGCGGCCTGCTGAGGGCCTGGCATTTAAAATGTAACCGCGGGCGGCGGAGCTCTCAGTCGCCTGTCAGTGATTAAGGTCCAGCGAGATCTGACGGTTTCTCTCCGCCCGCTTTATGGCGCCTTATGCCGGAATATTGCATTTAAACCATTTCATCTTTTAAAAAAGGGCCTCCCATGCATTGAGGATTCATCTATGCAAGATCCTAACCGGACATTGCTGCGTTTTTTCATATTTATCATCTCTCAAATCGAATATGTCGGTAAAAAGGGGGATCTTCATTCTTTACAACACACTAATTTTCGGCTTCGACAGGCTCAGCCACCTAGAGTGCAAGCTCAGCCACCTAGAGTGCAAGCTCAGCCACCGGTGTATCCGTGCCCTGAACTTGTCGAAGGGCATTTGTTATAGCAACCGTGTAGCCTCAAGGTCACTGAAGCCTAAGATCCTCCGGTCACTGAGCCTGTCGAAGTGAAAATCTTCATGTCGTCCTCTCCCTGCCGAATGCGCCGGCACCTATAGTGGCTTGTTGGCGATCAATATCAGTTTGACAATCTCACCTATGATTCGGTCGAATCGTTTGGAAGACAATGACCTCGCTGGATATTCTAAACCAGCCTGGCTGGCTGTTTTGCTCTTGTTGAACATTTCAATGACTTCCTTTTTTGTCCAAGCCTTCTTAAAAGTGAGAGGAGATATAATCATGTGATCGGTATCCAGAGCCCAACCTTCGGCGTTTGCGTCTATGAGTGGAATTTGTTCTCCCGGAGCAACCTCAATTGAAGCGAACTGGTCAGACAATTGCCTTGGAGTCTTAGCGCCAATAAGCACTCCTTGCGCATCGCAAATTACCGGAAACCTGGGACGTCGAAAAAGGAACCGAATCATCATTTTCCTATCTCATTCAAGCCAACGCCTGGTTTCACAGGGCGCGGCGATTTATCAGCGCTCCTGTGAAACCGATGTTAAAATAATTCCTATTGCTCAACCGAATAGGGGTTTAGAAACTGCCGTCTCCAAAGAAATTTCTTATCCACTTCATTCAACTCAGCTTCTTTACAGACGGTTTCCCAATGCTGTTCGATTGCGGCAGTCAGGTTACCGAATGTTTCGCGGGCTTCTTTTTCAGATAAAAGGAAGTTATGCGCGGTCTCCAGGCATGTTTTGAGTCGGCTCAGATTGTTGTTGTCAGATATGAGCATGGCCTGTGAAGCCTCATAGCCTGTGCGGCCTTGCGGACAAATGTCATAAGCAGGCGTCAGGGTAAGCGCTTTGCCGTCCCAAAACGCCGAATGGTTTCGCGCATGATCGTCGGTATTGCCGCACAGAATATTGAAAACAAGCCGGGAGAACAGTTCTTTCAGCGTATTCTTTGGATCTGTAAAACGGTGGCGGATAATTTCGGCTAAAGTTTCATAGCTGGCGTACCGCGCCATCATTTCATCTAAGCGAAGCAAGGTTAGAGCGGAGACCATGGCCTTTCGCGCCCACTTGTCACCTTTTGGCACTCGGTCAAAGCGCTCGATCAAGAGTACGTCTTTGTTTGCCGTTTTGGCAAGCTTTACCGGCGCAGCATTCAGCCCGGCCAATTCAGCCAACCGCATGGCGATGAATTCAGCTTTAACGATGCTGTACAGATCGGCGCCGGATGAAAACTTGGCTATATATTTTTTACCCTGGTCTTGAATTAAGGCTTTAGGACGAGCGCCGCCGATAGAGCTGGCATGGAACAACGCTTGATCCAGCTCCGGTGTGAGGGGCAGACCTTTTTCGACCCGTTCTGCGGATTCAATCAATTCTTCCATGCTGACGTTATTAGCGGTACGCGGCACGTACTCTGTTGGTGAGCGCTGAAAATCCAGCGCACCGATCCGGTCCGAGCCTGACTCCAGCAAATAGGTCAGTTCATCAAGCTCGGCTGTATCTGTGCCTGCGCCTTTAAGCCCTAATTTTTTGTTTATAATCACACGCCGGCCCCACGCATCCGGCGCGGCATCCCTGATGCAGCCGGGCATTGTCAGGCCCTCGGGCAAGGGCAGCACACCGGCCTTTAACGGCAATTCGGGTTTGTAAATTGCAATGGCAGGTTTGCTGTCATTGATACGATCCAGGTAGCTTTTACCGTAGTTGAACAGGATATTGGCGTTATCAGCTTCAAGCCGTCCGGCTACGACAGGCTCGGTTTCGTCCGGAAGCCATATCCAGACAAAGGCTTCTTTCTCCATCTTAGAAGTCATCGCGCACCGCTTTGGATTTCTTGCGAACAGACTTTGGCAGGAACGCCAACTTTTCCCTGGTTTGACCCAGGTGTTTCGTCAACGTTCTTTCATCGGCATCAAACAGTTTGACGCCAACAATGGTTGCCACTTCTAACACGGCGCCCATTTCGCATTTGAGGTTGCCTTTTTCGATGCGTTGCAGCAGTCCTCTGGAAATACCGGCGCGCTCGGCCAATTCCTGAGCGGTAAGCTTACGCTCATTACGCGCTTCGCGGATTAACGCGCCGAGCAAAGCGGCTGCATTGCGGCTATAGCGTGAGTAGGTGCGTGTGATGGATTTTGGCATCGTCTTCCTTTTTGGTTCGCATATGGGCCATAAAACATGTTAATGATCTTTCTGTGAACCAGAAGTAATGAATATTCATCAGCCTGTCAAGACAAAAATTATCCGTATATAGACCGCATAATGCTTTTATGGGCTATATGAAGACCATTTTTAAAATTTTCACCATTTGAGCCCAGAAAATGGATGTGACTTGAGGTGAAAGCAAATAGTTATAGCCGGAGTTTAAACGATTTTTTTAAATAAAGTTTACAGAAAGCCATCTGATAAATTCAAGGGTGAAACGTAAACATCTGCGGCTTGTCCGCAGGATGTTTTTGTTGGAACATCTTTTAAATGTGGTAATATATGAATCGCCCATTACAAATCCTTCCAGCCTCACTTTTCCTACTATGAGTGAAGAATGAAGATGCGACACCATCATTTTCCTCATGTCAGGTTACAAGCAGGAAATCAATCTAGTTCTTGGCGTAAGACTCGAGATACCCACAGTTTATACATCTAAAGGTTGAAACAGGAACCAACTTCTTCTTATCAATTGTATTTGCTGACCAAAAAGAAGTATCCGGTTCACCGGGTATCCACTTCGACTGCATCGGTGCAGCAAGATTATAATCAACCACGTACCCTTGTTCCATATCTCCCTTGCATTTAGGACATGTTAATTGTGACATACCTTACATACCTCCGTCTATTCATGTTTGCAGGGTTAATATTTTTGATGCTGTCACCAACAAAAAATCGAGACAGAGGCGGGCGTCTTTCCCGCCGATTGGCTCCAATGACTCGTTTATTACATAATGGCCTTATCCGTTTTTGCATATGATATACAGAAGGTTCAATCCGAGAAGGCATGATCAGAGATTCAATTCTTTTTTGATTACACCCACAATCAGATTAGCGGATTTTTCTATCTCCTGTTTGCTCTTCCCCTCTACCATGACACGGCACAAGGGCTCTGTCCCTGAGTATCTTACAAGGACCCTCCCCTCATCCCCAAGTTCCTTTTCAACCTCCTTGATAACCCTTGCGATCTCAGGCACACCGGATATCTCAGGCTTGATCTTTACCGGGACATTGATGAGTGTCTGAGGAAAGATCTGCATCATGTAAGACAACTCAGACAATGGTTTATTAAAGAACTGCATGGCATAGATGATTTGAATAGCAGTAAGGATGCCATCGCCGGTTGTGTGATGATCGGAAAAGATGATATGCCCGGAGTCCTCTCCTCCCAGGCAAGAACCCTGCCTCTTCATCTCTTCCATAACAAGGCGGTCTCCCACACCTGTTGCGACATGCCCTATGCCGAAACCCTTTAAGGCGGAGACAAGGCCCATATTGCTCATGACTGTTGTAACTGCCATATTATTCCTGAGTCTGCCTCTGTCATAGAGCATCTTCGCGCAAATAGCGATTACCTGGTCTCCTGTCAGTGTTACACCCTTTTCATCCACGCTGATAAGGCGGTCTCCGTCGCCGTCAAAGGCAAGGCCAAGGTCGGCGCCCTTTTCAACAACCCTACGGCTCAAGGACTCAGTGTGCTGGGAACCGCAATTCTTATTGATGTTTTTTCCGTCATGTTCAATAAACATGGCCTCGCTATCCAGGCCCAGTCTGTTAAATAACGCCGGGGCCACCTTAAAGGTCGCACCGTTGGAACAATCCAGGATCACCTTTATGCTCGTGAGTTTTTCAGGAAGGGCCTTCAGAAGAAAAGATAAATATTTTTCGTTAGCATCTTCAATGGTTAATGCTGCACCCTTTTCCCCCTTGAAAGAGGATACCCTCTCATCAAGGATCATCCCCTCCAGTTCCGCTTCTTCGTCTTCCGAAAGCTTGAACCCTTCATTGGAGAAGACCTTAAAACCGTTGTACTCATGGGAGTTATGGGAGGCAGAAAGCACAATGCCTGCACCTTTATTCAACTGCTTTACAAGAAAGGCCACGCCAGGGGTAGGGATCACGCCTGCAAGAAAGGCATGTCCGCCGGCAGAGATGATCCCGGAGACAATGCCTTGCTCAAGTCTTTCGCCGGAGGTCCTGGTGTCTCGACCTATAACAATCTCCGGGGAGATCCGCCTCTTCAGGCAGTACTCAACAATGGAACGCCCAAGATTAACGCCCATCTCCACGGTTATCGGATAGCTGTCAGCAATACCCCTTATACCATCTGTTCCGAACAACCTCCCCATGTCCCTATTTACCCTCCATGCCGGGAAGCAGGGCCAGCGCCCTGCCTGAAATATCGTCAATAAGCCCCTGCAACCAGAAAACCCCTGTCAATGATTCCTGTTCACTCAATCCCTTTATGACAGAGATATAGTCCTTTCCATGTCTGCTGATGTTTTTTTTGATAGTCTCCATGAATCCCGTCCTTTTTACCGGGTCGCCCTCATTTGACAAGGAATCCTTCAAAAGCCCTTCCATGTCCTGCCATTTCTTAAAGAAGCCGTCTTTGAGTCTGATTGCGGTTTCGGATTGACTGTCGTTCTCTATGGAACGGTGGGCCTTTTCCGCGACATTAGCCAACTGTTTGATCCTCTCCTTGATTGCAGAATCAAGTTTGTCCACAGCCCCCCTGTGAAGGGCCTTTTCCATTGCGTCCCCATCCATAAACATGGAACGGATGTCCTCGTACCACCTTAGAAGTGCAATAAGATTTGCGATATAGTTTACATTGAGCCTGATAATTCTTTTGATGTTTAGGTATTGCCCCTGCTGAAAGGGAATCATCTGGGACAGGGCCGGGCCGCCAAGGAGCAGATTCTTTTCTTTCAGTATATCCTTTCTGACAATCGTCCCTGCAGCCGTAACGGTCCCGTATGCAAGGATCACAGGACCCACAATGCCTCCCTGTCCGCCCAGGAAGATCGGCGATTGGTTTATCATTACTCCCCTTGGTACATCTCCTATAAGGGACGCCGTAGCTTTGTCCTGGTTCGGGGTATAGTTGAAATGTATATATGAACTGCCTACCTCGCTGTGATTTTTTTCATCGGTTCCGCCGGCCATAAGGCAGTCGCAGAAATTTATGAGACTCCCAAGTGTTACATAGGGAAAAAGGATAGTATGTTTTAAACCCACTGTATGGGCGCACCGGACCCCTTCCTCAAGGAGACACGCTTCCCTGACCTGGGACCCGGAACACATGGAGGCATTTGAGAGGAAGGTCGAGCCCTCAAAAAAACCGCCCTTAAGGTGAACGCCCCTTCCTATCTGGCAGTTATTAACTGTTGCAGGGGCCTCATATCCTAAACGCACACCGGGCATTATCAGTGTCTCAGCGCCGTATATCCTGCATCCGGAGTGTATGACCACATTATCCCCTGAAATCCTGTCAGAAGAGACGTCATCCCCAATCTCGACGCCTTCAGGGCATGGTATGCGGACTCCTTTTTCTATAAGTCTTTTTAAAATATCTTTACCTTTTTCAGGGGCTGTCATTTTTCCTCCAATAATTTTTTTAATGACTTTTTTCCCTTGCACCATCACGTTAGATTTGAGAGCCAGTCATGTTTTAGAAACCCCAACACACCTGAAATTCGCCTAAAATGATATCTATTTCCCTATCATTTTAAGAAAGCCAGATCAAATTAAATTCAAACCGACCCATCCTTTTAACTTGACCGTCCATCTATTCTTCCATATATTATGTTCTCCCTTACAAAATATCGGCATAATCCATCAGAAACATCTTAGTTGCCGCCTGTAATACAGACAAGTTCTTATAAGCTCTCGTATCATTTATTCATATTTTGCAAGGGGTAAACAATAAAGCTTTTTTAAGCGTTATTTCTTTTGAAAAACAATAGCAGATCTTAATAATTTTATAGAGGAGGAGTTATGGGAAAAGTTGGAATTATTGGAGTAGGCCAGAGCGCCTTTGTACGCGGATATCCAGGCTCTATCAGAGAACTGGCCTTTGAAGGTTTCAGGGAGGCCATGCAGGATGCCGGGATAGCCACAAAAGATATCGGGGCTTCTGTCTTTTGTTCCGCCCCTGAATATGACAAACAGAGATCCCCTGCCGGGGTATTGGCTGAATACCTGGGGCTTACTCCTCAGCCGACGTTTTATGTGGAAACACTATGCTCTGCCAGCAGCACAGGAGTAAGGTTGGCCTATTCGCTGGTAAAATCAGGGCTTCATGATGTAGTGGCGGTTGTAGGTTTTCAGAAGATGTCGGAGATCTCCTCTGCCGAATCACAGGAGAGGATGGGACGCGGCGCGGACATTCAATGGGAAAGCCCCTTCGGCACCATGATGCCCGCCTACTACGCCCTGCATGCCAGGGGTCATTTTGCCAAATACGGGACAACGCCCGATGACCTTGCCCTTATCAGGGTAAAGGCAGCCACCTACGGCCAGATCAATGAAAAGGCCGTCTACAGGAAACCTGTAACCTTTGATATGTTTTCAGATCCCGAGAATAACATGTCCGGTCCTGTGGCAAGCCCCTTAAGGGTGGGCGATTGCTGCGCCAACGCGGACGGGAGTTCCTGCGTCATCATCGCCAACGAGGAAAAGTGCAAGGCATTTTCAAAGAAGCCGGTCTGGATACTGGGCCTGGGCGCTGCCTCCACAGCAGTCAACATGGCAGGCAGGGACATCTTTTCAGGCCTGACAGTGGGCATGCAGGCAGGAGAGCAGGCCTACAAAATGGCCGGCGTCACACCCAAGGATATCGATGTGGCCGAGGTCCATGACTGTTTCACCATCGCAGAGATGATGGCCTATGAGAACCTGGGCTTCGCCAAACCCGGCGAGGGAAAGGACCTTATTAGAAGCAAGGAGACATACAGGGAAGGGAGCATCCCAGTCAATGTGGACGGGGGGCTTCTCTCAAAGGGTCATCCCATCGGCGCTACAGGCGGTTCCCAGATCAGGACCATCGTCCTTCAACTCAGGGGCGAGGCAGGACCTATGCAGGTCAAGGACCCGGAGATCGGGCTTGTCCATAACATAGGCGGCGTCGGACTTTATGGTAACGTAACTATTCTGGGGAGGTAATAAAATGGCTAAGGAAAAAAAAGAGATAGATGTAAGATTTGGAAAGTTCGGGACCATAAGTTTTACTGCCATGACAAAGGTCAATGACTTCATTGACCGGCTTGAGCAGGGAAAGATCTCAGGGACAAAATGCAAGACCTGCGGAAATGTCTATTTCCCGCCCAGGGCCGATTGTTATAACTGCCTGGGCAAGGACATGGAATGGTTTGATGTCTCCGGCACGGGCAAACTCGTCACCTACAGCAAACTGGAATATGCCCCGGTGGGATTTGAAAATGACCTGCCTTACGCCATAGCCCTTCTTGACTACGGCGATTACAAGGTATTCGGAAGGATTGCAAGCGATGTCCCCGAGGCCGATATAAAGGTGGGGATGGAGATGAAGGCGGTCCACAACACCCTGCCTAACGGCCAGCTTAATTATGTGTTTCAGAAGGCGTAGGCCTTTTACGATTTATTTTTTGTCTTTTCGATGCCTTTTACCAAAGCGGTGAAAGGCATCGCTTATTTTGAGGTGAACTTGACAGAAAACAATCACCCGGGATGGATCGAAATATCCATAAATATCGATCCCTCTGTCCATGAGGCCCTGAGCGCCTTTCTTTTTGAAATTGGTTGCGAAGGGGTTGTATCGGAATCCTTTAACGATCCCACCATGAGGGCATATCTGCAATTCCATCAAGATATGGAAGAGACAAGGAACAGGCTAGATCTCTTTTTGCATGACATTAAGGAGATATTCCCTGAAGCGGGTGATTACACCCTGAAACTGGACAGGCTTGAACAGCAGGACTGGGATACAGGCTGGCGAAAATTTTTCAAACCCGACCAGGTGTCGGATAACCTCCTGATACTGCCTGTATGGGAACCAGCCCCGGCAACGTCAACCTGTCACATCATAAAAATAGACCCGGGCCCAGCATTCGGGACAGGGCATCACCCTACTACAAGGATGTGTCTCATGGCTATAGAGGAGGCGACCTTGCCCGACCAATGGACCATGCTGGATGTAGGCACAGGGAGCGGGATACTTGCCATATACGGTTCAATGCTGGGGGCCAGGGAGGTAGTTGCCATAGACAACGACCCTGAGGCGGTCCGCTGGGCACAAAGAAACATTGAGATAAATGAGCTCCCTGTCCCCATCGATCTGTCAACCACGCCTATAGAGGAAGTCAAAAAGACCTATGATATGGTCATGGGAAACCTGATCCTGGGCACCATCCTTGAACTCTTTGACAATCTGGCAAGGGTCGTGTCACCGGATGGCTTGTTGATATTGTCAGGGATCTTAAGAGAACAGGTGTCTGATGTGGAAAAGAAGGTCATTGAATATGGCCTGAAGACAGAGAAGGTCAATTACATGGAGGAGTGGGCCTGTATGATAGTGAGGAAGAAGGGTTAAAAGTTAAATAGGGTTGATATTTTGAGGTACGTTTTTTCAGGGACAAGAGATCTGCATCAACTTTTGTAAAGGGGGTCTCTATTTGACTCATCTTTCCAATTAACATGACAAGTAAACGCCTTCCTTTCTCCTTATAACCATAAGACAAATTTCAACTTGACCCTATTCATGACCCCATTCACCATTCATTATATCGATATAAGCAAAAAGCTGATAATTTCCTTGACATATATCAATGCAAGGTTTACTAAATTGGATATATATTTTATATACAATACAATGTAATATTTAATATGCATAATATTCAAAAATCACCGGCTGCCTTTAGGGAATTAACTTCAAATATATATGAAGACCATGACAGGAAATCTCAATATTATAAAGAGGAGGAGAGAATAACGAATGGCCAAGCGTAAAACCACTTTACCCGTGTTGTTGCGGAGGCTATCACAGGCGCTGTTTCTGATGATATTCTTCTATCTTTTTTATGGGCTTGCATATCACCCGGATAACTCGACAGCAGGACCGACAGGGCTGTTCTTCAATCTTGATCCCCTGATAATGCTGACAGTATGGCTTGGGGGCCACGCGGTAGCGTCGGCACTGCTGCTCTCCCTGATAACCCTTATAAGCGCCGTTGTATTCGGCAGGTGGTTCTGCGGCTGGGTGTGTCCCTTTGGGGCGCTTAATAACCTCTTTACCTCCTGGAGGAGCGGGAAGAGGAAGGACAAGCTCAAGGAGGCGAGCTACAGCCGGGGACAGAAGGCCAAGTACTATATAGTAATAGGTGTGCTGGCGGGGTCCTTTTTCGGGGCAAACATAGCGGGATGGCTTGATCCCTTCTCTTTTCTGTACCGATCATTTGCCGCCGGGGTATTTCCTGCTGTCAACGCATTTTTCCAGGGTGTATTTGATTGGTTTTATAATGTGAACCCTATAGGGCTTAAGGCCGTGAGTGAGCCGATATACAGGCTGATGAGGGGCTATTTTCTGACGCTGGGGCAGCCGCACTATTACTGGGGGATGCTGCTGGGGGTGATGTTCGGGATAGTAATAGCCCTAAATTTTTTCAGAGCGAGGTTCTGGTGCAGATACATATGCCCGCTGGGGGGATTGCTGGGCATAGCGGGCAAGAACCCGGTGTTGAGGTTAAGGGTGGATGCAGAGAAGTGCAAGAACTGCATGGAATGCGTTGTGGAATGCCAGGGGGGCGCGGAACCGCAGAGCAATGAGACCTGGAAGCCTGCGGAGTGCGTGTACTGCTGGAACTGT
>Ga0153915_10005263_pt1 | contig 12014 bp, 12 predicted proteins | sample Opewatmetagenome_2_FD_107003 | JGI IMG/M metagenome (GOLD analysis project Ga0153915, IMG submission 107003) | Freshwater wetland microbial communities from Ohio, USA - Open water 3 Core 3 Depth 3 metaG | ecosystem: Environmental > Aquatic > Freshwater > Wetlands | place: USA: Ohio, Lake Erie...
GGGGTAGTTCATTCTGGCTTGGCGTGGCATATACAAAATTTACTGAAATTCTTAGGGACTGTCAAGAATAATGCAACATATGAACCAACGTTATTTATAGAGACACGGAGAGGTTACACTCCAAAGGGTGACATACAAAAAAATTATTCTGTATGTTATCTGGCATTCCACAAAAAGGAAACCTCCTGTTATGAGATAAGAGTCACAAAACCGACGTCCATTCTCTTTGACTTCCAGTCGTAGGCCTGCCGCTACACTTTTTACTTCCCCTGTAATAAATATTAGGCTATCATAATGGAGAAAAAATCTCAAGCTTTTTGCCGCAATTCGTAGCCCGCTGGATCATTTTGAGAGATCTGATTCGATTGGTAGTAAAGAGATGGAAATCCCATCCCTTTGGCCTGGTCAATCAGGGGGAGGGCCGCAATGAGTTTTTGGCCTAAACAGCGGTTCCTGGTAACAGGGGGATCTGGTTTCCTTGGTTCCCACATGGTCAAGCAGATGTTAGACCGGGGAAGCAGGTACGTTTTTGTGCCGAAAAGATCTGAATACAACCTTGTCAAGGAAGAAGCGGTCATACGGGTACTGCAGGAAACAAGGCCCGATATCGTCATCCATCTGGCGGCGGTTGTGGGCGGGATCGGGGCCAATCGGGCGAATCCCGGGCGTTTTTTTTACGAGAATCTCATGATGGGGGCGCAACTGATGGAGCAATCGAGAATCTTTGGGGTCAAAAAATTTGTGGCTGTGGGAACGATCTGTTCCTACCCGAAGTTCACTCCGGTGCCTTTTAAAGAAGAAACTCTCTGGGATGGTTATCCGGAGGAGAAGAACGCCCCTTATGGTCTTGCTAAAAAAATGATGCTGGTTCAGTCTCAGGCCTATCGTCAACAATACGGCTTTAATTCCATATTCCTCTTACTTGTAAATCTTTATGGCCCGGGAGACAATTTTGATCCCAATTCATCGCACGTAATCCCGGCTCTCATAAAAAAATGCATCGGTGCCGCCTATAAGGGGGAGAGAGAAATCACAGTTTGGGGAACAGGGAAAGCTACCCGCGAATTTCTGTATGTGGAAGATGCCGCCGAGGCAATTATCCTGGCCACCGAAAGATATGAAAAGGGAGATCCGGTCAACATTGGAGCCGGGTTTGAAATTTCGATCAGAGGACTTGCGGAATTGGTCATGGAATTGACGGATTTTAAGGGTCGGATCGTATGGGATCATACCAAGCCCGACGGCCAGCCCCGGAGGATGTTGGACACCTCCCGGGCCTACGAAGAATTTGGGTTTAAAGCGAAGACCGAGTTCCGGGAAGGTTTGGAAAAGACAATCGCATGGTACCGGCATCATATAAAATTACCCTAGTATCCACGGAAAGAGACCGAAATCCAATTAAGCGGTATTTATGTACCTTTTTTAACGTGGCCGGTTTAGTCCGGAATCTCGCCCCCCACAAGGAACTCATTCAGGTCATTGCCTGGCGGGATTTTACCCCCCGATTCCGGGGTTCCTTTAGAGGATTATTTTACCTTTCAGAGGTTTGACCTTTATTTCGAGCCGAATTTCATTCCCATCCACATTCCTGCCAATCGAATCGTAACAACTGTTTTTGACCTTTCCTTTGCTTTGTTTCCCGAATGGCACTCCCGCGACAAGGTTCTCTATTTTAAAAAGCACTTTTGGGATAAAATTAAAAGAGTCGATCGAAGCATTGTTATATCCGATTTTATTAAAAATGAAGCCATCAATCGGTTTGGGTTTTCCCAAGATCGACTCACCACCATTCATCTCGGATTCGACCATGAGATATTTAAAATTTACCCACCTCAAGCTTTGGAAACCGTAAAAGCTCAATATAGATTGCCAGAAAATTTTATTCTTTTTGTAGGATCTATCGAGCCCAGGAAAAATCTAAAGAGCCTGCTTCGGGCCTACATGGGTTTAAAAAATATGGTGCGAAAGAAATTTAAAGTTGTTCTGGTCGGATTCCGAGGATGGAAAAATGATGAAATCATGAGTCTAATCGGAAAGCTGAAATCGGTTGTGTCTTATATTGGTTACGTCCCCGAGGATGACCTCGGGAAGCTTTATAATCTTGCTCACCTGTTTATTTATCCTTCGCTTTATGAGGGCTTTGGACTCCCTCCATTAGAGGCCATGGCCTGTGGTTGTCCGGTAATCGCTTCCGATGTGTCCAGTTTACCCGAAGTCTGTGGGGATGCAGTTCATTACATAAACCCTTATGAAGTAGAGAGCATCACGGAGGGAATCGATAGAGTCTTAAAGGACAACTCGCTTAGAAGTTCTCTCATATCCAGAGGACTCGAGCGGGCCAAGGAATTCACTTGGGAAAAATCAGCCAAGGAGCATTTGAGGGTCTTTGAGGAAGTTACAAATATTTAACACCCCAAAACGCCTGCTCGATGAATAGGTGTCCACCCAGATCTAGCAATGCTTCCCGAACCCGGCAAATATAAAATTTGCCAGAGGCGGAGAGGTTTCTTTTTAAAGTTTCCTCCTCACCTCTTCTTTGATCCTTTGGATGTGCCCCCTCCCCAGTCCCTTCACCTGACAACCAAGGTCAAAAAACCTCCGAATTTTAGAATCATCTAATATTCCAAAGCAGTTAAAAAACGGACTTATCCGCTCTGGCATTTTTCGGAAGATAAAGAAGATTTATGGCTTCCGTTATACAAAGAGTTTACTTTATCAATCTCCTGGCTAAAACTAAAACAAAATTCGCACCTTCCATAGCCTCCCGGGCATCGTCTATGTTATATTCTTCGGTTGGGATAAAATCGATATCACCATAGAAGGCGAGTTCTCTTTCTTTTTTCAGCCTCTTTGATATTGTGGCAGCTCTTTCCAAATTCTTTGATATCTCCTCATCATATTTGCCTTTATGTTCGATGAGGAGACCGCCTACGTCATGAAATTTCGGTGGCTCAACTCCAACGGCTCTCAACATACCCTTCAGGGCTAATTCCACGATCTCCTGTGCCTCCCTCACCACATCGGAGTACGCACCCTTCTTCAAAAGGAGGCCAAGGATATCAAGCCTATCCGTGGCCTTCATTATCAGACTCTGGGCAAGGGTCATATTCGTCACAATTCAAAGACCTCACCCGCTTTGAAATCTGGTTTTAAAACCCAATACCAGGCATTCCCTTTCCATATCCTTTTAGCCCCAAGGGCCTTCAACCGTCCTTTCAGCTTTTCTAATATCACCGAAAAAAACCCATCCTCATCCAAGAGAATTCTTCCATCTTCCACCATATCGAGAAATAAAGGGCTTCCCTTCTCAACCTCCTCGGGGCTTTTGATGATGGCAGAAATGGCGGTGTTTATTCCTTCTTTTTGAAGAGACTTCAAAAAGGGCTCAACTTTATCTTCCACGGACTCGAATTCTCTTATTCTCTTTATTCTGCCGTCTGGCAGCCCTTTCGCAATTATCAATATGTCGATGTCTGAATCGAAATTCTGGGTTTCTCTGGCGATTGAACCAAATACGACTACAGAAATAATCCTCCTTCCATAAAAAGACCTTATTTCTGATAAAAGTCTATCTTCTAATTCTCTGAATCTCTCTTGAAGCATGATGGGGTGCCGGTTCCTTTCCTGACATTTGAAAGGATTCCACCTTCTTTCTTCATTTCCTTCTCACCTCTTCTTTTATCCTTTGGATGTGCCCCCTCCCCAATCCTTTCACCTCACAACCAAGTTCAAAAAACCTCCTAATTTTAGAATCATCCAATATTCCAAAGCAGTCAATGACAGCCAGGGAGCGCCCGCTCATCTTCAAGATTTCTTCAGGGCTTAATTTCATATACGCCTGATGTCGCACGGCAAAAACTACGGCATCCACCCCATTTAATGCTTCAGCCAAATCTTTATGAACGCGAAGTTCCCTGAGTTTTTCTTGATTGCGGAAGAACCTCGACCAGGACCTTCCCGGACTCGGGTATGAATCCTGCTTTTCAAACTCCCACCAATGTTTCACATAGGGGTCGTGAACAACCATTTCCCCACCCATTTCCGTCAATTTGCGTACGATGACCTCCGAACCACTGTAACGCGTATCGCCCACATCTTCTCTGTAGGATGCACCCAGGACGGCAATTTGGGAAGCGGCAACAATCTTTCCCATATTTCTTAGCGCATCTCTCACGATTTCGGCCACGTGCAATGCCCGGGTGTCGTTAATATTGATCGCCAGAGGGGTGATTTTGAAAATATTATCTTCAAATCCCATGAGGGTACGATACGCCCAAACGCCGAGTCCCCCATCTTTGGGAAGACAGTAACCCCCGATTCCCGGGCCCGGGAAAATGATATTCGAATGCGTGGGACGAACTTTGATGGCTTTCAAGACCTTGATTAAATCTACTCCGTTCCTTTCAGCAAAAAGGCTCCATTCATGAAGGTAAGCAAGGATAGTCGCGCGATAGGAGTTCTCGACAATTTTGCATGTTTCGCTTTCGAGCGGGCGATCGAGAACCGTAAGGGGGTATTTCTCGACATTGAGTACCTCGGAAAGGAATGTTTTTACCCGTTCCCGGGCCGTTTGGTTGATCCCACTGCATACCCTCCAGAAATCTCGAATGGAGGCTACATATTCGCGCCCGGGCATAACCCTTTCAAAAGAGTGGGCCAGAAGTGGTTCGGCCTCCGGAAACCCCCGCTTTTCAAAAGCCTTTTTGATAATGGGGTAGGCAACAAATTCCGTCGTCCCCGGCGGCACGGTTGTTTCAATGAGCACCAGACAGTTCGGCCTGATCTTCTCTCCGATGACCTTCAAGCTTTCTTCCAGGGCTTTAATATCCGCATGCCCGCTTTCCAAATCCCCGAGACTTTCTTTGTTAAAATCACACTGCACATCAACCACCACGACATCGGCGAAAGAAAGGGCATCATGAGAAAAAGTGGCCGCCAGAGTTTTTTTCTCTTTCACACAACGCTGAATCAAAGGAGCAACTTCCGGGTCTTCTGCTTCCACGGGCGCAATCCCGCGGTTGAGATAAGGGATTTTCCAATAGGATCTTGTAGAGGGGCGCTGCATGCCGATGACAAATTTTGTTGGTTTTCCGCTGGCGGGGTCGACGGTATCCGCGATGACCCCCGCCATGACCGCACCCACAAAACCCACTCCCATAACCAGAACGATTTCTCGCCCGAGGAGGCGTTGCTCTTGGACGATCTTTTGGATCCGTTCCAACTCCCGGTCATAATCGTCTTTTTGGGGCAAGGGGAAAGCCTCACCTGCGGGGCAAACCGAAACCAGCGGTTCAAGAGGAAGGTCTTTATTTTTCGCGTTTGAATCCTGCATTTGATCGGCTCCTGGGTTACATTCTTAAATAATCGGCTCAACACTGGCGCTTTCGATTTCAACAGAAACAGATCTTTGCAAAAGATCGATGGAAATGACCAATTTTTCCTTTTCTTCCTTAATTTTGATCAAGAAGCCTTCGCAACCCCTCAAGGGTCCATCGACCACGCGGACCAACTGTCCTTCTTTTAAATAGGGAAAAGAAGATACGGCAGCTTTGCCATCCAGAATCTTTTTGATGGATTCAATCTGGATCTCCGGGACAGGCATGGGACCTGCTTCATTCCCCAAGATTTTAACCACGCCCGGAGTTTTCAAGATTTCGAGACCGCGCCGGGGTTCCAAATTTTCATAGACAAACAGATAACCGGGGAAGAGGGCTTTCTGAATCTTTTTCCGCCGATCTTTGCGCCTGCTCCAGACTTCCAATTTGGGCAGAAAAGCCTGCATCTTCTTATCCGATAGACGCTGGTAGACGGTGTCTTCGTGGCGGCTACGGGTGTGGACGCAATACCAGAATGAACGATCCGATTCCATGGAATTTAACAAGGTTTTCGAGATGACCAGGCCAAATAAGGGACTATTCCCTGCTATTCAAGAATTCTTCCAACTTCGCGATTAAAATTAAATTTATAACATGGAAGAGGATGAAACGCAACAAATATTGCTCGGCACAGGAATGTTTGCGGGCACCCTAAGAAAGGTATTCCTTCAAAGCTTCTTCCCACGGCCTCATTTTACCCCCGGTTAATTTCTCAAACTTTCGGCAATCCAGCGCTGAATAGGCCGGACGTCTGGCCGGACGGGCAAGTTCCGCCGAGGAGATGGGGACGACTTGAACATGGTTTAGGCCTTTTCCTCGTAATATTTGACGAGCGAACTCAAACCAGGTGCAAGAACCCGAATTGGTCACGTGCAGGACTCCTAGGGCTTCGATTTTTATCAATCTACCGATGGCCAGGACCAAATCTTTCGTAAAAGTGGGAGCCCCCCGCTGATCATCGACTACCCGCAATTCTTTTTGTTGTCCGGCCGCGGTGAGAATGGTGTCTACAAAATTTTTCCCGTGCCGGCCGTAAAGCCACTCCGTGCGAATGATCAGATAATTTCTTAGGGTTTCCTGGATGTAACGTTCCCCCTGGAGCTTCGAGGCCCCATAAACACTCAGGGGGTTTGGAAGGTCTTCTTCGCGGTAAGGGGTCTTGGAATGACCATTGAAGACATAATCGGTGCTCAGATGAATCATCCTCGCACGAGTTTCTGCACAAGCCAGGGCTACGTTTCGGGCACCCTCGGCGTTAACCGAAAAAGCCAACTCTCTCCTTGATTCGCATCCATCCACATCGGTATACGCAGCGGCATTGATAACTACCTCTGGGTGGAAGGTTTCGACCTCTTTTTGCACTCTTTTTTGATCGCTAATGTCAAAATCATCAATGTCTCTTTCCAGGAGCTGGTTTTCTGTAGTCAGGATGGGGACCAGATCTTTCCCCAACATCCCCCGAGCACCGAGAATTAAGACTCTCACTTTAAGCGCTCCCGGTAATGTTTCTGGTAAAAATCCCGGTAGGTCCCGCTCTTGATCCTCCGCCACCATTCTTCATGGTCGATGTACCAGCGGACAGTCTGGCCAAGGGCCTCTTGGAGGTGATAAGCAGGCGACCAGCCCAGGGCGTTTTTAAGCTTGGAAAAATCGATGGCGTACCTCCGGTCGTGGCCCGGCCGGTCCGTGACATATCGGATCAGGGATTTAGGTTTATTGAGAAGGCGAAGGACGATCTCGGTAATCTCCAGATTGGTCCTTTCCCCCTCCCCTCCGATGTTGTATATTTCTCCTTCCCTTCCTGTTTCCAGGATGACCCGAAGAGCCCGGCAATGGTCCTGCACGTGAATCCAATCCCGGATGTTTAACCCATCTCCATATATCGGCAATGGTTTGTCTTCCATGGCGTTGGTAATCAAAAGGGGGATTAGTTTTTCTGGGAATTGATACGGTCCGTAATTATTGGAGCATCGGGTGATGATCGCCGGTAATCCATAGGTCTTGAAATAAGACCGCACCAAGAGGTCCGCCGCTGCCTTACTGGCTGAGTATGGACTGTTAGGGGCCAGAGGAGTATCCTCCCGGAACCCGGGAGCATCAGGGGTGAGCGAACCATAGACTTCATCTGTGGAAATTTGGATATATCTCTTGATTCGATGACGGATGGCAGCGTCGAGCAGAACCTGGACCCCCACCACATTGGTTTGGATGAAAATATCCGGCTCATAGAGGCTGCGGTCCACATGAGATTCGGCGGCAAAATTAACGATTCCTTCCACGCCGCTTTCCAAAATTTTCTCCACCAGTCTTCCGTCGCAGATGTCACCCTGGACAAATTGGTAATCTTCAGAAGCAGAGACATCTGCCAGATTTTCCAGGTTCCCGGCATAGGTCAATTGATCCAGGTTTATAATCTGGTAAGAAATTGCAGGAGAGCCTTCAGGGCTCAGTAAGCAACGAATGAAATTCGAGCCGATAAACCCGGCTCCACCGGTAACCAATATTTTCATTCTAAACCCCTTAAGTCGGGGGCAAATAGATTTTCTCACCCATCCTGGCGGGACCAATCGTAAGGAATCTCTCCCCCATGAGGCTTGACCCGGTACTCATCGGGATCTCGATATTGGTACACTTCTGTAGGGCAATTGATCACGATGGCTTCGTTCTCGCTGATACATTTGAACCCATGGTAGACATAAGCTGGGATTTGCAAAAGGATGGGGTTGTGTTCCCCCATGAAGAATTCGTTAATCTCTTTGTAGGTGGAAGACCCTTCCCGGCCATCGTAAAGGACAACCTTCATCATCCCTTTAACGACCACAAAATTATCCACCTGTTTTTTATGGTAGTGCCAGGCCTTCACAGCTCCTGGATAAGCTGTGGTCATATAGACTTGACCAAACCGGATAAAGATTTCATCATCGGCTCGGAGCATTTCCATGAGTCGTCCGCGTTCGTCGGGAATCACTTTGAGTTTCTTGATCTTAACGCCCTGAATCATTTAAGCACCGTGAGTCGTAAGTAGTCAGTGGTATGGCGATGGTTATTTTTCAAATGATTTTATGCGCCCAGTCAGCATTCTGTCAATAGCCGGTATTTTAGTATCCAATTAAGACTGGGTGCTGACATTTTCATAACTTATTCGCGCCGGATTTGGCTACCAGATTGCTGGCCCGAAGGAGCGATTCGAACGTTCCGGCATCCGTCCACCATCCCTGCAGGATCTCATAAGTCAGGTTGCTTTGACGGATGTATTCGTTATTCACGTCCGTAATCTCCAATTCGCCCCGGGCAGAAGGCTTTAAGGTCTTGATGATATCGAAGACCGCTGAATCATACATATAGATACCAATCACGGCAAACTTCGATCGGGGGGCTTTGGGTTTTTCTTCGATCCGGATAATTTTCCCCCCATCAATCTCGGCGACCCCAAAGCGGTGGGGGTCGGGAACTTCCTTAAGTAAAATTTTCGCTCCCCTTTCCTGTTTTTCAAAAGCCTTGACCGCGGTAAGAATATTCGTCTCGATAATGTTGTCGCCCAAGATTACGCAAATCTTCTCTTTGTTGGCAAAAAACTCCGCCAGGCTAAGGGCCGCCGCGATCCCCCCCTCCCCTTCCTGGTAAGTGTAATTGATATGCTGCAGGCCGAATTCATTCCCATTCCCTAACAGTCTGAGGAAATCTCCAGCGTCGCTTCCTCCCGTAACGATTAAAATATCCCGAATCCCGGCATTGATTAAAGTACATAAAGGATAATAGATCATCGGTTTATCATGCACGGGCAAAAGATGCTTATTAGTAATCTTGGTCAAAGGATAGAGTCGTGTTCCCAACCCCCCCGCCAGAATCACTCCTTTCATTCCTCCTCCTAAGATGGAAAGATTTCGAATTTCTTTATCTATTTCTCTCTCGGCGAACCCAATTTTCCAGCCAGCTTTTCCTGAAAATATGGAATCGTTTTTCTAATGCCTTCCTTCAACCCAACCCTGGGGCTCCAATTCAGAACCTTTTGAGCCCTCGTGATATCCGGACGACGGACCCGGGGATCATCTGCTGGCAGGGATTGATAAATAATCCTGGATCGGCTCCCGGTAATCTCCAAAACCTTTCCCGCAAAATCCAGGACGGAAAATTCATCCGGGTTCCCCAAATTGACCGGCTCGGTTTCCCGTGAAAAAATCAGCCGAACGATCGCTTCGACCAGGTCATCGATATAACAGAAGCTGCGGGTCTGTAAACCGTCTCCGTAAACTGTTAGATCTTCCCCTTGCAAGGCCTGGAAGATAAAGTTGGGGACGACCCGACCATCGTTCAATCGCATCCGGGGACCGTAAGTGTTAAAAATTCTGGCGATGCGCGTGTCCACTTTATGATAACGGTGGTACGCCATGGTCATGGCCTCGGCAAAGCGCTTGGCTTCATCATAAACTCCCCGCGGGCCGATGGGGTTCACATTTCCCCAGTATTCCTCCTTTTGCGGATGCTGCAAAGGGTCTCCGTAAACTTCAGAGGTTGAAGCGAGAAGGAACCGGGCATTTTTCTCCTTCGCTAAGCCCAGGGCTTTGTGGGTTCCCAGAGATCCCACCTTCAATGTCTGAATGGGAAAATTGAGGTAATCCACCGGGCTGGCCGGGGAGGCAAAATGAAGGATAGCATCCACCGGGCCGGCCACAAAAATATAATTGGTCACATCATGCTTGATGAAGGAGAACCGAGATTTTCCGGCCAGCTGGGCAATGTTATCGGTTGTCCCGGTGATCAAGCTATCCAGGCATAGAACCTCATGGTCCTCAGCAATGAACCGGTCACAAAGATGGCTGCCAATAAAGCCGGCTCCACCGCTGATGAGAATTCTCATGTTTACCTTCCCATCCCTTCGTATTCGAAGCCCACCTCCATGAGCAGGGGTCGATTCAAGAAATTCCGGCCGTCGAGGATAAAAGGTCGGGCCATGGCCCGGTGCATTTTTAACCAATCCAGGTCAAGAAATTCCGGCCATTCCGTGGCTAACACCAACGCTTCTGCCCCTGCAGCAACCTCGTATGGATTTGCCCCATAGAAAATTTCAGGGATTTCGATGACGGCTTTTTCCATCGCCTGGGGATCAAAGGCGCGGATGTTGCAGCCTTCTTGCCGGAGGCGACGAATCAGTCCAATGGCCGGGGCAAATCGAAGGTCATCCGTTTGGGGTTTGAAAGCCAACCCCAAAAAGGCGATGGTCTTTTCCCGCAAAACCCAAAGTTTTTTTCTCAATTTTTCCACCGCCACATCGATCCGGGCCTTGTTGATTCTTTCGACTTCTTTCATGAGGGTAAAATCATATCCAACTTTTTCGGCGATGCGCACGAACGCCTGGAGGTCTTTGGGAAAACAAAATCCTCCAAATCCCAATCCCGCCTTCAAAAATTCTTTTCCAATGCGGGGATCCAAGCCCATACCCTCCGCAACTTTTTGGACGTCTGCGCCTACCTTTTCGCAAATTTCCGCAATGGCATTAATGAAGGAAATTTTGGCGGCCAGAAAGGAATTCGAAGCATGTTTGATGAGTTCGGCGCTCTTGATGTCGGTTACTAAGAAATAGGGCTTGGGGAAAGAGGAACAGGATGAATGTACCGGGCAACTGAAGCCCCGCTCCAAAATGGGCTGGTAAATTTGATGGAGGATGGCTTCCGTTTGGCGGTTGTTCACTCCAATCACTATTCGGTCCGGGTGAAAAAAATCCGCAACCGCCGACCCTTCTCGGAGGAATTCGGGGTTGGAGGCCACGTCAAAACGGCCATTTTCCTCCCGACAGTAAATCTGCAGCGTGCGATATATGTACTCTCCCGTCTGTACAGGAACCGTGCTTTTTTCAACCACCAGTTTATAAGAATCCGCCGCCACAGCGATTTCCCGCGTAACTTTTTCTACGGGGGAGAGGTCTGCCTCTCCGTTTTCCAGGGGTGGAGTGCCCACACAGATGAATATTACTTCTGATTTGCGGGCTCCCTGGCCAAGATCCTCCGAAAATGAGAGATTCCCGCGCTTCCGATTCTGATGAACCAATTTCTCCAGATCAGGCTCAAAAATCGGCATTTTCCCCGTATTGAGCGTTTGAATCTTTTGTTTATCGTTATCCACGCAAATGACGCAATGCCCAATCTCTGCCAGGCAGGTTCCTGTCACGAGTCCCACATATCCGGTCCCGACCACGCAGATGTTCATTTTTCTGTCCTTTTCATACTTTCCTCAGCGAAACGACCTTTCCCGATTGAAAACTAAAGAACAAGGCCGAATTATCGATAAAAAAATCATCCGAAGAGGTGCAGATGAAATATTTAGGAATTTTATTAAGTAAAATATTAAAAAAAACAAGACCCCCCTTGCTGTTCTACAAGGCTACGTCTCCGAAAACGCTATGAGAGTGCCTCGGAGCAATATTCCTGGTGTAGCGTCTCCAACGCTTCTTTACATTTGGTGGCCTTTTCCAGGATGCGCTGAAAGCCGCCGAAGAGCCAATTGTTTAATAATTTTGGCGATGATTGCTTGGGTTAAAGGGCGAAAACAAACGTAAACCATTTTTGGGACACTGCACTAGTGTTGCTGCATAGCGCTCCTTCGCCCCAATCCGATCATCTGGTCTGTTGTTTTTTCAGATCA
>Ga0153915_10005264_pt1 | contig 12013 bp, 7 predicted proteins | sample Opewatmetagenome_2_FD_107003 | JGI IMG/M metagenome (GOLD analysis project Ga0153915, IMG submission 107003) | Freshwater wetland microbial communities from Ohio, USA - Open water 3 Core 3 Depth 3 metaG | ecosystem: Environmental > Aquatic > Freshwater > Wetlands | place: USA: Ohio, Lake Erie...
CATCCGAGGGAGCCGGCCTGCAAGCCCCCTCGGCCGGAATGCAATTCTTCGGCGAAGTCGAAATCGACGGCAAGACGGAAGAGATGACAGTTCGATTACGAAACGTAGCGGGCGATACGCTTTTCCGCCAATCGATTGCCCCCCAACTCCGCCCCTAGTCCCTCCTCAAACACAGACCAATATTCTTTCTTCCCCCACCGCCCGATCTACACACTGGCACCATGTCCATCGAACGCGTACTCAGCCAGGAAGAAATTGACGGAGTATTTCGCAAGCTCCAGCAGCGCAACGAAGCCGCCGACCCCGCCAAGCAAGCCATCCCTTACGACTTTCGCCGTCCGGATCGCATCGCCAAGGAACAGCTGCGCGCCATCCACATGCTGCATGAAAACTTCGCTCGCGCGCTTGCGTCCAGCCTCTCGGCCTACTTGCGCGCCTACGTGATGGTCAATCTGGTGTCGGTGGAACAGCTCTCGTTCCTCGAATTTTCGCAGTGCCTTCCGTCACCCACCATCATCACGTCGCTGAGCATGAAGCCCTATGACGGCAGCGCCGTACTGGAAATGAACCCGTCGCTCGTCTTCCCGGTGCTCGAAATGCTGCTGGGCGGCAGCCCGAAGATCATCACCGCGCGCATCGATCGCGAAATCACCGAAATCGAGCACAGCATCCTGGATAGCATCTACCGCATAGTCCTCAACGACATGCGCGATGCCTGGGGTGGGGTGGCCGATATCGCCTTCTCCATTGGCTCACGTGAAACCGAGCCGCAGATGCTGCAGATCCTCGCTCCCAACGAAGCCGTCGTCGCCATATCAATGGAAGTCCGCATTGGCGAGAACAGCGGCATGATGAACATCGGCGTTCCCTCGATCATCATCAAGATGCTGCGCCAGAAGTTCGATCAGCAATGGTCAGTGCGCAAAAGCGAATCGACGCTTGCCGAACAGGAGCGCATCTTCCGCCTGATTCGCGACGCCAATCTCTCGCTCGACGCGCGCATCGAAGGTCCCACACTCTCCACGCAGAGCCTGCTCGAACTCGCCGTCGGCGATACCATCGTGCTCGATTACCCCGTCAACCGCCCACTCACCCTCAAAGTGAACGGCAGACCGAAGTTCTTCGGCCAAGTCGTCGAAAGCGGCTACGTCCGCGCGCTCGAACTGGAAAGCCCGGTCGCGCTCCACGATGGCTGAATGGAGCCCGAACTGCCTAGGCCGTCGCCATTGCTGCCTCTTCGCGCTTCGGTTCGGCCGGCGCCGCCGACGGATGGAACTTCACCGCGACAAGCCGCGAAACTCCCGGCTCTTGCATCGTCACCCCGTAGAGCGCCTGCGCGGTCTCCATAGTACGCTTGGCATGCGTGATGACAATGAATTGCGTCCGGTCCGACATCTCACGCAGCAGGCCAGTGAGCCGCTGAATGTTCGGCTCGTCCAGCGGCGCATCGACTTCGTCCAGGATGCAGAACGGGCTCGGCGCGTACTGGAAGATCGACATCAGCAGCGAAATCGCCGTCAGCGCCTTCTCTCCGCCCGAAAGCAGCAGCACGTTTTGCAGGCGCTTGCCCGGAGGCGACGCGATAATGTCGATTCCCGAATCATTCACGTTCGATTCATCGGTCAGCCGCATCTCCGCCGATCCGCCGCCAAACAGCTTCGTAAACGTCTGCTTGAAGTTCTCGTTGATGATGCCAAACGCCTCCGTGAAGCGCTTGCGCGACTCGACGTCGATCTCCTGAATCGCCTTCTCGGTGTCGCGCACCGAATCGAGCAGGTCCTGCCGCTGCGTGTTCAGGAAGTCGTAGCGCCGCTGCGCTTCTTCGTAATCGGCGAGAGCTTCCGGATTCACCGCGCCCAGGTTTTCGATCTTGGTCCTCAGCGAGCCAACCTTTTCTTCGGCTTCCTGGAGCGCAATCTCATCGGCCTCGATCTCCACACCCGCCGCCAGTTCCTCCAGCGTCGCATTCAAATCCTTGCGCGCCGTCTCGTCGAGATACTTGATCTCCGCTCGGCGTTCGACGAGCGCCACTTCGATCTGCCCGCGCTTTTCCTGCGCCGCCTGCGCTTCCTGCCGCAGAGCTCGCAAAGCGTTGGCAAGCGCCGCCAGCGATTCGCGCTGCGCCGTTTCGGCCGCCGCCAGCTGATTCGCCTCGGCTTCCCCGGCCTTCACCTCTTCAGCCAGCGTTTCCGCCTGAGCTTCGAGCGCACCGTTTTCGTATACCAGCCGCTCCCGATCGGCCTTCAGCCTTTCGATCTCAGCCGCCAGATTCTGCTGCCGCCCGGTCAACTCCCGCAACTGCTGCTCAGCCCGGTTCTTACTCGCCTGTTCGGCCCGGGCCCGTTCTTCCCTGCCCGCCAGTTCTACACGCATCGCCGAATGCTGCTCGGCGAATTGGTTGAACTGAATCTGCAACCCGGCCAGCAACTCCCGTGCCGCCATCAGCGCCGCTTCCTCGGCCACCCGCGCCTGCTCGCGCTCTTCCCAAAGTCTGGCCTGCTCCTCGCGCTCGGCCGTCACACGCGCCGCTTCCTTGCCGATGCGGTCCAGTTCCAGCCGCGCCACCGAAAGCCGCGAATTCGACCGCGCAAACTCTTCCCCGTGCTTGCGCAGTTCGTGGTCCAGCGCCAGCGCCTCGCGCTCGTGCCGCTGCTGTACCGCCCGCACGCTCTCCAGTTCATCGGCGAGCAAAGTCAATTCACTCTCAAGCGTCCCCACGCGCGCGGCCATCTGCTCGCTCGCCGCCGTCTTCTGGGTCGAAAGCGTCGTCAGTTCGCGCAGCTCGCGCTTCAGCGCCAACGGACCGCTACCGGTCTTACGCCCGCCGCTCACCACATAGCCCTGGTAGCAAATGCCATCCGGCGTCAGGAAGTACAGGTCCGGATACTGCTGCGCCAAATGCTGCGCCGCCGCACGGTCTCGCGCCACAAAGCATCGCGAAAGCCGTGGCAACAGCGCTGCCGGAGCCCCCGTTAGCCCGTTGGTCATCTTCAGCACTTCGCTCAGCCGCGCGACAATGCCCGTCTCCGGCCCAATCGCCGGCAGCCGCAGCTCTGCATCATGGCTTCCCGCGCCCGGCTCCGGATGTACCAGAAATGTCACCCGGCCGTCGAGATCGGTCCGCATCAAGTCAATGCCAGATTCGGCCTGCTCCCAATCCTTGACGAGCACATATTCCAGCTCGTCATGCAGGAATTCTTCCGCGGCCTTTTCATAGGCCGCGTCCACTTCCACGAAGTCGGCTAGCACGCCGATCGGCTTCAGCGCGTGAGCCTGGCCATGTTCAAACGCTGTGAACAACCCCTTCACGGACTCAGTCGTATAAGCCCGGTGCGAAAGAATTTCTTCGAGAGAATCCTTCCGCGCCTTGATCCGCGACGCTTCGGCCCGAATCTGCTCCAATTCCTGCCGCGCTGTCGCCAACAATCCCTTATGCTCGCCGAGCGTCATCTCGATCCGCTTCCGCTGATCGCCGGCTGATTCGAGCTCCATCTGCTGAGACGCCAGCTGGGCTTCGATTTCCTTCTTGCGCTCTTCCAGCCGTTCCAGATCGGCCGACGCCATCTGGTCTTCCTTCTCCAGCCGGCTCCGGTCCCGATCGAGTGACGCGGCAAACGTTTCCATCTGCGCCAATCTGTTCTTGATGCCCGACGCGGCACCCAGCAGTTGCAGCACGGCCTTTTGCGCCGTCTCAATAGCCGCCTGCCGGCCCGCCATGGCCTGCTGCGCCTCGTCGCGCTCCCGTGTCTTCGCTTCCAATTGCGCCCGCGCCTCAGCCGCATTCTGCTCAAAGGCCGCGAGAGCCTCCACGTGCCCTTGATGTTCCGCGGTCAAGGCCTCCGCCCGGTCGCTCAGCGCCTGGATCTCAGCCTCGTGCTGTCCCACGCGCCCGTCAATCGACGCCGTTTGCACCTTTTGCGAAGCCATGCGCCCGCGCACGCGCTCGGATTCGAGCTGTAGCTCGTTCAGCTTCTTCCGCGCCGCCGCCAGCTCCGCTTCCGTCTGGTAGGCCTGCTCCTGCTGCGTGCGGTGCTCTTTTTCCTTCTCCTCTACATCGGCGCTCAGCTGCTGAAAATTCGCCGCCGCCTGGTTCAGTTCGAGCGCCACACGCGTCGCCTCGCGCTCCAGCAACCGGAACTTGCCCGTCAGAGCCGTCTTCAGCGCCTCGGATAGCTCGCCCTTCAGCTCTTCATAACGCTTGGCCTTTGCCGCCTGCCGCTTCAGCGAATTCGCCTGCCGCCCCACCTCTTCCAGAATGTCGAACACGCGCGCCAGGTTTTGCTTGGCGCTTTCCAGCTTGGCTTCGGCCAGGCGCCGGCGCGACTTGAACTTGCTGATACCCGCCGCTTCTTCGATCACCGCCCGCCGGTCGGCCGGCTTCGAACTGAGCAGCTGCGTAATGCGCCCCTGCTCAATGATGGCGTAGCTTTCCGGGCCCAGACCCGTGCCCATGAAGATGTCCTGGATATCGCGCAGCCGAGCCTGCTTGCCATCCACCAGATATTCGCTCTCGCCAGAACGGTAGAGCCGCCGCGTGATTGTGATCTCGCCCGGTTTCCCGGTGCCGCCCTTGCCGCCTTCCGGATCCACCAGCGACATGCTGACCTGCGCCATGCCCAGCGGCTTCCGCTCCCGCGTGCCGGCGAAGATGACGTCCATCATGGATCCGCCGCGCAGGCTCTTGGCCGATTGCTCGCCCAGCACCCAACTGATGGCATCGCTCAGGTTCGACTTGCCGCACCCGTTCGGGCCCACGATGGCAGCAATGCCCTCGCCGTGGAAGCGCATCTCCGTGCGCTCGCAGAACGACTTGAATCCTTGGAGCTCAACCCGCTTGAGTTTCAGCAAAGGTGGTCACCTACCTGTTCCAAAACGTTGTCACGCCGGCTAGCCAAAAGCTAGCCCGCGTCTCGGGGGAGAGAGCCAATAGTACTACTACTCAGGCCGAAAGTAAAGCATGTGAACCACAGGATTCAGTGCTTTCGCGTAAACCACTACAAGATCTAGCGATATAGTTGCGGGAGCTGCCCGGGACCTCAACAGAAAAAAAGCACTCGAAAGCAAAAACCAGCAAGATTCGTGGTGAAACAGAGCTGTGACGACAAACCGATGCCAACAAGTAGATTAATAACTAACTTAGAATCTATTGTTTACCAGAATAATGCAAACCATAGCTTAAGGAGAATCTAGACCTTCGGCTTGAATTTTGCGGCTGACTCCATGTAGGCTGGCGTGGCCATCAATTCCTTACGGAGCCGCGCGGCAAGCTGCCCCGCCTCGGTAAAGCCCAGGCCCCGGCTTTCACGGAAATACCGCATGCCAAACCCGATGGCTTCGGCCCCGCGTCCGGCGATCTCCAAGGCAAGTTCTTCGGCACGCGGGAACTCGCGTATCTCGTGAACCAGCCCCGCCGCCTGCGCCTCGGCCGCGCCCACCAGCCGCCCGGTCAGGCTCCATTCCAGCGCCCGCCGTTCACCAATCGCCGCCTCCACGCTGCGGTAAATCAGCATCGGCCACATCCCAATCCGGACCTCGGTTAGCCCGAACTGCGCCATCTCCTCGGCCACCACAATATGCGCCTGCGCCACCAGCCCCACGCCCCCCGCCAGCGCCCGCCCTTGTACTGCGGCCACAATCGGCACATGGGCCCAGCGGTTCATCGTGAACAGCCGCTCATGCACCGCCGCGAGCTCGTCGGCATCCACGTCGGTCGATTCGCCCAGGTCCATCCCGGCGCAAAACGCTGGACCCTCGGCATCCAGCAAGACGCAGCCAACCTCATCCGGCCGCGCGATCTCCACAGCCCCCACCAGCGCCCGGCAAAGCTCTAGATTCAGCGCATTCCGCTTAGCCGCCCGCGTTAGCGTCAGCCGTAGCAACCGGCCGTCAAGTTGGACACGCAGAACTGATGACTCCATGGGACCGTTGGCTCCTACAACTCCCCGTCGGCCACATCAATCTCCATCGCCAGCAGCGCCGCGCTATAGGTTTTCCCCTGCGCGTCAATCCGCAGCGAAAACGTCCCGCCCCCGCCGAGCGACTCATGCAGCAAAAAGTTCAGAGCCCCCAAATTCGGCAGCTCAAACCGTTCCACCGCCCCGTGCACCAGCGACCCGAAATGCGCCTTCACCCGCGCCGCCGTCACCTCGCGCACGAGAATCGGATAGTGCCGCTCCTCGAATGCAATCACGCCGACGTTGGCCGTGTCGCCCTTGTCGCCCGAACGCCCGTGAGCGATCCGTGAAACCGGGATCCTCACGCCAGCACCTCCACGCGCGTTTGAATCAACTCGCGCGGCACCAGCGCCGGCCAATAGGCCACCACCTCACGCACCGGCGGCCGTCCATCGCCAAACCCGGTCGCCGTCGGCGGACCGCTCAGCACCAGCGGCACCAGCTCCCGCGTGAACCGTTCCACCGCCTTGCGATCCTTTCCACGAACGCCAATGCGCAGCATGATCTCCGGATGGTCGATGCCGGTTCCCCAGGCTGCCACCGGCCCATGGCAAGCATTGGCGCCCACAAATTCGGCATGAATCTCTTCAAATTCCAACCCCAGCCGCGACAGCCGCTCGCGCACAATGCGCTCGGCCGCATAGGCCTTCGCCAGCGCATCCGGCCAGCTATAAACGAGGCTCCCGGTCGCCTTCCAACCCGCCGCATGGCTGATGGAAACCTTCAAAAACGGCGTCCGTTCCCTGCCCTTGATGCCGCTCACCTGCACCCGGTCCGGGCCCGTGTCTTTCAAGCGAATCGTCGTGAAATCGGTAATGCAATCGGGCCCCAGATATTCTTTCGGATCGCCGAGCTCATACAGCAACTGCTCTTTCACCACATCCGAATGTACGCGCCCGCCGGTGCCTTTGTGCTTGGTCACGGTAAACGTTCCATCGGGCTCGGCTTCCACAATCGGGTAGCCAATATTGGCGAAATCGGGAATCGTCTGCCAATCCACCTGGCAGTTGCCGCCGGTCGCCTGCGCGCCGCATTCAATAATGTGCCCAGCCACCGTACCTGCGGCGAGAAGATCCCAATCGGTCTGCTTCCAGCCAAACTGGTGCACCATCGGCGCCAGCGCCAGCGCCGTATCGGTACAGCGCCCGGCAATCACCACATCGGCACCCGTCGCAAGCGCCTCGGCCAGCGGAAACGCGCCAATATAAGCGTTTGCAGAGAGGATACTCGAACGAATCGAACTCAACGGCTCGCCCGTATCCATACTCTTCATCGCATGCCCGGCGGCCAGCAGTTCATCGAGCTTCGGATAAATATCATCGCCCTCAACCACGGCAACCTTCAATCCCGGCGCCACGCGCAGCACTTCCCTTGCGCACGCCCGCGGATTCACGCCGCCCGCATTAGCAATCACCTTGATGCCGCGTTCTTTGATCTGCTTGCCAATCCGTGCCATCAGCGGCGGAAAGTCGCGCGCATAGCCCAGCTCCGGATTCTCCAGCTTCTGCTTCTGCACAATCGACATCGTGATCTCGGCCAAATAGTCCAAACCCAGATAGTCAATCGGCCCCTGCTCAACAAGCCTTACCGGAGCCTCCAGCCAGTCGCCCCAAAACCCCTGCCCGTTAGCAATGCGAATCATAGCCGGGAATCTCGCTTGCGGCCGCGTGAAAGTCTCATGGTCTAACCAGTATAGATAGGGCCGTTCACAATGCGGGCCGAACCAGCCAAGCACGCCGCGCCCGGTCGGTTTGGGGCTTTATAACTGCGGCAGCTCCAGCAGCACCACGTCGGAATGCTGCTCCAGCCGCTCGACGACAATGTCGTGGCCGTCGGGAGAAACGTCGAAATCCCGAATGTCAAAGTCCTTGGGGAAGTTCGTCAACTGCCGCCCAGATCCTGTTGCCAGGTCCACCAGCCAGAGGTCCTTGTGGCGAATCTCGCCGCGTGGGATCACAATCGCGTGCCCCCCGGGCATCATCGCCAGGTGCCGCGTGCCCCGGCGCTGGACAATCGGTGGCAGAGGATGAGTTTCTCCCGTGGCCGTGGTTGCGCGCAGGGAAAATGTAGTGCCGATGTCCGGCCCCGAGTAAATAGCAAAACCGCCGTCGGGCGTCCACACTGGATCAACCGAATATTCCTTCACCAAGGGAGCCGGAGCCCCGCCATCGACGGGGATGCGGAACAGCCGGGGCACCCCGTGATCCTCCACCGCTGAAGAGATGGATTTGCCATCGGGCGCCCACGCCGGAGCCCCGGCCAGTTCCAGCGAGCCGGTCAGAATCCGTGCGTTTGTTCCGTCCGAGCGCATGGTGTAGAGGCGCTTTTTCCCCTCTTGCGCGACAGAGAAAGCGACCGACCCTCCGTCGCTCGAGATGGCCGGCGCACCCAGCATCTGCACACCTTGGCCCGTCCAGAGCTCCGTGCTGGCCCCGCCCGCAATCTTCCAAATGCTGGCACTGGTCCCCGTGGTGGCGACGTAAAGTAGATATCCCGGACCAAACCTCGGGAAGAAGCCGGCTCTGGTAGTCAACGAGATTCGAGCCGGCCCTGTGGGCTGGGCCTGCGCGCTGCTCATCGGCAGACGCCACAGCGTCGTCTTGGGGCTGGCGAGCGTGGCGACCAGGCGCCGTCCGTCAGCGCTGGCCGCCAGGGACGTATACCGCTCCGGACCCGCCGAAAGGCGATGGGGTATCCGGCGCTCCAAGTCCATGCTGTAGAGCCATGGACCGGAACCATCGGCATCGCTCGCCAGATAGAGCAGCGTGCGCCGGTTCAATAGAACAGGATGACTCAGGCGGCTGCTGTGCGATGTGATCCGTTCGCTCGGCCCGCCCGCTGGGTGGATCCGCCAAATGTCCATCTTGTCCGGAAGGGATCCCTGGACAAAGTAGAGGAACTGCTTGTCGGGTGCCCAGAGAGGAAAGTGCGAGTGCAGTCCGGTAGGGGCCGTAAAGACCGGCTGGACGCCAGGTTGCGGGCTGCCGTTGGTGACATATAAGGGATCACCCGGCCCCGGCGTGTGGTAGGCAAGTTGCGAACCGTCCTGCGACCAGTCCAACTCGGCCGCACCTTCCATATAAGGCCTCGGCTCGCCTCCCAGCGTTGGCACCGCCCAGATGCTGATCTCCGCGGCGTTTGAACCACTGCGCCTGCGATTCCAAAAGGTAACGAGAGAGCCATCCTGTGAAAACCCCAGCGTGCGTACCGCTGGGTTAACCAGTTCCCCCGCTCTTCCTCGCGTGAGGTTTTGAAACCTTCCCGAGCCGGCCTGAGTGACCCAGACATCCGCCGGGCCATCCTTGTCGGACACGAACGCGATGAAATGACCGTCTCGCGAGATCGCCGCGGCCTCTACCAATCCTTCAAAGTCCGTTACGTTCTGATATTGGGCTTCGGCAATGGGGTTCCGCCAGAAGTAATCGGCACTTTGAATTGAAACGCCCGCGGCGATCGCCAAGGCAGCGCCAGCAGCCGTCAACGGGAGGATAGCCTTCCATCGCGCAGTAACTCTGGTGGAAGAGAGCGATTGAGTGGCCGGATCGCTCGGTAAAGAATCATTTACCTTGCCTGGATTGCCGCGCAGGTTGCGGGTGCTCGCCCATGCGTCCAATTCAGACCGAAAGGCGTAGATGGAACCGAGCCGGTCGTGCAAATGCCGGTGGACCGGCATCCCCTCGCGCTTCTCCCAGCGCTGGACCGTCGTTACATCGCGACCCAGGTATCCGGCGATCTCCTTCCACGAGCCAAGGCGGTCCTCAGGCGGCCGCCCAGATGATGGTCCTACGTTGGGCACTTCCTCCATTGCGTTCTCCCTGCCGGGTTTCCGGCTGGTCGGAATCGGATTTTAACCCATAGCGGCAAAGGACGGCAAACCAGGGTATTCTGCTGCAAACAAAAAACAGCCCCCAATTCCGGGCTTTGCCGCTGGACACTTTGGGCTGCTGGCCCTATTGTCGGTGGCGGTGCGTTTCCAGCCGGTGACGCCCAATTCCGAAAAAGACGAGGCGAACATCATGAAGAAACAGACGGGGTTATTTGCATGCTTGGTGGGGTTAGCCATACTGTCCGGCCTGACGCAGAAAGTCCTTGCGACGCCCGCCACCGGGTTTACCGCCACCACGGTCGCCCTGGGGCGCTTTGGCGCAACCGACGCGCTGAACGTCGCCCTCCCAGCCACTGCCAGCGGGAGTACTGATGCCAAAGCCTGGTTGTCACTGCAGAGGACGCAGGGAGACTCCGACCTCTACGTCCAGAGCAATACCTGGGTGGTGGGAGGAAGCACCGGATGGCACACCCACCCCGGCCATAGCTTGATCATCGTCACCGCGGGGGAAGTAACCGTCTATGAAGGAGATGAACCCGACTGCAAACCGCACGTCTATAAACAAGGTATGGGATTTCTCGACGGCGGTGGCGAGCACCGGCATATCATTCGGAACGAGGGCACAGTGGAGGCGCGAACGATTGCGGTTCAGCTCATACCAGCTGGAGCCACGCGGCGGATCGACGTGGATCCGCCGGCACAGTGCCGGTTTTCGCCTCCTTACTAGGCCCGAAAGGCCGTGGTGGAAATGGCAGCGCGTCGGCTAGGCGGCTTACTCCTTATCCCGCCGGCGCGCTCAAGATCCGCCTGCGCAGCTGGCTTCCATCGCAAACGAAAGCATCTGCCGCGTCTTCAATGGATCAAGCAGCGCATCCACATGACCCCGCGCCGCCGCGTATTTCGCGTCGAGCCATCGCTCGTAATCGGCCCGCGTTTGCGCAATCCGCCCCGCCAGATCGTCCGGCAGCGATTCGCCCGTCTCGCGATAGCGCTCCAGTTCCGGCCCATGCACCGCCATCGCCGCGCTCTCGCCTTCCATCACGCCAATGCGCGAGGTAGGCCACCCGAACGTGAAATTCGGATCAAAGCCCTGGCTCGACATCGCGTAGTATCCGGCCCCACTCGCGTGGTTCAGCGTCAACACCACGCGCGGCACCGTCGCGCACGCCATCGTTTCCACCATCTCGGCTCCGGCGCGGATAATGCCGCTCGCCTCGGCCTCCAATCCCACCATGAAGCCCGAAACGTCCTGCAAATAGAGAATCGGCAGCCCGCGCCGCTCGCACAGCTCCACAAAATACGCCGCCTTGCGTGCCGACTCGGTATAAATGATGCCGCCAATGCGCGGCTGCCCCGCACTGCGCAGGAAACCGCGCCGGTTGGCCATCAATCCAATCGGCCGCCCCTCGAGCTTCGCATTGGCACACAGCAGTTCCGGCGCATGCTCGGGCTGAAACTCCAGATAGTCATCCCGGTCCACCAGGCAATCGATTACCCGCTGCACGTCATAAGGTAACCGATGATCGTCCGGCAAAATCTCGTACAGGTCTTCGGCGTTCCCCTTCGGTAGCGTCGCCCCGGCCGGCCTCACCTTCGGAGGCGCTGCTTCGCGAAACTTCTGCCGGATCAACCCGAGGCAATCATCGTCATTGGCCGCCATGTAATGCGCCACGCCGCTCTGCGTCGTATGCATCTCGGCGCCGCCCAGGCTCTCGGCATCCACCGTCTGCCCGGTCGCGCCCTTTACCAGGTTCGCCCCGCCGAGCCCCATAAAGCTCGTCTTTTCCACCATGATGATCACGTCGCTCAGCGCCGGCAAATACGCCCCGCCCGCAATGCAAGGCCCCATCACGGCGGCAATCTGCGGGATCTGCAGCTTCCGCCGCATCAGCGAATTGTTGTAGAAAATGCGCGCCGCGCCATACTTGCCCGGAAACACGCCATCCTGCAACGGCAAATACACGCCCGCCGAATCCACCAGATAAACAATTGGCAGCCGATTCTTCATCGCAATCTCTTGCGCCCGTAGAATCTTGTGGATCGTCTCGGGCCACCACGCCCCGGCCTTCACCGTCGCATCATTAGCAACGACCACGGCCGGCCCGCCTTCAATGCGCCCCACCGCCGTCACCACGCCCGCCGACGGCGCTTGGCCGTCGTATTGGTCGTAAGCAACCAGCAAGCCAATTTCAAGAAAGGGAGAATCGCGATCCAACAGACGCCGCACGCGCTC
>Ga0153915_10005265_pt1 | contig 12008 bp, 8 predicted proteins | sample Opewatmetagenome_2_FD_107003 | JGI IMG/M metagenome (GOLD analysis project Ga0153915, IMG submission 107003) | Freshwater wetland microbial communities from Ohio, USA - Open water 3 Core 3 Depth 3 metaG | ecosystem: Environmental > Aquatic > Freshwater > Wetlands | place: USA: Ohio, Lake Erie...
CGGCGCGAAGACGCTCCAGGTCGGCCGAAAGCACGCGCCGGCCAAACGTGCTCAGCCGGTAATAGCGGCGCCTCGGGTCTTCGCTCGCGGATCGCAGCGGCGCTTGGTTCACCAGCCCCCGGTGCATCAGCTTTTCGAGATTGTCGTAGAGCGTGCCCGGGCCCAGCTCGTACTGCCTCTGCGACTGCCGCGCCACCTCCAGCATGATCCCGTAGCCGTGGCGATCTTCGGCCGCCAGTGCCAGCAGGATGTGCAGCGTCGCCGGAGAAAGCGGCAGTAGCGATTTCAGTTCGTCTTTCGCGGGTCGCATACTCGGAGTCCGATATATCAGACGCCGAGTATTATGTCAAGACGCCGACGTATAGCGTAACCATGTTTGGCGTTTTGACTGAGCTGCCCGATGAAGCCAAATGTTGGGCTCTTTGCACACTATCCAGAAACGGGGTTCGAGGGAATCTCACTTCCTCCAACCGGACTTCTGGGGAGTCAGGCGTTGCACTTCAACAAGTAGCGCGTCTTATGACTAAATGAATTGTTTCAGAGTGCGCCGTAAGCCCGAGAACAATCTGCAAGGTGTCAGGATTGGCCACATCTCCGGTTTGCAGACTACACATCCAAGCGATTTCGGGCCATCCCGACGGCTCCTCAGCCTACTTTCATGAATGCGCGTTTATCGGGAGTTGCCCGGACAAGGGCTTAGCATGATGAAGGTTTCCGATGTAGGCGAGAGAGAAAGTCTTGGATCAAGTAGCCGCGAGAATCAGCGGCAGGAGGGACTCTTGCAGGCGAATGCTTTCCTTGGGCCCGAGGTTTTCGAACTGAGCGCCCATGCAATCTGTTCCGACCGTCCGCACTACCCGCGCTTCTGCACGCCAGGGTGCCGTACCCGCTTCGAGTTCCAGACTGACCGTGACAGGGGTACCTGACGGAAGCGCGCGGTGCGCCTGAACCAGCGCGCCGCCAAGGCTGAGGTCCAGCGTCATCCCCTCAAGACGGTCATTGCCTGATTCCAGCGAGACTCTGCAGCGCAGCCGAACGCGTGTGAAGCGCCGCCTTTCGCGCTCGATTGAACCTTCCGTAGCACGGATCAGCTTTAGTAGCTTATTGCGCTCAACTGGCTTGAAGAGGAAGAAATCAACGCCGGCTTCAAAGGCGCGCCGCATAACCGTCCGATCTTGCTCTCCGGTAATCATCACGATGATCGTGGACGCGTTAACGCGGGAGGCGCGAACCTGCCGGGCGATCTCGGCACCATCCGGAGCCGGCATGCGCATGTCCAGAAAGACGGCATGATATTTCTCCCGCTTCAGACGCCCGGCGGCTTCGGTACTGCTGGTTAGAAAGCTGGCGTCCATGCCGGCCGAGCGGAGGATTTCGCAGATAAGTTCACCGGTGAGCGGATCGTCGTCGACAACAAGAATCTGTGCAGGCAAGGTATCGCTCCTGTGGCGAACGCGATTCCGGTGAGATTATGCCATGGTAGCAAACCTAAGAATTTATCTGCGACGTTTTCGAGCTTTGCAGCCAGCGGTTTAGTTCTTCTCGAAGCAGTTGAAAATCGATTGGTTTCGAGAGGCAGGCGTTGCAGCCAGCATTCAAGATTCGCTCGCGCTCCGCAGCCAGAGCGTGTGCCGTCACGGCAATAACAGGGATCTCGCGCATCTCCGGTTTCTGGCGCATCCATGCGATGAGGTCCAGGCCATCCTCGGCTCCGAGATTGATGTCGAGTAACACGACATCGGGAAGCCGCTTCGCAAAAACATCGTAACTGGTCTTCAGGTTTGCTGCAGACCAGAGATCGTAACCTTCCACCTCGAGCCAGTCACAGAGGAGCTCGCGGTTGAGCTGGTTGTCTTCCACGACGAGGATATCGTGTTTCAAGCATCCTCCAGAATCTGAGAGGTTACCACGCGCTCCAGCTGCTTCATCAACGGTCCTCGCCAGGAATTCTGCTTGCGGAAGAGTGATTCCGCGTGCGCGTTGATGTATTTTTCTTCTTCCTGGGTGAGATCCTTGCTCGTCAGAACAAACACGGGAAGATCGGCCGTGCGTGGGCTACCGCGCCACTCGGCCAACAATTCGAAGCCGCTCATCTTGGGCAGCACTAAATCTAGAATGACCAGTTCGGGCAGAGCATGAGTCACATGAGCGTGGGCTTGGGCGCCATCGGCAGCGGTAATCACGGAGTAGCCGTCCGCCGTGAGCAACTCCTCGATCATCTCTCGGGTGGACACGTCGTCTTCCACCACTAGAATAACCCGTGCCGGCGCTGCCCCTCCGCGAGACTTGAGGCAGCGCTCCACAGCAGCCAGCAACGTCGCCTTGTCCACCGGTTTAACCAGATACTCGTCGGCACCGAGAGCAGTTCCGACGCCCGGCTGATCCACAATGGTCACGACAATGACGGGGATCTTCGATGTGCGCGGGTCATTTTTCAACTGCAGCAGAACTTCCAGCCCGTGAACCGGCTGCATGATGAGATCCAAAGTGATGGCATCCGGCTGGTGTTCAGCCGCGATTTCCGTGGCGCGTTCCGGCTGATCACATCTCAGCGTCTCATACCCCGAAGATGCGAGTTGCGACTGGATCAGTTGCGCAGCCGCAGCATCGTCCTCAACGACGAGAATCCGGGGAGTTTTGCCGATTCTGGGTGTGGCTATGATCTCCTGGGCGGGCTCAGCCGGAGCGATTGCAAGAAGGGGCAGAAAAAAGTAAAAGCAAGTTCCCTCGCCGGGCTTGCTCTCGATCTCCAGTTTGCTTCCGTGCAGTTCGACGAGTCGCGCAGTGATGGCAAGTCCCAGGCCGGTGCCTTCCGTGGCGGGGCCACTTTGTGCGAGGCGAAAGAACGCTTCGAAGATCCGCTGCTGTTCCTCGGGGGGAATTCCCGGGCCATTGTCGCGCACTTCCACCCTGACTTGCTTCCCCACCTGACGCGCGATCAATTCGATTCGGCCACCTTCGGGAGTGAACTTAATCGCATTGCCGATCAGATTCATGAGGATCTGCTTGAAACGCATAGCATCGGCACGGATAGACAATTTGGGATCAAGCTGCAGGAGCAATGCCTGCGATTTCTTGCCCGCCAGAGGCTGAAGAGCGCTGATCACTTCGCCAAACACCAGCGCAACCGCCACATCCTCGCGAGTGAGTTCCATTCTGCCGGCTTCGATCTTGGATAGGTCAAGAATATCGCTGATCAGTTTGAGAAGGTGTTTCCCGCCGGTATGTATGTGGCTGACGTAGCGTTGCTGGCGATCGTTCAGCGGGCCGTAGCGCTCATCGGCGAGCAGGTCTGAAAAACCCAGAACGGCATTCAACGGGGTGCGCAGCTCGTGGCTCATCGTGGATAGGAATTGATCCTTAAACTTGCTCGCGCGCTCCACTTCCTCTTTCGCGCGGAGGACGGAATAAGAAAAGGCTTCAACCTCCTTCTTGGCAGCTTCCAGCTCTGTAGTGCGTTCCTGGACGCGTTGCTCCAGCCCACCGTGGGCCTCTCGCAAAGCTCTCTCACTCTGTTGAATCTGCGCCAACATCTCGTTAAAGGCATCAATCAAGATGGCCAATTCGCCGCTTCCGCCGCGAGTCGGAGTCGCACGGAGTGAATAGTTCCTGTCGCGAGAAACAATCTTCGCAATCTCTGCCAACCGCACGATGGGTTCAGCAACGGCTTTCCGGAAGATGGACGAAACCAGCAAAGCTGCCAGCATGGATGCCAACAGAACAATCGCAGCGATCCCGGCGTACCGCTCCAGGCGTCGATTCAACTCCTCCACACCAGATCGGATGTAGACAATCGCAGTCGGCTTTCCTTGAAACACGATCGAGCGGACCAGCACGATCTCCTTGTTCCTGAGCCAGTGGATTTCTGTCTGCCCCGGAGGGATGGCAGGAAGTGTCTGCACCTGGCCCGCTTGATCGCGGGAATATGTCGCGAAAGGCCGGCCATCCGGAGCGTAAATGCAGGCAGACAAGATTTCGGGAGAAGCCCTCAACGTCGAAAGAGTGTTTTCCGCAGACTGCTGATCATTGAACAGCAAAGCGGATGCGGTATTCGAGCCTATGATTTGAGCCTGGGTGGAAAGATTCCGGAACATGTTCGCTTGGAACGTAACCATGTCATATGCTATGAACGCGGTACATGCCAATAGGAGAGCTGTGCCGCTGACCAGCATGTTCATCCAAGTGAGTCTCCGGGAGATCGTATGGTTCTGGCGCTCGAGCATCCCTATAGCCTCCCCTGTCGGGCGTTCCTTCTTACGGTGGTAGCCACCTTAAGCAGTTCGGAACTCAAGGTCAGCTTAGCGGTTTCAGCCTTTGTCAAGTTGATCTCGAAGCGAACTTTGTCGCCCTCCAGGACGAACTGGATCATGCCGCCTCGGCGGGAAAAGGCGGGCATGTCGCTAACAGTTAGAATGCTCGATTCATCCAGCGCCCCGAGTATCTCTTTCAAATGATTTTCTTCCGTCGAACTGATGAACAGGATGCGGCATTCCCCAGCGTCTCGCGGCGTTGAAATTCGCTTCACCGCCAAAGGTTTACCGTCCAGCGTTTCACCGGCAAGCGCCGAATCAATGCTTGGGCCAAAGGGATCCTGGCCAAGTACGCAAATAGAAAACGAATCGCCCTTCGCTGCCGTGGCATTGGGGGGCCATTGAACAAATCGACCAAAATTATAAAGATAAATGGCCTTCACCTGATACTCGGACACTTTCGGTTGTTGGGCTTGCAGGACGGGAATGTGCAGAAGAGCCAACATCACGATAACCGCGATGGGGCACTGCCACACGCGTAGGTAACGGTTGGAAACACAGTTGTGCGGAGCGCATTGGTCCGATGCGGAGTTACTGGAGCGCGTCATGGATGTCGGTACCAGTTATCTTCTCCAGGTGATCTTTCCGTAGATGCTTCTCTTGATTCCCACCAGCGGGCCGGGGTCCCCTCCAAATTCCTCGTGAGAGGGCTGCAGGAGGTTCTGCCCGACGACCGAAAAATCGAGACCTTCTCCAACGTGCCATCCCAGCCGGACGTCAGCCGTGCTATAGGCACCCACGGCTTGCGCAGGAAGCGCGCTCGAGTATCGATATGTCACGTCGAGCTCGAAGTGTCTTGGCAAGTTGAAGAGCGATTGGAAGCCCACGTGACTGCTAGGGCTCGAGCCCATGTAAGAACTGAGCAAATTCCCTATATCAGTGAATCCCGGCTTGTCCTTCAGATCCATATGCAGGAACGAATAGGAGCCACGCACCTGCCACCAGTGCGTAATTTTCCAATTGGGAGCGATTTCCGTGCCGACTGTGCTGCCCTCGATACCGTTGACATAGGGCAGGACGATGAAAAGGTGCGGCGGGGGCGGGGTATCCGCCTCGGCGATCGAGAGTGGCCCGTAGCTTTGCAGATCGTTATAGGTATTGTAAAACGCGGTGAAATCCACGTATACGTTGCGGTTAATCTGCGTCCGGTATCCCACCTCGTAGCCAATCAATTGCTCCGCCTTTAGCTTGGGATTCCCCAGGATCTCGAAATAAATCGGCGGGGGCGGCGTTGCTTGCACTAGGATGGCGAACTGAACATCCTGGTCCACGCGCGATGGTGTCCGCACTGCCCGCGTCACCGCGGCCCAGAAGGACTGGTGAGCCGTCGGCGTCCACAGCAGCCGCACGCTGGGTTGGTAATCGAAGCCGCTGAAGTTGTTGTGCTCCAGCTTTGTTCCCGCCGTCAGCGTGAGCTTGTCGCGCACGATCGGTAGTTCGTACTGCACAAAGCCGCTGTAGATGCTGTCGGTTTGCTTGTTCGGCAGAAAATTCACGCCCGCCGAGGTTTGAATGAAGTTGCTGGGGCTTACCCTTGCCCCCAGGCCCCAGGTCAACTCCTGGTCGCCATGCACGCGCGCATGCTGCACGAAGTCGATATCAAACGTATCGCGCGTCTCGCCAAGTTCAAAGTCCTGCCGGTTGGTCCGGTCGAAGTACGCTTTAATCTGTATGTCGGAGCCTTCCCCCGTCGTGTGCTGCCAACGTGCCAGCAGATTGCCTCCGGAGACGTACGCCTTGCCGTCCTCCTGTGTCTCCGCAGGAGGAGAAAACGAGGCGATGTAGGCCCTCTCTCCGCTCTCTACACGGTAAATATCGCTCTGAACTGTGAAGGTGTCTTTCTCGCCGCTCTTCCAATCCGTACGAAAACCCATCTGCCCCATCCGCCAGCGGTCGAATCCGTCCCCATCGGAGTGAAATTCCGGCCCGCGAATAGAACCTATAGCGTAGATGCGATAGTTGAACTTCTTCCCCGCCGTGCCGCCATAGCGGACGCCGCCCGTTCCATGGTCCACATTTCCGCCCCCCAGCGTGACCAAGGCACCGTGGGTGTTCTCTGAACTCTTCGTGATGATGTTGATCACCCCGTTGACTGCGTTGGCTCCCCAGATCGTGCCACCCGGTCCGCGGATCACCTCGATGCGCTCCACGTCCTCGAGGATTACATTCTGTACGTCCCAATACACCCCCTCGAAGAGCGGCGTGTACACGCTCCGGCCGTCAATCAAAACCAGCAAGGACTTTGAGAACTGGCCTGCGAACCCGCGAATCGCGATGGACCAATGATTCCCATCAATGCGCGCTACCTCCACGCCTGGCGCCAGGCGCAGGGCCTCCGGGATGCTCGTGGCTCCGGAACGCCGGATGTCTTCCTGCGTGATGACAAAGACTGCTGCGGGTGTCTGCAAAACCTGCTGCCGGCCCTTGGAAACAGTGGTGACCTCGACGTTGCCGAGCTGTTCTAGGCTCAAGTGCTTCAAGTTATCGGGAGGGTTCTGGTCGTCTTGCGTGGCCTGGGCCCGAGTCATCTGAGCTGTCGCCGTGAGCCAAAGCAGAAGGGCGAGAGTGTTTGCGGTCGCGATCCGGCGAATAGATGATCGGTATGGGTGGTGAAAATCGATCTCTTTGCTTGGCCGATTGTGGAAGCAGCTAGCGCTCATTCTTGGCTCCTAGATCCGCCAACAGAGGTGCTGGTTCGGCCACGAGCAGTTCAAATTGATCGATCAAGGAACCATCCCACCAGCCGCGCTTTACTTCCTCGCGCATGATGGCAAGAGCTTTTCCCGGGGGAAGAGCCTTGCGGTAGGGCCGGTCCGTGGTAAGAGCGTCATAAATGTCCGTGACTTGAAGGATGCGCGCGGTGAGCGGAATTTGTTCACCTTTCAGACCGTCGGGATACCCCGAGCCGTCCCACTTTTCATGGTGGTGACGAATGATCGGCAGCACATGGCGGAAGGATCGGAGCGGGGCACAGATTCGCTCGCCCACGATGGTGTGCTGCTCCATGATTTTTCGCTCCTCCGGAGTCAGTGGTCCGGGTTTCAGCAGGATGTGCTCCGGCACAGCCAGCTTACCGATATCGTGTATAAGACCGGCTCGACGCAGAGCGACGCGCAGGTCCTCGGGCACCCCCAGCTTCTCCCCCAGCGCGACGGAATATTTTGAAAGGCGATCGCAGTGCCCTTCGGTATAGGGATCCTTCGCCTCGATCGTCAGCGCAAGACTAAACAGCACGGTCTCGGCGTTGTCCAGCTCATCGGTGAATTGTTTCAAGCGCAGCAGGGAATGCACGCGGGCCAACAGCTCGTGTCTATTCACCGGCTTGCTGAGGAAATCATCAGCGCCGCACATGATCCCGTGGATGCGGTCCGGATCGCTGTGCAGGCTGGTGAGCAATACGACAGGGATCAAGCGGGTTTCCGGCTTGGATTTCAGCGCCCGACAAACTTCAAATCCGGTTGGGCGGGGCATCACCACATCCAGCAGCACGAGATCAATGGAGTCGCTATCCACCTGCTTTAGCGCCTGCTGGCCGTCTACCGCACAAATGACCTGGTAACCCTCTGCGACCAGCAACTCGGAGAGCAGGTCGCGGTTAGCCTCGTTGTCATCGGCCACAAGAATGGTTTCAAGATGGCCTTTGGAAACAGGCATATCACCTCCTCGGCGATTCTCTCGACGGCAATGGGAGGGTTGCGAGCGTCACCTCTTGTCGTTCGAGAAGAGAATCCGTCCAGCCCCAGACAACGAAAAGCCATCGCATGGGGCCTATTTGGAAGTATCACAAACCTGTACGGTTTTCTGTTGTCGGTTTCACAGAAAGTTCCCGTGCAGTAAATAGAACGAGTGGAGTTCCGATAGCCCGATACTCGAATTCTGGATTGGTTATTCTCTTTCTTTTCAGCGTCGTAGAACTACGCAGGCTTCTAAAGATTTATTGTATCGGCTCAGAGAGAAGGAGTTCCCCCCGAACTCTAGAATGCTCATCGCACCAGAAATGGTTTCACTGGAAGACTCGGAATCTTTCCCGCAGGCTCTCTTCATCCGTCCCGAAACTTGGTTTCCCGTCAGATGAGCGCACTTACCTGGCCGTTTAACGCGCTACATGTAGAAGTGGCATTCGCTCCCCGCACATTGCGGGCGTATCGTCGCCTACTCTTCCAGAACCGCTTGTGTCCGAGTACGCCGCCCGCAATCGGCTAAGACAAAATGGAGCTTCCAACTTCCCACAACCGGACTTCTGGCCCGCAGTTCGTCGAAAGCAGATGCCCAATGCGGGGATCACTTCTCACAAGTGTGACTTCTCGGTACTAGTAAGTGCCTTCACCGGTGGCTTGGGATTTGGCCGTCGCCAGCTGATGTGGGCTACCCTGAGCGTATATTTCGACGGCGATTCGGCGGACGATTGCTGACGCAGGCAACGCCCGGACAGCCAGCCGCCCCGCCAGCTCACGTGAGGCCGTTGGCCAAGTATTCACATGTAATGTCATTGGTAGGTGAGGGATCGGGGTCGGATCCCAAATGGCGCGATAGTGAACGAGCTTGCGATCGACAAACCACCTGATCTCACACGGATCCCATTCGATCGTGTATTTATGGAAGTCCTGTGACGCATCGAATCCCAACTCGATGGTCACGGGCGTGCCCCGATAACCGTAGTCAAATTTTGCACCATCAGTGCCGGGATTGTAGAACACGTTGGCTAATAGCTGGTCCGGCCGATTCCCAAGGATTTCTATGTCGATCTCTTGGCGGGGCGAGTCGCGGTGGAGAAAGAAACCGGTCAGTATGCCCGGGACATTTGTGGCTTGCAGAGTCGCCTCGAAACGTCCGAACAGATAACTGGCGGAGCTTGAGATCGCTGCTGCGCTGAAATTCCGAACACCGAGTGGCTCCTCGACAACAGAGAGCGATAGACCACCGCCCGATGCCGGTGTCACATTTGCGGGTCGAAACATTCCGAGATTTCCAGGAAAGGTGTCATTTCGTAGCAGCCAGCGCTCGGATCGAATGTGAGCAAGACCGTCTTCGAAGCACACCCGCAATGCGCCTAACGACTTCTGCTTATCAAGCATGCTCACTCTGATGCCGCTCCAGTCCTTGGATGGTTTCGCTATCCAAGGCGACGGATCATGTCGAAGCCGTCTTGAAGCAGCAACCATCTTTCTTCTTGGCAGCACTCGCTGCCGAGTCCGTAATCCGACGTCGTCAACGGATGGGTATTGCGCGTTCGGCGGCGCAAGCTTCAAGTACTCACATAGGTCACGCCACAGGCTTGCGCCCCGGCGCTCAAGACGAAGACGCAGAAGATCGGTACCTTCTAACGCCTCGAGTACGGAAGGGTTACAAGGTTCGGAAGGCTTATCTGTGCCATCCATCAGAATGTACTTCGCGCGTGGATAGCGCTGAACAAGCACGCGTATATGCGATTCCAGGGAACCTATGTTGACGTATGCATCGAAAACGCGATCGGTGCGACCTGCGAGCAGACTCTCCAATTCGGCTTCCGGAATACTCTCAAAGTCGCTGCAGCAGCGATAACCAAGCATCGAGAGAGCCATTGCAAGTGAGGACAGTCCTGAGCCGGGTGATCCAAATGCAAAAACCGGAGAAAGGATCGGACGGCCACGGAACAACGCCGCGTCCACGTTGTCAAGAACGCCAATCCGGCTCAGAGCTGGCAGTATCGAGTAGGAATTCGTCGAGTGCAGGTCGCGGCGTTGGTTGATCACTGAGCGGCGCAAGGCCCGAACGTCCAGTTTCCAGAATTTATGATTAATCCAGAGGTCGATCGGACCACGGCACGGAAGGAGGTCAAGCAAGGCCTTAGCCCCCTTCTTCGAAAGTACATAGCCGGACAAGTACCAAAGGCCGCGCTCCGGTCGAAAGACATTCTTCGAAACAAGCTCCTTTGGAGCACCGTGACGCACTTCCCCGTATGAAACGTACAAGATGTCGAACCCAGGATTAGCCTGATCCGCGTCTACCATCTCGCGCCACGCCTGATCAAGGATGTCTCCAAAGCCGCGTTCGAACCGGATGTCGTCCTCAAGCACTAGGCTGTAGCATGCGTTGGACTGCGCGATTGTTTTCCAAACGCCAATGTGCGAAGAAGCGACGGCGACCTCCGCCTGGCTCATCATAATCGGGCGCTCAAGATCAAAAGCATCAGGCACTGCGTGGGGCTGCGGTTCAACGAACAGTTGGTCACCCAGGGTATAAAACGGCTGAACAATAGTGCCATCGAGAAGTTCTAGAGGATCGGCCTGCGCGTCGCATGCGGAGTATCGAAGAACACGATTGGAAAGCGGCACGCCTTGGGAGTCTAAGATTCGGCCGAGTTCGCGCACCATATTAGTCCAACGACTCGGTTGACGATCTAGATTAATGACAAAAATCGGTCCAATTGTCGATTGCAAAGCATCAAAGCCGTTGCCAAACGTTGCAGAGCGTTGCCGTGGCAGATGGAATAGGACACGTAAGAATAGGACATGCATGATTCGTGACGCTGAGGACAAAGGCTTAGAAAGATTCATTAAGGCTATCCACCATGATCAGAATTTCTTTTGGTTAGATAATCGCCAGTTTCTAGCATCATCGCGATAGCTCAACGGCCATTTCGAGACTGCGATCGAATCCCAGTCTCCCAACACAACTACATTGCTTTCTATATCGAACCCGGGATTTATACCAAGATCAAAGATCGCCTTCGAAATGTTCCCAGGCCCGGTTGCCATTTGGATCTCAAGAAGTTCGGCCTCACCAGCTAGCTCAAGAAGACTTGTCGCCTGCTCGAGCGCGTGTTCGATGACCGGGTGCTTAGGGCACGCGATGAGAGGATTATTATTGAAGTAGAAAATCCAGCTGTGGTCGTACGCGCCAGCAAGTAAGAACACAGCGGGCTTCACCATAGTCCCAGTAGCGACGTCATAACAGAGAGGCTGAAGTTTGAGCCTTCCATCCTCGGCTAGGCAGCCAATATCGGTCCCGACGCACACATCGTCCGCATCGACATAAAACCCGCCTTCAACCAGTACATAGCAAAGCCGGAAGTAGTCCGCCTGCATCGCCGGGTGATAGCAGCGTTCGAAAACCCTTCGGTACCGCGCACCCAACGAACTACTGATGAAGGCGGCGGCAGTGTGTTGGTCGAACAATCTATGCTCGAAGCCGCTCCTCCCCCAAGCGACCCAAGAGCGGACACATTCCTCGACGTCGGATGGCAGCTCTCCAAGATCATGCCAAAACTGCACGATCGTTTTGGGCGGCGGTCGCATGTAGCGATCGACGACGAAAGGCTGAGTTAGCGGGCGCTGGACTAGTTTTCTGATGAATTCTGAGCGCTGCCGATGATGTTCTGGACTGTCGGGCTGCTGCTGCATTCAATCCACGGCTTTCGAGCAGATCTTCTCTCGCGACTATAACTTGTTGATGTCATATGATATGCGCTATATCGTAGAACTCAAACCACCTGTTCTCGAATTGGAGGGCGGTGGAACAAGCGCGCCTCGCCACAGACAAGCGAGCATCGCGATGTTATGGGTCGTCGAATCGCTAGAAGTGGAGGCCGCTGGCAACGTGAAGATACTCTCTCATAACCCTGGCCATGACGGAGCTATCGTATTCCTTCAACACGCTCGCTTGATGATGTGCATCGAAGCTGAGAAGGACTCCAATGCTCGACACTCGGCGGTGTCC
>Ga0153915_10005266_pt1 | contig 12007 bp, 11 predicted proteins | sample Opewatmetagenome_2_FD_107003 | JGI IMG/M metagenome (GOLD analysis project Ga0153915, IMG submission 107003) | Freshwater wetland microbial communities from Ohio, USA - Open water 3 Core 3 Depth 3 metaG | ecosystem: Environmental > Aquatic > Freshwater > Wetlands | place: USA: Ohio, Lake Erie...
GTCGGCGCTAGCATCCGGCCGTCGTCATGGACAAAGAGCGGCATCATGCGGCGCTTTTGGCGGTCCTGGGTGACGATGCTCACTTCCCAGAGCGACCAAATGCCGGAGAGGTTGCCGGGAAGCGAGGGAAAGCGGACACGCGGCACGGGCATCCCGGACACATAGCGCGGCAGGCGGGAAAGGATGCCCCGCACCTTGGGATGGTCGAGGCGCAGCAATTCCGCCTTGGGCGGCGGCGTGGCGGTGCGGCTCGCCGCCCGGCGGCCGCTCGCCGGCGTGATCCTCGTCACGCCATTCGACAGCCTGACTGCAGTGGCGCAACGCTACTATCCCTACCTCCCGGTGAAGTGGCTCCTGCGCCATCGCTTCGACTCGCTTTCGCTCGCGCCGGGAATCGACGTTCCCATGCTGTGCCTGATCGCCGGGCGCGACGAGGTGGTTCCCCCGGTGCACGCGGAGCGGCTCTACCAGGCCTGGGGCGGGCCGAAGCGCGAAGTGATTCTCGCCGGCGCGCAGCACAACGACGCCGACGCGGCGCCGGAATTCTGGCCGTCGATCCGGCGTTTCTTAGACGTGAAATAGTTCTGGGGCGCCGGGCCGGTCGGATGCGGTAGCATCGGCTCTTTCCTGAGGATTCGCACTGAACGCGCTTCCCGCGAGCATCGGTCGATACGTCGTGGCACGCGAGCTCGGCCGCGGCGCGACCGCGACCGTGTACCTCGCGCGCGACCCGTTCGCGGCGCGCGAAGTCGCGATCAAGCTGTTCCGCCACGTCGGCGACGACGCCGACCTGCTTGCCGGCAAGCACCGCACGACGTTCCTGAACGAAGCCGCGCTGGTCGGCAAGCTGCAGCATCCGCACATCGTCTCCCTGCTCGACGCCGCGGTCGAGCGCGAATACAGCTACATCGTCATGGAGTACGTCGAGGGCGGCACGCTCACGCAGTACACCGCGCCGGACGCGCTGCTGCCGCTCGAAAAGGTGGTCGAGGTGGTGTTCAAGGTGAGCCGCGCGCTGGAGTACGCGCACCGCCAGGGGGTGATCCACCGCGACATCAAGCCTGCGAACATCCTGGTGCCGCCCGCCTTCGACGTGAAGCTTTCGGACTTCGGCGTAGCGATGCTGGAAGGCGCCACGCACACCGACCTGCGCAACGTCGGCTCGCCGGCCTACATGTCGCCCGAGCAGCTTTCCGACCAGCCGCTCACCCACCAGACCGACATCTATTCGCTGGGCGTGGTGATGTTCCAGCTGCTCACCGGGCGCCTGCCCTTCAGCGGCTCGTCGCACGCGAGCCTCATGTATCAAATCGTCAATCACCCTGCGCCCGCGCTGCGCAGCGTGCGCAGGGACCTGCCCGAGGCGGCCGAGGCGATCGTCGCCCGCGCGCTGCAGAAGGATCTCGGGGTGCGCTACCAGAGCTGGATCGACTTCGGCAAGGACCTCACCAGCCTCGTGCGTCACCTCGAGGCGCCGCGCGAGGGACTGTCGGACACGCGCAAGTTCCACAGCTTGCGCAACCTCTCGTTCTTCCGCGATTTTCGCGAGGTGGAGATCTGGGAGGTGCTGCGCGGCTCGAGCTGGCAGCACCTGCCCGAGGACACGGTGGTGATCGAAGAGGGCGACCGCGGCGAGAGCTTCTACATCCTCGTCGATGGCGAGGTCGAGGTCACGCGCGCGGGGCGACACCTGAACACCCTGGTGCCGGGCGATTGCTTCGGCGAGATGCTCTACTTCTCGGGCGAGGCGAGCCTGCGCAACACTACCATCCGCTCGCGCAGCGCGGTGCTGGTGCTCGAGGTCAAGGCCGAGACGCTGCGCGCGGCGACCGACGCCTGTCAGGTGCAGTTCAACCGGGCCTTCATGCGCATCCTCATCGACCGTCTTACGGCCGCCAACCAGAAGCTCGCCGGGCGCTAGCGCGCATGCACGACGCGACGCTCCTGCACGCGCTGCTGCTCGGCATCGTCGAGGGTCTGACCGAGTTCCTGCCGATCTCGAGCACCGGCCATCTCATTCTCGTTGGCGACTTGATCGGCTTCAACGACGCGAAAGCCAAGGTCTTCGAGATCGTCATCCAGACCGGCGCCATGCTGGCGATCGTGTGGGAGTACCGTGCCCGCTTCCTGCGTATCGATTGGCAGCTTTACCGCAACCTGGCGATCGCGTTCATGCCGGCTGCCCTCATCGGCCTGGCATTCGAGCACGCGATCAAGGCGGCGCTGTTCAAGGCGGTGCCGGTGGCGCTCGCGTTCATCGCCGGCGCACTGGTGATCCTGTGGGCGGAGCGGCGCGATCACCGCGTGCGCGTCGCGCGCGTCGACCAGATGACGTGGCTGGATGCGTTGAAGGTGGGGTTCGCGCAGGCGTTCGCGCTGATCCCCGGCACTTCGCGTTCCGGTGCAACGATCATCGGCGGGATGCTGTTCGGCCTGTCGCGGCCGGCAGCAACCGAATTCTCGTTCTTCCTCGCGGTGCCGACGCTGGTCGCGGCGGGCGGATACGATTTCATCAAGCATCGCGCCCTCTTCTCGAGCGCGGACCTCGGCCTGTTCTCGGTCGGCTTGGTGGCGGCGTTCGTCGCCGCAATCGCCTGCGTGCGCTGGCTGATCCGCTACGTCGCTTCGCACGATTTCAAGCCGTTCGCCTGGTACCGCATCGCGTTCGGCGTCGTCGTGCTCGTCACCGCCTACGCCGGCATCGTCGACTGGAGCGCGGGCTAGCTCTGCAGCCAGGGTAGGCCGGCGACGCGCCAGCCCCCGGTGCGGTTGCGCTGCTGGCTGGCGTCCTTGTCGCCCTCGAAGCCCTCGAGCACGTTGTAGCACTCGTGGTAGCCGGACTCGGTGGCGGCGAGCGCCGCAAGGTGCGAACGCCCGCCGGAGCGGCAGATGAACATCACCGGCTCGTCCGGGTCGACCAGCTCCGCCAGCTGCGGCAGGAACTCGGGGTTCAGCTTGCCCCCGGGATAGCTGCTCCACTCGACCGGCAGCGCCCCGGGGATGCGACCGACCCAGTGCAGCTCGGCGTGCGTGCGCACATCGACCAGGCGGGCTTCGCCGGCCTGCATGAGCGCGTGGGCCTCGCTGGGAAGAAGCGCGCCCGCGTAGGGCAGCCGCAGGGCTCTTGCCCGCTCGCGCGCCTTGGACTTGATGGCTTGCGGATCGTCCATGGTCGGCGCGCATTATAGTGATCCGGGACTCGACCGCGGGGCGCGCCCTGGTGCATCATTGGCACCAGAAAGGGGCATTCGCTGCCCGGACTGCACGCGTATGGTGCGCGCGCGGCCGGCGAGCTCCGGAGAACCCGGGGCTGCAACGGCAAAATTCCGGCTGCGGGATTTGGCACGAAAACTGCTGATTACGACATATTCGGCCGGTGCATCCGGCCCGCTTTTATTTCAGACACCCACTCAGGAGATCCGAAGATGGCGATGACGCCCGATGACGTCTTGAAGATGCTCAAGGACAAGGAGGTCAAATTCGTCGATCTCCGTTTCACCGATACGAAGGGCAAGGAGCAGCACGTCTCGGTGCCGTCGAGGTATTTCGACAAGGACAAGTTCGAGAGCGGACACGCCTTCGACGGCTCGTCGATCGCGGGATGGAAGGGTATCCAGGCCTCCGACATGCTGCTGATGCCGGACCCCTCGAGCGCGCGGCTCGACCCGTTTACCGACGAGGCGGTGCTCAACATCAGCTGCGACGTCATCGAGCCCTCCGACGGCAAGCCCTACAGCCGTTGCCCGCGTGGCGTGGCCAAGCGCGCCGAGGCGTACTTGAAATCGACGGGACTGGGCGACGTAGCCTACTTCGGTCCTGAGCCCGAGTTTTTCATCTTCGACGGCGTGACCTGGTCGGTCGACATGTCGGGCTGCTCGGTCAAGGTCAAGTCCGAGGAGGCGCCCTGGTCGACCGGTATCGACTACGAATCCGGCAACATGGGTCACCGCGCGCCGGTGAAGGGCGGCTATTTCCCGGTTGCTCCGGTCGACTCCCAGCAAGATATCCGCAACGCCATGTGCCTTGCGCTCGAGCAGCAGGGCGTCGAGGTCGAAGTGCATCACCACGAAGTGGCTGCGGCAGGGCAGAACGAGATCGGAACGCGGTTCGCGCCGCTCGTGCAGCGCGCCGACTGGATGCAAATCCTGAAGTACACGGTCTGGAACGTCGCGCATTCGTACGGAAAGACGGCGACGTTCATGCCCAAGCCGATCGTCGGCGACAACGGCTCCGGGATGCACGTGCACCAGTCGGTGTGGAAGGGCGGCACCAATCTCTTCGCGGGCAACGGTTACGCCGGCCTGTCCGAGTTCGCGATCTACTACATCGGCGGCATCATCAAGCACGCGAAGGCCCTGAACGCGATCACCAACCCGGGCACCAACTCGTACAAGCGTCTGGTGCCGGGCTTCGAAGCGCCGATCAACCTCGCATACTCGGCGCGCAACCGCTCGGCCGCCTGCCGCATCCCGCACGTGGCGAGCCCGAAGGGACGGCGCGTCGAAGTGCGCTTCCCCGATCCGACGGCGAATCCCTATCTCGCGTTCGCCGCGATGCTGATGGCGGGGCTGGACGGCGTGCAGAACAAGATCCACCCGGGCGATCCGGTCGACAAGAACTTGTATGACCTGCCGCCGGAAGAGCGCAAGAAGGTGCCGAACGTGTGCGCTTCGCTCGACGAGGCGCTCGCCCATCTGGAAAAGGACCGCGCGTTCCTCACGAAGGGCGGTGTGTTCGACGACGACCTGCTGGACGCTTACATCGAGCTCAAGAAGGAAGAGGTGCAGCGCTTCCGCATGACGACCCATCCGGTCGAATTCGACATGTACTACAGCTCGTAAACCAATCCGCGGCTCAAACGTGATGGGGAGGACGGGCATCACCCGTCCTCCCGCCTTTTCGGGGGTTTGCTGCGAGAAGTTCTACTGGCATAGACTCAGAGGGTTCAATTAAGGTAGCTTCACTACCATGCCACGGAACCCATTGTTTGCCGCACTTATCCTTGCCCTGGCGGCCGGGTCGGTGCGCGCTCAGAGTGGTCCGATCTACAAATGCGTCGACAGCAACGGCCGCCTGCTCTATACGACCGAGAAATCGGATATGGCGGGCAAGAAATGCGAGCCCGTGGCGAGCGAAGTGAACGTCGTGCCGTCGCAGAAGCCGCGCGGCGAATCGGCGCGGCCTCCGGGCTTTCCGCGCGAGACGCAGACGCAGCGTTCCGCGGCGAAGGAAAAGCAGCGCGAGACGCTGGAGGGCGAGCTGGCAAGAGAGAAGAGCCTGCTCGCCGACGCGCAGAAGGAGTTGGACGAGCAACAGGCCTTGCGCTCGGGCGACGAGCGGAATTACGCGCGCGTGCTGGAACGGCTGCAGCCGTACAAGGACCGCGTAGAGCTGCACCAGAAGAACATCGAAGCGTTGCAGCGCGAGCTGGCGAACCTCTACAAGTAGCATTGCGCGCCGCGGGGCGCCTGCCGTGACTCACTCGTTCGCCGGGCTGGAGCTGCTCGCCACTGCAGTCGTGGCGCTCGACGACACGCTCGTGGTGCGCTACGCCAATCCGGCTGCGGAGAATCTGCTCGATGCAAGCGCGCGCACCCTGGTCGGCCAGCCTTTCCTCGGCCTGTTCGCCGACAGCCCCGAGCTGCGCACGCGCCTCGCCGAGGCGCTCGCCACGCACTGGGACTATTCGGCGCAGGTCGTCGAGTACCTGCGCCCGGGGCGCGACCCGCTCCCGCTTTCATGCCTGGTCGCGCGCGCGGACGCGGGCGGTGCCGCGCTTCTGGTGGTCGAGCTGCGCGCAATCGAGCAGCAGCTGCGCGTGGCACGCGAAGAGCGGCTGCTCTCCGAACAGCAGGCGAACCGGGAGTTGATCCGCAATCTCGCGCACGAAATCAAGAACCCGCTTGGCGGACTGCGCGGATCGGCGCAGCTGCTGGAACGCGAGCTTGACCGCCCGCAGCTCAAGGAATACACGCAGGTGATCATCAAGGAGGCCGACCGCCTCCAGGCGCTTCTCGACCGGCTTCTCACGCCGCATCGCGCGCCGCGCACGGGTCCGGTAAACGCGCACGAAGTGCTCGAGCGCGTGCGCCGCCTGCTGCTCGCCGAGTTCGGGCATGGAGTCACGGTGCGCCGAGACTACGATCCGAGCGTCCCGGAGGTCACGGCCGACAAGGAGCAGCTCATCCAGGTCGTCCTGAATGTGGCGCGCAACGCCGCACAAGCGCTTACTTCAGAAGAGGGCCTCGCGCGCGGTGGGGGGACGATCACCTTCCAGACGCGCGTGCTGCGCCAGGTCACGATCGCCCGCCGACGCTGCAAGCTGGCACTAGAATTGCAAGTGATCGACAACGGGCCCGGCATTCCGGAGGACATGCGCGAGCGAATCTTCAGTCCTCTGGTATCCGGGCGAGATGGCGGCAGCGGGCTCGGGCTTTCTCTGGCCCAGACCTACGTCCAGTACCACCACGGAGTGATCGAGTGCGACAGCCGGCCTGGCCATACGGTGTTTCGGATCCTGCTGCCGCTTTCGTGAGCGAGTCCATGAGCAAGCGATGAAACCGGTCTGGATCGTCGACGACGATCGTTCCATCCGTTGGGTGTTCGAGAAGGCGCTTACCCGCGAGGGTATCGACTACGCGTCGTTTCCCTCTGCCAAGGAGGCGCTCGAGGCGCTGTCCGCGGGCCCGCCGCAGGTCCTGGTATCGGATATCCGCATGCCGGGGCCCTCCGGACTGGAATTGCTGAAGACGCTGAAGCAGCAGCACCCTTCGGTGCCGGTGATCATCATGACCGCGTATTCGGATCTCGACTCGGCCGTGGCGGCGTTCCAGGGCGGAGCCTACGAGTATCTGCCCAAGCCATTCGACGTCGATCAGGCGGTGGACCTGATCCGGCGCGCGCTCGAAGAGAGCCAGCGCGAGGAGGCCGAGACCGAAGCCCCTGCCGCGGTGCCGGAGATCCTCGGACAGGCGCATGCGATGCAGGAAGTGTTCCGCGCGATCGGCAGGCTTTCTCAGTCGAGCGCCACGGTACTGATTACGGGCGAGTCCGGGTCGGGCAAGGAACTCGTCGCGCGAGCCCTGCACCGGCACAGTGCGCGGGCAGCGAGACCGTTCGTCGCCATCAACACCGCGGCGATGCCCAAGGATCTGCTCGAATCCGAGCTGTTCGGCCACGAGCGCGGCGCGTTCACCGGGGCGCAGCAGCAGCGCCGCGGCCGCTTCGAGCAGGCCGAGGGCGGCACCTTGTTCCTGGACGAGATCGGCGACATGCCGGCCGAGCTCCAGACCCGGCTGCTGCGCGTGCTGTCGGACGGAAGCTACTACCGGGTCGGCGGCCACCAGCAGATCAAGGCGAACGTGCGCGTGATCGCCGCCACGCATCAGGATCTCGAGGCGCGCGTGCGCGAAGGGACCTTCCGCGAGGACCTGTACCACCGCCTGAACGTGATCCGCATCCGCATGCCCTCCCTCAGGGAAAGGCGTGAGGACATCCCTCTGCTCGCGCGCCACTTCCTCGCGCGCAGCGCCCAGCAACTCGGCGTCGAGCCGAAGCGCCTCTCGGAAGACGTGCTGGCACAGCTCGCGCGCCTCGAATTCCCGGGCAACGTGCGCCAGCTCGAGAACCTGTGTCACTGGCTGACGGTGATGGCCCCGGGCCAAGTCGTCGAGCTGGCCGATTTGCCGGCGGAGTTCCGCGATCAAGGGGCGGAGGCGGCAGGCACGTCCGACTGGATCGCCGCGCTCGAAGGCGAGGTCGAAAGGCGCCTCGCGCGCGGCGAGACGGGGATCCTGGACGCGCTCGGGCGCCAGTTCGAGCGCTCGCTCATCTTGAAGGCGCTGTCGCGCACCGGCGGTCGGCGCATCGAGGCCGCCGCTTTGCTCGGCATGGGCCGCAACACCATAACGCGCAAGATCCAGGACCTCGGCATCGAAGGCCACGCCGAGGGCGAGAAGTAGCGTTCAGGCCGACTTGCGGGCGGAGCTGCGGTTGATCTCCAGCTGCGCGTCGACCAGCGCCACCACCTCGTCGAGTGCTTCCAGGCGCATGCCCCGCTGCGCGGCGATCGTCTGCACCAGGCGGTCCACCCGCTCGATGTTGGCCGCGCCGCCGTAGAGCGCGCGCGCCGCGGAGGACGGACCGGTCAGTCCCTGCGCCGCCGCAGCGTACTTCTCGAACGGCACGAGATCCCTTTCATCGGCGCCGAGCGACCCGCAAAGCCGAACCACCCAGTTGTACACGGTCCTCGATTGCTCGATATCGGCGTGCACCGCGTCCTTGATCGGGCGCATGCCGCTGCGGGTGATGCAGCGGTAGTTGCCCGCCATCAGCATCGCCCATTTGGCGAGCGGGACGAACACCGACTCGTGTACCTTCAGCTTGACCGGCAGCTCGATCTTCTCCGAGCCGGTATCGAACCGGGATGCCTCGATGTCCGACTCGAGCCGGCGCAGGATGGCGGTATGCGCATCGGACGGAAAACGCGCCGCCTTGAAGTTGGTCGGCAGCCTCACCTGCAGCACGTTGACCTTCTCTTCGGGCGGCCGCGACGCCTGCGGATCCGGGCTGCACAGCGTGACGAGCGCCGGGTCGAAGCCGCTCCATACTGCGGGGTCGGTGTAGCAGGCGCGACACGATTCCGGCGAAACTCCGGGGATGCGCGCGAGGTAGGGCAGCGGCGGCATGTTCATGATCGACATGCACGGCACTCTCGCCTTCGCGGTCGCCGCCAGCAGTTCGCGCACGCCGGGCGCGCCGTACTGCGGCTCCTGCATCGCCAGGCCGACGAGATCGAAATCCGCCGGTCGCACCGCGCGCGGGCCGTCGGCGGAAAGTTTGCCCGGCAGCTTGCGCGTGTCGAGCTCGACCGGCGCGGCGCGCCCTTTCACCGGAATTCGCACGCGCGCCCCTTCCTTGTTGATCAGTTCGGCCTCCGCCGGCAGGCACACGAGCTTCACGTTGTGGCCGGCGAGCGCGAGCTTCGCCCCAAGGAGCGATCCGTACGAGGCACCGAGGATCAGAACGTTGCAGGGGTTCGGCATTGAGAGTCTCCTCGATTCACGATGTGAAACTGAAACCCAAGGGTTGGAAAAGCCTACTCCCTTACTCCGGCTTTTTCATGTTGCGGCGCGCCATATGACTGAATAGAATGAGGTTCTTATGACCATCGAAACCGCGCCGCGCCTTCAGCAAGGCATTTCCGTATTCGGCGGCATGACGCCGGAATTCCAACAAATCCTGACGCCCGAGGCGCTCGCGTTCGTCGCGAAATTGCATCGTGCCTTCGAGCCGCGACGCCAGGAGCTGCTTGGCCGGCGTGCGGCCAGACAGAAGGAATTCGACCGCGGCGCGCTGCCCGACTTCCTCGTCGAGACGAAACACATACGCGAGTCGCAATGGAGCGTCGCGCCGCAGCCCAAGGATCTGCTCGATCGCCGCGTCGAGATCACCGGTCCGACCGACCGCAAGATGGTCATCAACGCGCTCAATTCCGGCGCGTCCACCTTCATGGCCGACTTCGAGGACGCGAACTGCCCCACCTGGTTCAACATGCTCGACGGACAGGTCAACATCCGCGACGCGGTGCGCCGCACGATCACGTTCGAGCAGGAGGGCGGCAAGCGCTACAAGCTGAATGAGCGGACCGCCGTTCTGCTTCCGCGACCGCGCGGCTGGCACCTGGATGAAAAGCACGTGCAGGTGGACGGCAAGCCGGTCTCGGGGGGCATCTTCGACTTCGCGCTTCTGTTCTTCCACAACGCGAAGGAACTGCTCGCGCGCGGTTCGGGCCCGTACTTCTACCTCGCGAAGATGGAGTCGCATCTAGAGGCGCGGCTGTGGAATGACATCTTCGTGACGGCGCAGAAGGAGCTCGGCGTGCCGCAGGGCTCGATCAAGGCGACGGTGCTGATCGAGACGGTGCTCGCGGCCTTCGAAATGGATGAGATCCTGTGGGAGCTGAAGGATCACTCCGCGGGGCTGAACATCGGCCGCTGGGACTACATTTTCTCCTGCATCAAGAAGTTCCGCTCCAACAAGAATTTCTGCCTGGCGGATCGCGCGCAGGTCACGATGACATCGCCGTTCCTGCGCGCCTACGCGCTGCTGCTCGTCAAGACCTGCCACCGGCGCGGCGCGCCGGCGATGGGCGGCATGGCGGCGCAGATCCCGATCAAGAACGACCCGGCCGCAAACGAGGCCGCGCTGGAGAAGGTGCGCCAGGACAAGCTGCGCGAGGCGACCGACGGCTGCGACGGCACGTGGGTCGCGCATCCGGGCCTGGTGCCGGTCGCGAAGGAAGTCTTCGACAAGCACATGCCGCAGCCCAACCAGTACGGCAAGCAGCGCCCCGACGTGAACGTCAGCGCGAAGGAGCTGCTCGACTTTCGCCCCGAGACGCCGATCACCGAGGCCGGGCTGCGCAACAACATCTCGGTCGGCATACAGTACCTGGGCGCCTGGCTCGCCGGCAACGGCTGCGTGCCGGTGTACAACCTGATGGAGGACGCCGCGACCGCCGAGATCTCGCGCTCGCAGATCTGGCAGTGGATCCGCAGCGAAAAGGGCAAGCTCGACGACGGCCGCAAGGTGACGGTCGAGCTGTTCCGCAAGCTGCTCGCCGAGGAGCTGCCGAAGGTGAGGAGCACGCTCGGCGAGGCCGCCTGGAAGGCCGGCAAGTACGAGCAGGCGGCGAAGCTCTTCGACGACATCACCACCGGCGAGTACGTCGACTTCCTCACGTTGCCCGCCTACCGGCTGATCGACTGAGCGCGGCGCCGCGGGTAGCATCCGCGTGCATGGATAAGCAGCCGAGCGCCACGCCGACCCAGGACCTCGCCCGCACGGTGCTCGCCGTGCTGTCGCTCGGCGGCTTGATCGGCATTGCGATCTGGGTTCTCAGGCCGTTCCTGCCCGCGCTCATCTGGGCGGTGACGATCGTGATCGCCACCTGGCCGCTGATGCGCAAGGCGCAGGCTTACCTCTGGGGCCGCAGGTCGCTGGCGGTCGCGGTGATGACGCTCGCGCTGCTGTGCGTGTTCATCGTTCCGGTCCTGCTCGCGGTCGTGACGATCGCCGAGAACGCGGACCGCATCACCGGCTGGCTCAAGACGCTCGCTTCGATGCATGTGCCGCCGCCTCCTGCGTGGGTTGCGGGCTTGCCGGTCGTCGGCGAGCGTCTCTCGGCGCTCTGGCAGCAGATCGCGGTCGAAGGCTATAGCGAACTCGCGGCGCGCGCCGCACCGTACGTCAAGGACCTGGGCAGATGGATCGTCGGCCATGCCGGCAGCGCGGGCGCGGTGTTCGTTCAGCTCTTGTTGACCGTAGTCCTGTGCGCGATCCTGTATTCGACGGGGGAGCGCGCCGCCGCGCGCATGCTGCGCTTCGGCCGCCGGCTCGCCGGCGCGCGCGGCGAGGGCTCGGTCATGCTGGCGGCGCAGGCGATCCGCGGTGTCGCGCTTGGCGTGGTCGTGACCGCGCTCGTCCAGTCGATTCTGGGCGGCATCGGTGTCGCAGTCGCCGGTGTGCCGTTTCCGGCAGTGCTCACCGCGCTCATGTTCATGCTGGCAATCGCGCAAATCGGACCGGCGCCGGTGCTGGCGCTCGCGGTGGGCTGGCTGTTCTGGACCGGCAGCACGGGGTGGGGCACGGCGCTGCTCATATGGGCGGTCGCGGTCAGCACCATGGACAATGTGGTGCGCCCGTTGCTTATCCGGCGCGGCGCGGACCTGCCGCTGCTGCTGATTTTCGCGGGCGTGATCGGCGGGCTGTTAGCCTACGGCGTGGTGGGCATCTTCATCGGGCCGGTTGTCCTTGCGGTGGCGTACAAGCTGCTCGAATCCTGGCTCGACGATGCGCCCGCCTAGCACGACTCCCGGAGGCGTTCGATGATCGATTTATACGTGTGGGGCACCACCAACGGCCTGCGCGCGAGCGTCGCGCTCGCCGAAGCGGGACTCGAGCACCGCATCCATAAGGTGGATCTCACCAAGGGTGAGCACAAGAA
>Ga0153915_10005267_pt1 | contig 12006 bp, 12 predicted proteins | sample Opewatmetagenome_2_FD_107003 | JGI IMG/M metagenome (GOLD analysis project Ga0153915, IMG submission 107003) | Freshwater wetland microbial communities from Ohio, USA - Open water 3 Core 3 Depth 3 metaG | ecosystem: Environmental > Aquatic > Freshwater > Wetlands | place: USA: Ohio, Lake Erie...
GCCCTGGAGGGCACCCATCCCGGGGACACGGTGCAGGTGGAAATCGTGCGGGGCGGCGGCAGGATGACCGTGCCGGTGCGCCTCGCGGAGCGGCCGGTCTCGACTGGCCCGCAGGCGGCGCCCTAGCCAGCACCGCGCGAAGCGCGGTATCTAGAGTTATCCCTGGCTGTTGTAGACGCTCCCATCGCGGTGGGGCAGCCCGAACCTGGCCTACGCGGGCTTGTCCATGTCGACGCCGAAGACGGTCACGCCGACCGGCGTGATGGTGCCGGTCACGATGTCCAGGGTGCCATGGAGCACCTGGTTCTTGCTCAGCGAAAAGTCCGCGGTCCACGCCGTCTGGTAGTAGAGGCCGTTGTCGACGCCGATCTCCAGGTTGACTCCGGTGAGGTCGTACTGACCCACGTTCTGGACCGTGTAGGTGACGCGCGTGATGGTGCCGATCTGCTGGTAGGTGTCGATCGTCCAGGTGACGCTGATCCCCGTGTACAGGTCGCAGCCGACCGCGAACGCCAGCAGCGCGACGGCAAGGATGGAAAGCGCGATTCTCCTCTTCATGACAGTACCCGTTTCTCCTTGTTGTTCCTGATTGTCATTGATGGAACACGCGCCGGGGAGAAAAGTGGCACCTCAAGCCGGCATCGCGCGGAGCGCCTCTATGCCTCCTGCAGCAGCTCCTCGATGCGGTTGAAGACCGTGTGATCCAGGTCGTCCTGCACGGTGACGGATTTCACGTCATAGAGCTTCGCCAGCTGCTTGACGATCTGCTCCAGCCGTTCGTCGTTTTTCACCATGAGATACATGGCGCTGTCCGCGCCGGCGCCCACGGGGGCGCAGAGGATTCCCTCCAGGTTGAAGCCCCGGCGGGAGAACAGGCCGGTGACGTGGGACATCGTTCCCGGGTGGTTTCTCACCATGAGCTTCACGATGGTGTTCGGCAGGCCGTTCATCGCTTTCCTCCGTTGGATGAGGCCGCGGCCGCGACCGCGGCGGCGGGAGGCGAGGAGATCGCCTCCACGTTGCTCTTGCCCGGCGGGACCATGGGATACACGTTCTCGGTCTCCGGCAGCTCGATGTCCAGCAGCATCGGGCCCCGGGCAGCGAACGCGCGCGCCAGGGTGCCCTCCTCGTACGGGATGCGCACCGTGCAGGCCGGGATCCCGAAACCCCGCGCGATGGCCGCGTAGTCGGGACGGGCGTCGAATCGCGACGCCACGTAGCGCTGCCCGTAGAACAGCTCCTGCTGCTGGCGCACGAGGCCGAGGTGGCCGTTGTTGAGCACGCAGATCTTGATGTCGAGCTGGTTCTCCGCGATGGTCGCCAGCTCCTGGATGTTGATGAGCAGCGAGCCGTCCCCGGTCAGCACGACCACGGTGGCCTCCGGGTTGGCCAGCGCCGCCCCCATGCCGGCGGGGAGCGAGAATCCCATGGTCCCCAGTCCGCCGGAGGTGAGGAAGCTCCTGGTGCGGCGAACCGGCCACCACTGGGCGGCCCACATCTGGTGCTGGCCAACGTCCACGGTCACCACCGCGTCCCGCGGGGCCAGCGCGGCCAGCCGCGCCATCAGGGCCCCTGGGTGCGTATCGTCCCGGGGCGGCTCCAGGCGATGTTCCCGTCGAAGCGCGTCGATCTCGGCCTTCCAGGCAGGGCGGTCCGCCCTGGCCACCAGGCGGTTGAGCCTCTTCAGCGCGCGGCGCACGTCGCACGCCGCCGAGATGTCGGGACGCCGGATCTTGCCGATCTCCGCCTCGTCGATGTCCAGGTGGATGACCCGGGCACGCGGGGCGAACCCGGTGATGGCCCCGGTGGCGCGGTCGTCGAACCTCACCCCGAGGGCGATGAGGAGGTCCGCCCGGTCCACGGTGAGGTTGGCGGCCCGGCTGCCGTGCATTCCGAGCATCCCGAGATAACGGGGATCCTCGAGCTCCATGATCCCCAGCCCCATGAGCGTGCAGACCACCGGGATGCCGCACGCGGCGGAGAGCGCGCGCACTTCCTCCTCCCCTCCCGAGGCGACGACCCCTCCTCCCACGTACAGCACCGGGCGCTCCGCGGAGGCGATCAGGCGCGCCATGGAGGCGAGCACTGCCCCGCCGGGCTCGGAGGCGGGATCCGGGGCGCCGGGCTCGGGCAGGGCGCCGAGGTCGATGCGCGCCTGCTGCACGTCCTTGGGCAGGTCGATGAGGACAGGTCCCTGCCGGCCGCTCAAGGCGATGCGGAACGCCTCGGGCACCACCTCGACCAGCTCCGCGGCCGAGCGCACGAGGAAGTTGTGCTTGGTCACCGGAATGCTCATGCCGTAGGTGTCCACTTCCTGGAACGCGTCGGTGCCGATGAGGCCGGATGGGACCTGGCCCGTGACGGCGACGATGGGAATGGAATCCAGCTTGGCGTCTGCCACGGCCGTGAGCAGGTTGGTAGCACCGGGGCCCGAGGTGGCGAAGCATGCCGCCGCAACGCCCCGGGAGCGGGCGATGCCCTGGGCGAGGAAGCCCCCGGCCTGCTCGTGGCGCACCAGGACGTGGCGCAGGCCGCTCTGCCCCAGGGCATCGTAGAGCGGCAGGTTCGCCCCTCCGGGGATGCCGGCCACGACCTCGATACCCTGGCGCTTCAGAAGCTCGATCAGCAGGGACGCGCCGCTGTACGTCGTATTCGCCGAACGGGTACTCACGTGCTGCATGACTCCTCCTTCGCGAAAAAAAAAGCCCCTCTCGGTGTCCACCGAGAGGGGCGCGTCGTTGTCGAACTCGACGGCCTACGGTGCACACACGGAGGTGCTCTTCGTAGGGAGTACTACGAGAACGAGCGCGATCCGTGTCTGTCCAAGGCCCATGTGCTGCTGCACGAACGGTATCATACGCACGCGAACGCGGAGAGTCAAGCTCCGCGGAGGTGCGCGGCCGCGCCGCTTCCGGCCTGCATCGCCCGCCGATTTGCGCCTACCGTGCGCGCAGGTTCCGGAGGATCCTTCGGTAAATGGCCGTGAGGCCCTCGATCCGCCGCAGCTTGAAGCGGGCGTCCGCGGTCCAGACGCTGCCGGAGTAGTCCTCCACAACCCGGGTGAAATACCCGTGGGCCGCCCGGAGATACGCGAGGCTCGTACCGAAGTACTCGGCGGTGTTGAATCGGCGCCGGGACGGCAGGGAACGGCCAGCCGCGATTTTCCGGTTCACGGCGGCAATGCCGTGGATGGCCAGGGAGAAATTGATGAAACCCTGCTTGTAGTAGGCGTACGCGGGGTCACGCGGAAGCGCGACGGCGGAAGCGGGGATCGACGACTCCGCCCCGGGGGCGCCCGGCGGTGAGCCGCGCGCGGCGGGTCGTGCCCTGCGCGAGGGCGCGACGGGCCGGGTGGCTTCGCGGCTGCGCGCGCCGCCTTCGGCGGAGCCCGCCTCCATCCTCGCGGCCGCGGAGCTCATCAGCGCGCCGTACGCCTCCGTGAGCGCGATGGTGGCAAGCTCCTGCAGCGCCTTGCGCTCCGGTGGGAAGCGGTCGGGATGGTTTTCCATGACGCGCTGGCGGTACGCCTTTCGGATCTGCTCACGGGTGGCGTCCGCGGGTACGCCGAGGATCTCCCTGAACGTGGAATCGCTCATGCGGGGAAGGGGACCTCCCACGTCCCGAGCACGTCGGCGATAAATCCGCCGAGCACGTCGGCGATCAATCCGCCGAGCACGTCGGCGATCAATCCGCCGAGTACGTCGGCGATCAATCCGCCGAGTACGTCGGCGGGTTCAGCCCGCCTTCTTGTCCTTGAAGTCGTGGCGGCGCTGGTTGGCCTTGACCAGGGCGTTCTTGATGGTGAGAAGCTCGATCTTGATCCCCCGCGCCGTTTTTTTCTCCTTCATCACTTTGGCCTGCAGAAGCGTGTTCAGGCTCCCCAGCCGGCGGTGCAGGAGCAGCAATTCGTTGAGCTGCCGGTCCACGAACCCCGCCAGCTGCTCCTCCGAGGTGGACGCCAGGCGCTTGTACGTGGGACCGGATCCGGTACCCAGCGCCGCCAGGAGGCTGGACTTCTTCTGCACTTCCGCGGCGAACTTCGGGAAATCGATCATTTCCGTTTTCGGGGCGGGATCGCCCGGGTCCGTGTACTCCACCTTGTAGATCCGGTCTTCCGGCTTCTTCGCCGGGACGACGCCGAAGAGGCGGCGCAGCCAGCCGACCTTGACGCTTCGGGCTTCGATGATGATGCGCTCGTTCTCTTCCAGCACGGCGATGGCGGTGGCAAGATCTTCACTGGGCCGGCACAGGAGCCTCACCGCCTCCAGCAGGACCGACCGGTTATCCGGTGCCTCGACCACGACGGGCTTGACCGGGGCGGCAATGACCATGGAGGCGAGCACTTTCGCCCGGCGTTCCTCCCCGTCGGAGGCGAGCTCCTCGTCGGCGAGCTCCTCCGCGAGGGAGGGATACCAGGGGCGGCCTGCCATCTTCAAAGCGAAACCGCGGCGGATGGCGCGAACCATCTCCTCCCGCCGGGAATGGCCGTCCTGGGAAACGGGAGCCGCCGCGGGCAGCACGACGCGGCGCACGTCGGCCTTCCAGGATTCGCGGCAGAAGACGATGAGATCGGCAAGCAGGCCGTTGATCTGGTAGATGGTCTTCAGGATCTGCGTCTCGGCGTCCTTCAGGATCTGGGCAGACATGGTGTCGGCGCTCATGCGCACCCTCATGAACGCCCGGGCGAACGCCTTGGTCGTCGGGCTCCTGGAGGATTCCCCCAGCTCCAGCCAGTTGATGTAGGAGACCAGCGAGCTGAGCTTCTTCAGCCGGGCCAGGTTCAGCTTCGGCAGATCCAGGGGAAGCTCGGTGGAAGCGTATTTCAGCTGACGGCGGAACGCCGCCAGGCGGTAGCTCAGCTCGTCGGTGTTTTCGAACTCGGGCAGGACCTCGTCCTTGGGGATGGTGATGTCGTTGAAGACCTGCTCGTAGTTGTAGGGGTCTTCGCGCAGCAGCCCTTTGCGGATGAGCATGCCCACGGCGCCTTCGAACATCTGCTCGTAAGAGGCCAGGGCATCCCGGAGCCGGGGAATCTGCTCGGTCTCCAGCCACTTCCGGCGCTTGTCTATCGCGGCATCCAGCTGGTCGAGGAATTGAGCCGGCGCTTCCATCCTAAGGGATTATAAGGTAATCTGCCGGAGGCCGCAAGAAAGATTCGTTTCGGGCGGAGCCGGATGGGAACCGCGGGGACTTTCACTCCCGAGAAACTCGTCATGGGCATCCTCTCGTCGCTGCCCGGCGACGAGGAGGTGAAAGCTCTTCTCGCGGAGCAGTGGGGACCCATCGACTATGCCTCCGCGCCCATTCCTTTCCAGTTCACGCACTACTACGACCAGGAGATGGGCGGGGCGATCTCCCGCATCTTCGTCTCGTTCGAGCGGCTGGTCGATCCGTCCTGCCTCTCCCGCGTGAAGCAGCGCACCAACTCCCTGGAGGACCGCTTCCGTGACGGACCCGCACGGCGCGTGAACCTGGACCCGGGGCTCATGGCACTGTCCCGGTTCACGCTTGCCACCACGAAGGAGAGCGCCCACCGCGTTCCGCTCTCCGACGGCATCTACGTGGAAGTCACCCTGCTGTACGCGAAGGGGAGCTTCCACCCGCTGGAGTGGACCTACCCGGATTTCCGATCCACGGCGTACCTCTCCGTGCTGAACGAGATTCGCGCGAGGTACAAGGCGCAGCTCCGAGCTCCCTGACCGCCCGGCCGACCCGCCCCAAGCGCCGAATGCGCCGCCGGCGTGCTTGTCTGCATGCGGATCCTCCGCGTCTCGATCATCGCAAGCCTGGTTTCCCTGTCCTCCTGCCCGGTGTTCCTGCCCGGGCAGCACGCCCAGGTTCTCCTTCCCCCGCCCCCGGTGCACTGGCAGATCGCATTTCCGGGGCTCGCGTTCCGTGTCCGCGCGCGGGACGCCGGCGGCGCGCCGGTGGAGACCGTCGTGGAGGACTGGCAGCGGCCGCTGGAAATCGAATGCAGCCGCGCGGTGAACACGCCGATTCTCGCCTGGCCGTTCGTGCCCGGCGGCCGTGGAGCCGTGCCGGTCGGCCCGGGCGTCCTGCGCCCGGCGGGCGGCTTCTTTCCCGGCAGCTTGCGCAGCTTCCAGGGAGGGGAGGCAATCGAGTTGTCGTGGGAAGACGGCGCAGCGGCCTTCGTGGTGGACCGAGTCGCGTCTGCCGTCCGCGACGTGTCCCGGTTCAATGTCCCCCGGTTCTGCCGGTTCCTCCGGGAGCAGGACGACCCCTGGTCGCTGGACCTGGACGCCGCGGCGCAGCGGATCGCGGAGGGGGAGTTCACTTCGTGGGACATGGATCGCCTGCCGAGCCGGGATGCTCGGGTCACGCCGGGCGCGGGGGCGTGGTTCCTCGAGAGCCCGTTCTCCTTCCCCCGCGCCGCGGAGCAGGGGGTGCTCCTCCTTGGCGGCGTGCCCAGAGGCAGTCACTCGTTGTTTTCACTTTCCGGCGCCTGCTGGCGCCTCGAAGTCGGGGATGGGGAGCCGCTCCTGGTTCCCCGGCCGTAGCTCGGACCACTGCGGCCGCCCGTGGCGGATCCAAAAAGGAGAAATGTGGATGGCCCTGCAAGCTCGTGTCTCTCCCTATAGATGGGTCGTGCTTGGGGCCTTGATGATGGTGACGCTGGCGGTGGAGGTGCAGTGGCTCACCCACGCTCCCATTGCCAGGGCAGCGGACGTCTTCTACGCCGGCCAGTTCGATCCCGGATCCCTCCTCAACATTGATTTCCTGGCCACTGGGATATGGTAGAGTGAAGGCCAGAGTGAGTGAGCGCTCACTCACCAAGAGTTGGGGGGAAGAGATGGGCTATTCCATCAGCGACTACCAGGATACTGATGAGATCTACCGACAACTATCTGCCCTTATGAAGCGTCCGGCCCTCGGGGTCAGCAGAGACGCCATGGCGGCGTACGTGCGTGCCTTTGACGAGAAGTGTTCAAAGTCCAAAGCGCTCATCACAGAGGCAAAGCAATTCATCCCCGGCGGTGTCCAGCACAATCTGGCCTTCAACTACCCGTTTCCCCTCGTGGTGGACAGGGCCGAAGGACCGTACCTCTATGATATCGATGGAAACCGCTACATCGATTTCCTCCAGGCCGGAGGTCCGACGATCCTGGGAAGCAACCCGCCCGCCGTGCGCCGGGAGGTCGTCAAGCTCCTGGAACGCTGCGGTCCCTCCACCGGTCTCTTCCACGAGTTCGAGCTCACTCTCGCGAAGGAGATCCGTCGCCATATGCCGTCGGTGGAAATGTTCCGCATGCTGGGCAGCGGCACCGAAAGCGTGATGGCCGCCATCCGCGTGGCCCGCCTGGCTACCGGCAAGGCCAAGATCGTCAAGATGGGCGGCGCCTATCACGGGTGGTCGGACCAGATGGTCTACAGCCTGAAGATCCCCGGCACGAGGAGGTTCGAGGCCCACGGCATCCCCCGCTCGTGCACTCGGCACACCTGCGAAGCACGGCCGAACGACATCGCCTCCCTGGAGCGGGTGCTCGCCGCCAACCGGCTGCGCGGCGGCACCGCCGCCGTGATCCTGGAGCCCCTGGGCCCCGAGAGCGGCACGCGTCCGGTGGCGGAAGGCTACAACCGCGAGGCGCGCAGGCTCTGCGACAAGTACGGGGCCCTCCTCATCTTCGACGAGGTGGTCACCGCATTCCGGGTCGGACTCGGGGGCGCCCAGGGGTACTTCGACGTCCGGCCCGACCTGACCGTGTTCGGCAAGATCGTCGCCGGCGGGTTTCCCGGCGCGGGAGGCATCGGCGGCAGGGCGGACCTGATCAGCCGGCTGGCCGCGGGGATCGAGAGCGGAAAGAGGCGCGCCTATTGCGGCGGCACCCTTGCCGCCACTCCCGTCAGCGCGGCGGCCGGCTACTTCACGATCCAGGAAATCGAGCGCACCGGCGCATGCGAGGCGGCTGGCAGGGCTGGAGATCGTCTCACCGAGGGGCTGCAGAGACTGATCGCCCGCCGCGGCCTGCCGTACGTGGCCTACAGCCAGGGCTCCATCTGCCACCTGGAGACGGCGGGGGCCATGTTCATCGAGCTGAACCTGCTTCGAATACGCAAGGTGCTGAAGGAAATCAAGCAGAGAAAGCTCATGATGGAAGAGTTCGGAGCCGCGTTCATGGCGGAAGGGATCGTGACGCTTGCCGGGAGCAGGCTCTACACCAGCGCGGCGGACACCGACGCGGTCATCGACGACGCGCTTGCCCGGTTCGACCGCGTGCTCGCCAACGTGGAGGGACAGTGATGGATGCCGTGACCGCAAGGCACCAGGTCTGCGCCATGGGACGGAAGCTGCTGGACAGCGGGCTCATCTCCGGCACCTGGGGCAACATCAGCACGCGCCTCGATGCCCGGCGCATGGTGATCACGCCGACGGGGGAGGACTACACCACGCTTCAACCGGATGACCTCTCCGAGGTGATCCTTGCCGATGGAACCCATACCGGCGGCAAGCCCTCCAGCGAATGGAAGCTGCACGCGGCAATCTATGCGGAAAGGACCGATATCCAGGCAGTCATCCATACCCACTCCATGAACGCCTCGACGGTGGCCGCGGCACGGCGTGACGTGCCACCGATCCTGGATGACCTGGCCCAGATCATAGGTCCCGGGGTGCGCTGCGCCGCGTATGCCCTGCCCAGCACCCGAAAGATCGTCCGCGTCACGCTGCGGGCGCTGCGCGGCAGAAACGCCGCCCTCCTTGCCAACCACGGCGCGGTCTGCCTGGGTCGCGACCTCGAAGAGGCCTTCACCTGCTGCCAGATACTGGAGAAGGGCTGCAAGGCGTTCATCGAGGCGGAGTTCCTCGGCGGCGCGAAGCCCATCGGCCGCCTGGAGGCCGCCCTCATGCACCAGTACTACCTGCGCAAATACGCGCGCAGGAAGCGGGGGGAAGAAAATGGCTGACCGCCTGCACGCGCTGGCCTACGATGTCGGCACGACGAGCACCAAGACCTGCCTGTACGCCCTGGACCGCACCGTCACCCTGGTGGACAGCGCATCCTCGGCCTATCCCTTGCGCATCCTCCCCTCGGGCGGCGCCGAGCAGGATCCCGAGGACTGGTGGAACGCCATGCGGGCCACCACCCACGAGGTGCTGGGGCGCGCGGGCATCTCCGCCGCATCCATCGGCGCGCTCTCGTTCTGCTGCCAGATGCAGGGGCTCGTCCTGGTCGATGCGCAGGGCCGACCGCTGCGGCCCGCCATGAGCTACATGGACCAGCGCGCCGTGGCGCAGTGGCGGCGGGGAATGGCGAGCGGCCTTCGAATCGCCGGGCTCAACGCCCGCAAGCTCCTGCTCTCTCTCATGATCACCGGCGGGGCTTCCGCGAGCGTCAAGGACCCGGTGTGGAAGTACACCTGGGTGCGGGAGAATGAACCCGAGGTCTTTGCACGCGTCCACGCGTGGCTCGACGTGCGGGAGTACCTTCTTCTGCGCTGCACGGACTCTCTCATCATGACCGAGGACAGCGCGAACGCCACCTTTCTCTACGACTCGCGCCCGGGCCGGCGGGGATGGAGCAGCGCGCTCCTGAGCGCCTTCGGCGTGGATCCCCGGCACATGCCGAGGGTCACCCCCTGCACTGCCGTGGTCGGACATCTCACCGCCGCCGCGGCGGAGGATCTTGGCCTTGCCAGGGGCACTCCCGTCGTCGCCGGCGGCGGTGACGTCACGATGATGGCCGTCGGCACCGGCTGCGTGACGCCGGGAGACGCGCACGTCTACGTGGGAACCTCGGGCTGGGTTTCCCGTGTCCTCGCGCGGCGCAGCGTCGACCTGGACCATTTCATCGGCTCCCTCATTGCCGCCCCTCCGGGGTGCTACAACTACATCGGGGAGCAGGAGACCTCGGGCAAGTGCCTGGAATGGGTGAGAGACCACCTGGCCCTCGACGAGATCGGCATCTACCAGGAGCAGCACAAGGTCCCTGACCGGTCCGATGGCGGCACCGCAACCCTCCTGGAGTACCTGGACCGGGTCGTGCAGGAGACGGAGGCGGGAAGCGGCGGCGCGCTCTTTGCGCCGTGGCTGCACGGCAATCGTTCGCCGTTCGAAGACCCCAACGCGCGGGGGATGTTCTTCAACATCGGGCTGGACACGGGAAAGCGGAAGCTGATCCGGGCGGTGGTGGAAGGGATCGCCTATCACAAGAGATGGATTCTCGAATGCATAGAAGAGAAGACCTCGCCCATACAGAGCGTCCGTTTTGCCGGCGGCGGCGCGGTTGCCGATGGCACCTGCCAGGTCCTTGCGGACGTGACGGGCAAACGCGTGGAGGCGGTTCGCAGCCCGCAGAACGCCGGGGCCGCGGGGGCCGCGCTCGTGTGCGGGATCGCGCTGGGACAGGTGCCCGACTTCCCGTCCGCTGCCGGCCTGGTCTCCGTGAGGAAGACCTATCTTCCCGACCCTCGCACCACGGCCGTGCACGAACGCGGCTTCCAGGTGTACAAGAATCTCTACCCGAGCAACAAGAGGAACTTCGCCCTCCTCAACGCGCCTCGGATCCCGGCCGAGTGAGCCGCGGCTGAACGGGCCGCTCCGCTCAGAGCTCGTCCGTGCGCACCGCGGCCGGATCCATGACCAGGAGAACCTTGCCGGCGGTTGGGTTGTCCTGGGACAACGCCACCGCCTGCTGGGCCGCGGACAAGGGCATTCGCCGCCGAACAGTCGTCTGCAGATCGGTGGCTCCCAGGCGCCGTATCCGCCGGATGTCCGTCAGCATTCGAAAGATGTCCCGTCTCGAAGCCCAATTCCCGAGGTAGAAGCCCGCCACCCGCTTGTTCGCGCCCCACAATCCACGCGGGTCGAACGCAAGCTGCTCTTTTGAAAGGTTTGCATAGAGAAGGAACGAGCTTCCAAAGGGTGCGGCGTCGAAAAGCTGCTGGAACAGCGCGCCGCCGACGGCATCAAGGATGAGGGTTGCGTTCAGCCGGTCTGCCAGGTCCCGAAACCGGCCTCCAAAGTCCGAATCATCGCTGCGGAGAACGTGCGTCGCGCCCATGGAAAGGAGCACGTCCGCCGGTTCCTTTCTCCGCACGATATTGATGACTGGAACACGATACCTGAGGCCAAGGCGCACGATCATCCTTCCCAGCGCGCTCGCGGCTGCCGTGTTGACGATCGCGGCATGGTTTTCGCGCCGGGCCACGTCGAGGAATGCCAGCGCGGTCAGCGGATTCACGAGCATCATCGATCCCTGTTCCAGTGAAAGATTCTTCTGCAGGGGAATACAGAGGGTCGCGCGCACCGCCAGATATTCCGCCCAGGCGCCGCCGGTTGCCGAGACGGCACATGACACGCGTTTGCCCAGCCAGAATCTCGGGAGCAGTCCCCGTCCCGCGGCCACGACGGTTCCGCTTCCCTCGAAGCCGGGGACTACCGGCCGCTGGCTTCTGCCCCCGTAGGCACCCTTCATGAACGCCAGGTCGGACGGGTTGATTGGAGACGCGGCCATTCGCACCAGTACCTCTCCCGGGCCCGGCACGGGGACTGGAACCTGGCGGACCACGAGCGGCCCGCCTTCCTTCTCGAGAACAACCGCCTGCATGGTTTCCGGGATAATGGGGCTCATTTGGATCTTTCTCCTTTCCGGCTAAAAGCTCGCTGCGAAAGTCAGCGTCAGACGATTTCGAAATGGCACGAGGAGAAGCTCGGAAGGCTGAAGCGAGGCATCGCGGAAGGCATCGAGGTGCTCGTACGTCATGGTGATCGAGCTCTCCTGGCTCAAGTCCCACTCGAGGGAGACCTCGAGCCGCGCGAGCAGGCTGTCCAGGCAGAGGATGCCCGTCGTGCTCAAAAGGAAGTATCTGTCGAGTGCGATTTCCTGCAGTGACGCAGCGATGTACTGACGGCGGAAACCGCCGATGCCGGTGAACACTCCCGGCAGTTGGGCTCCGGTAGGCATGCCCGAACCCAGCCAGGCGGCGTACCGCGAGGCGAAATCGCGCGATTCCTGCTCATCCAGTCCGTCTCCATTGTAGAGGTATTCC
>Ga0153915_10005268_pt1 | contig 12006 bp, 8 predicted proteins | sample Opewatmetagenome_2_FD_107003 | JGI IMG/M metagenome (GOLD analysis project Ga0153915, IMG submission 107003) | Freshwater wetland microbial communities from Ohio, USA - Open water 3 Core 3 Depth 3 metaG | ecosystem: Environmental > Aquatic > Freshwater > Wetlands | place: USA: Ohio, Lake Erie...
TATTTATTGGACGCGGATCGACCAGGCGGTGGATGAATTGACGCTGCGGGAAGGCCAGATGCTAAAGAGCATCGAGCCCGAGGAGCGATCGCAGTTCCAGTTTGCCAACATCCTCCGCCGAATCTTGGAGGATTTCGTCGCCAGCGGGTTATGGCCGGGTAGGGTGGATAACTCATGAGCGAAACATCGGAAAAGAGAATTGAGGGAAAGAAGTCTTTGTGCTAATGAATGAATAGCTCCATGGAACATTCCCGTTTCGTTCATCTCCATTGTCATACCGAATACAGCCTGCTCGACGGCGCCAATAAAGTCGACAAACTCCTCCAGCGCATCAAGGCGCTCAAGCAGCCGGCGGTGGCCATGACCGATCATGGCAACATGTTCGGCGCCATCGAATTCTACCGCGAAGCGATGAGCCACGGCATCAAGCCGATCATCGGCTGTGAGATTTACGTCGCGCCGAATAGCCGGTTCGAGAGAAAAGGCGTCGACAAGGGTCCCAGGGAGTACAACAATCATCTGATTCTTCTGGCGATGAACCAGGAGGGCTACCGTAATCTCTGCAAGCTCGTCTCCCGCGGTTACATGGAAGGCTTCTACTACAAGCCGCGGGTGGACAAAGAGCTGCTCAGAGAATTCAACGGCGGGCTGATGGCGTTGAGCGCCTGCCTGCAGGGCGAAGTCTCGCAAGCCCTTTGCGCGGGCAACGTCGAAAAGGCCAAAGTCGCCGCCCAAACCTATGCGTCGATTTTCAACGACCGATACTACATCGAGATTCAGGACAACAAACTGCCGGAGCAAGAAAGGGTCAACCCGCTGCTGGTCGAGCTGGCCAAGGATTTGTCGCTTCCCGTGGTCGCCACCAACGACTGCCACTACGGCGAGCGCGATGATTATCATGCCCACGATGTTTTGCTCTGCGTGCAGACCGGCAAGACGGTCAGCGAAGAGAACCGTCTCAAGATGGAGACCAACGAGCTGTTCCTCAAATCCGCCGAGGAGATGAAAGCAGGTTTCGCGTACTGCCCGCAGGCGGTGGAAATGACCCTCGAGGTCGCCGACCGCTGCAACGTCGAGATCGAGTTTGGCAAATATCACTTCCCGGCGTTTACCCCGCCCAAGAAAATAACTCTCGACGATTACCTCGACGAGCTGGCGCACCAGGGCTTGGAAGAACGCCTCCAGGCCGTGACCGATCCGGAGACGCGAAAGGCATACCTCGAGCGGCTCGAATACGAGCTGGACGTCATCAAACGCATGAAGTTTCCCGGATACTTTCTGGTGGTCGCGGACTTTATCAATTACGCCAAGCGCAGCGGCATTCCAGTAGGTCCGGGCCGGGGATCGTCGGCAGGAAGTCTGGTCGCCTACGCGCTTAACATCACCGACCTCGATCCGATTCGCCATGTGCTCTTGTTCGAACGTTTTCTCAATCCCGAGCGGCGTTCCATGCCGGATATCGACGTCGATTTTTGCATTCGCGGCCGGGCCCAGGTTATTCAATACGTCAAGGACAAATACGGCGCCGACCGGGTCGCCCAGATCGCCACGTTTGGCACCCTCAAAGCCAAGGCCGCCATCAAGGATGTCGGGCGCGCTCTGGGTTTTTCCTTTGCGGAAACCGACGCCATCGCCAAGCTCATCCCCGCGCCCAAACAGGGCTTCGATCATACGCTCACCGAATCGATCAAGATGGAGCCGCGGCTGCAGGAGTTGATCAAAGGCGATGCGCGGATCAAAAATCTCATCGACCATGCCCTGCGCCTCGAAGGCTTGGTGCGCCATGCCTCCACGCACGCGGCGGGCGTGGTGCTGTCGAACCTGCCGCTGGTGGATCATCTGCCGTTGTTCGTCGATAAGGAAGGGGGCATCGTCACCCAGTTCGACATGGGCAGCGTGGAGAAAATCGGCCTGGTGAAGTTCGATTTTCTCGGGCTCAAGACCCTGTCGCTGATTCACGATTGCTTGGCTCTGATCGAGATGACTCGGCGCGAAAAGATCGATTTGAACCGCCTGACCCTGGACGACAAGAAGACCTATCGGCTTCTCTGCGACGGCAACACCACGGGAGTGTTCCAACTGGAAAGCACAGGCATCCGCGAGATGACCGTGAAAATTCGCCCCAACTGCTTTGAAGATTTGGTGGCGATCCTGGCGCTGTACCGGCCGGGGCCGCTCGACAGCGGCATGGCCGAGGAGTACATCAAGCGCAAGAACGGCAAAGAAAAGAGCAAATACCTCCATCCTCTGCTGGAAACGATTCTCAAGGATACCCACGGCGTGATCGTTTACCAGGAGCAGGTCATGCAGATCGCCCAGGTGCTCGGCGGCTACAGCATGGGCGACGCGGATATTTTGCGGCGCGCCATGGGCAAGAAGGATCCCGAAGAGATGGCGGCGCAGCGCGAGCGCTTCGTCGAGGGAGCCAAGAAGAAGAAAATCGACGAGAAGAGAGCAACCGAGATCTTCGACCAGATGGAGACCTTCGCGCGCTACGGATTCAACAAGTCCCATTCCGCGGCTTACGCCTTGGTCTCCTATCAAACCGCTTACCTCAAGGCTCATTACCCCGTTGAGTTCATGTCGGCGCTGATGACGTGGGAAATGGGCGACACCGACAAGGTGATCAAGAATCTCGCCGAGTGCCGCAGCAAAAAGATCGAAGTGCTCGCTCCCGATATCAACGAGAGCCTCTCGGATTTTACCCCGGTCGGCGACAAGATTCGCTTTGGCTTGGCTGCGGTCAAGAACGTCGGCGAGAAAGGCGTCGAAGTCATCTTGCAAAGCCGCCAGAAAGACGGCGCCTTCGAGTCGTTGTTCGATTTCTGCCGGCGGGTCGATTTGACCGCGGTGAACCGGCGCGTGATCGAGAGCTTGATCAAGTGCGGCGCCTTCGACTCCACCGGGGTTTCCCGGGCGCGCATGCTCGCCGCCTTGGACGAAGCCATGAAGGTTGGCCAAGGGCACCAACGGGATGAGCAGAGCAACCAGATCGATATCTTCGCCATGCTGGGCGCTCCGTCCAAAGGAGGTAAGAAACCAGGCGATGTTTATCCGCTGGTCGAAGAATGGCCGCAGTCCGAATCGCTGGCCTTCGAAAAGGAAGCGTTGGGTTTCTACATTACGGGCCACCCTCTGGACAAATACGACAGGATGATCAAACGAATCGCCAGCGGGACGATATCGGCATTAAAAGAGAAAGCCGCCGCGGGGGAAGTGAAGTTGACCGGTATCGTCTCGGCTCTTCGACTTCGGAACACGAAAAAGGGCGAGCGTTACGGCAGCTTTAACCTGGAAGATAAAACGGGCTTCATCGAAGTGATCGCCTGGCCGGATGTCTACCGCAAGTGCGCGGAGCTGATCGGCGCGGATGATCCGATCTTCGTCAAGGGGCGGATGGAAGTCGGCGAGGAGCGCATCCAGATCATCGCCAATGAGGTCCGTCCGCTTTCGGAGGTCGCCGCCCAGGCGCGGTCGAACGGCAATGGCCATGAAAAGGCCAATGGGAACGGCGATAAAGTGCACCTCTACGTTCGGGAATCGGAAGTCTCCGCAGATGAGCTGGTGCGGCTGCGTGATACGCTCCTCGACTTTCCCGGCCGCAGCGCCGTCTTTCTCCATCTGCACTCCAAAGCGAACCAGGAAACGATCATCGAGCTGCCGGATCAGGTGCGGGTCGGGTTAACGCCCGAGCTCGAAGCGAGCGTGGAGCAGCTCTTCGGCGCGCGCGTCAGCTTCCACACTTAGGACTCTTGAAACAAGTCAATTCCAATCGGCAGCATCTGAAGGAAAGCGCCATCCTGGTGGGGGTCGTGTTACCGTCGCAAGACCATGACCTACCCTTGGAGTACAACCTCGAAGAGCTCGAACGCCTGGCCGAGACCGCCGGCGCCCGCGTGCTGCAAAAATATTCGCAACAGCTCAAAAGCATTACCCCGGCGACTTTGATCGGGCGCGGCAAGGTCGAGGAAATCGAGGCCGGAGTGCGCGAGCTTCATCCCGATCTGGTCATCGTCGACGAGGATCTCACCCCCGCCCAGCAGCGTAATTTGGAAACGGCCTTCAAAATTCGCGTGATCGACCGCAGTCAATTGATTCTCGATATCTTTGCGCGCCGGGCGCGCAGCAACGAAGGAAAGCTGCAGGTCGAGCTGGCGCAGCTCGAGTACCTGTTGCCTCGCTTGACGCGCCAGTGGACGCATCTATCCCGCCTCGGCGGCGGCATCGGCACCCGCGGCCCCGGCGAGACCCAGTTGGAAGTGGACCGGCGCAGGATTCGCGAACGCATCGGCCACTTGAAAAAGAGGCTGAAAACCGTCGAGCGCACCCGCACGCTGCAGCGCAAGGAGCGCGATGAAGTTCCTTTCGCGAGCGTTGCGTTGGTCGGATACACCAACGCGGGCAAGTCGACGTTGATGAACACGCTCACCCGGGCCGGAGTTTTCGTCGAAGACAAGTTGTTTGCGACCCTGGATCCGACGACGCGCGCCCTGCGCTTGCCCAACGGCGATAAGGTGATGCTGGTGGACACCGTCGGCTTCATCAATAAGATACCCCATTCGCTGATCGAAGCGTTCAAGAGCACGTTGGAGGAAGTGCGCAGCGCCGATCTGCTTCTGCATCTCGTCGATATGACGCATCCGCTCTTCGAGGAGCAAGTCCAGGTTATCGAGGAAGTCCTCAAGGAAATCGGCGCGGGCGAAATCCCGGTCATCCTGGCGCCGAACAAGATCGACGCGGTTGCCACGGTGCCGGTGCAAAAGCTTAAGAATAGGGGAGTGGCGGGAGTCTGTCCGATCTCGGCGCTGAATCGAACCGGCATCGCCGAGCTGCTGGAAACGATCGGCGCCATTCTGGAGCAGGGGAAGGAGCGCTTTCATGCCTGCTTCAGCGCGTCACAGGGCGGATTATTGTCGTTGTTGCGCGAACGCGGCCGGATCGTCGAAGAGAGCTATGACGGCGACCAAATTCACGTGACCGCCATCGTGACACCGAAATTGGCCGGGCAGGTGCGCAAGCTGCTGCGCACCGACCGGGATCGCAGCCAAGCGCCGGCACTGAACTGAGCGAATGCGAAGGGTCTTCGAACGAAGTGAAGGAGCCTCGGTGGCTTGAGATTCTTCGGCTGCGCCGAGGAATGACAACCGTACTTCGATTAATGACGAGTGGTTTCTCTCAACGGCGGATGCAAAACTAAGATGCTCAACTTGCCTAACTTTCTAACTCTGATCCGGATTCTGACGATCCCTTTTTTCCTGGTCTTCTTGGCCTATCACCGCTACTCTGAGGCATTGGCGGTGTTCATCTTCGGCGGCGTGACCGATTTTCTGGACGGGCTTGCGGCGCGATGGATGAACCAGCAGACGGCATTGGGCGCCTATTTGGACCCGGTGGCGGACAAATTGCTGGTCTTCGCTTCGTTCGTCATGCTCGGCATGATCGATGGCATCCCCATGTGGCTCGCCGTCGTGGTGGTGAGCAGGGATGCTTTACTCATTTTAGGGTACGCGGTCATCTATTTATTGGTTGAAGAACGCTTTCCCGCCAAGCCGAGCTTTATCGGGAAATGCAGCACTTTTTTGCAACTGATCACATTGGGTGTTGCGCTGCTAGCGTTGCACGATTCCCGGCTGCTCGACGCGCGGTTGTTGGACATACTCTTCGCCGCGACGACATTAGCCACCGTGGTGTCCGGCTTCCAATACGTCTACCGGGGCCTCATGTGGCTGCAGAGTCGGGCTCCCTCGATCACTCGTATAGGTTGACATGCCGCGGAAAAATTGATAGTAAAATCGATCTCTTGCACTATTCTAACCTAAGTGAATTGGCGCCGCTGCTTTACGGTAAAGCGATCTACCAACCGCATTAAACGCATGAACGGTCGTGTCATCCGGCAAAAGACCCTTGACGGTCGAGCCTGTCCAAGTTCGCAGGCACGTAGCTCAGTGGGAGAGCGCTTCCTTGACACGGAAGAGGTCGGCAGTTCAATCCTGCCCGTGCCTACCATTCTTCTTTAGCTGGCCGGGATGGAAAATATTCAAGTGACACTGCCGGGCGGTCAATCGCTAGAGGTCCGCCGCGGCATCCGGATCGACGAATTGAGGTCGCCGACGGACGGTAACAAAAAGGACGTTATCGCCGCCAAAGTCGATGGTCGACTGGTCGACTTGAGCCGCGCGCTGGAAAAGGATTGCGTTCTGGAATGGATATCGGTGGATAGCCCGGAGGGCCTCGATGTTTTGCGCCATTCCACCGCTCATCTGATGGCACAGGCGGTTCAGAGCCTATTTCCCGGAACCCAGGTAACGATCGGCCCGACCATCGAAAATGGATTTTACTATGATTTCAAAAGAGCCGAGCCGTTCTCGCAAGAGGAACTGGAAAAGATCGAAAAACGCATGGCGGAGCTGGCGCAGGCGAAATTGAAAATTACCCGGAAAGAAGTTGCGCGCGGCGAGGCGATCGAAATGTTCCGCAAAATGGGGGAGGACTATAAAGTCGAGATCATCGAAGGCATTCCAGAAGATACCGTTTCGCTCTACCGACAGGGCGACTGGGTCGATTTGTGTCGCGGCCCCCATGTGCCCTCGACCAACGCGGTTCGCGCCTTCAAGCTCACCGGCGTCGCCGGCGCCTATTGGCGCGGCAACGAACAGAATGAGATGTTGCAGCGCATTTACGGCACCGCGTGGCACTCGAAGGAAGCCTTAAAAGAACATCTAAGATTGCTCGAAGAAGCCAAGAAGCGCGATCACCGAAAGCTCGGCCAGGAACTTGGTCTGTTTATGATTTCAGATGCCATAGGTCCAGGGCTTCCTCTCTGGCTTCCAAAAGGAGCTATGGTCAGATCCATCCTTGAGCGGTATATCGTCGATATTGAGCGGAGCATGGGATATCAGCATGTAAACACGCCTCAGCTCGCGCGCGTCGAACTTTACAAACGGTCGGGCCATTGGGATCATTTCAAAGCCAATATGTATCCGATTATGGAGTTCGAGAATAAGGAAGAGTTAGTGCTCCGACCGATGAATTGCCCGCACCATATAACTATCTACAAACATGGACTGCACAGCTACCGTGATTTGCCGATCCGACTGGCCGAACTCGGGACCATGTACCGCTACGAACGCTCCGGAGCCCTTTCCGGGCTTTCACGAGTGAGGGCGATGACTTTAAATGACGCCCATATTTTTTGTCTTCCCGATCAGATCCAATCCGAAACGGTCGCGGTGCTTAAACTGATTCAACGCGTATACCGCGATTTTGGCTTCACGGACTACTGGTATCGACTTTCGCTTCGCAATCCCGACGATAAGGCAAAGTTTGTCGACAACGAGGCAATGTGGGATATGGCGGAGGCCTATTTGCGGCAGGCCTTGGCTGAAGTCGGCGTCTCCTATAAAGAGGCGCCAGGCGAAGCTGCGTATTACGGACCGAAGATCGATGTTCAATTGAACGATGTCCTCGGCCACAGCGAGACCCTTTCCACGGTGCAGCTTGATTTTTATCTTCCCGAACGGTTTGAGCTCGAGTATGTAGACAAAGATGGACAATACAAGCGGCCCGTCATGATCCACCGCGGGGTCATCAGTACGATGGAACGGATGATGGCGTTTTTGATCGAACACTATGCGGGCAACTTCCCATTATGGCTCGCGCCGGTGCAGGTGCGAGTTCTGACCGTTACCGATGATCACAAGGAATATGCTAAGAAGGTATTCGAGCAATTGAGGGATCAGGGCTGGCGGGTCGAATTGGACGGGCGAAACGAAAAGCTCGGCTACAAGATTCGCGAAGCGCAGCTGGCAAAGATCCCCTATGCCGTCGTCATCGGCGACAAGGAAGTCGCGGCTGAGACGCTGGCACCGCGCCGGCGCGGCGGGGAAAATCTGCCGCCGACGCCGCTGGTTGATTTCATCCGGCGCCTCGAGTCCGAGGTTGCACAAGAAACGGGGGCGGCATAAAAAGAATGGCAGGCCTATTACAAACGGAGGTGTTTTATCGCTAGAGAAGCGAGGATCAATCATCAAATTCGCGCCCGTGAGGTCCGGGTCATCGGCGCGCAAGGGGAACAACTGGGGGTCATGGCGCTGTACGAAGCCCTAAAGCAGGTAGAGGCGCTGGAACTGGACTTGGTTGAGGTGGCGCCGGAAGCGCAGCCGCCGGTATGCCGTATGATGGATTACGGCAAATTCCGCTACGAGCAAAAGAAGAAAGCTCACGGGCCGAAAAAACACACCATTGTCGAAATCAAGGAAGTCAAAATGGGATCGCGCACCGACCGGCATGACGTAGTGCACAAAGTAAGAAACATTCGTCAGTTTATCGAACGCGGCCAACGGGTCAAAGTCTCGGTTTTCTTTCGCGGGCGGGAAATTACCCACCCGGAATTGGGCAGGCAAATGCTCAGCGGAGTGGTTGATCAGGTCCAGGACATCGCCAAGGTTGACATCGCGCCGCGTTTGGAAGGGCGGAGCATGGCGATGCTCTTGACGCCCAAGTAGTCAGGTCGAAATCAACAAGAATAGAGGAGACAAAAGTGCCCAAAATTAAAACCAACCGAGCGGCAGCCAAGAGATTCAGGGTGACGGCAAGCGGGAAGATCAAGAGAAACAAAGGATTCAAGAGCCACCTGCTTTCGAGCAAGGGTAAAAAACGCAAGCGGCACCTGCGCCACGGGACGCTGGTGTCGGCCGTCGAAACCAAAAATATCCGAAGATTGATACCGTATCTATAAGAGTCCTGAGTGCTGAGTAATGAGTGCTGAGGGCCGGATTAAATTCCGTTGACTCAGGACTCAGGACTCAGGACTCGTTACTCAGTACTATTTTAAGGAAGGAGTTCCAAACGTGCCAAGAGCCAAAGGTGGAAGCAAATCGAGACAAAGACGCAAAAAGATCATGAAACTCGCCAAGGGGTATGTCGGGGGCCGCGGCCGACTCTACCGGTCCGCGCGCGAGACCGTCGAGCGTTCCTTGGCGTTCGCCTATCGCGACCGACGGGTGAAGAAACGGACCTTTCGCGGGTTGTGGATCACGCGCATCGGGGCGGCGGCCAAGCTTAACGGCATTTCTTACAGCCAGCTCATGAGCGGTCTCAAGCAGGCTCATGTCGAGTTGGACCGAAAAGTCCTGTCAGAGATCGCGATGTACGACCTGCCGGGGTTCGGACAGCTGGCCCAAGCGGCGAAATCTCATCTCGGCGCCTGAGCGCCCCGCCACTAAACACCGATGAGTGATTCCCTGGAAGCTCTCCGAGGAGAGGTTCTGGAGCGCATCCGGAAATCCGACTCCGAAAAGGAGCTCGAAGAGTTGCGGGTCGGAGTTCTGGGACGGAGCGGAAAAGTTACGCTCCTCCTGCGCGGCTTAAAGGACCTGCCGGCGGAGGAGCGTCCGCGCGCGGGCGAACAGCTCAACCAGTTGCGCCGGCTCGTCGAAGAGCGGATGGACGCTCGTCTCATTGCGATTAAAGAACAATCCAGGGAGCGCGCCCTCAAAGAGGAGCAAATCGACATCACTCTTCCGGGCACGCGCTGGGAGCGCGGGCGGACGCATCCTTTGACGCTTGTCATCGATGAAATCGTCGATGTATTTCTAGGAATGGGCTTCGAGATCGCGCGCGGGCCGGATATCGAGGACGACTATCACAACTTCGAGGCGCTGAACATTCCCAAGGATCACCCGGCGCGGGACATGCAGGACACGTTTTTCGTATCCGGCGGCAAGCTTCTGCGCACGCATACATCACCGGTGCAGATTCGCACGATGGAAGGGCGCAAGCCGCCGCTGCAAGTCATCGTTCCCGGCGCGGTTTATCGCCATGACGACGACGCGACCCACTCGCCGATGTTCCATCAGGTCGAAGGGTTCATGGTGGACGACAACATTGCCTTTTCCGATCTTAAGGGCGTGCTGAGCCATTTTCTGCGGCAGATTTTCAGCCAAGAAACCGGTGTGAGGTTTCGACCTAGTTTTTTCCCGTTTACGGAGCCGAGTGCGGAGATCGATATCCAGTGTTTGATTTGCGGCGGCGAATCCAGCGCTGCCCGGCATACCTGCCGGGTCTGCAAAGGAAGCGGCTGGCTCGAAATCATGGGCGCGGGGATGATCGATCCGCAGGTGTTCAAATTTGTCGGTTATGAACCGGAGTAATTTTCAGGTTTCGCCTTCGGCATGGGCGTCGAGCGCATCGCGATGCTGAAATACGGCATCGACGACATTCGGCTGTTTTTCCAGAACGATCTTAGATTTTTGCGACAGTTCAGCTAGGCGGAGTGAAAAATGGAGCCTTGGAGTGCTGCCCAATCGGAGTACTGGGTAAGAGAAGCATTTCTCTATCATTCGATGACTCTAGTCTCATGAAGTTTACTTTAAACTGGCTAAAGGAATTCGTGACCTTCAAAGCGCCGCCGGAAAAGCTTGCCGAGCTGCTCACCATGGCCGGTCTCGAAATCGAGTCGCTGACCCCGCTCCGGGAGCCGGAGACAAATCAACCGGACTGGTTGTTTGAAGTAGCGGTTACGCCGAACCGCGGCGACTGCCTCGGTCTTGCGGGGCTGGCCCGCGAAGTTTCCGCTCTGACCGGCGGGCGAACGAAAACTGTCGAGGTCAGTTTGAATGAAAGAAATCCTGGGATCGCGAAGCGAATCAGCATCCAGATCGAAACCCCGCGCCTCTGTCCTCGTTACTCGGCGCGCATCGTCGATGGCGTGAGTGTCGCGCCTTCACCCGCATGGGTACGCTTTCGCCTGGAGTCCTGCGGCATACGCGCCATAAACAACATCGTGGACATCACCAATTACGTTATGCTGGAGACCGGCCAGCCGCTTCATGCCTTCGACTTGGACCGGTTGCCGGCGCGCCGAATCGTCGTTCGAACCGCCCGAGGTCAACGGAAATTTACCGCGCTGGACGGAGTCGAGCGCGAGATCGAAGCTGAGGACCTGCTGATTTGTGACGGCGAGGTTCCGGTGGCGCTCGCCGGCATCATGGGCGGCGTGGATTCCGAAGTGAGGGCGGAGACCCGCTCGGTCCTGCTGGAGAGCGCGAACTTCGAACCGACCGCGATTCGCCGAACCGCTAAGCGGTTAGCTCTTCATAGCGAGGCCTCGCACCGTTTTGAGCGGGGCGTTGACCCGGATGGAACCGTAGCTGCGCTCAATCGCGCGGTTTACCTCATTGGAAAACTTGCCGGCGGCACGCCCGTGGCCGGCGTCGCCGATCGATATCCGCGTAAGCCCAGATCATCGACGCTCCGGCTGCGCCTGGAGCGTATCGAAAAACTCCTCGGCGTCCGCGTCGAAGCGGGACAGGCGGAGAAGCTGCTCAAATCCCTTGGCTTAAGCGCGCGGCGCGAGGCAAAGCACAAAAGCATCAAGGTCGTTTCTTCGGCGCGCCGTCCCGATCTTTCCCGGGAGACGGATTTGATCGAGGAGATCGCACGCCTGCATGGTTACGAAAAGATTCCGACCACGCTGCCGCCGCTGCGCTCCGGCGGCAAAAAAGACTACCGCCTTGCTTGGGAGCGGCGCCTGCGCTCGTTTCTCGCCGGCGAAGGTTTTGCCGAGGTCATCAATCTTCCTTTTACCACGGAAAATCTCAACCGTTCCTTTCCGGGCCTCTGGGATAACGCGCCTGCGCCGGTGGCGGTCCTCAATCCGCTTGCCAAGGAAAGCGCCCAGATGCGCCTGAGCCTGCTTCCCGGTTTGATCGAAAACCTGCGCTTGAACGTGGCGCAAAAAGCCGAAAACTTTTACGCGTATCATCTCGGCAAAACCTTTCGCGCCGGCCCCGATGGAGAGAGCGAAGAGCGGCAGTGTTTGGCCGGAGTGATGTTCGGCGCGCACACGCGTCGCGGGTTGCGTTACGGCGAAGCGGCCACGGCTGAATTCCTGGATTGCAAAGGGCTCGTCGAAGGCATCTTGGACCTGCTTCATCTCCCAGCGTCGGTGACCTGGTCGGTGGAAGCGATCGGCATTCTACATCCGGGCAGGGCGGCGGCGTTGCA
>Ga0153915_10005270_pt1 | contig 12001 bp, 7 predicted proteins | sample Opewatmetagenome_2_FD_107003 | JGI IMG/M metagenome (GOLD analysis project Ga0153915, IMG submission 107003) | Freshwater wetland microbial communities from Ohio, USA - Open water 3 Core 3 Depth 3 metaG | ecosystem: Environmental > Aquatic > Freshwater > Wetlands | place: USA: Ohio, Lake Erie...
GCCTTCCTGAACTACACCTGGCCCGGCAATGTCAGCGAGCTGATGAACGTCATCGAGCGTTTCGTGATCATGGTCGAAGACGATGAAATCGGAGTGTCCCACCTCAACCTCCTCGTCGAAGCCCGGGAGCTCGAATCGATGCCCGGCCTCCATAACCACCCGACGCTCGGTCAAGCCGCCCACCTCTTCGAGAAAAAATTCATTCACAGGGCCCTGACCAAGAACCGCTGGGATCTAGCCAAGACGGCCGCCGAACTGGATCTGAATGGAGAGGCTTTGAAAGAAAAAATCAAGGCTTTTAACATCACCTTGTTCGACTGAGGCAAGCGGCCATGCCCCTCGACCAAGCCGAAGCCATCGTCCTCAGGACTTTTAACGTCGGCGACCAGGACAAGGTCGTCGTTTTCCTGGCGCGCGAAAAGGGACTCGTCCGCGGCGTGGCCAAGGGAGCCCGGAAATTTGGCAATAGGTTCGGCAGCGCCCTCGAGCCCATGTCGCTGGTCAAGGTATTCTATTATGAAAAAGAACGAAAGGACCTCGTCACGGTCAGCGATTGCGACCTCATCGAATCGTTCTTCGACATCCAAAAGGACCTCAGAGCGTCGTTTACCGTTTCCTACTTTGCCGAGCTCATCGAGGAGTTTTTCCCGGCGCGAGCGCGGGAGGACCTCGTCTTCCGCCTCCTGCTGTCCGTCCTGCAGGCCATGAAAGAGCAGAGTGATCTCAGTCTGCTGACGCGGTATTTCGAGGCTTGGTTCCTCCAGATCAACGGGTTTCTGCCGGATGTCCGCCGCTGCAAGGGATGCGGGAAAGCGCTAGCTGCGAACGGATGGCTGGCCCCAAAAAAAGACGGCATCTATTGCGATAGCTGCGCCCCTGCGAAAAAAGAGGAGGTCCAACGGGAGCTCGGATCATTTTTGAACTGGGCCCGAAAAAACCCGCCCCCCAAGACCGGCCAAGCCCTCTTCTCGCCCGAGGAACTCAAGGGCATCCAAAAAAACCTTCAGGCCATGATCGTCTATCACATGGAAAAAGAGCCCAAGAGCTTGCGGTATATCAAGGATTAGAATCGAAGGATCGTTTTAAGGATCGAAGGAGAATCCCGGAGTCGGCATTTTCCGGGGATCGATAAAACTCATCCCTGGAACCGGGAAATCTAAAAATGCCGATTTACTTTAGTTGCGTCTTCAGCCAATCTCGATAGATCAATTGACGGACGGTTTCCTTGACCTCCGGCGAGCCCGGTCTCCTTTTCTTTCTTAGCCGTGATTCTCCTTCCGCGAGAACATTCTAAATTTTGAATATGATCATCCGCTATCAAATTCTCTGTATGTCATCAATAGATTTTCTCAGGCCACCCCTCACGGGCAGGCTGGAGGTCTTGGGGAGTGAAACTCTGTATTCATATTGACAGGAGAGATCCTTGTTGCTATCTTCATCGGGCGTGGAACAAACCCGATAAACGTGCCTCATAGGAAAAGGAGCGCGCCATGAAAATTGTCTATTCAAACGGCAGCCTGACCCCGGAAGAGGCTATCAAGTTTTTTATCCTCTCCGGCCAGGCTCAGAGCCTTTTTGCAGAATGTATCACAGCCAAGGAGGCGATCCGCGAGGCGAATGCTCTGGATATCACCGTCTCGGATGATGAGCTGCAACAATTCGCTGACAGTTACAGGGCCTCATTGGGCCTTTTCTCAGTTGTGGAAATGAAGAATTTCCTCAAAGATAACGGCTTGACGGAAGAGGACTTTGAGGAATTCTGCGAATTGTCCGTTTTGCTCCCGGCCGTTAAAAACCGGCTGGCCGATGAAAAGTCCGTCAAGGAGTTTTTTTTCCGGCGCCGGTCGGAGCTGGATGTAGCCCAGATTTCCTCGATCCTTGTTGAGCGCGAGCCTCTCGCCAAAGAAATTGTCGCCCGAGTCGTGGAAGACGGAGAGGATTTTCACGCTCTGGCGAGGCAGTATTCATTGGATGAGCAGACAAAACATGCCGGCGGATATCTTGGTCCGGTGACCCGCGAGATGCTTCCGCCGGACATGGAGGCGAAGGTCTTCAACGCCGGAAAGGGAGAAGTCCTCGGTCCTTTCCCGACGAAGACCGCCTATCAATTGATTCTCGTCGAAAATGTGCAGAAAGCGGAGCTGACGGATCAGGTCAAAGAGATGATCAAGGAAATGATCTTCAAAGAATGGACCGATCGATTTTTGGCAGACGGTCTTAAGTTCACACTTTAGGAGCGAGGGGGTCGCTTTCGCAGCCGGGAGGTTCGCGGCGTCTTCCCGGACAGGGAAGGATGCGGGATCGAGGAGCCTACTCCCCTCACTTGTTTTGATGGCCGATCAGTTTCAGATACTCCCGATAGCTCAAGATGACCGAGACGGGTTTGCCATGCCTGTCGATAACGAATTTTTTCCCTTCGACGGAAGTCTGGTGGAGAATCTCCCCGAAAATGACTTTCGCTTTCGTCGCCGCGATCGGTTCCAGATCCTTAATCCTGACCTTGGCCATGATTTCCATCTTCTCTAAAAGGATCTCTTGGAAGACCCCTAGTGGCTGATTCTTGCCTGTCTGCGAGAATCCTCTTCGCCTTGTCGACGACTATAAGTCAGCCGTCCCCAAACATCAAGCCTTTTTATCGGCCGCCATGTCCGGGTGTCCATGACCGTTTTTCGATGGGAGTCCCCCCCATCGTCTGACCGGACAATCCGAGGAGTCGGCCTCCGGATCAAAGGTTGAGCTGTTGATAATTGAGATAATGGTAGAGACCGTCCTTGGCGATCAGTTCTTCGTGTGTTCCTTCTTCGACGATCTGGCCATTGTCCAAGACGATGATGTGGTCCGCATCTCTCACCGTGCTCAGCCTGTGAGCGATGATAATCGCTGTTTTCCCTTCGAGAATCTCGCTTAGATTTTTTTGAATAGCTTGTTCTGATTCTGTGTCGAGAGAGCTCGTCGCTTCATCAAAAATAATGATCTTGGGCCGCTTATAGAGCACGCGGGCAATGGCCAGCCTCTGCCGCTGCCCTCCCGACAATTGCAGGCCGCTTTCTCCGACCTTTGTATCGTAGCCGGCGATAAGTTTAGAGATAAAATCATGAGCGTTGGCCAGCTTGGCTGCTTCAATCACTTTATCCAGAGATTCCGCCGGATCATAAAGAGCGATATTCTCCCTGATCGTAGCGTTGAAAATAAAATCCTGCTGTAGCACAAACCCTACCATTCGTCTTAGGTTGGAGAGGTTGATGCTTTTGATATCAATCCCGTCTACGGAGATCTTCCCTTCCGTCGCGTCATAAAACCGAGCCAACAATTTCGCTAAAGTGGTCTTGCCGCTTCCGCTCCGGCCGACGATGGCCAGCCTCTGTCCTGGTTGGATGGTCAAGTTTAAATTAGAGAGAATGTACGGATCATCCTTTCCGCCAAATCGAAAGAAGACTTTCTCGAACTTGATCTCGCCTCTTGGTTCCTTGAGGACCAAGCCGGCCTCTTCGTCCTGCCTGATGGGAAATTCGGTCTTTGCCGTGAAGACGTCATTTAATCGATCGACGGAGACGAGCGTTTGCTGGAGGTCATCCCAGGTTTCGACCAGCCGATTGACGGGCGTGATGACGCTCCCCAATAAGGACATAAAGGCCATGAGCTCACCGACGGTCATGCCGGCCTTCATGACGATGGTCGCCCCGAGCCACAGGATAAAGGTCGAACTGAGGGTCGTCACGAAATCACTGATCGAATTGAAATACATGGCGGTGTTGACGAGCTTAAAATCGATATTCAGGCTTTTAATGAACTTGTCCTCCCATTTCCAGCGGGTTTGATATTCTGTGTTCATGGACTTGATCGTATCGATGGCGTTGACGGACTCGATCAAATGGGATTCGGATTCGGCCTGGGCCGCAAAGGAATTGACGTTCAATCTCTTCAGAATCGGCGTGAAGACGAGCGTCAGCCCGACACATACAGGAATAAAAATAAGCGAGACGATGGTCAATTTCGCGTTGTAGTAGAACATCAGGCACAAGTAGACAACGATCAGGATAGAGTCCAGAACCATGGTCAGGGCCGTCTCCGTTAAAAAATTGCGGATTTTGAGGTTCTCACCAAAGCGGGCGATAAAATCGCCGATTTTTCGGACTTTAAAATAGCCGAGGGGCAAGGCCAGCATGTGCTTGTAGAATTGGACGAGCATCCTCAAATCAATTTTCATCCCCGTATGAATGATCAAGTATTGGCGGACCATTGCCGTCAGGACCCGGAAGACGAGAATGATCAGCATGCCGATGAGCATGACGTTCAGCATCGAGATATTGTTATGGGTTAAGACTTTATCCACGATATTCTGGGTGAAGATGGGCGTGGCCAGCCCAAAGAGGTTCAGCAGCAACGAGGCCATAAAGACCTCAAAAAGGACTGCTTTATAAGGAGTGACGAACTGGACGAAGTTCTTGAAGGATGACCGGTCCTCTTTGGCTTTTTCGAACTCGACGGTCGGCTCGATGATCAGGGTGATCCCGTTCCAATTCTTTTCAAAATAATCTTTCCGGTATTTGCGGTGACCGAGGGCCGGATCCGAGACCCAGACATATTTCGCGTTTATTTTATAAACGTCGATAAAATGATATCCTTGCCAGTGAATAATGCAGGGAAGATGAACGGACGTCAGGGCGTTGTAATCCAGCTTAACGCCCCTTGTCGAAAAACCCAATTGCTCGGCGGCGGAGGCCAGGCCGGCCATCGACGCCCCGCTCAGGTCGACATGGGCCAAGTCCCTCAGTCTGTTTGAGGAGAAGCTCTTCCCATAATATTTTGCGATCATCATGATGCAGGTCGTCCCGCAGGTCATCTCATCGTATTGCTCGATAAACGGGAACCGGATGTGTCTCCGATACAGGGACACGAATCTCTTAAAGCGCTTCCTTTTTGGCTCGACAAGCGCTCCCTTCTCCGGAAGACCTTTGGCCACCTCGATGGGTTTCTGCGCAGCCAGTTCCTGCTTAAGGACTTCCGTAAAGGGAATCGGCGGTTTTTTCGTATACGATTGAATCCGATCCTCGATGACTTTCTTGATCCTGGGCGATTTTTGAACCAGAGCGGAAAAGTCTTCTCGCGAAAGCGACAGCACCTGGCAGTCTGTCAGGCAGACGACATCGGCGAACCGCTTGGCGTCTTCGAAGAGGGCTTTTTCTCCAAAAAAATCTCCCTTTCGTAAAAGGTTGATAATCCGCGACGTCTTGCCCTCCCAGCGGACCACTTTTAGCTTCCCGCTCTCGACGATATAGAACCGGTCGGGGTCCGCCCCCTGGCGGATGACCGCATCGCCGGCATTGTAGTATTCCGCTTTGAAACGGGAGGCCAGATCCTGAAGCTCTTGAGGGGTGGCCACCGCCAAGTCGGTAAACGTCTTCAAAAACTGATGGATGGATGTTTGCTTGATAAATTTGTCAAAATACTCCCTAAGCTTCGGCTTAGCCAAAAGGAAATCCGTGAAGGCGTCGCCGTCGACGGAAATCAGAATGCTGTCTTCGACGGCGCGGGCCGAAGCATTACTGGCATGGCCGGTGATCAGGGCGGTTTCTCCGAAGTGGTCGCCCCGAGTCCGAACCCCCAGGTTGATTTCCTTTCCATCTTCGCCTTTTTGAAGGATCCGGATCTTCCCTTTGTAAACTATGTACAGCTTATCTCCCGGATCCCCTTGATTGAAAATAAGGTCTCCCGCTCGAACGCTGCTGGGCTCCGCTTTGGTCATCAATTCCGCGATTTCTTCATCGGCATACAAAGAGAACAGGGGTATCTTTTTGATAAAACCGAGGAAGCCTTTATCCTCGATGGAACGACGAAGCGTCTGTCGGAGTTCTTGGGCGGAGACCAAAGCACGATCTTCGGGAGGGGCCATGCTTTTCTGCGCTTCGGACAGAAAAATCATAGTCTGGGGGCCGATCTTGATCCGATCGCCGTGTTTTAATTCGATGCTTTCGACTGGGCGGTCGTTGACGAAGGTCTTATTGAACGAGCCCAGGTCGTTGAGAATATAAGCGTCCTTTTCGAGAAAGATTTTAGCGTGCTTTCGCGAAACGCCGGAATCCTCGAAAACAATATCGTTGTCCTTGCTCCGCCCGATCGTGACGGCTTTGTTCTCAAGGGGGTATTGCTCGATCTTTCCGTCGTTCCGTCGAATCTGCAGAGTTGGCATGGAATGTCCCCTTTCATCCCCCGTTGTCAGGAAAAATTCAATTCAAGCTCGCTCGATACCAAGTCGGCTTGGCCGGTGTCCATATCCGAGCGGATTGCCAATCCCAAGAACACCCGGAAAGAGACCCGCTGTCTCAAAAATGTTCCTCGTTGACGTCATAGACGGTCACTGGATTATCACGACCCCGGATACGTCGGGGACCGAGTTTTTCGATTCGAAACTTATCTTTCGTCTGAAAATAAGTCTCTTCGCCGATTAAGATTTGGCTTGGGCTGGCCATGGCTTCCAGCCGGGCAGCGATGTTCACCGCGTCGCCGATTACGGTATAATCCATGCGCTGAGGAGAGCCGATATTGCCGGCCAGGACTTGTCCGGAATTGATGCCGATTCGGATCTCGAGCCTTATTTCCGGAGCCGATTTGTCCATCATCCGGGACAATTCCCGTCTCAGTTCCAGGGCCGCCCGAAGAGCACGTTCAGCATGATCCGGAGTCTGGACGGGGGCCCCAAAAACGGCCATCAAGCCGTCGCCGATATATTTATCCAGCATCCCTTCGTAGCGGAAGATGATTTCGGTCATGATAGTGAAATATTGGTTCAAGAACATATTAATCTCTTCTGTTTGCATCTTCTCGGACAGAGCGGTGAAGCCGACGATGTCGGCAAAGAGGATACTGGCTTCGAGAAGATGAGGATCCATAAGATATTTTTTGGATTCCTCACCGCCCTTCAGGATCATTTCCGTCACTTGGGGAGAGAGAAATCGCGCCAGCCGATTTTTCAAACGTTCTTCCTCTCGGATTCTTTCCTGGAGGCTCATCTGTTCGATGACCAGGGCCATTTGGCAACCCACGGCGTTGAGCAACTCCAGGTCATCGACGGTGAACTGAGAATCCGGCCTCAAACTCTCTAGTTGGATGACACCGATAATCTTGTCCTTTTTCCAAAGCGGAACGCAGAGCGCCGAACGAATCTTCTTCTGAATCAGGCTTTCCGAGCGGGCCCATCGGGAATCGGACATGGCGTCGGAAACGAGCAAGGCTACCTTGTCCTGAATGACCTTCTGGATTATGGAACGGCTGGCCTGGATTTCGGTCGAAGGCCGGGAAGCCGGATTTTTGAACTTGACAACGACGGGTAGGAGACCGGCCTCGGCCCGGCCGGATGATAGGATCAAAAAACCATAATCGGCATCAATGACAAGGAATAACAGGTCCATAATTTTTTCCAGAAGCTGATGAAAATCGGCGATCGCGTTCAACTGTCGACTAATTTCATAAAGCAAGAACAAGACCTTTTGATTTCTCTTCGATTCGCTCGGCGACAGCCACTCGGGCGATTCGACGGCGGATTGGTCTGGCGGCCTGCTCATAATGACCTGCTGGAGCGTCCCGGCCCATTCCTTCCCCGGCCGGAGAGTGACGGTGAGAGCAGACGTAGGGTCGCGGTCCTCCCCTAGATAGAATGTCAGTCGATAGCCTCCGATTTTGATCTGATCGCCATCGTGGAGAGGCGCATTCTGGACGAATGTCCCGTTCAAGACTGTTCCGTTGTGACTGCCAAGGTCGGATAATGAATATTCCTCCCCGGCCTTAACAATCTTAGCATGCCGGCGAGAGACGGACGAATCATTGAGAACGATATCATTATCATCAGTGCGCCCGACGAAAACGGCCCGGTCCTGGAGAGGGTATTCCATGGGGGCGCCTTTTTCCCCGATCACTTGGAGCCGGGCCCTCGCACCGTTCTGTTTCTTAGGAGACATGTTCAAGAAGACAGGTGTATATCCATCCTTTGACTCAGAAACTCGTTTAAAGCTTTTTGGCGCTTTTGAAGACCAGGGCAAAAATACTTTTTCTTTGCGTGACAACTTCGGCCTGGGCCATCATCCCCGCTCTGATGGGATACCGCTTGCCCTTGATTTCAAAATAGCTTTTATCCAAGGACGCTTGGATCGTATAAACAAATCCCAAGTTTTGATCTTCGACGGCCGATGGCGGGATTGTCGTGACTTTCCCCGTCAGAATCCCATAGTCTTGGTAGGGAAAGGCCGCAAATTTATACTTGACGGTCATATTTTTTTCGATGAACCCGATATCTCTATTGGCTACCCTAATATCGACGGACAGCGGGCTGTCGGCCGGGACCATCGTACACAAAAGGTCGGATTCTCTGACATAGACGCCCGTGTTTCCGAAATACAGCTCCGAGATTGCGCCGGACGTCTGAGCTCTGATGGTTTTTTGACTCTCCTCAGTTTCCCGGGCCATTTCGGATTCCAAGATTTTATTTTCATTCAGGGTGATCTCACGTTGAGAGATGAGCTTTTGGGCGTCTGTCCGGGCTTTCTCCAGCTGACTCCGCTCGTTTTCGACTTCTTTAGTGGAGACGATTCCGGCTTTTTGGAGCGCCTCCGAGTTAGCCAGGTTTTTCGTCAGCCTTCGGATCTCGCTCTGGAGATAGGCGATTTCAGAATTGATAGAGGACAGAGAAGATTTATTTTGTTGGAGTTTCAATCTCTTAACCTCCAGGCTCCGCTGGGGCGACTCCCGGGCTTGGATGAGAAAGAGTGGGGCGCCCTTTTCGACCTCTTGTCCCGCCTTGACGTAGACCTGTTCCAGGTACCCCGTTCTGTCAGAGAGGATGTTGATTTTGTCTGAGAGCGGCTTAGCCACGGCTTGGCATTCAGCCACGACATCCATTCTGCCGAGAATTGAGTAGACCAAACTGACCGCCAAGGCAAGGACGATGATATAGATGAGCCCCCGGGCGTAAATGTTGGGCATTTTTTGAAGATGTTCAGCAACCAGAGTATTCTCCGAAGGGGAGTCCGAGGGAATAACCTCAACGACCTCGGATAAGCTTCCCGCCGGATCGCTTTTTTCCTTGGCTGCCATGGTAAGCCTCCCTAGGAGATATTCAGGGCCGGACCTCAGAGTCCTAGGACGCCTCTATATTTTCTCTCGGTTCAGGAAAGGTCCGCGGTCCGACCACCTGGCCCTCGCTCAGCTCGGCCCCCGAAATGACGACTCGAAGAGGGAGAAAAAAGGCAGATAAAAAAGTCCGCATGCCTAAAACCGGATCTTGACTCCAACAAGGAGAGACGCCCCCCCCCAGATCGATCTCTACGGGTTGTTCCTGGCCATTAGCGAGCTTGGTCGCCAGGGGATGGGGAACGTCTTTTTTAGCCATCAGATACTTTCCTTCGCCAAAAATTGATAAGGCACTGGACATATCAAAATCGACGCCAGCTTTTCCATAGAATCCGAGGGTGTTTACGGTTTTGCCGGTGAATACCACGCGTGTGATTTCGATGGTATGCGTTAAGTCCGTGTAGAATGTTTCGTTAAATTCGATATCCTCCAACATATCAATCTTGGCGTTGATATAGCTCATTCCCCCGCCCAGATAGGGCTTCAGTCGTCCCTCCTTCAAGAAATGAAAATTCGCACCTAGATTAAACATCATTTCACTCAATTTGGGACTGGCTGACGCTTCGGCATGAACAATGTTAAAATACTTTTGCTTATTGGGGAAGTCCATGGCATAGAGGCCATCCAAAGCCTTGGACAGATAATAAAAGCCCACATCGACTTCGATATTCTCTAAGACAAAATATCCCAAGCCCAGCCTAAAGCCGAAAGCATTTTTATTATGCAGAGAATCATAGATCGCGCCGTCTTCGTCATAAATATGCCAGGGATATCTATAGTCATATCCCAACTGGACGAAATGGAGAAGCCCGCCCAGGCTGATATGGCCGATTTTCGTTCGTCGGGCCGGCGGCGTAATGGTGGTGGAAGAAGTCGAGTCCTCGATATCGATGAACTTTTTATGGATGAAGCCTGTGATAACCATGCCGAGGCGCGAAGGGAGCTTTATTTCATACCATTCTCCTTCTTTTTTAACCAATTCATAAACGCTGCCCACCGGAGGTCTTTCGATGACTTGGCTTGCGGCATCCGGCTTGGCATAGATGCTCGCCTCCGGAGCTCTGATCGTGATTTTCTGGGGCTCAGTCTGAGCCCAGAGCGTGACTACCCCCAGGCAAAAAAGAGCAAGGCCAACGGCGAGAGGTTTGCTCGCTAATTTTCTCATGCTCACTCCTGATCCGTTTAAATTTATTGCTCTTTGATCGTCGGTTGAAAAACGATCTTTGTGATTTTCCATCCGTCTCCCATTATTTCCAGACTCCAATGCATCATCCCGTTTGATAATTCCCGCTCGGTTCCGCCGCCCTTGGAAGTACCGATAAGTCGATGGAAGAATGAGACTTCGGCTCGACCTTTCTCCGTCAATTGGATATTTTTTTTGGCAGCCTCCGGCTTGAAATTTTCAAATAAGCTGGCGATCAATTCGGCATCCTTGCTGATCTCTAGATAAAGCTGCGGCGTACAGGACCGCTTATAAAATTCGACCAGCTTATTATTGACCAGAGACTCGACGTATTGATCAATCAAAGAATTAATCTCCGAAATAGCCTGTTTCTCGGCCAATTTCTCTTTGGCCAAGTCGTTCAATTTCTGGGCTAAGCCATTGTTCGGATCGATTTTGAGGACCTCGAGACATCTATCCAGGCACTCCTGATAATTTCCTTTGTCGAAGCCGTTTTGAGCAGCCACCAGGCTTTTTCGAACCTTTTCCTTGAGCTTTTCCCGATTGTCTGTGTCATCGAACAACTTGGCGAGGCGATCCACTCTTTTGCGTATTTCTTCCGTCTCCTGCCCGGCCGGTGCTTGGACAAGATATTCCTGATAGTAATTCAAAGCATTCTTCGGATCTTGCCTTTGCTCAAAGTACTCTCCAAGGTCCTTATAGGCGCGGACATCGTCTTTTTTTAAGCCGATCGCTTTTTTATATTCGGCAACTGCCTCATCGCCTTTATCCTGCTCCTTCAGGATCTGGGCTACGCTCAATTGGGCCTCAAAATGACCGCTGTCTATGGCAAGGAGCTTTTTAAGCTGAACGAGCGCTTCATCATTTTTTTTCTCTGTCCGGTACTTATTGCCCTCAGTCCAATAGATCTCGGCTAGATCTTTATAAGCCCGGGGATCCCCTTTGTTAAGGCCGATAGCCTTCTCATATTCTACGACCGCTTCATCGGCGTTGCCCTGCTCTTTCAGGATCTGGGCAATGCCCAGTTGGGCCTCAAAATGGCCGCTGTCTATGGAGAGTAATTTTTTAAATTGAACGAGCGCTTTATCATATTTTTTCTCCGCCCAGTATCTTTTGCCTTCATTCCAGAGCTGGGTTGGGTCGACCGGCTTCGGCCGTGGCCAGAAGAGCCAGATTCCGACCGCAAGCGCAGCCAGAGCCAAAATCGCTCCGCCAGGGACAAGAACTTTCTTCATCTTGAACTTAATCGTGATCTCCCGGGCCGTTAGCGGCTTCTTCTCGGGAAGGACTCGCTGTGTCGTCGGAATTCCTTTCTCGATTTTGTCCAGTTCTCCGATAATCTCGGAGGCTGTTTGATACCTCTTCTCCCTTTCTTTGGCCAGGCACTTTAAGATCAGTCGATTGAGGTCTTCAGGGATATGAGCGTTGAATTTCCGGGGATCGGGGGGTGTTTCTATCTTATGCTTTAGGGCGATGCTGAGGGGTGTATCCCCCTCAAAGGGCACCTTCCCGGTCAGCGCCTCGAACAGGATGATCCCCAGCGAATAGATATCGGACCTCTGATCCGCTTCTTTCCCCTCGGCCTGCTCCGGAGACATGTATTCCGGAGTACCGATGACCGTTCCGGGCGCCGTAACGCCTTTCATCCTGACAAAGCGGGCGATGCCAAAATCCATGATCTTGGGCTTCCCTTCC
>Ga0153915_10005271_pt1 | contig 11999 bp, 8 predicted proteins | sample Opewatmetagenome_2_FD_107003 | JGI IMG/M metagenome (GOLD analysis project Ga0153915, IMG submission 107003) | Freshwater wetland microbial communities from Ohio, USA - Open water 3 Core 3 Depth 3 metaG | ecosystem: Environmental > Aquatic > Freshwater > Wetlands | place: USA: Ohio, Lake Erie...
AAGCGCTCAGGTAGGCCAGTGTTTCCGTATTCTCCAGCGTGATTCTCCGCGCGACCGTAGATGCGGTGAAAATCCAGAACGAGTAGCTCACTGATCTGCCGATGAAAAATGGAATCGTGATCAACCTCAACTCCATGGTTGTCAGGCCATAGGCTATGAAAATATAGTTCGATGGCAGCGGTGTAAAAGCGTAGAAGAGCAGCAAACCGACAGTGAGCTTTTTTCGGTGGCCGAGTTGCTCTTTGATGGCGTCGACGTTTTGCCTGGCTTCTTCGCTCAGAAAATGACGCCGGACAATCAGGTGTGACCCCTTCGCAAGCGTAAAGCGGCCCAGGGTGGCCGCCAGCGCCCCCACCACAGCGAAGGCGATTCCCATGTGGTCCGGGAACCGAAACCCCAGGAACGAAAAGACCACCCAGGTGGGCGGCGCAAATGCGGGGATCACATTCAGGAGAAAAACAAGCAGAAAGAGTAAGAGAATCTCGGACACAAGTTTTCCGTTCAGAAGTCTCGCAATTCGTGCGTCGGCAGGGCCACGCGAACCGCGTTCAGCACCGCGAACAAATCAATCAGCTCTTGCGCGATGGCTCCGCCGATCGGTGGCAGAAAGCCCGCTGCCGCGAAAACCATTCCTACCATGCTCGCCGCCATTCCGCCCAGCGCGCTTTGAAGCGCGATCCGCCGCATCCGCCGTCCAATGTGCATGAGCTCGTCGATTTTTCCAAGGGCCAGCTCCAGAACGACGGCATCCGCTGCCTCGCTCGTGATATCGCTTGCCGAGCCAAACGCCACGCCCACCGTAGCCGCCATCAAAGCCGGAGCGTCGTTGATCCCGTCTCCCACGAAGAGCGTTTTGTCCCGCGCCACTTCCTGTCTTACGATCTCCACTTTTTCTTCCGGACTTTTGCTGGCGTGAACTTCCGTGATTCCCACCGTCTCCGCCAGGTATTTCACCTCGGACTCCCGGTCGCCGGAGACCAGCATGACCTTGCGCACTCCGTGACGCGGTTGCAGGTGCTGAATGAACGGGCGGCTGTCCTGCCGGGGCGCGTCGTGGAACCGCAGCGCCGCCGCGTATCGGTCGCCGATGAAAACCAGGCATTCCAGGCCACTCGCCAATGGTGGCAGCGGAAGATTTTCCGCCGCTACCTTTTTGCGGCCGGTGATTTGAACCGTTTCTCCGCCAATCGTGCCCCGCAGGCCCTCCCCCGGTTTCTCACTGACATGGTCCACCGGCAGAAGCGCAATTTGCTCACGCTTCGCCGCCGTTACGATGGCACTGGCAAGCGGATGCTTCGAGTATTGTTCCAGGCTGCCGGTGAGCCGCATGACCTCGGTTCGATCGAACCCCTCGGCGCAAATCACCGCGGTCAGCGTCGGTCTGCCGTACGTAAGCGTTCCGGTCTTGTCAAAGATGAGCGTGCGGCAGGAATCGATCTGCTCCAGCACGGCTGGATTCTTGATGATGATGGCGCGGCGCGCGGCCAAGGAAATGGCGCCGATGATCGCCGTGGGAATCGCCAGCAGTAACGGGCATGGCGTCGCGATCACCACGACCGCCAGAAAACGGTGCGCGTCATAACTCAGCAATCCTGCAGCGCCGGCAATCAGCAGAGCTAGCGGCGTATACCAGGCTCCCAGTTGATCGCCCAGGCGCCGCAGGCGCGGCTTCTGCTGTTCCGTCGCGTGCATCACCTGCATGATCCGCGCGTAACGCGAATCCACGGCCAGTTTCTCGGCCCTGATTGTCAATGCCTTCTCGCCGTTGATCGCGCCGGAAATAACCTGCGATCCCGGTGTCTTGGAGATTTCGTAAGGCTCGCCGGTGAGATACGCCTCGTCCATGATGCCGTGCCCTTCCAACACCTCGCCGTCCACGGGACAGATTTCGTGCGGAAAAACGGTGAGCACATCGCCAATGCGGATGTCTTCGAGCTTCACGTCACTGAGCTTCGAATCGTCGCGCCGGTGTGCAACGCCGGGCATGCGCTTCGCCAGCGCATCCAGAACGGAAGAGGCTTTTGCCGCCGCATAAAACTCCAGCGCCGCTCCGCCGGACAGCATCAGGACCACAATCGTCGCGACCAGGTACTGTGCGAGCAACACGGCGGTGAGAATGGAAACGCCCGCGAGCAGATCCGAGCCGAATTCTTTTTTGATGAGATGCCTGGCGAGTTCAAAGACCAGAGGCACGCCGCCGATTACCAGCGCGGCAAAAAGCGGCAGCAGCGCAACACGCGCCGGCACGGCCGTCGCGAAGCGCAGCGTGAGATGCAAAGCTATTGCAACAAGCGTGAATACGGCGATGTAGGTTTCTTTGGGAAGGTTCGAAAATGGCTTCGTTGCCATCTTCATCTGCATCCATCTTATAACAGATGCGCATGGTCAGGGGCGGGGAGTGTTCGAATGCTATTCAGCTTGCCAGCGTTTGCATCTCAGATGATTTTGTCCTTTGCGTAGCACAGGGCTTCCATGTTGCACTCGCCGCATTTCGGTTTGCGCGCCTGGCATACGCGCCGGCCGTGCCAGATCAGTTGGTGAGAGAACTGGATCCATTTGTCTTGCGGAATCACTTGCATCAGCTCCTGCTCAATCTTCTTCGGATCTTCGTTGCGCGTTAAGTCCAGCCGGTTGGCCAGCCTTTGCACGTGCGTATCGACCACGATTCCGCTGGGAATTCCGTAGGCCGTGCCGAGCACGACATTCGCCGTCTTTCGCGCCACGCCCGGCAGCGTGAGCATCTCCTCCATTGTCCGCGGAACTTCTCCACTGAATTTTTCGATGATCGCCTTGCTCGCACCCATCACCGATTTCGCCTTGTTCCGGAAAAACCCCGTCGGCCGTATGTCCTGCTCCAGTTCACTCGGGATGGCATACGCGAATGCCTTCGGGCCCGGATATTTTTTGTAAAGCGTTTGGGTAACCTGATTTACGCGCACGTCCGTGCATTGCGCCGAAAGAATCGTCGAAACCAGCAGTTGGAACGCATTCTGGTGTATCAGCTCGCAGGCTGCACTCGGGTAGGCTTCGTTCAGTTTCGCGAGGATGGCCGCGACGCGCTTCGGGTCCGTTCCAGCCGCCTGCGGAGATTTTGTGGCTTTCGCTATGCCCGCTGGCTTTGTGGTTTTTGACTTTGCGGAAGCCGCTTTCCTTCTTGCCGATGCTTTCTTCTTCGATTTAGTGGCCATAGGAGCCAAAACTATACCACGGAGGAAAGTACTCCAAGCAACTTGCGGAACGCTTTTCCACGATGGCTATGCTTGTTTTTTTCTTCCGCGGTAAGCTCCGCGAAAGTTTTCCCGAGAGCAGGGAAGTAAAACATTGGGTCGTAGCCGAATCCCCCGGACCCTCGCGGCGTTTCCAGAATTTGCCCATCGGCGCGATCCGTCACGATCGCAATGGCTCTTCCTTGCTTCGCCAGCGCAATCGCACAAACGAAAGAAGCGGAGCGCTCTTCACCAGTTTTTCCCCGCATTTCGCCCAGCAGTTTTTCAATTCGCTGCGCATTCGTCGCTTCCGCCCCCGCATACCTTGCGGAATGCACCCCGGGCGCGCCGCCGAGGGCAGGCACCACCAGGCCGGAGTCGTCGGCGAAAACCAACCCCTCTTGAAGCCGCGAATAATGCAGCGCTTTGCCCCCTGCGTTCTCCGCGAATGTTGAAGCGTTTTCTTCAAACAAAGGCAGGCGTTCAAAATCCGGCAACAATGCCAACTCCACGGGAACGGCGGGCAAGCACGCCGCCACGAGCGCACGAAACTCCCTGAGTTTCCCGGGGTTGGACGAGGCGAGAAAAAGCTTAACGGGCGCGCGCACTGAATTTGTGAGGCAGGATGGCCCGCTGCTCTTCCGTCAAGCGCCGGATGCCCGCGGCCGCCAGTGCCAGCAGATCCTGCATCTCGCTTCCGGAAAACGCGCGCCCTTCCGCCGTCGCCTGGATTTCCACAAAATGCCCGCTCCCGGTCATCACCACGTTCATATCCACTTCGGCGCGCGCATCTTCTTCATAGACGAGGTCCAGCAGCGCGCGGTCATCCACAATGCCGACGCTGGTCGCCGCCACCGTGTCGATCAGCGGCGAACTCTTCAGGATTCCTGCGGCTTTCAGTCGTTCGAACGCCAGCGCCAGCGCGACAAACGCTCCGGTGATCGACGCGGTGCGCGTTCCGCCATCCGCTTGAATTACGTCGCAATCCAGCCACACGGTACGCTCGCCCAGCGCTTCCTGATCGGTCACCGCGCGCAGCGAGCGCCCGATCAGTCTTTGAATCTCCAGCGTGCGCCCGGACTGTTTTCCCCGCGCCGCTTCGCGCGGCGTCCGTTCTTCCGTCGCCCGCGGCAGCATGCCATATTCGCTCGTGACCCAGCCCTTGCCGCTGCCTTTTAGAAAACTTGGCACGCCATCATCCACCGTCGCGGTGCAAATCACGCGCGTGTTTCCCAGTTCAATCAGCACGCTGCCTTCGGCCGTCGAGATAAAGTCCGGCGTGATTTTCACGGGACGCATTTGATCTGCGGTACGGCCGTCGCCTCTCACTCTTCCTCCTGCAGGGATCTCTCGTGCGTCCAAGAATTCTGCGGCTTGCGTTCAGGCTGCGCCAGTTTGCCGGGGTCCTTGTCTGGTGTCAACGGTCCTGCTGGCGGTGCCGCTCTGCTCGTGCCCGGCGCCATGGGCGCGGGATTGGCCATCGGTAGAGCCAGCTTGGTGTTGACCATGAATGATCCCGTCAAGTCCAAATGTCCCGCCAGCGTCTCCACTTCTTGCCCGTGAATCAGAATTTTCAGCCGCTGCACTTGCGGCACATTGGCTTCCAGCGTCCGCGCGATGGAGTTCACCGCCAATTGCTCGCTCACAATCCCTGAAGGAATGGACGTCGCCAGCGCTTCGGAAAAATCCGCGACTGCCGTTCCATCCGGCAAAAGATAAAATGCCAGCAGCACTGCGTCCGGAGGCAGCGTGCGTAGTTCCGTATCCACGGGACCCGCGAGCAGCGTGTTCAGTACCTGTTTCGAACGCAACACCGCATCATTCGAAAGGGGCAGTTCCACCACCGCCGGAACCAGCGTGGAATCGTCCGTCTCCGAACCCCAAAAGAGCTTGGCCTTCACACGTGGATCACTCGGATTGATCGGGACCGGCTGGATTAATTCGCGCCGTGCCTGCTCTTCGCTCTGCTGCTGAATTCTCGCGGCGCGTTTCACCCGTCTCCGAAGCATTGGAAAATAAATCGCCGCCGCAGCCACGGCAACGGCCAGGCCGCCGATCACCCAGAATTTCCATCGCGGCGTCACGGCAGTGCTCCCGCCACACTTGGAACTACATAGGAAGGTTTGAACGCCGCGGCGCCACCCGCGATGGCCTCCCCCACTCCCTGCGCCATGCGGTCGAGGTCAGCGCGGTCATTCACCGTCACGCTCGAGATCTCCACCGCGATGGCTGGGGCTGCCGTGGTTCGAAGCTGTCGCACCGCTGCAGTTTGCGCGTTCTCCGGCGAACCTTTGAATCGTTGCGCGAGCAGTCCCTGCACGAGATCGCCCAGTTTCCGGCTCAATCCAAGAAACGGCGCTTGCGCGCGGTCCCAGGGAATCAAGCCGTTCGAATCCGTGACTGGCGGCAAGTCCGAGTTCACGTAGACACGAACCGTGCCCGGCAATCCCGTCGACGAGATGTGCAGCGTCACGAACACCGCTCCCCGCTGTGCATTCGCCAACGCCGAACGATCATCGAACGAGGGATTTTCATTCCCCTGCCGTGTCTGCACAACTTGAAATCCCTGCAACTCCAGCGCTCGCCGCACCTGAATCGCGAAGTCCAGCACGATCTCGCTTTCTCGGATGCCGCCTGTGCCTCGCGCTCCCGGGTCCGTTCCGCCATGCGCCGGGTCCAGCACGACAATATTCAGACCGCTGCTTTGCAATCGCGCGCCAAATGCGGATGCGGCGGATCCCGCCGCGCCACCCTGTGGAGAAGTGGCTGATGGATTTGTCTGTGATGGTGAGCTGGATGGTGGCTGTTGCGCGTGTGTCGAATCATGAGATGGGAAAACGACGGCCGCGCCGATCATGAGCATGATCACTAGCGCAAATGATGGGAGATTTCTGAAATGAACGATGTTTCCCACATCGAGCAGCATACCAAATCTGTCCGCCAATCTGTGCGGCTCGAAACGCTCATCCGCAACGAATAAGCGACGGCCCGCGGTCTGCCCCCTAGCTACCGCAGCTTTTCTTGCAAAACCTAGCGCGCCACCGGTGTTTCCTCGATGACCAGCGGCTTCAAATTCACCTTTTGCAGCAGGGCGTTGACCCTCGGTAGCTCCTCTTTCCGGAACGTCCTCCAACGCGCCATCGTTTCCTCCGCGGCTTCATCCCACCTCTCGCTGGCGATCGCCGCGTCCGTCGTGGGCCCGGCATCGGCGCTCTCCACGATGATCAGCAGGCCGGTCAGCGCTCCCGCGACCTGCGGAAGAGGTTTATGCTCCTTACCCGGGACCGCCAGCCCGAAGAGCATGAAATCGGCGTCGCTGTCCGGCGCCACCGCCGCTTCCAACTTCTTCTCCATTTCCGAAAGCGCCTGCTGCACTTCGGCATTGCCGCTCGCCTCTTTCTTGCGCGCTTCCATCTGCTTTCTGACTTCGTCCACCTGTTGCAACGCCGCTGAAGCTTCTCCCAATCTTGCCGCGATTTTCGACGCCAGTTCGAACTGCCGCACCAGCGCGTCCTGCGGCGTTTTCACTCGCGGATCCATCTTGATCGTCAGCGGTTGCGTGATGCTCTTGCCGTACGCGGTCAGCTTTACCGTGTAGTTGCCCGGCGTTGCCAATGGACCCGACGGTCCCCAAAACGAGCCGCGAACATTTTTCGGCAGCGCGTAGCGCAAGTCCCAAACGAACCGGTGCATTCCCGCTTCCGCTGAAAGAGCTTGCGGCTCGTGCACCCACTTGATCTCAAACGGCACATCATCCGGGCTCGTCTTCCGCAATTCATCGTTGCTTGCGAATCGCCGCACTAGCTTCCCTTCGCTGTCGAAAATCTCCAGCTGCACGGCCGATGGCGCCTTGCCTTTCAAGTAGTAATCCATCACCGCGCCGTTCGGCGGATTCTCCGCCAACGGCTCATCCGTTGGAACAGGCGTGCCTTGATCCGAACCGGGCCGTACGCGATACGCTGTCCCCGGCCGGAACAGCCACGCGTCGGCGGATGCCACGTGCGAGTCCATCTGGCGCAGTGGCGTCACATCATCCAACACCCAGAACGAGCGCCCAAACGTTGCCACCACCAGATCGTCCTCGTGCACCACCAGGTCGCGCACCGATGTCACCGGCAGATTCAGTTGCAGCGCCTGCCAGTTGTCTCCGTCATCAAACGAAACGTAGACTCCCTTTTCGGTGCACGCATAAAGCAATCCCTTTCGCACGGGATCTTCCCTCACGCAATTCAAGAAACTTCCTTCAGGAATCCCGTTCGAAACGCGTTGCCACGTCTTTCCGAAATCCCGCGTCCGGTACAAATACGGCTGCAAATCATCCAGCCGGTGCCGGTCCACCGCCGCGTACGCCGTTCCCGCCTCCGAATGCGACGCCTCGATGTGCGTCACCTTGCTCCAGGGTGTCAATTCCGGTGGCGTCACGTTCTCCCACGTTTTCCCTTCATCCCGCGTCAGTTGAATCAGCCCGTCGTCCGTGCCCGCCCAGATTTCTCCGGCTCGCACATGTGACGGCCCAATGGTGTAAATCACGCCGCGCCGCTTGCCTTTCGGCGCATCGGCCGCCGTCGCCGCGTCGAGATTCACCGGTACTCCTGGATCTTCTCGCGTGAGGTCGGGGCTGATCACTTGCCAGGAATTTCCCCCATCCGCCGTTCGAAACAAAATCTGCGAGCCGAAATACAGCACGTGCGGATCGATCGGCGAATACACGAGCGGCAGCGTCCACGTCCGCCGGTACTCGCCGGGATGCGCCAGCGTCGGCGGCATCTGCTGCACCTGCTCGTCGCTGAAGCCCTGGCGCGCCACAAAACCGCCGAACGCTACGCCGGGATTCAGCGGGTCCGGCGCAATGTAGCCATTTTCGTCGCCCGCTTCCATCGGACGCCAGTCATGGAAATTCAGCGAGCGGTACCGGCTTCGGTTCGGTGTCGCCGCCGAGCCGCTGTCCTGCTGCGCTCCGTACACCCGGTACGGGAACTGATTGTCCGTGGCCACGTGGTAGAACTGTCCCGTCGCCTGGTTGTACCAGGAACTCCACGTCTCCCCGCCGTTGCGCGTCACGATGGCGCCTTGATCGCTGCTCAGAATCATTCGCTTCGGCTCGTCGGGATCAATCCACAACGCGTGATAATCGTCTCCGCCCGGCGCTCCTTTGAACGTCGTAAACGTCTTCCCGCCGTCATGCGACTGGTAGGCCGCCGTGTTCGGGACGTACACGATATCCTGATCTTTCGGATCGACGCTGACTTCCCCGAAATACCATCCTCGATGCCAAGTCCGCCGGTCTTTCGAAACCTGTTGCCAATTCTGCCCGCCGTCACTGGAACGAAACAACCCGCCTTCTTTCGCATCCACAATCAGATAAATCCGTTTCGCATTGTTCGATGCAAACGCAATCCCGATTCGCCCCAGACCCTCGGAGGGTAATCCGTGCCCCGTTACTGGTACCCAATGATCCCCGCCATCATTCGAACGATACAGCCCGCTCCCCGGTCCGTTCGAAGGCGGGTAAATGCTCCACGGCGGCCTCCGCGTCTGCCACAGCGCCGCATAAATCGTTTTCGGATTCCCCGGCTCGAACGCCAGATCGATCGCTCCGGTGTTCTCATCATGGAAGAGAATTTTCTTCCAGCTCTTTCCCCCGTCTTTCGAACGAAAAACCCCGCGCTCCGCGTTCGGCCCGTACGCATGCCCCAGCGCCGCCACAAAAACCTTGTTCGCATCGCGCGGGTCTACCAGGATTCGCCCAATCTGCCGCGAATCTTCCAGCCCGATGTGCGCCCACGATTTTCCGCCATCCGTGGACCTGTACATCCCATTCCCGTACGAAATGGACGACCGCATGTCGGCTTCTCCGGTGCCCACATAAATCACGTTCGAATCCGACGGCGCCACCGCGATCGCCCCGATCGACGCAATCGCCTGCGAATCGAAAATGGGCCTCCACGTCCGCCCCGCATCATTGGTTTTCCACACCCCGCCGCCCACGCTTCCGAAATAAAAAGTCTCCGGCTGTCCACGCACACCCGTCACCGCCAGCACCCGCCCTCCGCGAAATGGCCCGATCGATCGCCACTTCAGCTCCTGGAAAAGCTTCGGGTCCACTTGCGTCGGCGCATCCGGCCCGGCAATCAGCCGGACCGTCGCGCAAAGTACAAATAAGAAGGATAGAACCACGGGAACGAGACGGGGCGATTTCACGGCGAAGCTCTCCTGTCAGAAAGTCAGCTTTCAAAAGAAGTGCTGAGTATATCTCACCTCAAAAACAAAACCGCCCGGCTCTTTCGAACCGGGCGGCCGGGAAGCGTTTACTCCGGGTCGCAGTATGGGCTAGGCCACTTCTGCATCTTCAACCAAAGCGGACTGCGTGTACTCCTGGCGATGGCGGCCTGTCGCGAAGTACACCACAAATCCCGCGACGATGATGAGCGCGCCGAAGAAGAGTCCATTCACACCGAGCACCGTCTCGTGCCCGCTTGCGATCATGGAGAGGCTAAGGAGCAGCAGCGGGAAGATCCCGCAGCTAATCACGCCCGGTAGCCCGCCCGGCACGCGGAACCCGCGCTTCAATTCCGGCTCACGAATTCGCAGCGCCACCAGCGTCACGAATTCGAGCATCAAGCTCAATCCGTATAGCATGAGGTCCAGCGTCACCAGCCGCTTGAAGCCTAGCCCCAGGCACATCGCCCAGCACGTCGCGCAAACGATAATCGCCACCCAGGGCGCATTCGTCTTCTTACTCGTCTTCGCAAATACTTTGGGCAGCATTCCGTCCCATGCCATTACCATCGGCAGGCGCGAGTAGCTCATCACCAGCGCGTTGAACATCCCAAACGCGCTCATCATCCCGCCCAGCACGATCAGGAAGCGCAGCCATTCGAATCCCAGCAACTTCCCGCCCACCGCTCCCGCCACCGTGGCCCACGAGCCGTCCTCCCCGAAGAGCGTCGAAGGAATCCCCGTCAAGTACACCGCCACGAACGGCAGCACGTACGTCAGCGCCACCAGGATCACCGCGGCAATCATGGCCTTCGGGTAAGTCCGCTGCGGCCGCTCTACTTCCTGCGCGATCGTCGAGGCGTTATCCCAGCCCATGTAGTTCCACATCGCCACCAGCACGCCGCCGATCAAACCAAGACCGCTCGCCGCCGGCGCGGCATGCGCCTCGGCCAGAGCCCCCATCTTGAATGGCGCAAGCACGACCACCAGCGCGAACGGCGCCGACAACAGGAAGAATAGCCACAGCGAAGTGATCCCCACCACGCGGACCCCGGCGATATTCAATGCCGCGCACGCGATCACCACAAATAGTCCCGCGTAAATCGCATGATTCCCCGCGCCAAACCACGGCGACATCTGCTTCAAATAAAACACAAACAGGGTCGGGTAGATCGCCATGTCAAAAATGCTGGCCGCCAGCGACAGCCACGCTTCCTGAAAGCCCCAGAACTTTCCCAAGCCACGCCGCACCCACGCGTAATAGCCGCCTTCGGCCGGCAGGGCGCTCGAAAGTTCTCCGATCATGAACGCCGTCGGCAAGCACCACAGCACCGGAAGGAACAGCAGGATCAGAATCCCGTGCCCGTAGCCCGCCCCATGAATAATTTCCTCCGTCCCATACGTGCCGCCGGACACCATGAAGAACGTGGCAGCCACAAGCGGCCAGAGCGTGAGCTTGGCGATACTTTTTTTTGCTGTTGGGATTGCGCGTGAAGGTAGCTGGGCAGGAAGGGATAAAGAACTCAATTTTTACTCTCGTCCTCCTAAACGATCCTCGCTCTCGCGCTGCGGTAAAGCGATGTCGCAATCGCAGAATACAAGAGTCATCTCTGCATGCAAGGGAAAAATGCATTCGAACGAAAATTTTTTCACTCTCGCCAGCCGTCCTTTCGTGCCACTCCCGCCCTCGTTCTCCCTGCCTCGCCGCTCCTGCCCGCCGCCGGCGTCGCACCGTCCTTTGTCGGGGCTGTGCTAAACTTCGCTGGTCATTCTTCGCATCCAGAATTCCTCAAGGGGTCTTTCGAATGGCGCTCTCTCTCCGTTGTGCCGTGGCAGTCCTTTCATCCCAGGTGAAACTGAGGGGTCGAGCCGGGCGCCTCTCCTTCGTTGCCGCAGTTCTTTCCACAGTTCTGGTACCCGCGCCGCTGACTTTCGCTCAGCAAGCCCCTCCCACTCCTCGCCCCATCACCATCGACGACTATTTCCAGATCCGCGGGGTTCGCGACCCTCAGCTCAGCCCCGACGGCCTGCGCGTCACTTACACCGTCCAGACCGCCTCTCTCAAGGACGACAAAAACGAAACGCGAATCTGGATGGTCCCCACTTCGGGTGGAGAAGCCCGCCCCCTTACCGCAGAAGGTGTTTCCTCCTCACACGCGCGCTGGAGTCCCGATGGCAAATCCATTGCTTTCCTCTCTGCCCGCGAGGAAGGCAAGACCCAGGTCTGGCTGCTTAACCTGCGCGGCGGGGAAGCCGAGCGCCTCACGAACACTCCCCAGGACGTCGAAGACTTAGTTTGGTCACCCAATGGCCGCTGCCTGGCCCTCGTTCTTCGCGATCCCAGCCCCGAGGAACTCGAAGCCGCGAAGGAACATAAAGATAAGGACGGCGATTCAAAAGGGAAGAAAAAAACGCAGAAGCCCTGGATTATCGACCGCTTGCAATTCAAAGTGGACGAAGTGGGCTATCTTGATCGCCGCCGTACGCACCTTTACTCCTTCGAATTGGCGTCGAAAGCCCTCGTTCAGATCACCTCCGGCGACTACGACGACTCCGAGCCCGCCTGGTCCCCGG
>Ga0153915_10005272_pt1 | contig 11999 bp, 15 predicted proteins | sample Opewatmetagenome_2_FD_107003 | JGI IMG/M metagenome (GOLD analysis project Ga0153915, IMG submission 107003) | Freshwater wetland microbial communities from Ohio, USA - Open water 3 Core 3 Depth 3 metaG | ecosystem: Environmental > Aquatic > Freshwater > Wetlands | place: USA: Ohio, Lake Erie...
CACGCCCTCCGGGCGAATATCGCCTCCCTCCATCTCCGGGAATGCACCCGAGTCTTCAAGCGCGATGCGCTGCCGTTCGCTGCGGCCCTGGCTGCGGACAGCTACGACATTGTCTTTGCGGACCCGCCTTACCAGTCCCGGGTGCTCGATCGCCTGCTGGAGACATGGCGCGATCGGCGGTTTGCCCGCATCCTGGCCGTGGAGCACGCCCGTGAGCATCGCCTGCCGACGGGTGTATTCCGCCGCTCGTTCCAGGACAGCGCGGTGACGATCTACCGCGTGTAACAGCAGGGGTGCGCACAATCCCCGGTCTCCGCTCGCCGCACCCGCTTACCCGCGGCTCACGCTCTGCCGCGATCGCTTCATCCTCCGACCGGCGGAGGGGCGCCGGACCGCCAAAGAGGCTTGCCGAGCCCGTCTGCGCCACGCAGTTTACTGGTCAGACCAGATCCAACGGAGGTGCGTCATGCACTCTCGCCTCCTTCGCCTGCCGGCCCTTGTGGTCCTCCTTGCCGCGCTCGCACCGAACGTCGCGGCGCAGAACCATCCGCTGACCCTGTCCATCGGGGCCGGCTTTGTCGCGCAGCGCCAAACCGGTCCTGCCCGGGAGACTGCAATCGGATACACCGCGGTCCTCGGCCTCAATCGGCCGCTCACCGGCCCTCTCCGGCTCCATGCCGATGCCCGCTACAGCTTCGACCTCGTTCTCGGCCCGTCGGCGACCGGGGCCTGCTGGGGGCCCTGCGGCCCCGACGGCCTCACTACCACCAAGGTACTGAGCACCGTCGTAGGGCTCGATGTCCTGACCTCCCGCCGCCGGGTCGGTCTCCTCTTTCGGGTGGGCCCCGGACTGCACCTGGTGGCCTATCCCTCTCCAGGCCGATCAGGCCTGTATCCAGGGCTGGCCACAGCGGTGGGCCTGCGCGTCCCCTTCGGGCCCAAGGGAGCATTCACCGTGGAAGGGCGCTATGACCGAGTGTTCGGAGTAACCGCCGGTCCGAATGAGCTGCTGCCGCTCCTGATCGGCTTCGAGCTCTAGGTCCGCCGCCACGATTCAGCCGGGCTGCGCGGCATCGGGCGTCGGAGCGGCGAGCGACATCCCCTGATCCCAGTTGGCCAGAGGCAGTATCGCCAGCACCAGTTCCTCACCCTCACCCGCCTCCATGATCGACGACTTCACCCTCCGGCTGGCGACACCCGCCGACGCCCGGCTGTTGGCCGAGCATCGGGTCGCCATGTTCCGCGACATCGGCAGCATCAACGCCTCACAGGAGGCGGCGCTCCTGGTGGCGTCGCGCGCCTATTTCGTGTCCGCCCTGCCTGCGGGGGAATACGTCGGCTGGGTGGTGCATCCGACCGGCCAGCCGGAGACGGCTGTTGCCGGGGCGGGAGTTCAGATCCGGCCCCTCCTGCCTCGCCACGACAACACCGGGCAAGGGCTGCTCCTCGGGCGTGAGGGCCTGGTTGTCAACGTCTACGTCGAGAGGCCCTGGCGACGGCGGGGACTCGCTCGCCGGCTGATGAACGAGGTGCTGCGGTGGGCCGCCAGCGCCGGCATCGCCCGCCTGGTGCTGCACGCCTCGGCGGAAGGGCGTACACTGTACGAAACGATGGGATTCGTTCCCACAAACGAGATGCGGTACACCGGGTCGCTGGCGCCTTCCCTCACACAACACACTTAGCCCGATTCATGGTTCTCGAATCTCTTGCCGCCATCCTCCACCGCGACCTTGCCACGGCCGCCAGGGAGGTGGAAGCCTACCCCGACGAGACGGGCATCTGGGCTCCGGTGCCGGGATTGCCCAACACCGGCGGTGTCCTTGTCCGGCATGTCTCCGGCAACCTGCAGCACTTTGTCGGTGCGGTCCTCGGAGCGACGGGGTACCGTCGCGACCGCGATGCGGAGTTCGGTGCACCACCCTGGCCTCGGGCCAGGTTGCTCGCCGAACTGGAGACCACCAGCCGGGTGGTCGCCGGGACTCTCCCATCCCTCGCCCTCCAGCGGCTCCAGGCACCGTATCCCCAGCCGGTAGCCCAGCAAACCCTCACGACGCTCGACTTCCTGATCCATCTCGCCGTGCATTGCGGCTTTCACCTCGGCCAGCTCGACTATCACAGGAGGGCGGTGAGCGGCGCCTCGATCAGTGTCGCGCCGATGAGCATTCCGGCCCTGGCCTCGGCACGCGCGGCCGCACCAGCAGGGTAGAGCCGCGCCGGGACCTGGTCCGTCTTGTCCGACCGCGCGTGGCGCCCCACCTTATTCGGCGTTGTGGGCCGGGTTCCCGGGACTGGCCTAACAGCAACGGCCGAGTCCCGGCGCCACCCTGCCTGGGGTCACAATCATGATCATCGGCGCGCATCTCATCTGCTACTCCCGGGATGCCGAGGCGGACCGCGCCTTCGTGCGCGACGTTCTCGGCTTCCATCATGTGGATGCGGGACACGGGTGGCTGATCTTCGCCCTGCCCCCCGCTGAGGTCGCGTTTCATCCGGGCGATGAGTCCGACGCGCGGGAGCTCTATCTTCTGTGCGACGATCTGGACGCGACGCTCGCTGCCCCTGGCCGGACACTCGGTGCCGTTCACCCCGCCGACCGAGGCCCGTTGGGGGAGGGTGACGCAGCTCACGATGCCCAGCGGAGGCAAGCTGGGTCTCTATCAGCCCTATCATCCGCTGGCGCTCGATGCCAGGACCCAGCCCCGGCGGCCGCACACCGATCGCTGAAGGGCGTTCAGGGTCTCCTCAGCCGAGCCAAGTTCCGATGACGCTCCAGCCGCGGGAGAAAAGCCCCAGACCCAGTGACCGCGCGGCCCTGTTCTCCGCCCAGCAGGGCATGCGACTGCCGATCCTGCTTGCGCCCATGGCGGGAGCATCTTCACCAGGGCTCTCGGTTGCGGTCATGAACGCCGGGGGAATGGGCGCGATGGGAGCGCTGCTGAGCACACCCGCCGACATTCGTGACTGGGTCGCGGCGGTTCGAACAGCGGGGAGGGGCCCATTCCAGCTGAACGTCTGGGTGCCCGATCCGAGCCCGGCCCGGGATGCCGCGGCAGAGGCGCGAATGCGAAGTTTCCTGGCGAACTGGGGGCCGGAGGTGCCGGCCGAGACGGGCGACGGTGGACCGCCGGACTTTGCCGCCCAATGCGAAGCGATCCTCGAGGCGGCGCCAGCCGTCGTATCCTCGATCATGGGGCTCTTCCCCGCCGCCTTTTCAGCGCGTCTCAAGGAGCGGGGTATCGCCTGGTTCGCGACGGCGACGACCCTGGCCGAGGCACAACAGGCACAGGTGGCCGGAGCGGACGCGATCATCGCACAGGGGTTCGAAGCCGGAGGGCATCGGGGCGCATTTGACGCGTCGCTGGCCGAGCGGCAGGCGGTGGGGCTGGTGGCACTCGTGCCCCGGCTCGCCGACCACCTCTCGATTCCGGTCATCGCGGCCGGCGGAATTGCGGACGGCCGGGGCGTGGCCGCCGCCCTGACCCTCGGGGCCAGCGCGGTCATGATGGGCACCGCCTTCCTGCGGTGCCCCGAGGCCGAGACCCACCGGGCCTGGGCGGACGCGCTGGTTGAGCTGGCGCCGGAAGACACGATGACCACCCGGGCCTTTACCGGCCGGCTCGGCCGGGCCATAGCCACGGATTTCGTCAGGGCGGCGGCCGCACCCGGAGCGCCGCCCCCTGCGCCCTATCCCGTCCAGCGCGGTCTCACCGCCCCAATGAAGCAGCAGGGGGCGCTGGCCAACGACCATCACCGGATGCAGGTGTGGGCGGGGCAATCCGCCGCCATGGCCAGGGCGATTCCCGCTGGTGAATTGGTTGCGCAAATCTGGAATGACGCGCAACTCTACCTGTAGTATCCGAGCCCGGCTTGCACCGGAGATACGCGGCGACCAGCTTCTCCCGAAGCCGGGCCGCATCGAAGGGAGTCCCTCATGACCCGTGAGCAGATTCTGGCCCGCATCCAGGAGATTCAGGCGAAGCTGGATGACAGAAGGATGGACCCGCTGCAGTCTCATTCCGAGGGTCTGGCCATCTCCGCGCCACTCCTGCGCGAGCTCAATTCGCTTCAGGAGGAACTGCGGAAGCTCGAGCGGGGCCGTTGAGCCCGGCGAGTCGGAACTCCCATCCGCTGCGCCGCGCCTGAGGCATTCGCCATATGCCCAGGATATCGCGCGTCCTTGAAACCGCGCTGTACTGCGACGACCTGCCCGCGACCAGTGCGTTCTATCGCAACGTCCTCGGGGCAATCCCGTTGTTCGAAGACGAGCGCTTGAGCGCCCTCGATACTGGTGGAGGAACGGTGCTGCTCCTGTTCCGCCGAGGCAGTTCGGCGGGCGGCGTGCCCCTTGCCTCCGGCTTCATTCCGCCGCATGACAGCACCGGGCCAGCCCACATCGCCCTGGCCATCACGGCTGCTGATCTCCCGGAGTGGGAGAGGCTCCTCGCGGCGCGCGGTGTTGCCATCGAGTCCCGGGTCGAATGGCCGCGGGGTGGCCGGAGCCTCTATTTCCGGGACCCGGAAGGACACTCGGTCGAGCTGGCCACGCCGGGCGTGTGGCAGACCTACTGACCTTCCCGCCGCCGTCGTACCGCTTCTCCCCCGGGCGACGCGCAACCGTAAGACGATCGGCTCCGGCCGGTGCGTCGCGACCCGGTATAACGCATCCACTCGCCGGATCTTCTCACCGCGCACGGCCGCCTTGCACCCGCCACCGGCGCTTCCCACCTTGTCAGGGTCCACGACCCAGGCGAGAGGTGGCCGCGCATGTCTCTCACGTTGACCAACATTCCGGCGATCATGCGCAGCCACAGTTGGGGCAACGGCGCCAGGCTCATGGATATCTGGTTCGGGCGAACCTCCGCCGTGGCGCCCGCCTTTGGCCCGCCGGACACAGCCACGATCAAGATGGACACCTGGGTGCTGACCTTCCCCCGTGCCAAGGTCGTCTACGATCAGCTCATGACAGACAGGATCTGGGCCAACACCGCCGGTCAGCGGGAGGTAGCGACCATGCTTCGGCGCAAGAGTCTGCTGAGCCCGGGACGCACCTTCGGCGACCTGTCCCTCCCGGTGCAGAGCCAGGATGCGGACTACGTCAACTTCCGGGTGGTCTCCTTCGGTATGACCGAGTTGGATGACATGAGCGCTGCGCTCGGCAACTTCACCTTTCGCGTGCTGGTGGCGGGATCCGTAGCGCCCGGTCCTGGAGGAGCGGGGTTCCAGATAACGGTCTCCGAGGTCGGCGTCTACATACGTGACTCGTATGACTTCAACGGCGATCAGTTCCTCGGCTTCTGGGACGACTCCGACAACGCGGTGAGCATGGTCAATCCGCTCTCCGGCACCGGCGTGTCCAACAGTGATTTCCGGGACTGGCGCACCACGACCGGCAGAGGCGGCGACTACCTGGTCTTCTCCGACGTGAAGCGGACGGTCCTGCGGACCCCGGACGTGTTCATCGTGCCGCGATGATGCCGCGCGAAACTGCTCAGGCCACCAGCAGGCCCAGGCGCATTCTCCTGGCTGGCGTCGCGCTTCTCCTGGTGCTTCTCCTCGCCTGGTGGATTTCGGCGCGCGCTGCTTCCGAGTATGCCTCCTTCACCAGGCCGGACGGGAGATACCGCGTCGTGGTGGTGCGACAGCGGGTGTGGCCGGCCGTGATGCCGGGACAGGCCGGCGACGCACCGGGCAAAGTGCGGCTCTACGATCAGAACGGGACCTTGTTGCACGAGGCAGACGTCGCCATGGTCCAGCTGGTGGACCAGGTCGAGTGGGGAGAGCGCAGCGTCCGCATCAAGCTGGTGGCCGAGTGGGAGCTGCCGGACTGAACCGGGGAGGCGGCGGAAAGGTTGCGGCACGCCCCCTCCCGGGGTGAGGTCCCGCAGCCCGTCAAGCGACCCGCGACCTGTCGTCCGACCCCTCGGCCCGGCCCGCGTTCGCCGCGCTTCGCAGATCTCCGCCGCACTTCGGGCAGCAGGGCTCCGGGGCCGCCTCCCGCCAGGTGGATCTGCCTTCCAGCGGTCCAACCCACCAGGTGTCCGCGTGATTCGGATCGCGCCTGACGCGCAGGGGCCCCCAGCCGCAGGCCGGGTTGTCGCACTGCCGGATCAGCCATTCACCGCGAAATTGAACTTGCATGCCCGCCTCGGTTGGTGTCTCTTGTGATGTTGCGTGAGGCACCAGAATACTCCGACAAACCGGCCTCGCCTGAGCGCACGGCCCCGGCGGCTGAGCCGCTTCCAGTCGCCTGAGAACGGCAGGAGCTCGAGCGCATTGACGGCGAGATTCCTTCTTCCCCTCATCCTTTTTCAGGCCCTGCCCGCCTGCCTGGTGTCACAGGCCACACGGGAGCAATGCGGACAGCGCGCCTCGGCCCCGCGCCTGGACCACGTCATCCTGGTCGTCCCGAATCTCGATGCGGCGCGCGCCCAACTGGCCCCGCTCGGGTTCCGCTTCAAGGCTGGCCGCCTTCATCAGGACAGTCTGCTCAATCTGCACATCAAGTTCCGCGGCGGCACCGAGATCGAGCTGATGACCCTGGCCGGTCGTCCCGGCGATGCCAACGCCCGGGACTACGCCGAGCTGCTCGCCGACGGGGCGGGAGGTGCGTACGTTGCGCTACTCGCCTCCGACCTGGACAGCGTTGCCGCCGTTGCGACTCGCGCGGGCCTGATACCCCGCCGCTCGGCCAGTGGAAGCTGGCGTTTCCTCAGTTTCCCTTCGCCGTCGGCTGCACGGGCAGTCTTCTTCGGGTCCGGTTGGATCGCTCCCGCCGAACCTGATTCCATACTCGACCACCCCAACGGCGCGCGCGACCTGGATCAGGCCTGGGTCGAGGGCGGCGGTCGGCTCGACACTCTGCTCTCGGCACTCGGCGCCGTGCCGTGCGACTCGGTCGTGCTGCCCGACGGCCGGCGCGGACGACGCTGGAACCTCTCCCGTGGGTCGATCGTCATCGTGCGACCGGCCGCGGCGACCACGCTCCTCCGGCCGATCGGCGTCCTGCTCCGTGCCCCCGGACGGAAGGCAGCTCGGCCGATCCTCGCCTTGCCCGGATTCTGGCTGGGGTTCGTCCCGGGAGACTCCAATGGTTCCTGACCACCGCCCCCATGGGTCCATTCACGCACGTCACTTCGAATGACCAGACCCTTCCTGACCGCCCGATGGGAACACCTGCTGTTCCTGAATTACCAGTGCCCCGCCAGGCTGCTCGACCCCCTCGTGCCTGCGGGCACCACGCTGGATGGATGGGAGGGGCAGGTCTTCGTCAGCCTGGTGGGACTGCTGTTTCGCGACACCCGTATCCGGGGCATCGGGGTTCCCTGCCACCGGACATTCGAGGAGGTGAATCTCCGGTTCTATGTCCGCCGGGAGACCCCGGCGGGCGAGGTGCGGAGGGCCGTGGTCTTCATCCGGGAGCTGGTGCCGCGACGGGCGATCGCGGCGATCGCCCACCGGTTCTACAACGAGCCGTACATCGCCCTGCCGATGAGCAATGCGACCGATGTCGAGCCTCCTGCAGGAGGGCTGGTGGCCTATTTCTGGTTCTATCAGGGCCAGCGTTACTCCATCACCGCCACCGTCCAGGGAGCCCCTTCGGTGGTTCCACCCGATTCACAGGCGGCCTTCATCACCGAGCACTATTGGGGTTACACCCGCCAACCGGACGGACGGACGCTCGAATACCGAGTCGACCATCCGAGATGGCCTCTCTGGACGCCGACCAGCTGGAGCGTCGATGGCCCAATGGACCGGCTGTATGGCCGAGACCTGGCTGAGGCACTGGCCGGGCCGCCCGCCTCGGTGTTCGTAGCGGAGGGATCGGCGGTCAGCGTTTTCACCGGGAAGCATCTGTCAACGTAGCCGGCGCACCGGCCCGGCTTCACTCCCGTTGCCCCGCGCGGCCCCGCGTGGCGGGCCGGTGGCAGCAGGCTTGCCTCCGCGCGTCCCGGGCCGCACCTTCTGCCGGTCCACAACCGACAACCATGCATCCATCGCTTGAGGGGTGGGAGCGCTGGGATTTCCGGGAAGCCAACCGGCATCTCGCCGCTCTCGGAGATCTCCCGGGCATTGCCGAAGAGGACCTGCTCGAGGCCCTGGCGCTCGCGCCTGTCATCAGGCAGCGATTCACCGAGAGCTCGCACATGGAGCACCGGGGACAGCGGATCTCCTGGCAACACTACGAGACACTGCTGTGGACTCTGGGCGAGAGCTTCCGCCGCCAGCTGAAGCGGCACCGCAGCTTCAGGCGCCGCCCAACCCTGTTCACACCCGTCGCCGCGCTGTGTGAGGACCCCGGGTACGGGAAGGGGCGGGAGAGCTTCACTCTGCTCCTCGGTCAGTACGGGGGCCCGGCAATGGCACCGGTGCTGCTCAGGCTGCTGAGCGATCCCGTGGTCCACGGGCACGCGTTGTACGCCCTCCGCCTGCTGGGTGACCCGGCCGGCATTCCCGTGGCGCGCTCCCTCCTGACCTCGCCCCGCTCCTGGGTTCGAGGGGAAGCCAGGAAGTACCTGGCCAAGGTCGTCAACCGATCCGGACCGGCGGAATGACCGCTCCGATCTCCGGGACGCCGTCGGCCCGTCAGCCTCCCCGTGCTCCGCTGTTCGCGACCTTTCCGCGCAGGCTCAACGCGCTTACCGCCGATGCCCTGATCCTGATCCTCTTCAGCGGCTTCATGATCGTTGCCGAATCCGCGGTGGATGACCGGCCGGGGGTCCGGCTGGTGCTCGCGGCCTTCTGGTATGGGACTCTGCTGTTCTACGAGCCGGCGATGGTCACCCTGCTGGGAGGCACCCTGGGCCACCGCCTGTTCAACCTCCGGGTGGTCGACGATGGAACCATGACCAACCTCGGATTCCTCAAGGCCGTCGGCCGGTTCTGGGCCAAGCTGCTGCTCGGCCTGTTCTCGTTCCTTTCAATGTCTTTTTCCCGCCGCCACCAGACATTGCACGACCTGGTAACCCGTTCGACCGTGCAGATCCGGGATCCCTCGCTCGCTAAGCCCTATCATTATGTACGTGAGGGCCAGCCGCTGATCCGTCGGGAACCGCAGCGCTGACCGGCGGTTCGCCGGCGGGAACCTCACCTCGCATACCGAGTCTCTCCTGAGTCACCCGACCCCTGCGGGGCGCGGACCGCATATCGGCCGGGCGGGACGATGAGGCTGGCATGGGGATGCATCCGCTGTACACCATTGGCTATGAACTGGCCACCATCCAGACTCTGGTCGCGGCCCTAAAGCAGGCGCGTGTCGATCTGCTGGTCGACGTGCGGGCCGTAGCCAGCTCGCGGCGACCAGGATTCGCCAAGACCGCTCTTTCGGCCGGCGTCGAGGAGGCGGGGATCGGGTATCTGCACTTGCGGGGACTCGGCACACCAAAGGAAGGGCGCATCGCTGCCCGGGCGGGGCGCCACGCCGATCTCAAGCGTATCTACGCAGCGCACATCAGGACCCATGAAGCGAGGGGCGATCTCATGACCCTGGCGGACATCGTGGACTCGGGGCAGCGGGCCTGCCTCCTCTGCCTGGAGGCGAGTCCGGAGCACTGTCATCGCACCCTAGTGGCGGAGGCACTGGCTGCCATTGTCCCGATCCGGGTGAACCACCTGTTCCCCATTGTGAAGTAGGACATCGCAGCATCGGTGGGGCGGATCACGCGAACAGGCCGCGCCGTCGACGCCCTTCCTGCCTGCCCGGCTGCCCAGCCAGGCTCCCAGGCGAGTGGTTCCGTTGTGGCTCCACCACCGCGCCTGTGGACCGAGAAGACGCACGGGCGCCTCAGGGTGTTGGACCACTACATCATTTCGGGACCGTTACCTTCGCTGGCCCGAGACTCCAGCCTGTGGGTCAGTAGGCAGAATCGGGACAGGCACATCCCTCCGGGAATCGAATCGGTTGGCAACGCCAAGCCGCTACCCTTATGTTATTGCCCGACATACGGGCCTTGGGTCACTGGCCGCCCGGTGCCGACAAGCGCCGGACTGATAGGGACGCCAGTCACCAGGCTCGTGGTCCGGTCCTTCCAAACAGGGCAGCGTCGCAGGGACGGGACCTCCCTTGGGGGTCCAGGCGCGCACCCCGAGGACGAGAGAGAGCCGGCAGATTTCCCGGCAGGCGGCACGCCACTTGCCTCGCGATGCGCCGGCTCAAGCGGGTGCATGCGCTTGTCCCGAAGCAGGATACCCAACTTCGAAGGGCTCACATGGCCCCCCGTTTGAAACTGATCCTGGAAGACGGCACGGAATACGAGGGTGTCTCGTTTGGCGCAGAGCGCGCGGTGGTGGGTGAGGTGGTATTCACCACGGGCATGAGCGGCTATGTCGAGACCCTGACCGACCCATCCTTTCGGGGACAGATCCTGGTCCTGACCTACCCGCTTGCCGGGAACTACGGCGTTCCCGCGCCGAGAACACCGGGGAGCATCGACGGTCCGTACGAGTCCGACCAGATCCAGATCCAGGGTCTGGTGGTGCAGCACGCCATCGCCTGTCCCAGTCATCACGCGGCCATGCGCACGCTCGGCGATTGGCTCGCGAGCGAGAACCTCCCCGCCGTTACCGGCATCGATACCCGCACGCTGACTCGCCGGCTGCGCGAGCACGGCACGATGCGCGGCTGGCTGCTGCCGGCCGATCGTCCGGTCGAGGAGGGGAAGCGCGTGGCCCAAGGAGTCGAGATGCAGCGCGAGCTGTTCCGGCTGGTGGCTCCCAAGGAGCCGATCCGCCTCGGTGGGGGCGATGGACCGCACGTCCTGCTGGTTGACGCCGGCGCCAAGGACAATCTCGCCCGCTCGCTGCTCAAGCGCGGCGCGAGGGTGACGCGGGCTCCCTGGCACGCGGACCTGGTGGGGCTCGCCTCCGACGTGGACGGCGTGCTCGTCGGAAACGGTCCGGGCGACCCGCAGGATCTGGGCGAGCTGGTGGAAAAGGTCCGCACGCTCTTCAAGCGTCCGACCCTGCCGATCTTCGGCGTCTGTCTGGGCCACCAGATCCTCGGTCTGGCCGCGGGTGGCGACACCTTCAAGCTGCCCTATGGGCACCGCGGGGTGAACCAGCCGGTCCAGGAGATCGGGACCCGCCGCTGCTTCGTGACCAGCCAGAACCACGGCTACGCCGTCAACGACCGCACTCTACCCCGCGACTGGGAGCCCTGGTTCGTGAACCTGAACGACGGCACCAACGAAGGCATCCGGGCCCGGTTCCGGCCCGTGTTCAGCATCCAATTCCACCCGGAGGCATGCCCCGGCCCCCGCGACACCGCCTTCCTGTTCGACGAGTTCCTGCGGCTATGCGGCTCGGCGAAAGTAGGCGCCCGATGAACCCGCCCCGCCCGAGCGAAGCGCGCCGCCGCGTAATGCTGCTCGGCTCCGGCGCGCTGCAGATCGGCCAGGCCGGCGAGTTCGACTACTCCGGGACCCAGGCGATAAAGGCGCTCCGCGAGGAGGGCCTGTATACCGTCCTGGTCAATCCGAACATCGCCACCATCCAGACCAGTGAGGGGCTGGCCGACAAGGTGTACTTCGTCGCCATCACCCCGGAAAACGTCGAGCAGATTCTCGAGCAGGAGAAGTGCGAGGGGATTCTGCTGGGGTTCGGCGGGCAGACGGCGCTCAACTGCGGGCTGGCGCTGGCCCAGCGCGGCGTGTTCGAGCGGCTGGGGGTCAAGGTGCTGGGCACGCCGATCTCCGCAATCCGCGACACCGAGGACCGGGAGCTGTTCAAGCAGCGGCTCGCGGAGATCAATGTGAAGGTCGCGAAGAGTCATGCCTGCGACACGCTGGAGCAGGCGCGCCGGGCGGTGGCCGACCTCGGGTTGCCGGTCATGCTGCGCGGTGCCTTCGCCCTTGGTGGCCGGGGCAGCGCGGTCGTGACGGAGCCGGCCGAGGTCGAGCCAGCGCTGAGACGCGCCTTCAGCGGCGGCATCCGGCAGGTGCTGGTCGAGGAGTACCTGGGCGGCTGGAAGGAGATCGAGGTCGAGGTCGTGCGGGACGGGCAGG
>Ga0153915_10005273_pt1 | contig 11998 bp, 5 predicted proteins | sample Opewatmetagenome_2_FD_107003 | JGI IMG/M metagenome (GOLD analysis project Ga0153915, IMG submission 107003) | Freshwater wetland microbial communities from Ohio, USA - Open water 3 Core 3 Depth 3 metaG | ecosystem: Environmental > Aquatic > Freshwater > Wetlands | place: USA: Ohio, Lake Erie...
AAGCTGAGCCCCACGTGCCTTTTGCGAAATTGCCCGACAAGGATTCGCTGAAAATCAAGTAAAGCGCCGAGCACACTCCCTTAGGGATGCGCGCGCAAGCGTCGTGAGTGCAGCGAAGGACCTGGCCCGCCACGCGGACGGTGGGCCGGGCCGCCGAAGACTATTTCCAACGAAGTTGCTGGAGCTCTTCTTCGGTGCGAATAAACTTTGCCGTGCCGTCTTTGAGTAAAACGCACCCGCCTTTAGGATCGTGGTTGTCGAAGGTGAACAACTCAGGCCCGCCGTGCTGGTTCCGTCCTGGTCTGGCCTCAAATAGCATCACGGTGTCGGGTGGTGAATTTGGTTCACAATCAGGGTTCATCGCATAGTGATACTGTCCATGGCTCGCACCAGGACAACTTATGGCTCTGTCCAGTCTGGCTACGTTCGTGGTGTAACCTTTCACCTGGTAGCGGCGCACCGTAGCATCATACCACTCGATTGCCGCCGGATACGATTTCTTTTCATCGAGATATGCCCGTAATCCGCTACGGAGTTCGTGTAGGTGGTATGAACACGCTACACGCAACATAAAAGGGACTATTTGTGGAACGAGCGTACGAAAGTGTATGCCATTGTTCTTGAATCGATGCCCGTCCGCCTCGACTATATTGCCAACTTCCGGTGCGTTACCTCTCGTCTCGAAGAAAATCTCGCGCCCACCCTTCTCATAGCAGGTGAAAAGAATCTCATACTGTAAACCGCTGATTCCCCAGATCGGTCCTATATACGTAGAAGAACTTGTGTCTTTCGCAAAGGTTTGTATGACTTCTGGGCTATCCACGATGAACGGCGCCGCAGATTCAAGATAGCGGATCTCCTCCTGATTAAGGAGAAGCCTGTCTCTTGGCCCAATACAAAAGAAGTCCACCGTTGAAGGTGCAAACGAAATTTCTATTCGTTCACACCTGCTTAGGTCGGGAGGCCGAGGCTCTGGTGATGCCTCGGACTGTGTTGCAGGTTCTCCTACCGAGGGTGCTTCACGGCATGATAGCTGACAAGCCAGCAAGAGAATACACACGCCAACGACCGTGCGCGCGCCAAATCTGGATATTGACAATACTTTCATGCAATTGTAAGCACTTGCTCTTCTCATGACCAATTGCTTTGCACAAATCCATCTAAGAATCAATAAGGTTGCTTGTGCAGGTAGTAACCAGCGCCATCCCATACTTTACGGACCACTGGTTTTCCTCCAGACCCAGGGGCCGCCGCATAGATATTGGTGTAGATCGTATAGTCAGGAGAACTAGGGACAGTCCATTTAATGTTGGTTTTTCTTTCATTGTATCAACTCTCTTTTCTTTTCGCGGCCTGCCGACAGGCAATGGACGGACACGACGACCAACCAGCCGTTTGAGCTTGCTTAGAAAGCTGTCACTGCCTGACGGCCTTACATTCCCGTTTGCCCAATGGTTCGACAGGCTCACCATTCTGAGCTTGCTCGCCACGCGGATTGGCGGGCGAGTCAAAGGACGGCTCTTACGGCCCCTTAGTTTGGGCAGATTTGCCCTCGTTGTCAACAGTCAGGCCAACGACCAGGCTATCGCTTTGTACATATTTATCCGCCAGCCGTATGGCGGATTTGTCTTGGCTAACGCTTCTCGACGATGGTAGTATGTCCAAAGGTTAGGAGTGCCTAAAGTTAAGAGTGCCTTAAGTGCCTAAAGTTGAAAGTGCCCAAAGTGACACGTATTTGTCATCCTGAGGCGCAGCCGAAGGATCTGGCCAACGAAAGGGAGATGCTTCGCCACGTCCCCAAGGGACAAGCTCAGAATGACAGCTTCGCTGTCACTTTAGCTCACTTCAGTTCCCGCCTGAAGCAGCGGGGTCGAAGGTATTTTGATGAAGGGGCTGCGAAATGAATGCGATGTCAATGAGCGTGCGGATGCGCCTGAGCGCGATGATGTTCCTGCAGTACATGATGTTTGCCGTCTGGTGGGTGCCGATGGCGGCCTACCTCACGAACATGGGGGTTGAAGGGTCCTACAAGGCCTGGATATTGAGCGTCATGCCGTTGGGCTGCCTGGTTGCCCCGATCATCTGCATGGTGGCGGACCGTCATTTCGCCAGTCAGAAGGTCCTGACAATCCTGAATTTCGCTTGCGCCCTCTTGTTCTTCATCGGGGCCAGACAAACCGGTCCGGGCGCGTTGTTCGTGGTCTTGTTACTGGGAACGTGCTGCTACATGCCCACATGGAGCTTGACCAATGCCATCGCCATGACCCACGCGCCGTCGGAGAAGTTCCCGCAGATTCGCGTCTTCGGCTCGATCGGCTGGGTCGTCGCCGCCGTTTTCAGCCTCATCGCCTCCACCCGTCTGTTCGGAGGCAAGGTCATCGACGGCACGGTGATCCCTCTGTACTGCGGTGCAGGCACGGCACTCGTTGCGGCGCTGCTCAACCTGACGCTGCCCAACACGCCGCCGCCGGCAAAGGGTAAGGGCGCCTCGATCATCGACGCGCTCGGCCTGGGGGCGCTCGGCCTGATGAAGGACCTCAACTTCGCTTTGTTCATCATCATCTCGCTGCTGGTCATGATTCCCTTTACGCTGTACTTCTCGCTGGGCTCTCAGTTTTTCGACAGCCAGGGCTTCAAGCACGTTACGGCGACGATGAACCTCGGCCAGTTCGTCGAGATATTCCTGATGCTCTTGGTCCCGCTGGCTCTTTCGCGATTTGGCGTGAAGTGGACGATGGTGGCCGGGCTGGCGGCGCTGGCCGTGCGCTACTTTGCTCTGTGGAGCGGGGTCGCAGCCGATCAGACTTTCATGTACTACATCGCCATCCTCGTGCATGGGATCATCTTCGGATTCTTCTTCGTCGGCGGCCAGGTTTACGTGGACAAGAAGGCCCCGCCGGAGATCCGGGCTCAGGCGCAGGGACTGATCGTCCTGATCTGCTTCGGCGTGGGCATGTTGATCGGCACCTTCTTCAACGTCGAGCTGATCGAGCGATACACCACGGACGGCGTGTGCAACTGGAATCCCGTCTTCAAGATCGTCGCTCTTGTCTCGGTCGTGTTGCTTGCCGCGCTGGCGGTCTTGTTCCGTGACGATGTGACGAAAAAGAACTCTTGATAAGGAGAATGAGACTATGAACGACAGAATTGGAACAGAAAGACGGTGGGCGTGGGGTCTGCTCCTGGGTAGCATATTGTTATTAGCGGCCGGGACATTGGATGCGGCTGTGTCGAAGCCCGCGCCTGCCCCGGAGGTCACCGACGGCAAGGTGCGGATTATCTGCTTCGGCGCCCATCCGGACGACAATGAGTTTTCTGCCGGGGGCGTCGCAGCCTTATGGGCGGCTCAAGGCCATCACGTCAAGTTTGTCTCCTGCACGAACGGGGATATCGGCCACTGGGGCATGGCCGGTGGTCCCCTGGCCCAGCGCCGCACGGCCGAGGTCGAGCGTTGTGCACAGATCTTCGGCATCGAAACCGAAGTCCTTGACATTCACGACGGCGAGATTATGCCGACCCTCGAAAACAGGCGAACCGTCGTGCGACTGATCCGGCAGTGGCGCGCGGACATTGTCATGTGCCATCGCCCGAACGACTATCATCCGGACCATCGCTATTCGGCCATACTGATCCAGGATGCCGGTTACATGGTCACGGTGCCATACTTCTGTCCGGACGTACCCTACCTCACACGCAATCCCGTGTTCTTGTTCTACGAAGATGACTTCCAGAAGCCCAATCCATTCACCGCGGACATCGCCGTAGGTATCGATTCGGTCATCGAGAAGAAACTGGATGCAGTCCTGGCCCTTGCCTCGCAGACATTGGAAGGCGGCTGTAACGGAAACGAGCGTCTCTATCCGCAGGACGACCCAGCCAGGCGGACGGCCCGCGAGCAGGAGGTACGTAAGAGCTACGATCGTCGTCTTGCGAACGGCACTGACCGATTCCGTAAAGAGCTTACCGAGTGGTATGGACAGGAGCAAGGCAAGAAGATCAAATATGCCGAGGTATTTGAAATCTGCGAATACGGCCGGCGTCCGTCAAAGCAGGAGATTCGGCAACTATTTCCGTTCTTCCCAAACCCATAGGGGGTGCAATGACAGCGTAGAGTTGAGCATAAGGGAGGCAACAATGAGGTCCATAGTCAAACGCGCGATCCTCAGTGTGGCCCTCGTGTGGAGCGCGGGGTCGTGTATGGTCGAACCCGTAGAAGCATCAGCGCAAGGCCGGACGGGACGCGAAGTCAGCAGCGAGAGTCATCTGCCCGGGACCGAACCCGCCGCTTTCAAGGTTCCCGCTATGTGGGAATATACGGCCCCGCTTATCGCTCCGGAGAAGCGAGACAGCAATCCCAGCCAAGCGCAGAAGGACCCCACAGTGGTCTTCTACGGCGGGCAATGGCATGTCTTCATGACAGTCAAACTGCCGGGCAAGTCGGCCATCGAATACTGCTCATTCAAGAAATGGGAAGAGGCCGATGCGTCTGGCCGTACAATCCTCAAGGTCAGTAACAGTGACTACTACTGCGCCCCGCAGGTCTTTTACTTCACCCCGCACAAGAAGTGGTACCTGGTTTACCAAATGGGTGTTCCCGGCGCCAATAAGATGTGGGTAGCGTATTCCACGACGGCAGACATTGCCGACCCCAGCTCATGGACGCAGGCCATGCCAATCCTCGACGGCGGGGAAAAGGATCCGCGCGCGGTCGGAGGGCTCGACTATTGGATCATCTGCGACGATCAGCGTGCTTATCTGTTCCTGACCAGTCTGGACGGCAAAATGTGGCGGCTATGGACGCGCCTGGACGATTTTCCACGAGGTTTCGATCCTTGCGAGCTTGCCCTCGAAGCCAAAATCTTCGAGGCCAGCCACACGTACAAGCTCAAGGGAATGGACAAATACCTGACCATCGTCGAGGAGAACGGCCGTCGATACTACAAAGCGTACCTTGCGGATCGGCTGGACGGCCAGTGGATGCCTGTCGCCGATACCGCTGAACGGCCCTTTGCCGGATGGAAGAACATCCGTCCAGCGCCCGGGGTGGAGCCGTGGACGGACAACGTCAGCCATGGCGAGCTCATCCGCGACGGATATGATCAGACGCTGACGATCGATCCCGGCAATTTGCGGTTCATCTTCCAGGGCATGTGGGACAAGGACAAGTCCGGGAAGGGTTACGGCCAGTTCCAGTGGCGGATTGGCATGTTGACACCGGTTCGGGCGGTGACTGTACGGGATTGACTTGGCCCGACGGGGACCCACCCCTCAACCGAAAGCCGAGTCCAGACAGACGAAGCGTTGCTAATTCGCTCAAACTGCCAGCCCTTTGAGCATTATGGGTGACTTGGAAAATCTCACAACGAAAAAAGGCGCGACTGAAACGGTCATCGCGTTTGAGCTCGATCCGATGGGCAAATGCCGCTTTGATCACAGTGAGTCACTTGCGTCAGCACTTGGAAAAGACAAAGCCTCGTTCTTGTGGAACACCCTTCATCGAACCGCGAAGGTAGTCAAGGAGGACTGTCCGCAAGTTGCGGACGCCCTCGCCGGAAGAAAGATCCGCCTGCGCGTCTGCGACACTCTTGACGGTACCATCCGTTTGTTGCCGCATGAATTAGCGATGAATGGCCGTCTGTTGGATTTTGAGAACGAGGCTGAACAGGACCGCGAAAACCTGCTTGTGGGTGAATTCGAGCAGGTCTTCTTTCATCTGTGCAATCCCCATTTTCACATTTCGCAGGTCAGAATCCACAGCCTGCATTTCTATGCCGCCCACAGGGACATTCTCGAGTCAACCATCCGTCAGCTCAACTGCGACGACCACGCATTCGGGGCATCCGAATGGCTTCGGACGCTGGGGAGAATAGACGAAATCATCCTCCTGGAAAGATTCTGGATTTGGCTTGGCGGAAGAGAAGCTGTCAAGGCCATCTTGCAGGCCAGCTCAGACGCCGGGGTAAGAGCCAAGGCAAAGATAAGAGCGGCTATAAGCAAGGATATCAGTACGTTCGCCAGCGACAGTTGTATTGACCTCGAAGCAGCGCAGAAGACGATCATGGGATTCAAGGACATGTATCTCGAATCCGGCTCGGTTGTGATAGTGTACGAGCTTGACGGGAATCTGAACAAGGTTGTGCGCTTATGCCCGTCAGGAGTGCTTGATGCCATGTCATCGGAGGCCGCCTGCGCTTCGGTTTATTATAAGGATGTCCGCACGGACGTCTTTCACGATCACGGCAGATTTATTACGAGGTGGATTGACAGGCTGAGAGCATACGCCAAAGACCCGTTCTATTCTTATATTGGAAAAAGACTTATCTCGGACGACTTCCACAAGGTCAGTGCGGCGGTCGATGAGCTGCAGAACCGACTGCTATACCAAAGGAACGACCGTGAATCACTGCGCCTTCTTTATGCGGCGCTGTACTATTGGCACAATCAGGACAAGGGAATATGCCGGTCGGTCTGCCTCAAGGTGAACAAGATCCTGGAGGACGTGCTGACCGAAAGGCATTCCGCCTTTCCCGCCAGCCGGGTCAACCGAAGCATCTTTCGCGGGGAGCATGCTCGCATCGTGATAACGACCGTTAGGCCCCATGGCGTCAACAAAGACAAAATTCGGGCCAAAGTGGCCTGGTCGGTCGATGGTCACAGGAAGAAGCCTCTTGGCATGGAGCTGGATTCCGAAGAGACCTGCCATGACAGCCTAAGTTTCGGGGCGGAACTACCCATAGGTCACGGCTGGGTCCACTATTCTGTTCAGATTTCCCAGGATGGGGGCAAGACGTGGGACTATGAGAGAACCGACGAGCGCTCAAATGGGCTGCTGAAATTCATACCCGACGAAAGAGGGCATAGGATTCTGAGTTTCTACGCTGATACGTTCAACCTTCGGCTGGACGAAAGAATGCAGCCGCTGTGCGACGATACCGGCGCTTTCATATACGGGACATTCGATGACATTTCCGAGCAGCTTGAAGCGATCAGGGCCGAAGGATACAGTCGGATATACCCTTTAGGTGCTCTGGAGCTTGGGTGGGCCGGCGAGGCGGGGCCGGACCCATCGGTCTTCTCCATCTGGGACGGCAAGACAGTCAGGAGGGACATGGGCGGGGTCGAGGGCCTGATCCGACTGAAGGAAAAGGCCGATTCGCTGGATATGAAAATTCTGCTCGACGTTGTCTCTCACTTCTCGAGGGCCAATTATGCTTATGCTTATAATACGCCCGTCTATATTGTTGACGGCAGCGGAAAGCTAACCAGGCGTGCCGGCTGGGATGGCGAGTCGGATGAATGGTTCGACAGTTTCATGGTCAACATGCGCGACTATGACAATGTCGAGGGCCTATCGGCACTTTACAAGGAATTGGCCGGTATGGGGTTTGGTCTGCGCATTGATGTCGGTCACGGGTTCGACACCGTATTCCCTGTGGACCGAAGGGTCTCTTCGTCGGCGCGCCTGTTTGGAGAGGTGGTAACCGGCGGATCCGAGCGGGCAGACTTAAGGGGAACCTGGGAATCCTGTGCCCCGATCCTGAAGATTTGTTACGAGGTGCAAAAAGCCATACCGGAAGCCTTGGTCGTGTATTCCGAGCAGTGGCATGGAAACGAAGCACGAATGATCAAGTCGGGGACGTTCCCGTACAATCCCTTTATCAAGAATCTCGAATCCATCAGAGACGGGCTGGACGTGCACGGCGCCTTTGGGATCAACGATACGATCACCTATCTGAACAGAGTCTATCGAGACTGTGGCGGGCAGACTCTCTCCTTCTTCAACACCCACGACGAGGAATCCCCGCCAAGCAATTACCAGAACATGATCTGGCCTGCCGCGGCGTTCCTGGCCTTCAGCAGCTACGGACCTCTGATGTACCACATCAGCCGGCTGCCCGGCGAAGAGGCGGGGCCCATGAGGGAGCGCTTTAATGCCGCCTACACCGAATGTTGGAAGCACTGGACGTTCAACAGGCGGCTGCACCCGTGGCAGGGCGAAGCCGACGCCAGGGCGAAGTTGTTGGCCGCCTATCCCTTGTTGCATGGCTTTGGCTCCTACTTGAGGGGCCTGTACAAGTTTGCCGATGAGAACGCCGCGCTCACCCGAGGGACGATAACACCCATTCCGACCAACAATGGCCGGATCGCCGCCTTCCTCAGATCATATAAAGGACAGAGCTTCCTGTGCGTGTTCAATTTCCCGAATCCACATCACCAGGGCCGGCAGGCCGTGCCCCGGGAGTTCAATTTCACCTTGAGAGATGCCACGGATTCGAGGCCCGTCACCGACATAGACACCGAGGAGACGTACGAATTGGTGGAACGATACAACAACGCCGAGGGCCGGACCCGCAGAGGCAAGAAGGAATTCTGGTCCGGCGAAGAGCTGCTCCATCTGGGTTTCGGTGGGGTCCTTTCTCCCACGTCCTCGCACGTTTACGAGATCATCTACAGGGACAAGTCCGTGAGCGAAGAGTATATGATACCCGATTCCTTCATGCGGTATCAAAGGTATGGCAAGGAAGACAGGGTGAGACATTCGTACATCGCCAGGGTCTTCGCCGGAGCCTGTGAGCAGGACAAAGGCGGTTTTGAGAGGTTCGCGCAGCTCTTTGAAATGACCGTTTCCTGGATCAATAAGCACCAAAAGGTCGGCGTAGCCGAGCTTTCAACGCTTCTTGCCGAGATAAGCCAGAACAGCAAGGCAATGAGAGACCGGATAATCGAGTACCTGATGCGCGTCGCAGTGAACGGGAAGGGAAGCTTCGGCACGGACATACAGCGGGCTGCAGTTGACATCTTGCAGTCGATCAATATCGGCACGATTGCCCTGGTTTCTCCTGAATCGAGATTCAGCGGAAGCGCCGGGGGGGTGGATATCTATACGACGGACATTGCGGACGTCCTGAGCGAACTGGGCTTCCACATTCTGATAGTTACGGCGCTTTACGAATGGAACAGGGATTGGATATTCACAAGCCACCGCCCAAAATATGAGGGGCATAGCTTCTGCGTGCAATTTCCCACGTTCAATGACCAGACCCAATCCATCGGCTGGGACACCCACGCCGATGTTGTAAACATACTCAGGGCACGCATGCTGAGGCGCCCACACGGCAAGAGGTCCAGGATTGACGTCCTCTATCTGGAGAATGCCAAATATCTCGATACGCCCTATGGTGGCTTGACATCGGAGGACAAATTGCGAAGGGCGCGGATTTTCTCGCAGGGGGCGCTGGAAGCATTGAGACGCTACAACTACTATCCCTCGATTATCCAGACCAACGAGTGGCCCACGTGGCTTGTTCCGGCCTACCTTGAGCGATGGCAGGAGTACAGGCACGATCCGCATTTCTCCGGGACTCAGGCAGGAAGTATCATGCACAACCCCCATCCCGCCTACGGCATCGTTCTTAATGAGGCAAACCCCATCAAGCGAGATTATTACTGCCTGGTTCTCGGACTGGCCCCCGACCACCATTACGACCTGGCCGTGAATCCGGACAGCTCCAGCGGGCATGAGATAGACCTGACACATGCGATGCTCAAGGCCTCAAGATTCGTCGGCACGGTCAGCAAGGCAATGAAGAAGAGGGTCCTCGATGAGCCCTGGATATTCGGCCACGCCCGCGCTTTCGCTGAGAAGGAGGCCGCCGGAAGGTTCTTTGCCCGACGCAACGGTTTCAACATGGCTGCCCGCCAGAAGTTCTGGTTTGGGATCCAAAAGAGCATCCTGGAGACCTACCTGCCTTCTGCCCGGCGCCGGCTCTTCCTGAAATGTGCCCGGATCAAGAAAACGGCAAAGCTCAGACTTCAGGCCGACACTCACATACGGCTTGAGCAGGACGACCAGAACACGGACCACATCATATTTGCGATGCTCCACCGAATTTGCAGGCAGAAGGGTTTCGAGCTGCTAATTGACTGGAAGGTCTATGTGGAGGGCGGCTGGCGTGACGTGAGGCATGAGCCCTGGAACATGGATGGGACAACCGTGCTGGAGTACCTTCTGAGTACGGACAGGCGCATACAATATGCTATCTGCGGCCGGGTCGAGGACAGCTTTGACGGCAGGCGGTTTGACATGCACCTGCGACGGATTGCCGGCATGGGACGGTTCAAGGGGCAGTTTGCGTACTATCCGGAAGGCTCTCTGCCAGCCGCGCTCTACCGTGACGTCTATTTAGGCAGCCAGTATTTTGTCATGCCCTCGGGCGGTGAAATTGGCGAACCCTGCGGAATCAGCCAGCAGGAGGCGCATGCGGCCGGCACGCCCGTCATCGCGCACCACCAGGACGGACTGCAAAGAACCGTTTCGGACAGGCATTTCGGCGATACAAGACACGCGCCGAACGGCATAAAGTTTGCAGGCTTTACGGGCGAGGCCTTGCTCGACGCGCTGCTGGATGCTGTCGAGATTTATTATCATGGCCGACGACTCAACTATGTGGACGACAGAGGCAGACCCAAGAAGGAGCGTTATTGTGATCTGTCGTTTAATGCCTTTCACACGGACCATCGCTGGCTGAGGCTGCTGCGCGATTACATAGACATGTATGCCACGGTCCTGGGAGCACAATTGCCGTACCATCTGGACGCGGTGCGGCTGATTGCTGAGATGGCCTCGGCCTGCGACGAGAACCTCTGCAACGTTGTGCTCAAGAAAGGGATCAGCATGGCCGAAGCGGCTGACTACCTTACCGATGCTCTCTCCTGTGAAATACCCTCTGTCCGCAGCGCATCGGGGCAGGCGCTGGTGCGGCTCGATCACATGCTGCGCGACGAAGGTCGCCTCGACATTGAGGGAAGGCTCAGACACGCCGCAGAGTCTCCAAATAAAACCATGAGTGAAGCTGCAATTTCATACCTTCCCCATCTGCTCAGGCGAAGAAAGACCAAGGGTGCGTAGCGCCGCACCAAGAGCCTTCGACCCTTCGGCCATGCTCAGAGCTTGCCCTGAGCGAAGTCGAAGAAAGGCCCACCCTGCCTTTAGATTCTTTTAGTCCGCAGGAGTCGGCTTCGCCTTGCCGTCCAGAAGGAGCGGGCCCGGCGGAGCTTTCCAGACCCGGCACAAAGGATTTCCCGCACGAATCCAGCCTATCTCGCGCCGCGCCGGATCGGTGCAATAGAGATATTGACCCGAATCGGCGTGATGATATTCGTAGAGAGATACCACGCATGAATTGTCGTCCGCTGAATCAGACGGCGGCAAGGCATAGAAAAGTGGGTCCGCCGATGGATTAGGATGGGTCGTAGTAAGCCGAATTGTCTGACCGTTCGCGGCGGGGGTTTTCTGAGTACAGACAAGAACAAGGTCTTTGCCCGCCCTGTGAGGTTCGACGGCGTAAAACGGTATTGATTCGACCGAGTCCCACTTGCCGGCCTTTTCCACGGTGTCGCGCAGCAGATAGTCACCTTGGCCATTTTCGTCGCGTACCTGATAGATGGGCGCCGGCAAGACCAGGCGCGGGTCGTCGAGGTTCAAACAGTACATGATCTGGTTGTAATCGTAACGCGGCGTGGCATTTTCCGCCGGACCTGAAAACGTGTAAGAATACGTCCCCTCGAAAAAGATCTTACGGCCGCCGTCTTTGTCAAAGTAGGGATGCTGCTTCGGGTTATAAAACGAATACTTCTGGTGAGTTACGACTTTCCGGGCGTAGGCCCACGGCCCGACGGGCGTATCGGCTTCGGCGTACCAGGTCTCGCCCAAGTAGGAGCTTTCGCCGCCCACCTCGACGAAGATCGCGATCCACTTGTGCCGGTGCGGGTTGAAGTAAACGCTTCCGCCGTGGGGAGTAATCCGCTTGCCGGATTGTGCATCATGAAAACGGACGTCCTCCCGCTCCTGCTTCAGCGCCTCGGCGGTCCGCGCCCTCGCCGCCGAATCCGTGCCCGCAAGCTCGCCGAACCGCACCCACTGCAAGGATGAGGGACGAGGGACGAGAGACGAAAGTGGCGAGGCCGTCCCGGCCTTGCGTCCCGCCGGCATCTTGCC
>Ga0153915_10005274_pt1 | contig 11998 bp, 10 predicted proteins | sample Opewatmetagenome_2_FD_107003 | JGI IMG/M metagenome (GOLD analysis project Ga0153915, IMG submission 107003) | Freshwater wetland microbial communities from Ohio, USA - Open water 3 Core 3 Depth 3 metaG | ecosystem: Environmental > Aquatic > Freshwater > Wetlands | place: USA: Ohio, Lake Erie...
AAGGGCCTGGACTCGCTGCTCTCCATCGTGCAGATGCCCAAGGGGATTCCCGTGGCGACCTTTGCCATCGGGGAGTCGGGCGCGGCCAACGCAGGCCTATTCGCGGTGGCTATGCTTGCCAACCATGACGCGGCGCTCGCAGAGCGCCTTGCGCGATTCCGCGCGAACCAGGCTCAGGCGGTCAAGAGCGCCAGACTCCCGGACTGACGCGGAATCCGCACGCGCGCCGATTGGATTCAACAGGGAACGCCCACCGCTCGCTGCGGGTACGGGAAGCCGCGGCAATACTGAGGCGTGGGGGCTTGGTCGCATTTCCGACCGAGACGGTGTATGGCTTGGGCGCCGATGCGTCCAACCCCGCGGCCGTCGCACGCATCTATGCAGTGAAAGGCCGTCCTGCGGATCATCCAGTCATCGTTCACGTGGGAGATCCGGAACACGTCGCGCGCTGGGCGCGCGACGTTCCTGACCTTGCGAAGAGGCTGATCGCGCGATACTGGCCGGGTCCGCTGACCCTCGTGCTGCGGCGCGCACAGGACGTGGGCGACTACCTGACGGGCGGCCAGGATACGATCGCCCTGCGCATGCCCGGACATCCGATCGCGCTCGAACTACTGCGCGAGTTCGGTGGCGGCGTCGCCGCTCCCTCGGCCAACAAGTTCGGCCGCCTCAGCCCAACTACGGCGGAGCATGTGCGCAGGGACCTGGGAGATGAAGTCGATCTGATACTCGACGGCGGCCCGTGCGAGATCGGCATCGAATCCACCATCGTCGATCTTTCCCGAGGGAGGCCCGTCGTGCTGCGTCCGGGTCGGATCAGCGTGGAAGACCTCGCGGCAACCCTTGGTCTCGCAACCGAGCCCGTCAGCCGTGGAGCCCCGCGGGCGCCGGGTACGCTCGAGTCTCACTACGCACCGCGGCAACCGATGCGGCTCGTCGTTTCATCGCAGTGGAGCGATACCTTGAAAGGAGCTTCGCCGCGCCGTGCTGTGCTGGCGTTGCGTCCCCGGCCCGCAGGGGATTCGAGCACGATGTGGATCCATGCACCCAGGGAGCCGCTACAGTACGCGCATGATCTCTACGCCAACCTGCGCTTGCTCGACGAATCGGGCTGCGACGAAATACTGGTCGAGGCTCCACCCACGACCTCCGATTGGGCGGCGGCGCTCGATCGGCTCAACCGCGCCCGATCGGACTGAGCGCAAAGATCATAGGGATCGGCTCGCGCTATTCTTCCGCTCCAGCTGCCGCGAGAATTGGCGAGATCAAGTGTGACCGCACGTGCACCCACGATCTTGCAGCGTGCTGCGCAAAGAAGCACCTCCGTTGTCCGGCCTGGGGTTTGGAGCTAAAATTCCGGTCCGTGGGGTTGTAGCTCAGCTGGGAGAGCGTCGCGTTCGCAATGCGAAGGTCGGGAGTTCGATCCTCCTCAACTCCACCAGAACGCATTAAGCGCCTGCTTTTCTAGCAGGCGCTTTTCTTTTGGTGCCTGTCGACGCATACCGTTGGCGCGCTCAAGTGCTTAGCTTCATGGGCAGGATCACCATCTGCATGCCGCGCAGGTGGAAGCGGCGCTGCAGCACCATCGCGGCCTGGTTGTGCAGCAGACCGGTGAACCAGTTGTCCTTGTCGAAAATCAGCTTGCTCGTGAAGAAAATGGCATTTGGGAATTCCGCCCAGACGTGCTCGGCGAGGCGCGTGAACTCGTCGATCGGGTCGGTGCCGAATGACAGGAACGATTTTGCCGCCCAGCCTTTGCTGTGGCAGAAATTGACGAAGTAGCGCAACGAGGCATTCGCCTCCACCTTCATGGTTTCAAGCTGCTCGCGCCCTCCAAAGCTCTGTGAATCGACGGCGCGCGCGTTCACAAAGATGAAGTTCTTGAAATGGTCCGGAAACATTCGCTGCACCCAGAGCAGCGCATGCAGCCCGCCGCCGCGCGATGAGCCGACCAGGAACACCGCCGTGGGCTGAGCCGGATCCGTTTTGGGCGGATTGACCACGCTGCCGAAGGGAATGCCTGAGAAGTCGGCGTCGATCTTCTTCAACTGGGCTTTAGTCCAGTCGTAATGACTGCGGACGGTGAGGCACCCGGCGACGATTGCGGCAATGATGAGAATTGCCAGCCAGCCCCCTTCGGCGAACTTCTCGACAAGCAGCATGAGCAGGATTCCCGCACAGACCACGAATCCTGCCGCCGACAGCGCCAAGCGTCCAAGCCAGTTTGAGCCGGCGCGGTGGCTCGCCCAGTACACGCACAGACTGAACAGGGAAAGGGCGAATGTCAGAAATACGCTGATGCTGTAGAGCACGACAAGCAGCGCAACGCTGCCCCCGGTCCACGCGAGGATTGCCAGCGCGGCGACACCAAGGACTACGATGCCGTTCTCGGTCACCAGCCTCGTCGACAGGTAGCGGAACTTGTGGGGAACCCAGGAATCGGCGGCCATGTTGGCGAGCACCGCCGGACCTCCGAGGAACCCGGTGTTGGCCGCGACGAACAGGAGTCCTGCTTCGAGCGCGAGCACGACGAGCAGGGCCGTCTGGCTGGCCCAGGCGTCCCAACCAAAGCTGTTGATGATGGAGCCGAACGCGACTGCGTTGAGCGTTTGCCCTTCTACCGGACGCGCATCCCACAGGAGGTAGAGCAAGATGATGCCGCCCGCCGTAAACGCCAGCGCCAGCGCCATGTACAGCATCGTGATCTTCCCGGTGTGCACGCGCGGTTCGGCGAGCACGTTGACGTTGTTGGAAACTGCTTCCAGTCCGGTATAGGTGCCTCCTCCTTGAGAATAGGCAAGCAGCAGCAGGGCGGCTACGCCGGTCCAGCCAAGCTGGGTGGACAGTTCCGAGGTCTCGTGCCAGATTTCAGGCACGAGAGTCGGAAGAGCCGTTGCCTGGGAAAGCACGCCGTACACGATGAGAATGGCGTGAGTGAGAACGAATCCGAGAAAGATCGGAAGGAGCACGGTGATCACTTCCTTCATTCCGCGCAGGTTGAGGAGCACCAGCGCCGTGATCAGAGCAAGCTCAGTGGCAAGCTTGTACGACTGCAAGCCGATCGGAAGCAGTGAGAACAACGCATCGACGCCGCTTGCGACGGAGATGGAAATGGTGAGCACATAGTCGAGTATCAAAGCCGCACCGCAGACAAGCCCTGCATGGGGGCCGATCAGGCTCGAGGAAACCCGATAGCCACCACCGCCTGTAGGAAACAGCTCGATAACCTGGTTGTAGGCGAGGGCGATGATGAACACCGTCCCGGCCGTGGCGAGCGCAAGGTAGAGGCCGAGGTGGGTGTGCGAGCCCAGCGCGCGAAATGCTTCCTCCGGACCGTAACATGAGGAGGAGATTCCGTCCGCGCCGAGGCCCACCCAGGCGAAAAACGCAACGAGCGCGATATGCCGGCGCGTCTTGAGGTCCAGAGGATCGAGCGGCTTGCCGAGCAGCTTTTGCAGGAAGCTTGCGAGCACACTCACGGGTCGGTCCCCGGTCCTTCGCGTGAGGCAAGGCTCTTCGCCAGGCGTCGCGCGAACACCGCCATCTCCTTCGCTGCCTGCCTGTCGCCCTTGCCTTCTGCAACGGCGATGCCTTCGCGGTAGGCTTCAAGCGCCTGCTCGGGACGACCCGAACGATCCAGCGCCATGCCAAGCAGTTTCCAGGCCGCGGAGTAACCCGGATCCATCTGCACGGCAGCGCGCAGGCTGGCTGCGGCATGCTCGAGATCGTCGAGCTTGAGGTATTCGTTACCCAGCGAGAAACGCAAGAGCGCGCCGTCCCGGGCCGTTCCGATCAGCTTGAGAAGCTTGTCGATGTGCGCGGAGGTCATCGGCGACGCGACTTGCTGGCGCTGCCAGCCCCAGCGCAGATATTATAGTTCGTTCTTCCCGCCTCGATCTAAGACATCATGACCAAGTCGGTCGTTTCGACACAAAATGCGCCCGCGGCAATCGGCACCTATTCCCAGGCCGTGCGCGCCGGGGACACGGTTTATCTCTCCGGGCAGATCGGCCTTGACCCGCAGTCGGGCGAACTCGTCGTGGGAATCGAGGATCAGATCGAGCGTGTTTTCGGCAATCTGAGAGCGGTTTCCGAAGCCGCGGGTGGAACGCTCGCCGACGTGGTGAAACTCACCGTCTACCTAACCGATCTCTCGCATTTCGCTCGCGTAAACGAAACCATGGCGCGCTATTTCATCCAGCCTTATCCGGCCCGTGCCGCAATCGGAGTCGCGGCATTGCCCCGCGGAGCGCTGATCGAAGCCGACGCCGTCCTCGTTCTCGGCGACACACAACGGAGCCCAAGGCATTGAGGGCAAGAAATCTGACGAAGCGCGCCGGTCCGAACGGGACGTGAAAGGGAAGCCGCAAGCCCCCGGTCGCGAAGCGTCGCTTCGGACACAGTTTGAGCGACTCGGCATCCGGTGCGATTTCGACTTGGTACTGCACCTCCCGCTCCGGTATGAGGATGAGACACGCGTCAGCCCCATTGCGAGCCTGAATCCCGATTCGCCCGCGCAGGTGCAAGGCACGGTGCGCTCCACCGAGGTCGTGTACCGGCCTCGTCGCCAGCTCATCTCGCGCGTCGAGGATCCCACCGGGGAGGTCGTGCTTCGCTTCTTCAATTTTTACCCGAGCCAGGTCAAGGCGCTGGCCCCTGGAGCGATCGTGCGAGCCTTCGGCGAGGTGCGCGCTGGTTTTTTCGGCGGAGAAATGATTCACCCGCGGTTTCGAGTGCTGCGCGGCGAGGTTCCCCTGCCGTCGGCCCTTACGCCGATCTACCCGACCGTGGCCGGACTCGGGCAGGATCGGTTGCGCCGAATCATAGAGGCCGCGCTGTCTCGATCCTCCCTCGACGACACGCTTCCCGAGGCGGTGCGCGAGCGGCTCGGATTGTGCGAGTTTCGCGAGGCTGTCGAGGTGTTGCATCATCCTTTTCCCGGAGACGACCCAGCGGCCTTGAGCAAGCGCACCGGGCCTGCGTTGCGGCGCATGAAATTCGACGAGCTGCTCGCCCAGCAGCTCTCAATGCGCAAGCATTACCTGGAGCGAAAGGCCCGCGTTGCGCCACGGCTCGTGCGGCCTTCGGGGAAAGAACGAAGTTACACCGACGGCCTGATTGCAGGCCTTCCGTTCCGGTTGACGCCGGCGCAATGGCGGGTTTGGCGGGAAATCGAGCGCGATCTGGAGCAACCGCACCCCATGCACAGGCTGCTGCAGGGCGACGTCGGAAGCGGCAAGACCCTGGTCGCGGTGCTTGCGGTACTTCGCGCCGCTGAAAATCGCCTGCAGGCCGCTGTCATGTCTCCGACGGAAATTCTTGCCGAGCAACACTTTCGCAAGTTCGGCGAATGGCTGCGCCCGCTTGGTCTGGAGATAGCCTGGCTTACCGGAAGCCAGACCAAGAAGGAGCGGAACTCAGCGCGGGCCGCTGTTGCCTCGGGAAGGGCATTGGTCGCCATAGGCACGCATGCGTTGTTTCAAGATCAGGTCGAATTCCGTTCGCTCGGCCTTGCCATCGTCGACGAACAACATCGTTTCGGTGTGGCGCAACGCCTGGCGCTGCGGGTGAAAGGGCGAGAACCGCACCAGTTGATGATGAGCGCGACACCGATTCCTAGGACGCTTTCGATGAGCTACTACGCGGATCTGGACGTGTCGGTTATTGACGAACTGCCGCCCGGGAGGAAGCCGGTTGTCACGAAACTCGTCGCCGAGTCGCGCCGCCCGGAAGTGATGCGCAGGATTCGCGAGGCGTGCCGAGCCGGCAGACAGGCGTATTGGGTGTGCCCCTTGATCGAGGAATCCGAGCAGCTGCAATTGCAGACGGCCCTTGATACACACGCTGCGCTCAGCAAGGAGTTTCCTGAACTTAGGGTAGGGCTGATTCATGGACGCATGAAGCCGGCGGAGAAGACGCAGACTATGGCTGCTTACCTTGCCGGCGCAATCCAATTGCTCGTCGGGACCACCGTGATCGAAGTTGGCGTGGATGTTCCCAAGGCCTCGCTGATGGTGATAGAGCACGCAGAGCGCTTCGGACTCGCGCAGCTGCACCAGCTGCGCGGGCGCGTCGGTCGCGGGTCTGAGGAATCGGTCTGCATCCTGCTGTACCAGAATCCGCTCGGTGAGTCGGCGCGCAAGCGCCTGCGCGTGGTGTTCGAGAATTCCGACGGCTTCGCGATCGCGCGCGAAGACCTGCGGCTCCGCGGTCCGGGCGAGTATCTGGGCGCGCGCCAGAGCGGGGCACCGCTGCTGCGCTTTGCCGATCTTGGCCAGGATACCGACCTCCTTGAATCCGCGCGTGAAACGGCCGAGGTGCTCCTCACCGACTATCCGGAGAGAGCAGAGCGGCATCTTGAGCGCTGGCTGGCAGGCCGTGACCATTTTCTGAAGGCCTGAGCGCGCACTCGGCATTGAGCGCCCCGGCTCCTGGCCGGGCTAGAATGACTGCTCATGAACCTGAAAGCGTTGGGAGCCAGGCTCACGCTCTACGAGCACCTGATGCGGCTGGATAAGCCGATCGGCACGCTGCTCTTGCTCTGGCCGACGCTGTGGGCGCTGTGGTTGGCCAGCAACGGCCGTCCCGACTGGCGAGTCGTGTGGATTTTCGCGTTGGGGACCTTGCTCATGCGTTCCGCGGGATGCGTGATGAACGATATGGCCGATTGGCGCTTCGATGGGGAGGTGAGGCGCACGCGGGATCGTCCACTCGCGACCGGGGCGGTCAGCCGCCGCGAGGCCCTCATCCTCGCTGCCGCGCTCCTGCTGGCGTCCTTCGCCCTGGTCCTCGTCCTGAACTGGCTCACTGTCATGCTGTCGGTGATCGCACTCGTGCTCGCCGCAACTTATCCATTGACCAAGCGCTTTCTCACGATTCCGCAGGCCTATCTCGGCATCGCGTTCGGGTTCGGCATTCCGATGGGTTACGCCGCCGTCCAGTGGACCGTCCCGGCGGAGGGCTGGTGGCTGCTTCTCGCCAACATCTTCTGGGCGATTGCCTACGACACCGAATACGCCATGGTGGATCGCGACGACGATCTGCGCATCGGCATCAAGACGGCGGCCATCACCTTCGGCCGCCACGACGTTCTGGCGGTGATGATCTGCTACGGCGCAATGCTCCTTGTCCTCGCTGGGATCGGCGTGCAACATCGGCTTGGACCCATTTACTATCTTGGCCTGGCCGGGGCGGCCGGGCTCATGGCGTATCACTATCGCCTTATCCGCGGCCGTGACCGGGACGCTTGTTTCATGGCTTTCAATCACAACAACTGGGTGGGTGGCGCGGTCTTTGCAGGAATTTTCGCCGACTTCGCTTTGAGGCAGGGGATACCTTGGATCTGAATCTCGCGGGTCGAATCGTCCTCATTACCGGTGGCAGCAAGGGAATCGGACTCGCCTGCGCCGAGGCCTTTGCGACCGAAGGGGCGCGCGTCGCGATCTCCTCGCGCAATTCCGATAATCTGGCCGCCGCCGAGCGCGTGCTGAAGAGCAAGGCGCGGGAGCTTGCCGCGTTCGCTGCAGACCTCGCCGATCCGAAGGCGGCGCAGGAATTGTGTGCCGAAGTCGGGCGGCGCCTCGGTCCGGTCGAGGTGCTTGTCAACTGCGCCGGCGCCGCCAAGCGGTATGCCCCTGATGAGCTCGACATGCAGGCATGGCACAGCGCCATGGCTTCGAAATACTTCCCGTACATACACGCGATGCAGGCCGTGCTGCCGGGAATGGCCGCCAGGAAACGCGGCGCGATCGTCAACGTTGTCGGCCAGGGTGGCAAGGTGGCGAACCCAAGCCATCTGCCGGGTGGCTCCGCGAACGCCGCGCTGATGCTGGTTACCGCGGGCCTGGCCAGCGCCTACGGCCGGCAAGGCATTCGGGTGAACGCCATCAATCCGGGCGTCACCCTCAGCGAACGCGCCAAGGCGGGCCATGCCGCCGAAGCAAGAATGCTCGGGATTTCCGAGGAGGAAGCACGCCAGCGGGGCGAGCAGAGGATTCCATTGGGCCGTTACGCCAGACCCGAAGAAATCGCTGCGGTGGCCGTGTTCCTGGCTTCGGATCGCGCCAGCTACGTCACCGGGTCGGTCATCTCGATGGATGGCGCCGCCACGGCGACGATCGTATAAGGCGCCAATGAGCTATCAGGACCTACGCGACTTCCTGTCGCAGCTCGAGCGCGCAGGAGAGCTGAAGCGCGTGAGCGCTGAGGTCGACCCCAAGTTGGAGATGACCGAGATCTGCGATCGCGTTCTCAAGGCCGGGGGACCCGCACTGCTCTTCGAAAAGCCGAGAGGTCACGCGATGCCGGTGCTTGGCAACCTGTTCGGCACGATGCGCCGCGTTGCGTTAGCAATGGGCGCAGACGCCGGCTCCGATCCACGACAGGCACTGCGCGAAGTCGGCGCGTTGCTCGCTTTTCTCAAGGAGCCCGAAGCCCCCAAGGGGTTTCGCGATGCTCTCGAGCGCTGGGTCCCGATCGGCAGGCAGGTACTGCACATGGCGCCCAAGGAAGTCTCCAGCCCCGCGTGCCAGGAGGTGGTCTGGGAGGGCAAGGACGTCGACCTTTCGCGTCTCCCGGTTCAGACTTGCTGGCCCGAAGATGCCGGACCCCTCATTACCTGGGGCCTTACGGTGACGCGCGGGCCCCTCAAAGCGCGCCAGAATCTGGGCATCTACCGCCAGCAGGTCATCGCGGCAAACAAGGCCATCATGAGATGGCTGCCTCACCGGGGCGGTGCGCTCGATTTCCTCGATCACTGCAAGGCGCGCCCGGGCGAGCCGTTCCCAGTCGCGGTGGCGATCGGTGCCGACCCGGCAACGCTGCTCGCTGCCGTTACGCCGGTGCCCGATACGCTTTCGGAGTACCAGTTCGCAGGCTTGCTGCGTGGCTCGCGCACCGAGACTGCAAAATGCCTGAGCTCCGGCCTGCACGTACCGGCGTCCTGCGAAATCGTCCTCGAAGGAGTGATCCGGCAAGGCGAGACGTCCCTCGAAGGCCCGTTCGGCGACCATACCGGCTATTACAACGAGAGGGAGCGCTTTCCCGTATTCACCGTCGAGCGCGTTTCCCTGCGCAGAGAGCCGATCTACCACTCCACGTATACGGGCAAGCCGCCGGACGAGCCTGCCGTGCTCGGCGCGGCCCTGAACGAAGTGTTTGTTCCAATCCTGCAGAAGCAGTTTCCCGAGATTGCCGATTTCTATCTGCCGCCCGAGGGCTGTTCGTACCGGATCGCGGTCGTGAGCATGCGAAAGCAGTATCCCGGTCATGCGAAGCGCGTCATGTTCGGAATCTGGAGCACCTTGCGCCAATTCATGTACACCAAATTCATCATCGTCACCGACGAGGACGTGAATATCCGCGACTGGAAGGAAGTGATGTGGGCGCTCACTACTCGGGTGGATGCTGCCCGCGATACCCTCATCGTGCAGAACACGCCGATCGACTACTTGGATTTTGCGAGCCCGGTTGCGGGCCTCGGCTCCAAAATGGGGATCGACGCCACGAACAAGTGGCCGGCCGAGACCTCCCGCGTCTGGGGACGGCCGATCGCAATGCACGCGGGTGTGAAAGATCGCATCGACCAGCTCTGGAAGGACCTGGGGCTGTAGCAGTGCCAAAGCCGGGCCACCGGCTCTATTTCGCAATCCGGATCCCTCCGGTCATCTAAGGGAGATTCGCCGGAACTTCCCCAGAGGACTTGAAATTAGACACGCCTGCCCGTATCATTTGGCACTCATCGCAATAGAGTGCTAGCAGTCTTCATCCCTGATTATTCTTGGCCGCTGAACGCTGGTGGCCACTAACTTACACACAAAGGAGATAGCTCCATGAAAATTCGTCCCCTTCACGACCGCGTCGTGGTGAAGCGCCTCGACGCGGAAAACAAGTCTGCCGGCGGCATCGTGATTCCCGACACAGCCGGGGAGAAGCCCGACCAAGGCGAAGTCGTGGCTATTGGCAACGGCAAGATCCTCGAAGACGGAAAGGTGCGCCCCCTCGACGTCAAGGTCGGCGACCGCATCCTGTTCGGCAAGTACACCGGGCAGGCCGTTAAGGTCGAAGGAACCGAGTATCTGGTCATGCGCGAAGACGACATCATGGGCGTCGTCGCCTAATCCAACCATTCCCAATCTCAGGAGTTAGAAAAATGCCTGCCAAAGATGTACGTTTCCACGAACCGGCGCGCCACAAGCTGCTCGCCGGTGTGAATATCCTGGCCGACGCGGTCAAGGTCACCCTCGGTCCCAAGGGCCGCAACGTCGTCCTCGAGCGCTCTTTCGGCGCGCCCACAGTGACCAAAGACGGTGTATCGGTCGCCAAGGAAATCGAGCTCAAGGACAAGTTCGAGAACATGGGTGCGCAGATGGTGAAGGAGGTCGCCTCCAAGACCTCGGACGTAGCCGGCGACGGCACCACCACCGCGACCGTTCTCGCGCAATCGATTGTCAAGGAAGGGATGAAGTTTGTCGCCTCGGGCATGAACCCGATGGATCTGAAACGCGGCATCGACAAGGGCGTCATCGCGGTCGTCGAAGAGCTGAAGAAGCTTTCCAAACCCTGTACCACCAGCAAGGAAATCGCCCAGGTGGGCGCAATTTCCGCCAACGCAGACAGTGAGATCGGCAAGATCATTGCTGATGCGATGGACAAGGTCGGGAAGGAAGGCGTTATTACGGTCGAAGACGGCAAGGGCCTGCAAAACGAGCTTGAAGTGGTTGAAGGCATGCAGTTCGACCGTGGTTATCTCTCGCCCTACTTCATCAACAACGCCGAAAAGCAGATTTCGATACTCGAAGACCCCTACGTTCTGCTGCACGACAAGAAGATCTCCAACATCCGCGAGTTGCTGCCGATTCTCGAGCAGGTGGCCAAGTCCGGCAAGCCGCTCTTGATCATCGCTGAGGAAGTCGAGGGAGAAGCGCTCGCGACGCTCGTGGTCAACAATCTGCGCGGCATCCTGAAGACCTGCGCCGTCAAGGCACCGGGATTCGGCGACCGCAGGAAGGCCATGCTCGAGGACATCGCCATCCTCACCGGTGGCCAGGTGATCGCCGAGGAGTTGGGCCTGACCCTCGAGAAAGTGGCGCTTAAGGATCTTGGCCGCGCCAAGCGCATCGAAATCGCCAAGGAAGAGACCACCCTCATCGACGGCGCGGGTGACGCGAAGACGATCGAGGCGCGGGTAAAGAACATCCGCACCCAGATCGACGAGGCAACCTCCGATTACGACAAGGAGAAGCTGCAGGAGCGCGTGGCAAAGCTCGCCGGAGGCGTCGCCCTGATCAAAGTCGGCGCCGCGACCGAAGTCGAGATGAAGGAAAAGAAGGCCCGGGTCGAGGATGCGTTGCACGCGACTCGCGCTGCGGTTGAGGAAGGCATCGTCGCCGGAGGTGGCGTCGCCTACATCCGCGCTCGCGGCGCGCTGGATAAGCTCAAGGGCGACAACCCGGATCAAGAAGCCGGAATCAAGATCATCCGCCGCGCTCTGGAAGAGCCGCTGCGGCAGATTGTGGCCAACGCCGGTGCCGAGCCCTCGGTTGTGCTGAACAAGGTCGCCGAAGGTAAGGGAAATTTCGGCTTCAACGCTCAGACCGAGCAGTTTGGTGATCTCGTCGAAATGGGCGTGCTTGACCCGACCAAAGTGTCGCGGACGGCGCTGCAGAACGCGGCCTCCGTGGCCGGCCTGCTACTCACCACCGATGCAACGGTCGCGGAACTGGTCGAGGACAAGAAGAACACCGGCGGCCACGCCCACGGCATGGGCGGAATGGGCGGCATGGAAGGGATGGACATGTAAGTCGCTAGCGCGACTCAGGTCCCCGCAGGGTCGAAGGGAGGGAGCCCGAGGTTCCCTCCGTTACCTCCCTCCGCGGCAGTTCGCAAGAGGCCCCGCTCCGGCGGGGCTTATTGCTTCTGTAGTACATAGCGCTCTGCTACTGGGATTTTGCTAAACTGATTCACGAGGTGCGGCAGTCACCGGCAGAATACGGGCCAC
>Ga0153915_10005275_pt1 | contig 11996 bp, 8 predicted proteins | sample Opewatmetagenome_2_FD_107003 | JGI IMG/M metagenome (GOLD analysis project Ga0153915, IMG submission 107003) | Freshwater wetland microbial communities from Ohio, USA - Open water 3 Core 3 Depth 3 metaG | ecosystem: Environmental > Aquatic > Freshwater > Wetlands | place: USA: Ohio, Lake Erie...
CAAGCATTATGAGTTGTGGCAGCTGGATATTGCCATCCCCGAAAAGCACGGCTGCCGCCATCTCTATGGCGAAAATGGCGGTCCAGGCGGCATGTTCCACACTCTGCGCCAAATCCCTCTCCTGATGGAAATTGCCCGCGACATGGAGCGCCTCTGCCCGGATGCCTGGCTGCTCAATCTGTCGAACCCCGAAAGCCGCCTGTGCCTGGCGGTCAGCCGCTATACCAAAGTAAAAAATGTCGGCATCTGCCTGGGCGCCTATATTACCCAGAACAACCTGGCGCACGTGCTTGGTCTGAAACAGGAGGATATTGACATCAAGGTCTCCGGCATCAATCACTGCCACTGGGTGATGGATGTGCGCCGCACAGGCACCGGCGAAGACCTGTACCCCGAGGTCCGCAAACGGATTGAGACGGTTGACCCCAAGTGGGAGCCGCTCTCCCGCGAATGCCTGAAGCGTTTTGGTTATTATCCCGGTCCTGCAGATACCCATGTTGGCGAATACCTGGGCTGGGGCTGGAAATACCTGCGCCCTGAGCAAACCGATTGGATTTTCCGAGGCGATCAGGATGAGAAAATCCGCGAGAGCCAGGTGGAAGCGCTTTCGAAACGCACGGGTCCCTTCAACGATGAAGAGACAAAGCTCCTCAATGGTCTGTTGATCGAAGGCGGCTTGCGCTGGCAGACCATCGATATCCTGCTCTCCCTGCTCGATAACGGCAACCGCTATATCCTCTCCCTCAACCTTCCCAACGATGGCTACGTCAGCAACCTGAAACCTGGCGCCATTGTCGAGATTCCCGCCATCGTCGGGGCAGATCGTATCTACGGTCTTCAGATGGGCGAGTTGCCCACCGCGATTGCCGGCGCTCTGGACTTGCAGACCTATATCATGGATCTGGTGGTGGATGCCGCCGTACTGGGTGACCGCCAGGCCGCCCTCGAAGCGCTGATCATCGACCCGAATGTACCCAGCCCCGATGCGGCGGAGAAGATCCTGGATGAAATGCTCATCGCTCAAGCCGGTTATTTGCCGCAGTTTTCTTGATCGGACACATGGATTTTGCCCTTCATAAAGAAGAAGTTCAGCAGGCTTGGGACGCGTACCGCCTTGGAAACCCCGTACGCGTCCCCATGCTGCTGACCTCAGTTCCACACCTGGCGTATAAAATCCGTGTGATCTGTGAAATCCGTGAGCATTTTGTAGATCAATCAAGGAGTACGATTTGGACTCTTCCGCCCCAACCACCCCGCTTCACTTCACTCGCCAGCCGCTGATCACTCCCGAGCAATCCGCCCGCATCCACGCTCTGGCGAAGCAAATCCTGAGCGAGATTGGCCTCGAAGTGCGCCAGCCCGATTATCAATCTTTACTCCAAAAAGCTGGCTTGCAGGTCAGCGGTGACCGCCTTAAGATTGCCCCCTCGGTGGTGGACGAATATGTGGAGGAGATGCGTCGCTTGATTTCCTCCCACCGTGAGGCTGGATCGTCCCCTGATCAGCACCGCTTGAGCCTCAGCGTCTCTTCTTATTCCCTTTTCGTCCAGGATATTGAGTTGGACCGGGTCGTCCCATATACCGCCGAGCTTTTAATTGAGATGACGAAGCTGGTGGATAGCCTGGCTGATGAGAGAGTCTTCGGCGCACCACCTGGCATACCCGTTGATTCACCTCCTGACCTGCAGCCCATAGCCCAGTACCGTATTGCCGCGCTGTACGCTCGCCAGGGTGCTACCCCTGTTGACCCCACTTCTGCCAGGACTGCTCGCTACCTGTTCGATATGGCGGATGTGATGGGCAGCCCGATCCACCATTTACCGGTCTATATCCCTACTCCCCTGCGCCTGGGTGGTGAGTCGCTGGATGTGGTCATGTCTTGCCTGGACCGTCTGGAGCACATCTCGATCAGCAGCATGCCTTCGGCTGGCACCTCTGCCCCGCTTCACCCCTTCGGGACGTTGGCCCTGGCAGCTGCAGAAGTGATCGGCGGCATGATCGCGGTCAAGGTTCTCACGGGCAAGCCGGTAACTTTCTCAGTCAATATCTTCCCCTCCGATCTACGCGAAGGCTCGATGGTCTTCGGCTCGCCGGAGAATATGCTCTTCCAGATGCTCGGCGCAGATTTCAACCGCTTTTATGGCTGGAAATGGGAAGGCTTGCCCGACAACATCCACGTCATGGCTAAAATGCCCGACTGCCAGTCCGCTGCCGAGAAAGCCGCTATCATGTCCACGGGTGCTTTTCTTGGCGCGCGCCACTTTAGCTGTGCGGGCACACTCAGCCTGGATGAGATCTTCAGCCCTGAACAGCTCCTGGTCGATTGCGAGATCCGCGATTGGGTTCAGCGCGGTTTGCAGGGAACATGGTTGGGCGAAGAGGTTGTGGGAGATTGGCTGGAGGAGATCCGCCAGGGTGTAGTTGGCGGCTTCATGCGTCTGGATAGCACCCTCGACCATTATCGGACTCAGGTCTGGTATCCCAGCCGCTTCCTGCGCGGCGCTATTGGTCCCTGGATGAGCCAGGATCAGCCACGGTTATCAACCCGGCTACGCCAGGAGGTCCGCCGCCGGATTGCTGCCCACAGTTTTGAATTGGATCCTGATAGAAAGAGGGAGATCGAAAAGATTTACCAGTCAGCAAGCCAGGCTGTTCTCACAGGATGATGCAGAAAATCCAGGAATACTATTCGATATCCTTTCATAACCAAAGCCAGGATCTAAGAAGCCTGTTGCCACAGAAAAACGTCCAATGGGCTTCTTTTTTCGATTAAATACTTACTCTGTTTGCTATGGTATCATTGGGTTCAAAAAATTATAGGTTGATCCAAAGAAAGGGAGATTGAAATGTCATCGATCCAGGTTACACCCCAGGAAGTTCAGACCGGCAAAATAACACCAGAACACTTGCAGGAAGCCGTGCATTCCCTAAACCAGGAAGGATTTGTCATCCTGAAGGAGTTGGTTAATCCTCAACATATGGCAGTGCTGCGCGACAGGATGTTGGAAGATGTTGCACAGATCCTAAAGCGCGACGATATCCCTTTCAACTTCAACCGCGGCAATATCCAGCAGGACCCGCCTCCCTTCGCCAATTATCTGTTTCGGGATGTGCTGCTCAATGATATTGTTATTGACATCACGCGTTCCGTTCTGGGACCTGGCTTGAAAAACGCCTTTTACAGCGGCAATACAGCCCTGCCTAAATCCACCGGCAGGCAGCCTGTCCATGCCGACATGGGTCAGCTTTGGCCTAACCTGCCGGTTGCACACCCTCCCTATGCACTGGTTGTCAATGTGCTGCCTGTGGATGTTTCTCCTCAAAACGGCAGCACCGAGATTTGGCCTGGCACTCACACAGATACTACGCTCTACATCCAAGATGGCGAAATCAAAGTGCCCGAATCCAGGTTGGCAGAACAGCGCAAGATTGCTCCCCCATTCCAATATACAGCACCTGCTGGGAGTGTCGTCATTCGCGACATCCGCCTGTGGCACGCTGGCATGCCCAACCCATCCAATACCCCGCGCCCGATGATCGCCATGATCCACTACGTCAGCTGGTGGAGCGACCTTCAGCCGGTTCCCTTCCCCAGGGGCACCGAGTCCTTCTTCGAGCATCCTCACCTGACTACGGTCGCCCGCTTTGTGGATGGGCCGATTGATTATCTCAAACACAACCAAGCTTTTGACCTGATGAAATAATTTTGCGGTTCCGGATCGTTCTCGAAGCTACAAACCGTGTTCGAACGCCTGGTAAGCTTCGAAAACTTGAGCATTGTTTGTCTTTGGAACGTTGGCAACATTAGGTGAGACGAAGACTTGCCCGGGCGGTTGTCCTCGGCGTGCCATCTCAGCCGCGGTTTCTGCAACCAGCGCCATGGAGATCGCTACGACCGTTAAAGTCGAGCTGGCTGCCACCTTCCCTTCCAGCCCTGCGATGCTTACCAGGGCATCCTCAGCCGGTGAGCAGTTGTCGATCAGGATATCGGCGATATCGTGAAGGGATTTACCGCTGGGATGCGTGGGTTGGTTAAGCCGCCGGTTCTCAGCGCATGCAATGGCGACAACCTTCAAGCCTTGGGCCTTTCCCTCTAAAGCCATCTCAATCGGAGCGGCATTCATCCCGCCGTGAGAGAAAACGAGCAGCGTGTCGCGCCGGTCCAGGTGGTGGGATAACACTACATTCTTGATGTAGCCGGGCTCGCGTTCCAGCCATAGGAGCTCGCGGGCACCTCCTGGTCCAACGATATTGGACCACATCAGGCGCGGATCCATGATGGGGTGGAAACCCACATAAGAGCCGTAGCGGGGGAAGATATCCATAACAGGGATCACTGAGTGCCCCGAGCCGAACAGATGCACTGCTCTGCCTGCCAGGATCGAATCGGCAAACAGCTTGCCTGCCGCCCGGATCTTATCCATTTGCGTTTCCTGGATTTTTTCGATGAGTTTAATTCCTTCTGTGAGATATTCCATAGCGCTCATGTCTAAACACTCCTTATAAAATTTGTCTTTGCGAATCCAGCGAACCAATTATCTTGATTTGTGCTTGGCACCCTACCCATGTCGTTCTGAGGGTTGGCGCAATTTGCCCGCCCGAAGAACCCCTGCGAAGGTTGCTCACCCAAACCCCCGCCAACAACCTCGTTTCCCTTTGCGTCCTTGGCGGCTTTGCGAGATCCTCTCTTTTTGCCTCACTTCTGCAACCCACTTTTTAAAATTTTGATGACCCAAATCTCCCAGGGGGCAAGGGTTTTCTCCACCACCCAGCGTCCGTCTTTTGATTGGCCTGGTACGGCTTGTTGGGTATTAACATCGGACGCAGCGAAATCTTCGCCGGGTAGTTTAATCCCAAATTTGGCTTGTAAGCTTTGTCCTGTATGGTTGAAGGCGAAGAAAATCCAATAAGGCTGTCCATTGGCATCTGTGCCTTCCAGCAGGCAAGGTTCGATATCGACGCCCTCCTCAACGAGTTCCACTGTAACAGGTGGTTCGATGCCTGCCAGCAGGGTCAGCCCTTTTAACAGGTTGCCAGCCCCCGCATCTCCAGTTTTGTAGAAGCCCAGGCTTAACAGTGTGCCCACAAAGACCGCCCAGCCCTCTCCATAGCGCTGCACCACAATGGCGGGAGATCCATCCTCGAACTCGCCCACCACCTCGGCAGTATCCGTCAAAGTCTCCAGCGCTTCGCGGAAGCGCGCTCCTAGGACCATGTCACCTGGCTTGAGCAGCGGCAAAGCCGGATGAGCGCGGGTGATACGGATTGGCACGGGCAAACCTTCCTCTACCCCTTGGGCACCCTTCTCCCGGCAGCCAAACACCTTCTCCAGTCCAAAGCCCGGCACAGCCTGCCCGCAGTAGCCCTTCTCATCGTTCCATCCAGTCCGCGCCTCTGCCAGAACAACCCCGCCTTGTTTCACGAAGGTCTCTATGTTTGTGATTGCGGCTTGAGGGAGCATAAAGGCGAACGGCAGGTATAAAAGTCGGTATCTATCTAATCGACTGGAAAATGTGTCAGGATGCACGAAGTCAGCAGGCAGATGCTGTTGGTATAGCGCCCGGTAGGCACCAAGGTAACAGCGGCTGGGGATATAATGCCAGGGCTGGCGCATGCACAGCCACATGACGTTGGCATAGTTGTTCCAGCACACCGCCGCCTGAGCACCTCTGGGTTTTGCCCGGTAGAAGGTTGTCATCTCCTGGCTGATCGTTCTCGCCAGGGCTCCGGCAGCCAGGGCACGCTCGCTGGGCGAGCCATCCAGGTTCGCCATGCCGAAACCAGCCGACTCGTAGCCGCTGTTCATCGGATGCCAGGCGTAAAAGCACAACCCTTTTGCTCCGTGAGCTAGTGGACCCAGCGTGTAAAAGCGGGCATCGTTTTCGTTCATGTGCGAGGCAAACATGCCTACGTATCCATGCCCAGCTTGCAGCTCGCCTAGCCAATAAGGCGCATTGTTGGTGTCGCAGGCAGAGCGGGTCGAATCCAGCATAGCCGCTCTGAAGGAGGGGTCATTGCTCTCCTTCGCGCCCACGTGCTTGGGATAAAAGGATGTGCCCCAAACCTCCACCGCATGCACCATCTTCCAGTCGTCTGGAGAGCCTTGTTCGTCCAGGGGCAGGCTAATCAGTCCAGGCACCGCGGAATGACTGGTCGCAAGATGTTGATCGTAGCGCCTGACGGACTGCTGGCGCCAATTGAGGTCTTCTGCCAGTTTATCCTGGATGAACTCGATCCAATCGATATAGTCTGTGTAGCTCATCAGCGAGATAAACTTGGGCGCAGGGACCATATCGAAGCTGGAGAACTGCCGGTACCAGGCAGTGTTCAGCGCCTGGATATCACCGTATTTGCTTTTGAGCCAGTCGCGGAACCGCTGAAGGGTGTGCTGGCAATAACAGAAGATCGCCGGCTGTGGCAGGTAGTCGAAGTATCCCCACTGTACGATGTGTGGTTCGCTCCATAGGTCCCAGGCATAAAAATTCGGGTGGTTGGCGACATGTTCCGCTAAGACTCCCAGAAAACTTTCAGCAGCCTGGTGTACGCCTGGATGATCATAGCAATAGCCCGGAGCGCCCTGTGAGTCCACTGGCACACCCCCGGCGGATACGTAACGGCAGTCGGGGAAGTATTTTACCAGCCAGTCGGGCGCTGAATCCAGGTAGATCTGGATGATCACGCGCAGCCCCTGCCCTTCCGCCAGCTCCATCAACAGATCGAGCGTCTCGAAGTGGTAATCGCCGGGCTGCGGCTCCGCTGTTGCCCAATCCACCCAGCAGCGCACCGTGTTGAACCCACAGCGGCTGATATTTTCCAGATCCTTCTTCCATGTCACTGGTGAATCTGACTCGGGTGGGCGTACCATGGTCGCTCGAGCGCGGCCTCCGGTGTACCAGACTGCAAAGGGAATGAACTCTTCTCGTTTCATGTTTTTATATCCTTCCTTATCATGTAAAAATGCTCCGGCCTCCGTGTGCCGATATTAAGGTAAGATGGCAGTCTCTTTAAGCCAGGTCAGTAGGGCAGAACGTACCTGGTTCCAGGCGCCGGTAAAGACAAAGGTGCCGCGCCCATCTCCAGGAAGGGTAACCAAAGTAGCTTTACCGCTGGCTTGCTCCGCAATATTCTGGGCTTGTTGGAGAGCGATACCGCGCCGGTCATCCTGGCTCACCATTAGCAGCACAGGCCTGCTACCCAGCTTTGCTGCGTCCTTGGCAGGTGCTGGGGAGAGTAAGACCACGCCAGCGACCTCGGCATCTGCCACAGCAGCAGCTACCACGGCTTCGGTTGCCAGATCTACCCCAAATACTGCAACTTTCTGCGGATTGACCTTATCCAACGCGCGCAGGTACTCGATTCCAGCCTGCACTCTCTCCGGTGTTTGTTGTTTTGGCACTAAGATCAGCGAGACGATTCCCTGGCGGGCCAGGTCATCGGCCAGGTCGAACCAGACCTCACGCTCTGCCAAGCCGTGTGTGCCAGTGGAATCCAGCACCATTCCTACCAATCCTTCCCCCTTTTCTGGCTGGACCAGGGTAGCTTCGACCTCTCCACCTTTGCTGCTGATCGTGATATCCTCGTGGTCGATTTTCACCACCGCTCTCTCAGCGAGCGGACCGATGCGGAGTGGGCCAGCGTCAGTAAATTGCAGGTAACCGTCATATTGGGTGGTGACGACAATGGTATTGATTGTGCCAAACTTGAGAACCGAACTGACATCCGCATAAGGGGCGAAGGGCTTGCGTAAGGGTTCGATCAGCAGACCATTGACATACACCCCTCCATAATAAGGATTGAACCAGGCGCTGATCCCGATCTGGCGTTCCTTCCAATCTACCGGTACACCCACCTGGAGTCGGTAGACCACTACAGCGCCGGTAGCTACCAGATCTCCTAGCCCTTGTTCTGCCCAGGGCGCAGGGACATTCGCTTCCGCCCACTGGCTGTCGTCGAATTCTGATGCAGTCATTGAAATATCAAAACGGTCCACTTTTTGGAAGCGCCACTTACCTGCTAGTGAAATTGCCTCCACAAGATCCACGTCAGGGATGACCTCTTCACCGGGACCCGGGGAAAGCGGGGTAGGTGTAGGGGCAACAAACGGAGAGGTTGCACAAGCTGCCAGAATAAGAGTCATAAACAAATAAAGAATGGTTTTGTGGATCATTTTTTACCCTTTCAACCCGGTCAGGGCGATGCCACGCGTGAAATAGCGCTGCAACCAAACAAAGGCGATCAAAGTCGGGATCACGCTTGCCACGGTTCCAGCCATTTGCAGATTCAGCACCCTGGCCTCCATGCCATAAGTGCGCAGACTGTTGAGCGCCAACGGAACGGTATACATGTCGGGAGACTGGACGACCAGCAGCGGCCACAGGAAGGAATTCCACACCCCCACCATATTGAAAACACCCAGGGTAACCAAAGCTGGTCCAGTTAGCGGCAAGATAACCTGCCAGTAGATGCGGAATTCTGAAGCCCCGTCCATGCGGGCAGCATCCAAGTACTCGTCTGGGAGGGTCATGATAAACTGTCGCATCATGAAAATTCCATAAGCACTGACAAGCCCCGGCATGATCAGCCCGGCGTAATTGTTTATCCAGCCAAACTGTTTGACAACGTAAAATACTGGGATCAAGATCACAAAGAATGGGATCATCATCGTGGAAAGGATCATTGCGAACAGGGTATCGCGTCCACGGAACTTATACTTGGCAAAGGCAAAACCAGCTAGCGAACTGGTGAAGAGGATGCCGAGCACGGTCAATCCCGTTACAATCAGGCTGTTCAGGTAAGCCTTGGCAAGGTCCAAGACTTGGGTGACCTCCACATAATTGCTCCACTGGGGTACGGCTGGTAGCAGTGGAGGAGGCATCTGGATGATCTCCTTAGAAGTCATCAGGGAAGCCGAGATCATCCAGTAAAATGGCAGCAGCATCCATGCCCCTAATACGATCAAAAGCAAATATTTGACCACTGTCCAGAGGATGGTGAAAAAAGAAAGTCGTTTCGTTTCCATTTTTCCTCCTCTCACGCTCTTTCTCGCATCAGGCGCATCTGTACCAGGGTAACAATGAAAATGATGGCGAACAAAACCATCGCCATGGCCGAAGCTCTGCCCATTTTAAAGAACTTGAAGGCGTTGTTATACATATGCAAAACGAGCACCATGGTAGCGCCAGCCGGTCCGCCGCCGCTGGTCTCGGCGCCCCCCGTAGTCGTTGCAAAGACGATATCGAAAACCTGCAAGGCTCCGATCGTATTCGTCACCACCAGGAAAAGTACTACCGGGCGTAGCAAGGGTAGCGTAATGTGGCGGAATGACTGCCACCAGTTTGCTCCATCGACCGCGGCTGCATCGTAATATTCCTCGGGAATACCCTGCAACCCGGCGGTCATGACGATGATGTAATATCCAACATACTGGTAGACAGCGATCAAAATAATGCAATATAGTGCCTGGTCTGGGCTGGATAAAAACGGCTGCGATGGCAAGCCAATGGCGTTCAAAATCCGGTTGACCAAGCCGAAATTCTTATTCAACAGGGTGCCCCACATCATTCCCAGGGCCAGGGGCGCCGTCACGATCGGCAGGAAGAAGATTGTGCGCCAAAACGTGCGAAACCGGATATTGGCGTTCAGCAAAAGTGCCCCGCATAGGCCCAATACAGTGTTTGTACCCACGCCGAGGATGGTAAAGCGGAAGGTGTTCAGCAGTGCCTTGCGAAACACATCATCATCGCCCAGGATATACTGAAAGTTTTTCAATCCGACGGATTCCATATCGGCGACCGGGGTGATCATGTTCCAGTTATGCAGGCTTACCCAAAAACTGAATAGAATTGGGCCAATTGAAAAAACCAGCAGGTAAAGTGCTACTGGCGCAATGAAAATATACCCCCACAAAGCATTGTGGCTGATGCGTATACGTTTTGGTTTTCCCAACGGTTGGAGGTTGGTAAGATTTGGGTTCGTGGCAGTACCCATATGATCTACCTCCTGAGAGTTTTAATAGGGGTAAGAAGGAGAGCAAGCTCGCTCTCCTTCTTACTAATTGAGTTGAAAATCTACTTGTTTTCTGTCAGGATGCGGTCGGCTTCTTTAGCAGCATCTGCCAAAGCTTCCTCATCCGTCTTTTGCCCGTACCAGGCAGCTTCGACATTGGTCTGTAGGGCGGTTTTGATCTCTTGCCCTCCGACCAGTATTGGCTCAGGCATGGTCGTGGAGGTAGAAGCTAAGAAAGCCGCCATGAAATACTCGCTCATTGTATTCGATAGAGCTTTTTGATCCGAGAGCCCGCTGGGGATGGCGCCCAGGGCGGTAGTCAGGTATTCACCCATCGGGGAGGCTTTGCCAGCGCCGCGCGCCGTGTTCAGCCACTTCACTAGCTTCCAGGCCTCTTCAACGTTCTTGCTGCTCTTGTCCACAGCCCACAGCCAGTTATACTGTAAAGTGGTCGACTTTCCACTGGGTCCATGCGGGATGGGCGCCACGCCTACGTTTTCATACCCGTCTACAAAGGAGGTCTGAAGCTCGGCGCGCACCCAATTTGCCATGATGATCATCGCACTCTTGCCGGTGGTGAAATCGGAGTAGCTGCCGCCCAAGCCGGGATCGATGCAACCCTGCTTGATCAAATCTGAGTAGAGTTTGAGCACAGCCAACCCTTCAGGGCTGTTGAATAAAGATTTACTCAGATCAGGCGATAGGTATTGCCCGTTGTTAGACCACAGCAACGAGAGGAAAGGATGTGTGACTCCCGAATCCCAGCCTGGCATGACCGCCATGCCAGTGTGAACCAGTGTGCCATCCGCGTTCTTCTTTGTCAGTTTGCAGGCTGCATCTTTCAACTCGTCGAGGGTTTCGGGAACTTTTGTAATTCCGGCGTCCGCGAACATTTTCTTGTTGTAAAGCAACTGGTAAGTGTTGATCTCGGTTGGGTAACCCCAAACCTGACCAGCTGCAGTAACCGCGCCGACGGATCCCTCACTGTAGTTGCCTTTGATCTCTGCGACGACATCATCAGATGGCGCTGCCAGCATGCCGCCCTTGACAAAGTCGGGCACCCACAAGTTATAGATGTGGTAGATGTCCGGGCTGATACCCGCGGCTTGGGCGGTGGTGATCTTGGTTAGAAGCTGATCGAAAGACGTTGACTGGTACTCGATGGTCACATTAGGATTTGCCGCCATGTATTCATCGAGCAGGGCTTGCATGGGCTTAAGCATTGACTCTTCACCCCAGTGTGTGAGCATCACTAGCTTCACTGGCTCGGGTGTGGGGACCGCAGCTTGTTCCTCCGCTGCAGGGGAGGCGGTCTTTGCACAAGCTGCGGTGAGTAGAAACGTGCCAAGCACAATCAAGGTGATTAAAATTCTGAATACTTTCATTTGTTACTCCTCCAGTTTCGATTTGTGAGTTGGTTTCGTATTGTTGAGCTGTGTTTTTGAAAATGTTTTTCCGTGACACCTCCTTTATTCTTTTATTGAATGATCCTCTTCGTACCATCGTAATAGAGCGCCATACGCTGCTCCTAGCAAGCCTGCCTCCCCTCCCAGTTGAGAGGCAGCGATCTTGACCGACCCGGCAGAGACTGGCTGCGCCCATTGTTCTACAACCTGTTGGATACGCGGCAGGATAAAGTCACACTGGCTGCCAATCCCTCCTCCCAGGATTACAATCTCGGGGTTGGTCAGGCTGACGATGTTGGCAATTCCCAGACCAAGCCAGCCCGCCCATTGTTTCACCATTTGATCCGCTAGAGGATCTCCCTGGCGGGCTGCCTGAAAGATGTGGGCAACCGTAAGGGGTTCAGTTTGAGACATCCGCTCGAGAAGAGAGCCAGGATGGTTAGTGATTTGGGATTGGGTATATCTCGTGAACCCTGGCCCAGCTGCCAGCGTTTCCCAATGCCCCAGGGAGCGGGCGTTCTGTTCCTGTTGATCAGGCTCGGTTGTAAGGGCGAACCAACCAGCCGCGCCCGCCAAACGGTCCCG
>Ga0153915_10005276_pt1 | contig 11996 bp, 14 predicted proteins | sample Opewatmetagenome_2_FD_107003 | JGI IMG/M metagenome (GOLD analysis project Ga0153915, IMG submission 107003) | Freshwater wetland microbial communities from Ohio, USA - Open water 3 Core 3 Depth 3 metaG | ecosystem: Environmental > Aquatic > Freshwater > Wetlands | place: USA: Ohio, Lake Erie...
GCTAAATCAGTTTAAGAGATTAAGGAAGGTTAAGCGAAGGAAACCTTGGTGTCCTCGCAGGGATGTAATCCCGCTAAATCAGTTTAAACGATAGGGAAAATTAGCAAGAAAACCGTAGGTTGTCTTGCAGAAGCAAGATATAATCTTATTAAATATTAACAAAATACTTATCGTGCAATTCAATTAATTCTTGTTTTTGTCTTTTAATTTCTGGGATTTTCTCTGATAGGAATGCACCATATTGAACAGATAATACTCTTGCATGTTCTTCTACTTCAGAATCAGTAAGACTTATTCCGTTTTTTTCAGCATATTCCTTCACCTTACTTCTACAATATCCCATTAACCCGTCTTTTCTTTGAGATAATTCTTTTACAAGATTATCCAATTCTGAGACAGCAATACCAATATCACTCATTTTATGTATTCATTATAAATTTATCTGGTTTAAAAGATTAATTATAATAAAAAATATCTCTTTTTCCCTCATAAACTCCTTATCTAAACATTTAAAAGTAGGATTAATTTCTAAAATCTATACAGATTCATAGAATTTGTCAATTAAATAAACTCTCAAAGGAGGAAAAATGGTTGAAGCTTATTGTGTTAAGTGCAAACAGACAGTTCAGATGAAAGATGGAAAAGAAACTAAGACTGCAAGAGGGACTACAATGATGAAGGGAAAATGCCCTAAATGCGGAACTACTGTCTGCAGAATGATGGGTAAGAAATAAGTTTATTAATTCTTTATTTTTTATTTTTTTATGTTTATTGTTAATATTATCCACACTTATAGAGATGTTGTCGCTATATGTGATAAAGAACTTCTTGGAAAAAAGGTTGAAGATGAAAAATTCCAGCTTGATGTAAAGGAATCATTCTATAAAGGAAAAGAAGTTTCTGAACAGGAGCTTTTGAAAATAATAGATACCCTTTCAAGAGAAGATGCTACATTTAACCTTGTAGGAAAGAGGTCCATTAATATTGCATTAAAAACAGGTCTTATTCTTGAAGAAGGAATCAGAGAGATTAAAGGAATTCCTTTCGCATTGGTCCTTATTTAATGCAGTCAAAAAATTTCTTGTTTTTAAGAGAGATTTAAGTATTTTTAGTAAATAAATTAAACCGACTTTTTATAAAAAAGTTCATTTTGAAAGGTAAATTCTATATTTGAAAAGATGCTTTTGCACACGAGGAACTTAAATAAAGATGATTGGTAAAAGAGATGTCTACTTAATCATTTTTATCTGCACTTTTATTTTATTTGGCATTTTTTTTATAAAGAGGATTGATGCTGATTCTTCTGATAGTATAAAATTGATGAGAACAATTGAATGGAATAGCTCCTTCACAGATGGTTTAATTCATTACTGGGGGTTTAACGAAGGAAAGGGTTCAAAGGTAGCTGATATATATAATGGGAAAAATAATGCCTCTTTTTATGGAACTCCAACTTGGGTTTCAGAATCATTAAACAGTTATGCCCTGAATATTAGTTCGGGAAATTATCTATTTACAGACAGAGTGGACGATTTGCCTGTAGGAACAGAGCCATATACTCTGTCATTATGGCTAAAACCATCATCTCCATCAGGGAATGTTACTTTTTTCTGGACCAGTGAAACTGAAAATTATCTGTTCTGGTGGGATGCTTTACCAGATATAGTTTATCAATATAGGGGAGCATTTGGAGAACCATGCAGTTTTTCTCCAAGCGAAATTATTAATGGCGACTGGAACCATATAGTCTTTAATTGCGATTCTGAAAGCACCAATTGCTATGTTTATGTAAATGGTGTTCAAAAAATAGTAGGCAACACAGGAGGAAATATGGGGGGGAATATAACAATAGGAAATGGGCCTTCTGGGATGACCTCTGGTTCTGTGCTGTTTGATGAAATTGGATTATGGAACAGGCAATTATCTGAAGGAGAAATTTCAAGTTTATACAATCTAAGAAAAGGGCTTTTTTATATTCCTGTAGATACTGCTCCCCCTTCTGTTTATGTTAATCCAGATTATTCCGAAAAGGATTCAGAGAGCCATTATTTTGGATATGATGCTTTCAATAATATTACTGCAGGAATTGACGCAGTTGCGTCTGGTGGGATTGTAAATATCGCCACAGGAACTTATGATGAACAATTATACATTAACAAAACAATAACACTGCAGGGAGCAGGAGATACAACAATAATCCAGCCTTCAAATATTTCTAAACTAATAAAAAATGATGGTTATGCAAGAAGTGTAATATTTGTTAATGATACAGGAGGGGAAGTTACTATAAAAAATTTAAAGATTAATGGGGGGTATTTGTCAGTTCCATTAACTGCCCCTGCAAGAATTGCCGAGATATATTTCCTTAAGACAGGGGGAGTTATAGAGAATCTAACTGCTGTTGAACTCCATAATTTAAGCAGCTATGCTTCTCTTGTAAATGAAACATACAGTATTATGATAAATTCTGCAAATATTTTTGTCAATATGGAAATTAAAAATAATTTTTTGTCAACATTCTGCCATGCTGCTATTGAAGTCGGAAGCAGTTCAGAAGTTAATAACACAATTAATGCAAGCATTCATGACAATACTATTATCGGTGAAGGGCTTGTAAATTATCTGCAAAACGGAATAGAGTCAGCTTCTGTGCTAAATGTTGACATTTATAATAATCAGATAATTAACCTTGCAGAAACAACAGGCAATCAATCAGCAGGCATATTAATGAATTCTTTGAATAGGTCTTCAGATTTATTAGTAATCAGGAATAATACGATTAATAATACTCAATCAGGCATTAAGTTTCTTGGAGTTCAGAATCTAACCATAGAGGGAAACTTGCTGGACACGATGCAGAACGGAATTATTTCTATAAATTCTTCAGGATTAATAATCATTGCTAATAATACAATCTTGGCTAATGAAACAGGGATTCTTATTCAATCACAGAATACAGATATTATAACTCAGGTATATAATAATTCAATTAATTTAAAGAATAATGCTAACTCTGCAGGTTACAATTTATCTTATTGTAGTAATTCTTCTTTTTATTTTTCTGAAAACACTCTCGCTGATGCAGATTATGGTTTTTATATCTATTCGGGGGATAATCTCAATATCTCAATCTATAATAATTCTGTAATTAGCAGGATTTATAATGTATTTGCAGATAATTTTAGTGCTGGGATTAATGCCGCTAATAACTGGTGGGGAAGCCAATTCAATAAAGTTATTCGGTCAAATCTCTCTGGAAATATTAGTTTTATCCCCTATTATACTAATCAAGAAAAAACTATTCTTGGCATAGCTCCTGATGCAAATAATTCAGTTACAATTACAGATACTGCTTCTAGAGTTGTAATTTCCAATTTAACAGAAAATGTAACAATTTTAATTGAAAAGGGAGTAACAAATGCGACCATTGATGTCAGCTATTTTATAAATAACGGGACAGGAGCAATACCGCAGATGATTATCAGTTCAAATATGACTAACATAACCATCCCTTCTGCGAATATCACATCTGCTAATTTATCCTGGGAAGGAATAATTTCTGCTCCAACAATTACAGCAATTACACTACCTGCAGACACAGGAACATTGATTACTGCAATTGAAATTGGCTCTGAGGCTGAATTATCTTTGGATAAAGCAGTTAGGATTTTGTTCCCTGATAAGAGAGGTAAAAGAGTCGGTTATTCAAGAATAGGATTAAATTTTACAGAGATTACTTCTGTCTGCGAAGAAGATAGTCAAATAAGCAGTGATGCTCTGGATGAAAATGGAGATTGCAAAATAGATGCAGGGAATGATTTGGTAATTTGGACAAAACATTTTACTGCTTTTGGAATATTTGACTCTTCTGTTGGTTCTTCAAATTCCAAGGGAAGCAGTTCAATATGCACTTATCAGGCTTCTTATAACTGGAATTGTTCTGCATGGGGCGAATGCGCGAATGGAAAACAAATCAGAACCTGTAAAGAAAAAAACAATTGCGGGAATGTTTACGGAAGACCTGAAACTGAGAGAAGCTGTAATGTCCCATCTCAATTATTCGATATAAAATTAATATTAGAAGATTATGAAGTAAAAAATTCTAATGAATTGACCTCTATAATCACATTTATCAGTTTTGGAAATATTTCTACCTTTGTTAATTTGACTTATACAATTTCAGACTCATCTGAAAAAAGGGTTTATTCTGAAGAAGAAAACATAACTGTAACAACAGACCAGACCATAAGAAAAAATTTTAAAAAATTGAATCTGTCTGCAGGAAAATATACTTTAGTTCTTACAACAATTTATGGAGAGAATGTTACAGATGAGTTCAGGCAGGAGTTTTCAGTTAAAGGAGAGGAAAATGAATTTTTCCAGATTTTTAATGAAGATTATTTATCTTTAATTGCAGGAGTAATAGCAGTGATGTTAATAATAATTCTTTTAATCAGAAAACATCAAGAAAAAAATTAATTCTTAAAACGAGACCAAATAATTTATAAACCTCTAATTTTTTAGAGAAATATCCTAAAAAGGATTAGAAAAGAGAAAGGATGAAACAATTTAACAAAGGTTCAGATTCAAAAAAACATAAAATGAAAGAAGAAGATCCCTACCCTAAGGGTTCAGGAAAAAAACATGATAACAGAAATAATAACAATATTTGCATTAGGAATAGTCGGAGATATATTAGCAACTCTTTACTATCTATTCGTTGGAAAGTTACAGGCCCTGCCTGCATCATTAATGACAATTTTCATAACTTTGTTGAACTTCTTCATAATTGAAAAAATAGTGGTTTCTGCAAACTGGATTTACATTCTTGTATATGCCTGTGGTTCAGCAATAGGATGTTTTACAATAATTATCTCGCAAAAAAAGAAATTAAAAAGGAAAGAAAATAATTCTAAAAAACGCTAAAGGAAAATTCAACATATTTATAAATTCCTTTTAAATTCAATAATGATGAGTGAAGAATTTGAAGATATTGAAGAAACAGAAGAGACTAATGAAAACGGAGAACAGCAGATTATTACTCGTGCTCCATTGCCAAAAGGAGAAGAAACAATAGGAACAGTTGAACAGCGTCTTGGAGGAAACAAGATGTTCGTTGCCTGCCTTGATGGAAAAACAAGGAATTGCCGTGTTCCTGGCAGATTAAAAAGAAAACTCTGGCTTCGCCCCGGAGATGTTGTGATAGTAGAGCCATGGGAACTTGATAAAGATAAAGGGGATATTATACTCAAATACAAGCCAAATCAGGTTGAGTGGCTTAAAAGAAAAGGATATCTCGAAACAGAAAAAAGCGAATTTTAATTAAATCTTAAGGAGTTTCAATTCCTCTACTAGGTAATCCTAAAAGTCCTTCTAATTTCTGTGCTGCATATACACATCTACTCGATATTTTCCCCTCTACTTCTCTTCCAGTGAGTAAAGCATATATCTTTTCACGTCCATCTTTTCCAGTCGCAATATTTAAAAGTTCTTTAAAAGATTCAGGATTATCTATATGAGCCAAAAAAGGAAATTCTTTCTTCAATTTGTGATAAAGTTCGTGGTTTAAGTATAAAGAGGGGGCTGAACAGAACATCTGTTTTCTTAGTTCATCATATTCTCTCCTAAGAGTGGGGGAGATTCTTCTCATTTCTGAGTTTCTTACAAGTCTGTCTGAAAAAAGCCAGTATTGCCTGTCTAAATCAGAACCAACTTCAATTTCTGTTCTCTCTACTTCTTCTTCAGGAACTTTTATAAGAACCTCGTCAGGATATTGCTCTACAGTATGAATCACCTTTTGAATTCTTTCAAGAAATATTCTCGATGAAATTTCTCCTATAAGATCTTTGTTTTTTATAGCTTCCTTCAATGATTCTTCTGCCCTTTCTTCCTTAAGTTTTTGTAAGCCGATATATTCTTGTTTTCTTCTGTATCTTATTTCAACAACTTCTTTTCTCCCTGTACTAAGAAATCCACAACCATAATTGTCATCTGTTGCTGCTATTTTAGCAGCATTTTCAATAGTTGCAGTTAAAGTATATGCTTGCTCATCTGTTAATGGAACTGTTTCAAATTCTAATTGGGTATCCAACCCTTTCACTGAAGAAACAGCCATATCTCTTGTTTCTTTTGCCTTCAAAAAAGAGACTTCTAATTGGGCAAATTTCGATTCCAATCCGGGAATTCTCATCCTTCTCAAAGCTTCATTCTTTTCTACAGTATAATTTCTTAAATCAATTTTATCCCCGATTTCCGATTGAGCATCATCTAAGAAAGTAGTAGCATCTCTTATTGCCTCTGAAGATTGGACAGTCATTTTTCCTTCAAAAGATTCTAAAATTGCCATGCTGGAATATTTTGAAGAAATATCTGCATAAACAGTTGCTACCTGCAAAGCAATTTCAAGATTATCTGGATCATTTCTGCCTCTGGTCTCCAATTGTTTCATATAACTTTCAGTATCTGCAATCTCCCGTGCAAGCTGGATCTTCATTCTTTCTCTTTCATTTACTATCTCTGATTCCATGACTTTTATGAAGAAAAATACTTTATAAATATTACTATTTGTTACTATTACTAAGTTATTACTTTAGTAAATTCTAAGTTAATTAGGATGTTCACAAAATACTTAAAATCCCATTTTCTTTATAATTTTATGAAAACTATTTTCTTTGATGAAAGTTCTAATATAATCAAGAATAAAAGAAAGCTAGAAAATTTCTTAAGCATAAAGATAATTCTAAATAATAAAGAGATTACAATAGAAGGAAACGCTGAAGATGAATATATTGCAGAAAAAGTGTTTGACGCTATAAACATGGGATTCTCTGTTCCAATTGCATTATTGATAAGAGAAGAAGATTTTATTCTAGAAATTCTGGATATAAAGAAATTTACTCATAGAAAAGACCTTGAAGTAATAAGAGCAAGAATAATTGGTGCAGGGGGAAAAACCCTCAAAACATTAAACACCCTGACAGACTGCCATTTTGAAATAAAAGATAACGAAGTCGGAATTATCGGTTCTCCAGAAAACATAGAAAATGCGCATAAAGCAGTTGCATCAATTATACAAGGAAGCAAACAGGCAAATGTCTATGCCTTTTTAGAAAAGCATCAGGTTCAGCCAGTTGTCGATTTGGGGTTAAAAGAAAAGAGGAAAGGGCGAGCGATTTCACGGAAGTAAGGACAGTGATATGCGAGTGAAGTCGGAAGGAAAGGAAAGTTAAGAAAGAGTAATTATATAAAAGCGTCTAAGGGTGTATATAGAAAGTTATATAACTTAAAAGATTTTATTTCTCTGATGAAAAAGATTCCTAAAAAATGGAGGGAACTTTCGAAAGAGGAAAGATTTGATATTCCTATAAAATATTTTAACATTGACAGAACAACTATAGAAAAAATAAGGAAAATCACTAACCCGAAAGAAAGATTAATTGAAGCAGCAAGAATACAATACGAATTATTTGGAGATATTCATTCTTATTTAACGGTTTGGATTGCAGGTTATCTTAGTGATGTAATTATAAGACAAAAATTTGGTTCAACTCAAAAATTGTTGAATTTATTTTTTAAACCAGAAAAATTTCCTAAAGAGATTAAACCTTCATGGGCAGATATAAAAAGAAAGATTAAAATTCCCGAGAAAATTGATGAAAAGTTAGCAGAAGAAACAGGAATTCATATTGGAGATGGGAATCTACATATTTCAACAGATGGGAAAAAGTTTAAGTCTTATAGGTATGGGATTACTGGAGATTTAACAAATGAATATATTTATCATACAATGCATATTAAACCATTAATAAAAGATATATACCACTTGGATATATCTGTATTAAGAAGAGAAGATAAAAATGCTGTTGAATCCTATTGTAAATCTAAAGCAATAGTAACATTCAAAAATAAAATTCTGGGATTACCGATAGGAAACAAAAAAGAGATTAGAATACCAAAAGAAATATTAAAAAATAACGAATTTCAAAAAAAATGTATTGTTGGAATAATCGATACTGATTTTAGCATTACAGAAAGTTTAGCAATTACTGGCAAATTACATAGTCTAAATATCATCCAAGATATGAAAAAGATATTTGATGAAAATAAAATAAATTATAAAGTAAAAATATACGAAGAATATGGAAGATTTTATATTAAAAAAGAAAGTGCTATAAAAATAATTGAAGAATGGAAATTGAAAAATCAGAAACATATTTCCAAATATAATTTATTTAAGGAGTTTAATAAATTCATTCCTTATTCAACAACTCCAGAAAGACTTGCAGTATTGAGAGGAAAATTAGAGATAGCTGAATTAGAACAAATTTGTAAAAAAAGAAGAGTCTCGATAGGAAGTTAAAATCCTACGTTTTCCGTTTGTTTATAGCATTTACGTCCGTAAACAAAACTCGGAGAGGACTCGAACCTCTGACATCGTGGTTTCTGCATTGAAACAAAGTTTCCACAGATAACAGCCACGCGCTCTACCAGCTGAGCTACCGAGACTCAAAAATCATAAAGTAAATTGGCTTTTAAAGTTATTCTTTGCCATTACATAGTCCGAATAATCTTAAAGTAACCGAATAGTCTTCCTTCTGTCCGAATAGTGTCCGAAAAGTAAAAGATTAAAAATATTCTTCTCCTTTTAATTTTATGAGCATAAGAAAAACAAAGATTCTCTTAACAATAAAAGAACTCTTAGATATTGATAAAGAGAAGAAAATAATATGAAAATACTAATACTTGAAGGAATTGCAACAAGCGGAAAAACTAGTATAAAAAATAAATTAGAAAAATATTTTAATAAAAAGGATTTGAACTATCTTATTATTGAAGAAGATGAAACTCTAATGCCGATACTCAATAATACTGACAAAAATATTGGCATTGCTCATCTAAAAAAAGTGATCAAAAAAGCACTAGCACAAAAAAAAGATATTCTTATCTTTGACAGATTATATTTTACTCATATATTTAGAACTAAAAGTTCAATTAGAGCTTTTAAAAGTATTGAAAATTTATTAAAAAAATCAGGGTTATTAATTTTCCTGAAAATAGACAAGAAAAAAATAGGGAAAAGAATATTTGATGCAATGATTCAAAGACCCAGGTGGGCTGATTATGTACGTAAAAAAGGAAATAAGAAAGAGATTATTAATTATTATATCAACCAACAAGAGTTATTATTAAAGTTACTAAAAAAATCTTCTATTAAACATATCATTTACGATACCACTGAACTAAACTTTGATGATATAACAAAGGGAATTATTAACAAATTAGAACTATAAAACTAAATTTTTAACTTGTTTAAAAATTTAAGTTGTAAATTATAGTATTCTTCATTATCTTTTGGAAACGGTTTATAACTTTCAATAATTTTTATTGCTTGATTTATTGACATAAGTCTTTCTCCTTTCCATATATCATCTTCGTTTGGATTTTCGGGGTCTCCTTTCGGTTTTTCTAATCTTTTAATTTTACCAACAAAAAAATACATTTCATCGCCTTTATACTTTTCATATCTCTTTTTTTGTTTTTCTATTTTAGCCCAATTTTTTCCCCAGATTATACGAAGAACTCCGAGTTTCTTCAATTTTCCGTCAATTAAAACTCCTGTTTCTTCAAAAGCCTCTCGTAATAATCCCTGTTTTGGTGTTTCATTTTTATCTATTCCTCCGCCAGGAAAAATAATATGCCCTTCTTCACTATCAGAGGCTAGAATCCTGTTTTTATTATCAATAAAATAACCCTCGCAATTTTTACGAAAAGGTAGACTATCCCTATGTTGTTTCATTACAATAAATTAAACTTAGAAGTTATAAGTTTTACGGAATAATTTGATTTAGTATTTTTCAATATTTATTTCTTAGTAGGAAATATTTACAAAGCTCCTCAAACATATATAATCATTGATATATTCAGATTTAAAAAAATAGGGATTGAACTGTGACATTCAAACTCCCAGAATAAAATAGTAATAAAACTAGCAAAAAATGAATAGTTTTAAAGATATAAAGGCAATTGCATTTGATTTTTGGGGGGTATTTGCTAAAATTAATCCCCCTATGTATAAATACTTAAAAGGGCATAGTATTCCTTCTGAAAAATATTCAGAAAAGATTCACAAACTTATTATAAAACATGACCTCAATAAAATTACGGAACAACAATTTTTACAAGGATGTTCAAAAATTATAAGTCTTGAAATTCCTTATCCAAAATATCGTTATACTTATAAAAGAAATTCTTTAAACAAAGACTTAATTAAAATTATTAAAAAATTGAAGCAAAGGTATAAAATTGCTTTATTATCAAACAATAGTAAAGAATATTGTGAGGAATATTTATTTAAACCCAAACTAGATAAACTTTTTGATATAATGGTTATTTCATATCTAGTTGGTTATAGGAAACCTAATCCAAAAATATATCAAATCTTAATTAAAAAACTAAATCTAAAACCAGAAGAAATTTTATTTATTGATGATGACCCCACAAAACTTCCATCTGCCGAAGCCCAAGGAATTAAAACTCTTGTTTATAAGGATAAGAAAACAAATAAAATATTATTAAGTTTAATATAGCTATTTTTATTAAAACTAACTATAATATTGGACACTATTCGGACAGTTTTAACTTTTCGGACTGTGTTCTTTGCCATTAAAGTAAGCAATTTAAGATATTTATTCCACTAATAAGAATGTATTCTATAAAATAGAAATTCTTTTAAATGAGAATTATATTGAAAAATCATGAAAGAAACTACTAGAAATTATATTGGTATAGCAATTCTTGCTGGATTTATTGGTACTTTTGGTGGAATATTTCTTGGTACATATTATACAACTCCAACAAAAGCCTATGTGAAATATCTAACTGAAGTGAAAGATTTAAGCAGTGATAGAAAAGACAACGTTATAATAAAAAGCAGAGATAATAGTACCTGGATTTTCATGGAACAGGAAGACGGAAGTTATGTACTTCTTAATCAGTATATAGAATCAAAGAAGAAAGCAACTCTCTCTAAAAGCCAATTGGAAATAAAAGCACTGGAACAAGAGGAAAAAGATATTAAAGCAACAGCAAGATTCGTGCAATAACTCTTAAATTTCAAATTGAAGGATTACTAAAATATATTTATAGAATTCAGTTAAATTTAATCATTAAAAAATAAGTAATTAAATCTGCCCTGTCTGATTAAACTTGGCCATCAACTTTTCTACAACGATATTAGGAGCAAGACCTTTTCTGCTGCATAATTTTGCAAAATCGTCATAGATGTTTTGAGCTATGTTATAATCCATCTTTCTTTTTCTTGGATCTGGCGGATATGTTCCCATGATTAATTTATAGAAATATTATTTATAAATCTTTTTGAAAGGATTCTGGACTAAAACTTAGTTTTATAAATTTCTTTCTGCTCTTTTATAGATGAAAAAAAGAGGAAGGAAACAAACCGAAATAACAAGAAAAAGAATAAGTCTTTCTCTGAAGGAGTATTTTTCTCGTCCTTTTGCAAGAAAGAAGATGTCTGAAGTGCTGAAAAAATATTATTCTAATCCAGAAACAAGAAAAAAGATTGCAGAGGAGAGGAGAAAATATTGGAGAGGGAATCCAAAGATAAATAGAAGATATACAGAACTCTCCAGAAAAGCCCATTCTAGTCCTGCTTACAGAAAGAAGATGTCAGAAATAAAGAAGAAGCAATATAAAAAAAATTTAGAGATTATTAAAAGAATTGACAGGAAAATGACAGAATGGTGGAAAGAGCATCCAAACATAAGAAAAGAAAGAAGCATCAAAATTAAAAATCTCTTTATTAGGCATCCAGAAAAATTTAGGAGGTTCTTAAGATATGGGGGCAATCCTTCCTTACCTCGTTTTAGAACAAAGCAAAAATTTCTTGTCAGAAGCAGAGGAGAGCAAAAGATTGCAAACTTCCTTTTTGATAATAAAATAAAATCTTTATATGAAGCAAAAACATTAATATTTAA
>Ga0153915_10005277_pt1 | contig 11995 bp, 9 predicted proteins | sample Opewatmetagenome_2_FD_107003 | JGI IMG/M metagenome (GOLD analysis project Ga0153915, IMG submission 107003) | Freshwater wetland microbial communities from Ohio, USA - Open water 3 Core 3 Depth 3 metaG | ecosystem: Environmental > Aquatic > Freshwater > Wetlands | place: USA: Ohio, Lake Erie...
GACCGATGTCGTGCCCGATCCAGACCGTCGGGACCTTGATCCAGCCCGTGGCGGCGTCCACCTCCACCTCGACGACCGCCGCCGTGTAGGAGTAGGCCACTGACGGCCCCACGCCGCGGCCGCGGGAGCGGGCCGCACTTCGGGGCGGCCGGTACGAGCCCGTGGTGCCAAGCGTCCCGTGCTCGACCTCGGCGGCGACCACGGCCTCCTGAAACGTCATCCCGACGGACGGGCTCTCGACGTCGAACACGCGTCGTTCCGCGAAGACCAGGCGCTCCGCCGGTACCTCGAGCTTCCTGGCCGCGGCCGCTGCCAGCAAGGTTTTCGCGCGCTCCGCCGCCTGGATCGCGGCGTTCCCCATCATCAGCGTCACGCGACTCGAGTAGCTGCCGAGATCCACCGGTGCGAGGTCTGTGTCGCCAGTGACCAGCTGCACGTCGGCCGGATCGAGACCGAGGACCTCGGCGACGATCGCGGCGAGGACGTCGTCGGAGCCCTGGCCGATCTCCGTCGCGCCGCAGAACGCCGTCACGCGCCCCGAGCGGTCGAGCTGGAGCTGCACGCCCGAGTGCGGCATCTCGTTCCAGTAGATCGGCAGGCCGGCGCCGCACAGGTACGAGGAGCAGGCCAGGCCAAGGCCATGGCCGAAGGGGAGCCGCGCGCGGCGCTCACGCCATCCGGAGCCGTCCACGACGCACTCGATGCACTGCTGGAGCCCCATCGAGCCGATCGCGAGCCAGTTGGCGGTGAGCGAGTTCGCGGAAGCGAGCTGCCGGAGCCTCAGGTCGGCCGGGTCCTTTCCGAGGGCGACGGCAATCTTGTCGAGCTGCACCTCCTGGGCGAACCGCGGCTGCGGAGTGCCGTGGCCGCGCTTGGGGCCGCACGGCGGCTTATTGGTAAAGGTCCGGCAGGCGCGGAACCGGAAGCGCGGCACATGGTACGTCACCGTCTGGAGCTGGCCCGTGTAGAGCGTGGAGGCCGCGCCGTAGCTGCCGTAGGCGCCGCCGTCCAGCAGCGTTTCCAGGTCCATCGCGAGGATGGTGCCGTCGTCCTTCACCGCCGTCTTGAGGCGCATCAGCACCGGATGCCGGCCCCGGTGCGCGTAGAAGACCTCTTCGCGCGTGAGGGTGACCTTCACCGGCCGGCCGGTGAGCAGCGCGGCCCTGGCGACCACGATCTCGTGGTTGAACGGATCGCTCTTGCCGCCGAAGCCCCCGCCGTTGGGGGTCGCGATGACGCGAATCTGGCGCGCGGGAAGGTCGAGGGCGCGCGCCAGCTCCCGGTGCACGTAGTGCGGCGTCTGGGTAGAGGACCAGACCGTGAGCCGGCCGTCGCGATCCAGCGCGGCCACGGCCGCGTGCTGCTCCAGCGGCAGGTGGGTGCTGCCCTGGTAGAAGAAGACGTCTTCGAAGACCTGGTCAGCCGTCCGGAGCGCCGGCTCGACGTCGCCGAACGCGAAGTGCGCGAGGCGGTGGATGTTTCCCCGTTCGCCGTAGTCGTGGATCCGCGGCTCGCTCACGGCAAGCGCTTCCTGGGGCGAGGCGATGGTGGGGAGCGGCTCGTAGTCCACGCGGATCAGCGCCAGGGCATCGGCGGCTTCGCGCTCGCTCGTGGCGATCACGGCCGCGACCGGGTCGCCGACGTACCGCACCTTCTCCCGGCACAGCGGGTACTCGTCCTGGCTCACCGGCATGATTCCGTAGGCGATCGGGAAATCGGCGCCGGTCAGGACCAGCTGGACTCCCGACGCGGCGCGCGCCGGCTCCGTATCCACGCCGACGATGCGGGCGTGCGGGTGCGGAGAGCGGAGCAGCTTGCAGAACAGCATGCGCGAGAACGCGACGTCGTCCGCGAACCTGGTCCCGCCCGTGACCTTCGCGCGCGCGTCCACGCGCCGGCGCGCCTTGCCGATCACGTTCATCGCGCTGGCTCCCCGACCCCGCGCGCCCGGGCGCCGTTCCGGCTGCGAGGCCGCCCGTCCGTGCGCGCCAAGGTCCCCGCGGCCGCCTCGACCGCCTCGAAGATCTGGAGGTAGCCCGTGCAACGGCACAGGTTGCCGGAGAGCGCCTCGGCGATCTCGTGCCGGGTCGGATGCGGGCTGCGGTCGAGCAGCGCCTGCGCCGTGACCAGGATGCCCGGCGTGCAGTAGCCGCACTGGGCCGCACCTTGGTCGGCGAATGCCGCCTGCAGAGCGGAGAGCGCCGGCCCGCGGGAGAGTCCCTCGACCGTCGTGACGTCCGCGCCGTCGCATTCAACGGCCAGCAGCAGGCACGACAGCACGGGTTGCCCAGCGAGGAGGACCGCGCAGGCGCCGCACTCGCCCAGCTCGCACCCGTGCTTGGTGCCGACCAGGCCCAAGTCCTCGCGGAGGACCTCGAGCAGGGTCTTATAGCCGGAGCAGAGCACGTCGCGGCGCTCCCCGTTGACCGCGAGCGCGACCCGGACCGGGCCCCCCGTGCGGGCCTCGCCCTTCGCGCCGCGGCGCCCGCCGCCGGTGCGCCCGCGGGACCGTGTACCCGAGCGTCGGTTCATTGCTCCAACCCTCTCACCAAGTACTCGGCAAAGGCATCGGCGACCGTCGCCGGCGGCTCCGGGCCCTCCGGCCGGTACCACCGCGCCGTCCAGTTGAGGGCGCCGAGGACCGCGCGGGCCACCAGCGTCGGGTCGCAGGCCACGAACGCCCTCCGGCGCACGCCGTCGGCCACGATCCGCCGCACGGCCCGTTCGTAGCGGTCCCGTTTGGCGACGATCCGCCCGCGGAGGTTCGGAGGCAGCGCCTCCACCTCGGTGTGCGCGGCGGCACCGTCCAGCTCGTCCAGCATGCATGCCAGATGGGCGCGTATCACGCGCCGCAGCCGCTCCGCGGGCGCCAAGCCCGCGCCGCCCACCGCGCGCGCCGCCGCCAGCATCCGGTCGAGCGAGTGGTCCTGGCAGAAGTACAGCAGCTCGTGTTTGCTCTTGAAGTAGTAGTAAAGGTTCCCCGGCGAGAGATCCGCTGCCTCGGCGATGTCGCGCATCCCGGTCTCCGCGAAGCCCCGGCGCCGGAACACGCGGGCGGCCGCCCGGAGGATGGCGCCGCGCATCGCCATCGCCCGGCGTCCACGCCGGCTCCCGGGCGCCCGGCCGCGGCGGCCGATCGAACGTCGGTTCGCATTTCGAACCATGGTTCAAAAGTGGCCCGGAGCAGTGGAAACGTCAAGCACGACAAACGAAGAGGCCCGGCGTGGGCCGGGCCTCTTCCCTTCGGGTCTGCCAGCGCAGCGGTCAGGCGGGCTTCGCCTTCGCCGCCTCAATCTCTTCGGCCGCCTTCTTCAGGATCTCGACGATCTTCTGCACCGTCGGATCGCCGGGGCCGGCGCGCCACGCCTCGCGGAACGACAGCCGGGCGAGCCGCGCGAAGGCCTCGGACAGCTCCCCCACCGCGCCGCCCGCGAACCCACGCACCGCGCCGCCGACACGGTCTAGGATCTCGTCGAGGACGTCCCGATGCTGCTCCAGAAACGCCTCGCCCTCCGGCGTGATGTGGTAGACCTTCTTGCCCTCCGTCTCGACCGCCCGCACGTACCCCTGGTCCTCGAGCAGCTGGAGCGTCGGGTAGATCGTGCCGGCCGAGGGCGTGTACCAGCCGCCCATCTTCTCCTCGAGCGCCTTGATGATCTCGTAGCCGTGCCTCGGCTTCTCCTTGAGCAGGCGCAGGATCACGTACTTGACCTCGCCCGACTCGAACATCTGCCGCCGCATCCGGCGCGGCCCCCGGCCGGCCTCCGGCCCGCAGAACGCCCACGCCCGCGGCCCGAACCCGGCGCCGAAGAACCTTCCGAACGGCCAGTCCTCGTTGTCCTTGCTCATCTTGCACCTCCGTGAATCGCGGCACATCGCGCGTCATATCGCACGCTATAACGTACGCTATTGCGTACGATATGTCAAGCCAAGCCGAGGTGGACTCCGCGTGGCTGGCGCCAGCCACGAGCGCCCCCTATCGTGAGGCGGTTGTGCCCCGCAGCCCGAGGTCGGCCCGATGTCGCTGCGCGGGAAGCTGATTGGGTTCTTCTGCCTGCTCGCCGCCGGACCGCTGATCGCGGTTGGCATCTTCTCCTATGGCCGCTCGATGCGCACCCTGCGCGAGCTGATTGCGTCGCAGACTCGCGCGATCGCCGAGCGCGCCGCATCGGAGCTGCGCGACCGTTACGCCAAGCGCGAGTCCGACTTCCTGCTCCTCGCCGAAAACGCCGAGACCCAGCGGCTGTTCCGGGCGCGCGCCGGCGGCGGGCGCGCCGAGGCGGAGGCGGCGCTGCTCACCGCCAATGCCTACCTGCGGCGCGCCTGGCAACTCCTCGGGCAGTCGTATGTCCGCCTGGACTTTCTCGATGCGGACGGCGTGTCGGTGTACCGCCTCGGGGAGCCCGGCGAGCGCCTCGAGGGCGCGAGAGCCGGCGCCGCTGCGGCCGGCGAGCCACTGCTGGTGCACAGACCGATCCAAGACACGCGTGACGGGCATCGGATGGGCACGCTCGTCGCCGCGGTCAGGCTCAGTGCGCTGCTGCCCCAGGACGCGATTGAGGCGCGATTCGGCCGGGCCGGCTACACGATGGTGTTGGACCGCGGCAGCGGCAGAGTCGTCTACCACCCCCGGCACGCCTTCTCGCAGCGCGACCTGGCCGCGCTGGCGGGTCCGGAAGGCTGGAACATCGACACGGCCCTGCTGTCGCGAGGGCAGGGCTCGTTCGTCTACCGGGAGAGCGACTCGACGCGCGTTGCCTCCTTCGCCAGCGTCGTGGAGCCCCCGTGGACGGTCGTCTCGTCGGGCGCGGTCGAGGAGTTCGCCGCACCGTTCACTCGAGCGGGCCTGATGAACCTGGCCCTGGTTCTCGCGGTGACCTCGGTGGCGGCTGGAGCCTTCATCCTCCTGACGAGACGAGGTACCCGGTCGCTCGAAGCGCTGACCGCCGCGGCCGACCAGGTAGGCACAGGCAACTTCGCGCCGGACCTGCCGGCCGCCGGGCGAGACGAAGTCGGACGCCTGACGGCCGCGTTCGGACTGATGGTCGCCAAGGTACGGGACATGGTTCGCGAGATCGAGACCAGCCGCCATATGGCTGCGGTAGGGGCGTTCGCGGCACGGCTCGCTCACGAGATTCGCAACCCGCTCACTTCCCTCAAGCTCAACCTCCAGAGTCTGGAGCGGGACGCCGCCGCCGGGCACCTCCCCGAATCCTCCACCCGCCCCGTCGGCATCTGCCTGCGGGAGATCGAGCGCCTGGACCGGGTGGTCGGAGGCGCACTCCGCCTGGGCCGCGACCGCTTCGACGGGAACGCGAGCTGCTCCGTTCACCAGATCGTGGACGAAGCGCTCGACGTCATCCGACCGCAGCTGGAAAAGCAGCAGGTGACCCTCGAAACGGCGTTGCACGCCCCGCGCGACCGCGTGAGGGGCGATCCCGCGAACCTCAAGGCCGTGTTCCTGAACCTGTTTCTGAACGCGGTCGAGGCGATGCCCGAGGGCGGCGCGCTCTCGGTCGCGACCGACGCGGCGGCGGACGCGGGGGCGCGCGACATCCTCCGCATTCGCGTCGCGGACACCGGACCCGGCGTTCCGGCATTGGCGCGGGAGAAGATCTTCGAGCCGTTCTTCAGCACCAAGCCGAGTGGCACCGGGTTCGGGCTGCCCGTGGCGCTCCGGACCGTGGAGGAGTGCGGCGGCCGGCTCCGGCTCGCCGACGACGGTGGGGAACGCGGCGCCGTGTTCCTCGTGGAGCTTCCGCTCGCCTCGGAGGAGTCCCCTGCATGAGCGACCGCGTGCTCCTCGTCGACGACGACCTCTCCATCCGCGAGACGTTCGAGCACCACTTGGGCCGCTCGGGCTACGAGGTGCGCACCGCGGCCGGCGGCGAGGAGGCGCTCGCCATCGCGCCGGAGTTCGCGCCGGGGCTCGTCATCACCGACGTGCGGATGCCGGGGATGGACGGGCTGGAGCTGCTGCGCCGGCTCCGCAGCGGCGGCGAGGACCTCGACGTCGCCGTGATCACGGCGCACGACGACATGCGCAGCGCTATCGCCGCCATGCAGGCCGGCGCCTACGACTATCTCGTGAAGCCCCTCGATCTGGACCGGATCGACGCGATGGTGCGGCGCTGCTTCCGGGAACGGTCGCTCCGCCGCCGCGTGCATCACCTGGCGGGCGAGGCGGCGGAGGCCTTCGGGCTGGAGAGCCTGGTAGGGCACGACGCGCGGATGATCGAGATCTACAAGCTCATCGGCGTGCTCACGGGCAACCGCGCGACCGTGCTGATCCGCGGCGAGACCGGGACGGGCAAGGAGCTGATCGCCCGGGCGATCCACTTCAACGCACCGCAGGCGGCGGAGCCGTTCATCGCCGTGAACTGCACGGCGCTCACCGAGACGCTGCTGGAGTCCGAGCTCTTCGGCCACGTGCGCGGCGCGTTCACGGGCGCGGTGGCGAGCCGGAAGGGCTGCTTCGAGCTGGCCGGTGCGGGCACGATCTTCCTCGATGAGATCGGCGACACCGGGCTCGACCTGCAGGCGAAGCTGCTGCGGGTGCTCGAGAGCCATGAGTTCTACCCGGTCGGTGGCGAGCTTTCCCGCCGTACGGAGGCCCGCGTGATCGCGGCCACGCACCGGCCGCTGGAGGAGTACGTGCGGTCGGGTCGTTTCCGGGAGGACCTGTACTTCCGACTCAAGGTCGTCGAGATCGCCGTGCCCCCGCTGCGCGCGCGGCGCGGCGACATCCCCGCCCTCATCGAGCGCCTGCTGGACCGCATCGGCCGCGAGCTGCACCGGCGCATCGACGGCGTGTCCGAGGACGCCCTGCGGATGCTCGTCGCCTACGAGTGGCCGGGCAACGTCAGGGAACTCGAGAACACCCTCACGCACGCCGCGGTCCTGTCGCGGGGACCGGTCATCAGCGAGGACTCCCTCTCGTTGGGGCCGCGCCTTTTCGCGGGGGCGGGGACCGACGCGAGCGCTCCGGAGGGCTCCCTCGACGCCGTCGAGTGGTCGCACGTGGAGCGGGTCCTGCGCCAGACGGGTGGCAACAAGCGGCAGGCAGCACGCATCCTCGGCATCTCGCGCCCGCGTCTTGATCGCATCATCTCCAGGCGAGGCTCCGGTGTAACGGATCGTGACTGACGAGTAACGGAATGCGCCCGGCGCGGCACGCCGGCGGTCCTCCCCATGACGCTCATCCCTAAACCCACGAACGCGTTATGCGCCGGGCGCAGTCAGGCGCGAATCCTGCCCATCAGACGACGGGAGCCGGGCACGAGAGCCCGGCCGGAAGTGAGGAGGGTGCGGGGATGACCGAGATCACCGTTGCTGTCAGCGATCAGGCACCGATTTTCACGTCGTTCATCGTCGGCACCGGTGCGCTGGTGGCGGTCGCGGTAATCGTGCTGGTGCTGCTCGAGGGCTTCTACCTGGCCGCGCTGGGCCTCTACCTCAGCCAGCGCGGACGGCGCCGCGCCGCCGTGAATGCGGCCGCGGTCGCCCTTCTGATCACCACCGCGAGCGCCGTGGTCACCCCGCTCTCGGCCCAGACTGCCGGACAGCGGCCGCGCGCCGTCGAGCCGCAGCTCACGCGGCTCTTCAGTTCCGATTCGCTCCAGATGAGCTACCCGGTGCTCTCGCCGGACGGCCGATGGATCGTCTTCGGGACGTACGAGGCCTACAAGGGCAATCTGTGGGCGGTCTCCACCGCCGGCGGCGAGCCGATTCCCCTCACGACGGGCCCGTACGGCGACTATTCCGCTGTGTTCTTCCCGAGCGGCGATCGCATCGCATTCCTGTCCAACCGGCCGTCCGGCCAGGGCGATCCGCGGCCCTACGTGATGTCGTTGACCTTCGATCCCCGCACGGGGGTTCCGGGAACTCCGCGCCAGGTAGCGCTTGACGTGTCGAACGGACAGGCGCTGTCCATCTCGCCGGACGGCGAATGGCTCGTCTACTGCACGAAGGTCGATACCCTCACGAGACTGATGGTCATACCGGCGACCGGCGGAGCGTCCCGGGCGCTGGCCGAGTTCGGCAGCCGGGTCATCTGGGTCCAGAACACCGCATGGTCGGGTGACGGGCGGTTCGTCTATTTCAGTCTGCGGCAAAGGGGGACCGAGGCCCGGAGCATCTGGCGGGTACCGTCCACCGGAGGGCAGCCCCAGGAGCTGGGGGCCACGGTTCGAATGCTCCGCCGCATCTTCCCTGACCGCGGCCAGATGCTGCTCCAGGTGAACCAGGGCTTCCAGGCACCGTCGTACGAGATCGCCACGCTCGAGGGGCGGCCCGTCGCGCACTTCGGCACCCCGCGGAACGTGCAGCTGAGCGCGCTCACACCGGACGGCCGCGGCTTCGTGGCATCCCGGAGCAACGTAGTCGCGCCGATCCGGGTCGTGCCGGTCGCCGGCGGCCCCGCCCGGCAGCTCACCGAAGCGCGGGAGTACGACTGGCCGCTCGGATGGAGCCCGGACGCCGCGTCCGTGTTCGTGTCGACGCGCACGAACGGCCAGGAACAGATCCTCCAACTCCCCGTGAGCGGGGGGCCTGCTACGCAGTGGGCGATCCCGTGGTCGGGGAACCAGCTCACAACGATCGGCAGCGACGGCCAGCACGTGATGTTCATGTCCGCGCCGGGGGGTGAGCTGCGCACCCTCTCGATGTTCGCGTTCGCCGACGGCCGGACACGGGTCGTGACGCGCGCGGCGTACTACGGCACGATGATGGCCGTGACCGGCCCGGGTGGGACGCCCACCGCCGGGGACGAGTTCCTCTACCTCGAGCGAGCGGCCGACCGGATCGAGGTGCGGTCGACGCCGCCGGACGGACCGTCGCATCTGCTCCGCGCCTTCCCGGCGAGCTACGCCGGTCGCACCGGGTTCGCGGTGCACGGAACCCGCATCGCTTACACGGAGCCACGAGGGGACTCCACCGCGGTCTTCGTAGCCGAGGGACGGAATGGCCGCGCACGACTCGTCGTGACCGCCCCCGGAGCCGCCGAGGGCCTCGCCTGGTCACACGACGGGCGATGGTTGGCATTCGACCACTACCCGCCGGGGCAGAGCCCTCGCCACGAGGTGATGGTGCTCTCGATGGGGTCCGACGCGACCCTGAGCGGTCCGCCGCGAGTGCTGGACACGGGAGCGTTCGCGGGGTGGCAGATCGAGTGGCTGCCTGACGACCGCGCCTTCACCGTCTTCGGCATGACCGGGATGGGGAACGAGACCCACGTCCTGCTCGTATCCCTGCGCGAGGGTGAGCGGCCGGTCGCCATCACGCGGGACGACCCCTCGATCCGCTGGGGGTACTCGCTCTCGCCGGACGGCCGGTACGTGGCGTACCCGGCCGAGATCTCCCGCGGCAGCTCGATCTGGCGGGTGGATCTCGGGGACGCGCTGGCTGGGGGCGGTCGGACGCCCGACCGGTAGCGCCCGCTCGTCCACCGCATGCGAAGGGGGCGGCGCATCCCGCGCCGCCCCCTTCTTCCGCGTTACGTCGGCTGCGCGGGCGCGCGCCTCGTTCGGCTCATCCCAGCGCGAACGGCCAGGGCCAGTGCGTCCACGCAATGATCCAGAGCATCGCCCCGGCCAGCGCGATGTTCTTCCAGAAGTGCGCCTCCTGGGTCCCGCGCTGCATCGGGTCCGTGAAGCTCCAGAAGCGATGCATCCAGAACGCGACCACGACCAGGAAGATGAAGATCAGGGCGGCGCCGATCCGCGGGTGCCACCCGAGCAGGATGCTCAGGCCTCCCGCCAGGAGCATCAGACCGGTCAGGACGACCGCTACCTCCGGCATCGGGACCCCGCTGGCGCTGGCATACCCTGCCATCGGCTTGCGGTGAACGATGTGGCGGTAGCCGGAGAGGATGAACAGCCAGCTGAGGAGCACCCGGCCAGCCAAGAGCACGGCCTCTTCGAGCCTCATGTCTCGCCTCCGGAAAGGGCCCGATCATCAACTGTGGGCGCTCGCCTCAGGCTGTCAATAGCGACGGCGCCCGCTGCCTTCGCGGGCGCCGTGGGGTGAAGCCGGCCGGTCGTCCGGGCGTCAGGTCTCCACTGCGTGCCTGATCAGCCGGATCGGCGCCGCCCGCAACGGCTGACGCGGCAGCACCATGCGCGGCAGCTCCTGGAGATGCTCGAGCGGCGGCATCATCTCCATGAGGGGCAGGTCGAAGTCGAGCGAGTTGCGCATGACGCGCCAGCCTCTGCCTTCGGGCATCTTCCCGGTCACCGTGATGCGGCGCTTCATGCGCATCACCTCGAAGCTCACGCTCTCGCCCGGCTCGTAGGAGGAGAAGATCCGCATGGCGTGCGCCGGGCTGCTCGGACGTCGGCCGCCGATGGACAGTATGACGTCGCCGCTCTTCACGCCGAGGGACGAATCCTGCGGCGCGCTCACCACCAGCACGCCCTCCGTCGTGCCGAAGTACTCGGCCAGGCCGGGATTGACCTTCACCAGCTCGAGATTCGCGAGCGGGGCCCCGCTGAAGGAGAAGAGCATCTCACCCCCGGGGATCTGAAGCCTGCCGCCCCGGCCAGGCATCGGCTCCACCTGGAAGTGCCGGACCATGTTCTCCAGGCCCGATTCGCCGGCCACCAGCGTCACGGTGAGGGGCTGGTTGTCGCGCCTGAGCTCGAGCCGCACGGTGTCGCCGGTATCGAGCCGGGACGCCAGCTCGATGAGGCGCGTACCCGGACGCGAGACGTCGCCCGTCTCCGCTGCCCCCTCGCGCCGCGCAGTCGCGCCCGCCAGCGCCGTCCCGTTGAGCCGCACGATGATGTCGCCCTCATGCACGCCGGCCTTGTCGGCCGGGCCGCCGGGCGTCACCCCGGCGACGCGCGCGCCGACGCTGTCGCGCGCCGGATTGGCGCTCAGATCCACGAGCACGCCAAGTCGCCCGCGCCGCAACGCCTGGTAGCTGATCCCCTCCGGCCCGAACTGGTACCGGTAGATGGACCCACGCGTGGTGTCCTTGGGCGCCCGGGGCTGACGCGGCGTCACCTGCGCCGCCGCCGGGACGGCCACCGCGGCCAGGAAGACGAGTGAGAAGAGCCGTCGCATGATCCTGCTCCCTTCGATTAGAGACCGGTGTAGGTGGCGCGCGTCTCGTGCACGTCCACCAGCGCCGAAAGTAGGCCCGCCCGTTGCCGCCACAGGTCCGCGACCCGCTGCGGATCGGACCGCCAGGCGGTCGTGTCGTTGAGCGCGGCGTCCACCCGCGCCAGCTGATTCTCGAGTTCCACCACGGCGCTCGCCGCCGGCCCGCTCAGAGCCCGCGCGTCGGGCTGCAGGGACTTGAAGACCTGCTCCATCGTCGCCGACTCCGCCATCGCCTGCTGCAGCGAGGCGTCGCCTGACGGGGGCGCCGGGCGGCGGAGGGCGAGAAAACTCAACACCACGACCGCCGCGGCCGCCATCAAGCCCGCCGACAGGGAGATGCGGCGGGTCCGGCGCTCCTGCCGCAGCGTCCGCTCCACGCCCTGCCATCGGTCGCGCGGAGGGTCGAACGAGGGCAACGCCCGAAGCTCCGCGCGCACCTGCTCGAGCCGCCCCAGCTCCGTCGCGCACGCCGCGCACACCGCCACGTGCTCGCGCGCCCACGCGCTCCCTTCGCCGTCCCGCAGCGCGAGCAGCTCCTCGATGGTCCCATGCCGGTCGTCGCTCATAATCCCACTCCGCTGCCGAGCCAGCCGCGCAGCCGCTCGTGCGCGCGCGCCAACTGCGACTTCGAGAAACTCGTCGTCATTCCCATCAGCTCGGCAATCTCCTCGTGCGTGTAGCCTTCCACGTCGTGCAGCCACACCACCGCGCGGGACCGATCCGACAACCGCGCCAGGGCCGCTTCCAGATCCATCCTGAGGGGGACGTCGTCCGCAGCGTACGCCGCGTCGTCGCCCAGCGGCTCCCAATCCCGCAGCTTCTCGCGGCGGTAGCGCATCAGCGCCTTGCTCGCCGCGATGGTGCGCACCCACCCCCACAGACTCCCCTCGCC
>Ga0153915_10005278_pt1 | contig 11994 bp, 11 predicted proteins | sample Opewatmetagenome_2_FD_107003 | JGI IMG/M metagenome (GOLD analysis project Ga0153915, IMG submission 107003) | Freshwater wetland microbial communities from Ohio, USA - Open water 3 Core 3 Depth 3 metaG | ecosystem: Environmental > Aquatic > Freshwater > Wetlands | place: USA: Ohio, Lake Erie...
CCCTCTTCGCTATTTCTTGAGATAATTTTCACGGTTGCACTTGTTTTTTCCGCAAGATCAGATAACTCATCGACCATATCCACCTTCTTTGTAATCTCCATGGGAATCGAGGTCTTACAGGTCGGACATGCTGGTGGAGTGAACTCCTCCAAATCTTCTTCGCTTAATGTTTTTTCTTGCGTATAGTTACAAGAATTACATGTCAAGGTCACGCGATATTTCCGCAGATCCTCGGAAAGAAGCAAGGTATCAACCACGCCCATCTCCAAGGCTTTCCGTACCTGGTGTTCCCCGTATACTGCTAGGCTTTTCTCTGATTTGCTAATCTCTGATAAGAACCGCTTCATAACCTTCTTTTCTTGAGATACCTTCAAATCCGTCATCTTTTCAGCGGCAACGGCAACCAACTCGCGCAGCCCATATTCATCGGTGTATCCGGTATCGAACGTATCAATGATTTTTTTCTGCACCTCATAATGAAGGTACGATTCGTCCACGAAATATTGTTTCGTCGGACCAGAACCACCCACCAGGATACCTTTCATTTTTGGCTCTCCAAGGAAGATTTCACTTGCCCGTTCACCACATTTGACAAACCATTCATGGGCAGCAATCTCGGTGTTGCGTTCGAATCTTCTCTGGGATTGACCTCCTCGTCCATGTTTCCCGGGAACCTGTGACGTCATGTACCGCAACATCTCCACACGGCTCCCTCGCAACATCCCGACGGTGCATTCTCTTCTGTCGATGAGCAGCAATCCATAGATTTCCTTTTCCGTCAGCATCTCTTCTAACGGTAGAGTGTAAAACTCTGAGTCACAACGGTAGAGAAAGGTGACCACGGGCATCGGAGGCTCTATGATGTAGGCGACCATGTCGGTTTTATCAGCCCCGACGCTTTTATGACCAACAAACATGGCAAGCCCATGAGGTGGCGGTTGTTTGAATGTTTTCAGTCGGCTCATAATTGATTCAATCGCAGAGAGGACATTCTTCATGGTTGTCTTTGATTTGATGTTCTGTGATTGCGAGTATTCATTCCGGAGATAGGAGACGACGTCAAAGATTTGTTTTGATGGTGGGACGTACAACGAAATAAGTTCAGTGTGTTTTCCTCTGCATTTTCTCAACTCTTCCAATGATCGTTTCAGATCGTAGATCTGCCGTTGCGTCATTTCATCAGCCATGATGTCCTATCACCTTTTTTCTTCTCACTTTTAACTCATCGTTCAAAACCATATTACGGAATTGTTATAATTCAAACTGTTCCCCTTTCATCGGGGTAAGCACTTCGGCGGTATCTTTTAATGCTTCCACAAGTGGCGTGCGGTCAGCGCTATGGAACAGAACAATTTTTTCTGGGTTACATTTCTGAGCAAACTCAACCAGTTCACTATGTCCCGCATGTGCAGAGAAGTCGTAGTACTTCACTTCACAAGCTACTTTTTCTATAACACCGTAGAAATTCAGCTTCCCTTTTTCAATCAGAAGCCTGCTGTTGGTCCCAGGGATCTGATACCCGGTGAGAAGAACCGCGCTTTTCTTATCATTCTTCAACTTGTTCATATAAGATAAAACAGGGCCGCCATCCATCATACCGCTAGAGGTGACAATGACCTCCCCTTTTATTGCCCGCTTTCGGCTCTGATCTGATTGAACCATATTGATTTTCTTGAGGGCTTTTTTAAGGTCGTCGACAGACCGCAAGTACTTCGGATACTTCAAATATAGTTTCGAAATTTTTTTTCCCATTCCGTCGAACCAGACGTCATACCCTGCGTTGTTCAAGACAAGGAGGATTTCTTGTGATCGTGCGACAGCGAACGCGGGGATAATCACAGTACCGCCACGTTTGACGACCTCATCGATTTTTTCAAGAAATTCTCTTTCTAATTGCTTTCTATTTTCGTGTTCCCTGCCAGCGTAGGTCCCTTCCATAAACAGAATATCACATGGCATTGATCTGGTTCCTCTGACCAGCCTGGTATCGATGACGTTCAGATCACCGGTGAACAACAAGTGTTTATCGCCGACAAGTTCATACATCAGGGCGCCAGGGATATGCCCCGCGGAATGGAAACGAACATGATAGTTTTCTCCAAGATCACGTCGTTTCCCTGGTTCGACCGGAACATAGCTATGTTCCGCTTCTTTGACATCAGCATTAGAATAGGGAATAGAGTAGCCATCCATCTGGGCGATCTTCACGGTATCTTTTTGCAATAAATTGCTTACGACCGCAGTTGGTTCTGTCGCGATGATCCGATGATCTGATTCAGAACACAACCAGGGGATCATCCCGCAATGATCAAGATGCGAATGCGTCAGGAAGGTAAGGTCCACCGGTGGCGGTGGGAGGGGAAATGTCGGTGGTTTTCCAGGGGACATGCCGTAATCGAACAGGAATCGCATATCCTCGATTTCTAGTATCATTGCGAGATTCCCGACTTCGTCACTACCACCAAGAAATTGACATCTTATACTAGAATCCATTGATATCAAACCTTTTCACAATCAGGGCCTCCTAAAGAAAAAAGAGGTTGATTAACCTTTGGTCATCTTTCCAGAGGCTTTACAATCAATGTTGTTTCGTCCTTATCGACGATGACCACTTTTGTATTTGTTTCAATCACGGTGTTTGATTTCGCCTGCCAATATTCCCCCTTGAATCGTACAAACCCGGTTTTCTCTGGAGTGATTCGTTCGATTGCCACTGCTGTCTCTCCAGCAAATTTACCCACAGATGTTTTTTTCTTTCGTATCTGAAGTACTTTATACAAGAGAAACGCAAAAAAGAGTGCGAAGAGCACGATGACGATCAACATGATGATGAGTGCGTCTGTCATATATTCACCTGATATGAGCCATTTTCTTGTTGGGTAACTTGGAATAAGAAATATCGATCCAATGATGAGACAGATGATTCCTCCGACGCCAACAGCACCGAAGCCAGGCAGGACGAATATTTCTACGACGAGGAGTAGGCATCCGATAATTATAAAGATTATGCTCAACGTAGAGATGCCAAATCCAGACCCGATGAGTGAAAGCAGGATCGCAATAACGCCAAACACCTCAGCACCATATCCTGGTGTCGAGATTCCAATGAGCAATGCAAAAATCCCAAGCATCAACAACAACGAAGTCAGGATAGGATTTGAAATGAGTTTCAATATCTGGATTTTCAACGAAGGTGAATACCAGATCTGTTCTGCATCCTTTGTTTGTAAGGTGATAGTACCGCTGGTTGTCGAGATGTTTCTCCCATCAATTTCGTTTAAAAGCTGTTCGATACTGGGCGACACAATTTCGATGACGTTGCTAACTTTGGCAACGGTTGCGTTCACGTTCTTGTTCTGGGTGATGAATAACTTCGCCAGTGTCTGATTTCGACTGTACATCGATGCTCGTTCTTGGAGCCATTCGACGAGTGCGTTAATGATTTTCGAATCGTTGATGAATCGTGTTCCCTCAATACTTGCTTCGATAGGTTGACACGACCCGATAATCGTGTGATCTGCCATGGCGGCAAGTGGTGTGCTGAGCAGAATAAAGGTTCCTGCTGACCACGCGGTCGCGCCATTCGGAAAAACATATCCAATAACTGGGATATCACTTTGTTTGATCATCTCCGCGATTTGAAAGGTTTCATCAAGCCCGCCTCCTGGTGTATTCAAAAGAAGGACTACTGCGTGAGCATCGATTGACTCTGCTTGTTTCAGACTGTCGGATATGATTTCAACGGTTGATTGATCGATCGTATCGGTAATTTCTACCAGAAGAATACTCGATGTTTGTGCTAACGCAGTATCTGAGATAAAAAGGAGAAGAAAAAAGAAAAAAATTGAGGGGGCGTATTTGTATCTCATTGTTCGGCTTTTTTCGTAACTGCTTTTGCCAATCCCGCCATAGTTCCTATTTCACCACCGGGTACAATAATGAGGTTTTTCTCCCGTGCGATTTCCGTGAGCGTCTGTAACTCTCGAAGTCGTAAGGCAATCGGTGTTTTTTCATAGAGTTTTGCTGCTTCTGTCATTTTCGCTGAGGCGAGAAGTTCCCCTTCTGCCATAATAATCCTTGATCGTTTCTCTCGTTCTGCTTCCGCTTGTTTGGCTATTGCTCGTAGCATTTCTTCCGGTAGTGAGACATCTCGTAATGTGACGGCTGATACCTTAATTCCCCAGGGGTCAGTGCCAGTGTCTAAGATGGATTGAAGACTTTTGTTCAGTTCTTCTCGTTGTGATAAGAGTTCATCAAGGTTTTTTTGACCTAGGATATCTCTCAACGTCGTCTGTGCAAGTAAACTGGTCGCCATGTCATAGCGCTGCACTTCAACAATTGCTTTTTGCGGGTCAGTTATTCTAAAATACACTACTGCGTCAACATCGACAGTCACATTATCACGAGTGATAATCCGTTGTTTCGGAACATCGATAACCCGCGTTCTTAAATCCATTCTGATGGGTTTATCGATGATAGGAATAATGAACACAAGCCCTGGGCCTTTGATGCCGAGCAATCTTCCTAATCGAAAGATAACAATTCGCTGGTACTCCGGCATAATTTTTATTGCTGATGCAAGGACTGCTATCAGAAAAATTACGATAATAAACAAAGCGATTAATGCAGTGTTGACATCTACCATACTTTTTTACCTCCAATTCCCGTGGAGAAAAACCTTCTTCTGTTTTTAAGTGTTTCTGTAGTTCTATTTTTTTGAAACGATATTTTTAAAAAGGTTGCCTCTTTATAATGCTAGGATAGTGGGGAGCCAAATCATGTCAGAAATCATGAGCGTAAAGGCACGTGAGGTTCTTGATTCCCGGGGAAATCCTACAGTGGAAGTTGATGTTGTCACCAGTCAGGGCACGTTTCGGGCGATGACACCAAGTGGTGCGAGTGCTGGCCAGCATGAGGCCATCGAATTGCGTGATGGCGATGTGGCGCGCTATCTTGGGAAAGGGACACTGAAGGCTGTCAGCAATGTCAATAAGAAGATTGCCCCGAAATTGATAGGTCTTGATTGTCGCCATCAGGAAACTATTGACAATATCATGTTGAAAATAGATGGTACTCAGAACAAAGCAAAACTAGGGGCGAACGCGGTGCTTCCTGTTTCGATGGCAGTGACTAAGGCAGGGGCGGCAGCGACCGGGGTCCCGCTCTACGTGTACATCGGCGAGTTGTTCGGTGAAATCCCGCATCGTCTCCCAGTGCCCATGTGCAATGTCATTAACGGTGGAAAACACGCGGGACAGGAGAACTCCATCCAGGAGCATATGCTCATGCCGACGGGTGCGAAGAATTTTAGTGAAGGAATCAGGATGATTTCGGAGAGTTATCATCATTTAGCAAAACTCTTGAAGGGGAAGTTTGGTGCGGGTGGTGTGCTCATTGGCGATGAAGGAGGATTTGCTCCTGCGCAGATCGTTGATATCCATGAACGGCTTGAACTGATGTTGCGGGCAGTTGAGAACGCGGGATACACGGGGAAGATGAAGATCGCCCTTGACCCTGCTTCAAGTGAGTTTTTCTACGATGGGATTTATAAAATCGGTGAGAAATCGTACTCCGGTGGGGAGATGGTTGATTTCTACATTGGTCTGTGTGAACAGTACCCCATTGCCAGCATCGAGGATGGTCTTGCTGAGGATGATTGGGATTCCTGGGTGGAAATGACAAAGAAACTCGGGTCGACCGTGCAGATTGTGGGCGATGACTTGTTTGTGACCAACACAAAACGTATTCAAAAAGGAATCCAGTTGCAGGCAGCTAACTCTGTCCTTATCAAGTTGAATCAGATTGGCTCGGTCACTGAGACGTTAAATGCCATCAAGATGGCGCAGGACGAGGGATGGACCGCGGTCGTGAGCCATCGGAGCGGGGAAACCGAGGATAATTTCATCGCCGACCTGGTGGTTGGAACGAGTGCCGGTCAGATAAAGACTGGTGCACCAGCGCGCAGCGACCGGAACGCGAAATACAATCAATTGCTCCGCATCGAAGAGGAGCTCGGGGAGAAGGCAGAATACCCTGGGATTGATTTTCGGGAACTCCTGTAGGCAGCATAAACATTTTTATCTCGGTATCGATACACCCCATGGAGGTATCATCATGAAAATATTGATTACTGATAAGACAGAAAATGCTGTGATTCAACAGTTAAAAGACGCTGGTCAAGACGTGACGTTTAATGAAATGGATCCGGCGACGTTGCTTAAGGAGATTTCTCATTATGATGGTTTAATGGTGCGCAGTAGAACGAAAGCCACTGCCGATGTCATTACTGCGGGGGCGAAAGGGAACCTGAAGGTGATCGGCCGTGCAGGGATCGGTGTCGACAATATTGACCTTCCGACCGCATCGAAGCATAAAATCAAGGTGGTGAACGCCCCAACAGGAACAACAGAGAGTGTTGCAGAACTTGCCTTCGGGCTGATGCTTGCCGCGTCCCGTTCTATTCCCCAGGCTGACCATTCAATGAAACAAGGGTTGTGGGAAAAGAAGGCGTTCAAGGGCGTTGAACTGTGCGGAAAGACTCTCGGGATTATCGGCATCGGACGTATTGGAACAGAGCTTGGCAAACGAGCCTTGGCATTCAACATGAAGGTGTTAGCTTACGATAAATATATTCAGAAGTCACCGAATGCCAAGTTCGCGATGGTGTCGCTCGACAAATTACTCAAAGAGTCAGATTATATCTCGCTTCATATCCCGTTTGTGAAAGAGGAAGGAGCAACCGTTAAGGAACCTGATTTCGAGAAGATGAAAAACGGGGTCATCATCGTGAACTGCGCCCGAGGCGGAGTGATCGATGAGCAAGCGCTGCTGAAGCATTTGAATGGAGGCAAGGTGCTGGCTGCTGGACTTGACGTGTATGGAACCGAGCCACCGACGTTCAAAGAGCTTATCACCCATCCGAAGGTCATCTGTACACCCCATATCGGTGCATCAACGAAGGAAGGACAACTACGGGCTGGCAAGATCTGTGCGGAGCAGATGCTTCTTGCACTTGCTGGAGAAACTCCTGAATTTTGGGTGAACAAAAAAATGATGGAAGGGAAATGAGTAAAAACGAGCAGCAAAACCATGCCATGACCAATTTGGATGGCATCATCGAAAAGATAGGAAACCAGATCGGGGAAAAAGAGAAGATACGGGAGACTGCGTTGAAGGTCTCCCGGGACATTATCATCAGTTGTCGAAAAGGCATTCAGCAGCTCCACCGTGGTCAAATCACCGAGGCTGAGAACTACATCAAGGGTGCTTCTGCGAACCTTGCACAGCTCTATGAGATTACCAAAAACCACGCTGATATTTTCCATACCGGGTTTGTGGAGAATGCTGCCCAAGAGTTCGTTGAGATTCTCTGCCTCTCAACTATCATGAAAGGCGGGGATCTTCCAGATCCTGATGCTATGCAAATCACCTATAGTGCATACCTGCTTGGGCTCTGTGACGTGGTCGGGGAGCTGCGTCGCGGTGCACTCGATTTTATGCTCGAGGGAAACATGATGAAGGCAAATGAGTACCTCGGGTATATGGACCGAATCTATGATGCAATCATGGGTTTTGATTATCCTTCCGCTCTTATCCCTATAAAGAAGAAACAAGACATGGTCCGTGCGCTGATTGAAAAGACCCGAGGGGAACTGGTGGTGTCCAGTTGCGAACGTCGCATTCATGAGAAAGCGCACGAGTTCCACGGGATTCTGGATCAGGTCAACGGAGAAAATAATAACAGAAAGAAAAAGACTGATGAGCGTGAGGACGAGGATATCGATATCGACAAGGTGTGGTAACGTTCTCTGAGAAGTCGATTTTTACGAAATGTTTATAAAAACCCTTTATATACTTCAAGGAGGGAAATTTTCTTATGACAGAGGCCCAGGTGGAAAACATTGTCGTTTCTTGTTCAGTGTCATCCTCCCTGGATTTACCGCAGCTTTCAGGAATTATCCCAGATGCCCAGTACAATCCAACCGAGGTCCCGGCACTCATTTTGCAATTTTCAGCCCCGCGGTCCATGGCAGTGCTCTCTTCGACAGGAACAGTGATTATCTCTGGACCAAGGAGCATGGATCAGGTCGAGGAGGTCGTCAATATGGTGATGGACCGTCTCAGTGTCGCCGGTGTTGAACTCTATGACGAACCAGAGATTGTCATGCAGAATGTAACCGTGTCGACTGATTTGTGTCAGAACGTAAAACTGCGATCCCTTGCAAAATCCCTTCAGAACAGCGAGTATCAGCCACGGGTTTTTCCTGGGTTGGTGTATAAAGGGGATGACCCGAACACCGTTATCCTGCTGTTTGCATCAGGCAAGATGGTCTGCAATAGCCTCAGTCTGGATACTGCAACTGTTGCACTTGATAAAATGAGAGAAAAACTGTTATCATTTGGTATAAAAATGGAGGAAGAAGCATGCCAGAAGTAATCGTAGAAAATATTGTGGCGTCAACGTCGTTTTCCGATAAATTGGATTTGGACGTCATCGCACAATCGTTAGAAGAAGCTGAGTACGAGCCTGAGCAGTTTCCCGGGCTTGTCTATCGTTTAAGTAATCCGAAAACCGCAACCCTGTTATTCCGTAGTGGGAAGGCGAATTGCACGGGTGCCAAGAATATCGAGGACGTCAGGACCACGATTAATATCATCGCAGAGAAATTGAAGAAACTAGGCGTCGAGGTCTATAAGGACCCTGAGATCGTCATTCAAAACATTGTGGCGATTTCTGATCTTGGCGGTGAGCTGAACCTCAATGAAGTCGCGATGGCACTCGGACTGGAAAACGTCGAATATGAGCCTGAGCAGTTTCCCGGGCTTGTGTACAGGATCAAGGAGCCTCGGGTGGCAATGTTGCTGTTCGGCTCAGGAAAAATCGTTTGCACGGGGGCACGGAAAATCACGGATGTCTCTCTTGCAGTGGAGAAGCTATCCCAGGAGCTTTCCTCGCTTGGTTTGATTCATCATTAATCCTGCGAGGGTCGGATAAAACGCAGCGTTCTGTTGGCCGTGGTTTCCTCATTTTTTTTTTCGTAGAAACGATTTTCGCAAGATCATTGGTTGAGGGAAATGATAGAGTAAATTATATGTACCTGTTCGTTGTTTACGGGAAAGTGAGGGGGTCTAAAGAATTGAATTGAAAATTCTTTTTTCATTCTTTTCCTCCCAGACTTTTTAGACCCCTTCTCTTTATTCTCTCGTCTGTATTCTCTTAAAAAAATTGCCTGTACTTCTCTTCTCTGCGGTGCTCATTTGTAAATGAAAAAAAATAAAAAAAAGAAAGTGAAATGCTCAGGTGTGTTATGATGTTTTGAAAATTTCTTTTATATCATCGACCTTCGGGTTCATCATCCCGCTCAGGCGTATCGAGAAGATATCCTCCATAAGCATGATGTCTCGTATGTAGGATGAGTATTTCTTATTGATGAACTCTATGAACCGCTTTGCGATAGTGATGTCCTTTGCGGTAAAGCAGAGGAGCATGTCGTACTCACCCTGGAGGATACAGGCGGTTTGCACAAAGACGCCAAGGTTTTTCCCAATATATTTCTTGAATCCATCGACCACATTGTCGATGACCTCTCCTGCCGGTTGGTTTGATCGTTTGATAAGCATGATATAATGGTGGACCCCTTGCTTTTCTTTGTCAGGGACTGCGGTGTAGCCCCAGATTGTCTTGTTGTTCTCAAGACGCTTGATAATACGCCATACTTTCTGTCTTGAAAATCCGCAGGTTTTCGCAATTTTATCGATACTTTCATTTGAATTCCGTTGCAATTGCTCAATTACTCGCTTCTCGTCTTGGTCTATTTGTTTTTTGCTACTTTTAGCCATAATCATTTACCCCCATGATTCATTGTTTTATAAGAGTTGATTTTTTGCTCTTTTATTATCGTTTAATATCCAAGAGATTTCAAACTCACTATCTCAAATAACGTTATAAACGTTTCGTATTGAACGTGTTAAAGGCAAGCATATGGCACTTTATCGAAACATTTATAAATTAAAAAATGATGTGTTCTTGGGGGTTGCAGAGTTATCATTTGAAATCTTTTTTTTACTCTTCAACTTCCCCTTTCCTCCCTTTTAACGTTCAAAGTAGCTGTTATTTCCAAATATAGGAAACATGGAATGGATTTTAATATCTGAGATTATTTGGGATGATACGCGATGTCGAATTGCTGTCTTGAAACAAAATGTATCCAATGCTGCGTCAAAACGAACATGATTCTTACATCTCATGACATTCAAACTATTCAAAACATGGGATACCAGTACGACTTTTTCGTCGTAGAACACAATGGCTGGCTCCAACTGAAAAACAGGAAAGGACGGTGCGTGTTCCATGATGGGACCGTTTGTTCCATTTATCCTCAGAGGCCAAAAGGATGTACTCTTTACCCTGTGGTCTACGATAAAGACAACGCCTGTGCGATCCTTGACTGGGAATGCCCGCAGAGGCACTGTTTTTCCCTTTCGAAAAGAAACATACAGCAACTCGCTATGCTTGTCCGCATCCTTGAGAACGAACGGGAAGAACGTATGCAAAAAACCCTTAAAAAATGAGGAAAAGATTAAAAAGCGGAGCTAACTATGTATAGCATACTATCTTGTAATATACTAGGGGAGTGAAAGCGTATGTCCTTCAAAGGAAAGAAAGTAGTTTTTCTCGTATTCACCATCCTTTTGTTACCAACTATCTCAGGAGCAGCGTTTCTTGAACGTACAGTGGGCGTAGCAGTAACCTCTTCGATGGATGAACAAGAGGCTAGCTTATCTGGATATGTTACTGATATCTCGATGAATCCTCTCAATGGAGCACTCGTTCGCGTGTCTTTCCATGAAACCTATGTGGAAAATTATAGTGATGCATTTGGATACTATCATGTGGAGCATATCCCCCTCTGTTATTGTGTGAAAAATGCAACGTGTTCAAAACAAGGGTATCAAACAGAATGGGTGCTGCTGAGCATCTCTGAAAATACGACCTATAATTTTAGCCTTATTCCACTGAATCTAACCTGCTATCCGCTGTTCAATGGGACCATGGGGATCAACGGATGGTATATCAGCTGTGTGAACGTCTCCTTTGTCATCGGTGCAGGAATCGATGCGGTGTTCTATCAACTGGATGGCGGCGAGTATTTCCAATATACTGGTCCGTTTCAAGTCTCAGAAAGTGGGCACCATATGTTCAAGTGGTACTCTGTCTATCAGGGAAATCCCTCCGTGGATTTATGTACGACCCTTAGCATTGAACGAGATAATCCGGAACTCACGGTTTCAGTTCAAAGAATAGGGATAAAAAAGTTAAGTGTCACGATAAACGCGGTTGATGAGACAAGTGGAATCAATCGGGCTGAACTCTATCTTGACGGTACGCTTTTTATTGTTTTTAAGGAGTTACCTTGCGAGGGAGTCATTGGTTGTTTAGGTAGGCATAACCTAACAGTCGTAGCAATTGACAATGCGGGGCATTCAGTCAACGACTCGCTCATAACGTCATATAATTCCCAGCGGTATTCGCACCATCCAGGTTCATTCGTATCGCACCTCTTCTTTGTATTCCGATTCATACAACAACTGCTGCTCATTCATTGGAATATTGTTTCCGGATTTTTCCTCTAAAAAATGGGTAACAACTGTTGAATATCATCAAAAGATAGAAATAAAAATAGTTTTACCTTAAAAAAGAACCATGGTTATCGGCATGATGATTGGGATTTTATTCTCACATCTTACGAGCAGATTGGATTGTTAGGGCAAGGTTATCAAGCTTTTTTTCATATCCTGCTTCAAGCGGTCCTTTTATTGCCATGACCTTAAGTTTTAATCCTTCTGATAACTTGGAGATGTTCTTATTTCTAAGAATTTCCTCCATCTGCTCAAGACCTTTGTCGATATCGGATGAAGGATTGAGGCAGGTATTAACGAGTGTATACTGTGCATTTGGGTTTTTTATCTCAATTTTTTCTAAAAATTTTCTCA
>Ga0153915_10005279_pt1 | contig 11994 bp, 8 predicted proteins | sample Opewatmetagenome_2_FD_107003 | JGI IMG/M metagenome (GOLD analysis project Ga0153915, IMG submission 107003) | Freshwater wetland microbial communities from Ohio, USA - Open water 3 Core 3 Depth 3 metaG | ecosystem: Environmental > Aquatic > Freshwater > Wetlands | place: USA: Ohio, Lake Erie...
ATGCTCAGGCATGAAATTGGTGAAGAAACTTTTTGGAAAGGGATCAGACTTTACTACGAACGTTATAGAAACAATAACGCCCTGACAGCTGATTTTGAGAATGTAATGGAGGAAGTAAGCGGGAAGGATCTGAGGTACTTCTTTCATCAATGGTTGTATGTAGCGGGACAGCCTGATTTGAAAATCACCACAATGCCCACCCGCAGGAAGGGGGAAACAGAAATTGTTATTGAACAGAAGCAGCAATCTCTCTTTAGATTTCCGCTGGATCTGTTAATTAATTCACAGGAAGGTGAATACAGAAAAAATATTCAGATTTCTGACAGGATTTCGAGACTAATAATCAAAACTGATAAACTAAATAAAATCATACCTGATCCCGATATTAATCTCCTTTTCCGCAAGGTTGATTAGTCCCGGATTTACAGACCAAGGAACTGTATGGCAATACCGGAGATCAGGATCATTACTCCGGCAATAATGTTGCTGTATTTTTCGACAGGCTTAAGATTTATTCTGCTGAATCCCAGCTTGAATGCCAGTACAATTGACATCATAGTTGCAATGGTTACAGCTGAAAACAATACTGATACAATCACAGACCCTGAAATATTGTTTTCAGCAGCCGGATACATAAGAATTGGGATCAATGGTTCACAGGGTCCAAAAATGAAGATCAGGAAAAGTATCCACGGGGTTGTTTTAGCAGCATCAGTTTCGTGTACGTGGGAATGCTCCAGATGGTGGTCATGATCATGAATGTGCGATTGCTTATCAAGATGAAAATGGGAATGGGAATGCCTTTTTTTCTTAAAGAGATTCCTAATGCTTATAATCATATAGACCAGCCCAAATGCAATAAAAAGCCATCCTGCGATATTCCCGCGGATCGACTCTACGTTAACAAGCTTATTTACTGAAAGTCCCACAGCTATACCCACAAGACCGAGTACGACTGAACTTAATACATGACCTGCTCCGCAAAGAAACGTAATGAACATTGTCCTCTTTACCGTCCACTTCTTCGCCTCACTTAACACAATAAAAGGCAGGTAATGATCAGGTCCAAGTAAAGTATGAACAAATGCAATGGAAACAGCAGTTATCGACAGGAGTGTCAGCGAGTTGTCCATAAAATAGCTTTGCAGAAGCGATTAATTTAATTGATAATGCAATTATAATGATATATTTCAATACAACCATCTGTTGCCAGAAAAAATGAGTTCGTTAATCCTGATGTTCTGATTATAGAGCAGATTCCTTGAATCTTTAAGAAATGCCTTCATTTTTTCATAATCTGAAGGTTTTGAGAAGAATTCAGGTTTGTTTTCAAATCTTGAACAGGGCAAAACAAAGAATCTTTTCCGGTAGTTCTCAACAGGGGTATATACCCATGTCAGATAATATCCGGCATCTGATACCGTGAGTGAACTATCTCTCTTTTCCAGTTCGATCCTGACCATTGAGCCGCCATCTGTTTTTGGCCTCCTTTGATTTGAAACGAAATTTCCCAGGGAATAAACAACAATCCTGTCTCTTTTACAGGAATCGCAATTTGTCCATATCATTTTCTGAAGAACGTGGGGATGAGAGCCAATAACGAGATTGGCACCCCTGTCGAACAGATATTGAGCCATATCTGTCTGCCTTTTTGAAGGAACTGTATCATATTCTGTTCCCCAGTGCAGAAATACTATAACGGCGTCTGGATTTCTGCTTTTGGCCTTTTCGAGATCTTTGGCAATCAGATTTTTATCGAGCATGTTCACAATTGCAGGTGGTTGAACGGTTATCCCATTAGTACCATAAGTATAATTAAGCAAAGCAAAGGAGATTCCGTTTTTTTCGATAATCACAGGATAAAGACTGTCCCTTTGAGCAGAGTCCAGAAAAGTTCCCGTGTGAGGTATACCCAGGCTGTCAAGCTTATTAATAGTGTTTATGATTCCTCTTTTGCCCCGGTCAGCTGCATGGTTATTAGCTGTGACCATGTAATCAATTCCTGCTTTTTTACAGGCAGCGGCCAGTTCAGCAGGTGAGCTGAATGCCGGATACCCCGTGTAGGGTGATCCTGCAAGGGTTACCTCAAAATTCGCAATTGCAACATCTGCTTCAGATATTTCATCCCTTATATAGCTGAAAACAGTATCGTAGCTGTAGGTATGGCTTTCCCGGTTTTCTGCCGACCATATCTGTTCATCATGACCCATTATATCACCAATAAAAAGTAATGTAACCTTCTCATTTGCAGGTTCAGAATCCTGTGCGGAAATAACAAATGAATTGACGAGGATCAGAACGAGAGAGTTTATCTTTCTGAACATAAAATATTTGCATTTAAAGAATTCATAAATTTAATAATTATTAAATTTGCCAGCTTTATTTGAGACCCGCCTTATAAGGCAATATTAGTGATCAATGAAGGAGAACAAGTCTCATATAGATATTAAGAAGCTTTCCCTGATCGGAGTGATCGTTACAATGGGCATTGTCTTTGGTGATCTTGGGACCAGCCCATTGTACACTATGAGGGCCATATTGATAGGCGGTCGGGCCAATTTTAATGAGTTACTGATCTATGGCTCTCTATCCTGTATTTTCTGGACACTGACATTATCGACAACAATTAAATATGTTCTTATAGCTCTACGGGCAGATAATAACAGTGAAGGAGGCATTTTTGCTCTTTTTGCCCTTATGAAAAAGAAATCCTCATGGGCAGCTGCGCTTACGATGATTGGTGGTGGAGCTTTACTTGCGGATGGTGTAATAACACCTTCAATAACAGTTACGTCGGCTATTGAAGGACTTAAACTTGTTAATCCGGGAATTCCCGTTGTACCCATAGTGCTGCTCATAGTTGCAGCACTATTTTTTATCCAGCAATTTGGTACGAACCTTATCGGAGGTTCATTCGGACCCATAATGGTTATCTGGTTTACTCTTTTGGGAACACTGGGCATGTCTCAGATTATTCTGCACCCTTTTATTCTTCAGGTAGTTAACCCAGCATATGCCTTCAGGTTCCTTACGGAATACCCTGGTGGATTTATTTTATTAGGTGCGGTATTCCTTTGTACTACCGGTGCCGAAGCCCTGTATGCTGATCTTGGACATTGTGGCAGGGCAAATATCAGAATTTCATGGATTTATGTAAAGTCATGTCTTCTCCTTAACTATTTTGGACAGGGAGCATGGCTTATATTGAACTATACTCCCGGAACTGATATAAATCCGTTTTTCCAGATAATGCCAAAATGGATGCTTCTCCCGGGTATTTTAATAGCAACCGCTGCTGCGATTATAGCCAGTCAGGCCATTATCAGCGGTTCTTTTACTTTGATCAGTGAAGCTATTTCGTTAAATTTCTGGCCAAGGATACGGATTCTGCATCCGACTTTTATAAGGGGCCAGGTCTATTTGCCATTTGTTAATTGGGTTCTGTGGTTTGCCTGTACAATCGTGGTATTCTCCTTTAAGGAATCTAATAATATGAATGCAGCCTACGGTCTGGCTATTACAATTACTGAAATAATGACAACTTTCCTGCTAACGTATTATTTATATGAGAAAGGAGTAAACCACAGGCTGGTTCTGCTGATGCTTATGGTATATCTTACTATTGAGGGTAGTTTCCTGATTGCCAACCTTTATAAATTTAAGTACGGTGGATGGTTTACTCTTTTGCTGGCCTCCATATATTTTTTAATTATGTTTGGCTGGTATTTCGGCAGAAAAATAAAGAACAGATACATAACATTTTCAAACCTGAATAAGTACATAGATCTCTTTAAGGATCTCTCAAAAGACGAATCTGTCCCCAAATTTGCCACCAATCTTGTTTATATAATCAGGGCAAACCGGAAAGACCAGGTTGAATCGAAGGTCATTTATTCAATTTTTCAGAAGCAACCCAAAAGGGCAGATACATATTGGCTGTTGCATGTAGACAGGGTAAATGATCCAAACCAGTTTGATTACTATGTTACTCAAATCATTCCCGGAATCCTGATAAGGATAGATTTTCATATTGGCTTCAAGGTAGAGCCAAAAATCAACTTGTACTTCAGGGAGGCAATAGAAGATCTTATGGAGACTGGTGAAATCAACCTCGAAAGCGGTTTCGACTCACTCAAAAAATATAATGTACCCGGCGATTTCAAATTTATACTTATTGAAAGGATCATGCCAAGGGATTTCAAACTCAGTAACTGGGAAAATTTCATCCTTGCTTTGAATAGTATTGCCGGCAAACTAAATATTACCGACACGAGATCTCTTCAGCTTGACCCGACAAATACTACAATTGAGCAGGTCCCTATCCTGATAGAACAGCCCAGTCACCAGAGGATTAAACGGATGGATTAGTTTCAAGAACCGGTTAATGAAAAGGAAAGAAAGACATCTTGATATAAGCAAACTTTCGGTAGCCGGATTTGTAATTACGCTTGGAATTGTGTACGGCGACCTCGGGACAAGTCCGCTTTACACCATGAAGGCCCTGGTCCTCGGCGGTGCCGGCAATTTCAATGATCTCCTTATTTACGGATCATTGTCATGTATCTTTTGGACTTTAACACTTCAAACAACGATAAAGTATATTCTTATTACCCTGAGAGCCGATAACAAGGGAGAGGGAGGGATTTATGCTCTTTTTGCACTGATAAGAAAAAAATCGTCCTGGGCTGCAATCCTAACAATGATTGGAGGGGCTGCTTTGCTTGCAGATGGAGTAATTACACCTTCCATCACTGTCACTTCTTCAATAGAAGGGCTTAGGCTATATAATAATGAAATCCCTGTAATCCCTATTGTACTCATTATTTTTACCGCACTTTTTTTTATTCAGCAATTCGGGACAAATATCGTTGGTACATCATTTGGTCCTATCATGGTAGTTTGGTTTTTAATGCTTGGCATTTTAGGTCTGTCACAGCTAGTTTATAATCCGGGAGTAATAAGTGCGATCAATCCTGTTTATGCTGTAAGATTCCTGACAGATTATCCAGGTGGTTTCATTCTTTTAGGGGCAGTGTTCCTTTGCACTACAGGTGCTGAAGCACTTTATTCTGACCTGGGTCATTGCGGAAGGGCCAACATCAGGATTTCCTGGATCTTTGTCAAGACCATGCTTTTGCTAAACTATTTCGGACAGGGAGCATGGCTTTTATCTGACAGACCTTCAGGATATGACCTCAATCCCTTCTTTTCAATTATGCCCGGATGGTTCCTGCTCCCCGGAGTTATTGTTTCCACCGCAGCTGCAATTATTGCCAGCCAGGCACTTATTACAGGATCATTCACCCTGGTGAGCGAGGCAGTCTCTTTAAATTTCTGGCCCAAAATCAGAATCTTATATCCAACTCAGATAAAAGGCCAGGTTTACCTCCCTTTTGTAAACTGGTTCCTCTGGATTACATGCAGTCTTGTGGTAATTTTCTTTAAGGATTCTTCCAATATGGAAGCAGCTTATGGTCTGGCTATTACCATTACTATGATAATGACTACTTTACTTTTGTCATATTATTTGTTACAAAAAAATACACCTCGGTATTTCCCATTCCTGGTCCTGATTGTTTTCCTGACTATTGAAGGAGGATTCCTGGTAGCCAACCTTCATAAGTTCAGGTATGGAGGCTGGTTCACATTGCTCCTTGCTTCGGTTTACTTTTTTATTATGCTCGGATGGTATTTCGGGAGAAAAATCAAGAACCGTCATATTACATTCGTAAATCTATCAGGCTTTTTACCCATTATTAAGGATCTCAGCAAGGACAGGTCGGTTCCAAAGACGGCAACCAACCTTGTTTATATTATCAAAGCCAATAATAAGGACCAGGTCGAATCAAAAGTTATTTATTCCATTTTTCAAAAACAGCCCAAGAGGGCAGAAACTTACTGGCTGCTTCATGTCGACCGGGTTGATGATCCCGCGCGTTTTGATTATGAGGTTGACCAGATTATTCCAGGCATACTGATAAGACTCGATTTTCACATTGGATTTAAGATAGAACCAAAAATAAACCTGTACTTTAAAGAGGCACTTGAAGATCTTGTTCAATCAGGTGAAATAAGCCTGAAAAGCAGCTTTGAATCACTTAAAAAACACAATTTTCCCGGAGACTTCAAATTTATACTTATTGACAGGATTATGATCCGTGACATTAAACTTACCAGATGGGAGAATTTTATTCTGGCTTTGAACAGTATTTCCAGGAGGGTAAGTATCAGCGATATCAGAGCTCTCCAGCTGGATTCCACAAACACTATTGTTGAACAAGTACCAATCATTATTGATCAGCCGGTTCCACAGCGAATAAATCGAATATGATCAGTCAGATTGTCCGGTAAACCGGAAATGATTAAATTCGGGCACATCTTTCAGGGAGTAATCAGATCTATGAATGCAATGCCAGTAGTGATAGCGACTATTGCAATTTTTGCAATTGCCTACCGATTGTATTTCAGTTTTGTGGCTGCAAAAGTAGCCGTCAGGAACGATCTTGGCCAGACACCAGCTTACAGGTTGTATGACGGACAGAATTATTACCCTATGAACAAGTGGGTATTGTTCGGTCATCATTTTGCAGCAATAGCGGGAGCAGGTCCTCTCGTAGGCCCCGTTCTGGCAGCTCAGTTTGGTTTTATGCCGGGATTCCTGTGGATGCTCATTGGTGCTGTTGTTGCAGGAGCCGTTCATGATTTTGTGATTCTGACAGCATCTGTTCAGCACGACGGCAAGTCGCTGGCCGCAATAGCAAAAGCCGAAATAAACAAAATAAGCGGTGCTACAACAACTTTCGCAATAATCCTGATTATTGTTGTTGCACTTGCCGGATTAGGACTTGTTGTAGTAAACGCCCTTGCCGAAAGTTCATGGGGTACTTTTACGATAGCTTCCACTATTCCCATTGCTATTATTATGGGGATATGGATGTTCAAAATAAGGAAAGGCAAAACTCTTGAAGCAACGGTCTTTGGGGTTATTATGCTCATAATTGCTGTCGTGGCTGGCAGGTATATACCTGACTCCCGGTTTGCCGGCTGGTTTACCTTCAATCATAAAACGCTTACCCTGCTTATTGCAGCATACGGATTTTTTGCATCCGTTCTGCCGGTATGGTTCCTGCTTTCACCCCGAGATTACCTGAGCTCAATAATGAAAATATCAGTTATAGCATTGCTTGCAGTCGGTTTAATTATTGTCGCACCTGAAATTAAAATGCCTGCATTTACTGATTTCGGGAAGGGAGGAGGACCGATAATTCCCGGTAAGCTTTTCCCATATCTTTTTATAACAATTGCCTGCGGAGCAATCTCAGGCTTTCATGCCCTTGTAAGTTCCGGAACGACTCCAAAGATGATTATGAAAGAGGCTGATATAAAGACCATTGCAGTTGGATCAATGCTTACTGAGGGCGCAATAAGCATTATGGCCCTGATTGCCGCAACAAGTCTTTTGCCGCTTGATTATTTCACGATAAACGTTCCTGTTGATAAGCTTCAGGCAATCCTTCCCAAGCTTCATGAAATGGGCTTTACAGGATCAAATATCGACCAGCTGTCTGTGAGTGTCGGCGAAAAAATTGCAGGCAGGACCGGCGGGGCTGTATCTCTTGGCGTTGGCATGGCTTATATCTTTTCGTCAATACCCGGAATGACTCATCTGATGTCGTACTGGTACCATTTTGCGATAATGTTCGAAGCCCTCTTTATCCTTACAACAATTGATGCAGGGACACGTATCGGAAGGTTTCTTTTGCAGGAAACCCTGGGCAAAGTATATAAGCCGTTCCAGAGAACCAACTGGCTTCCGGGAAATCTTATTACAAGCGGATTGATAGTCTTTGCCTGGGCATATTTCATTTATACAGGGACAGTTGCGACTATCTGGCCCATGTTCGGAACGGCAAACCAGCTCCTTGCAACTATAGCTCTTGCGATCGGGACTTCATTTATTATTAACAGGGGAAGAGTAAAATATGCCTGGGTTACAATTATTCCGATGACTTTCGTTGGAGTAACTACCCTGACCGCGGCGTTTCTTAATATTAAGAATATTTATTTACCGCAGGTTCAGGTTCCGGCAACATTGGTCCCGGGTATTATTAACCTTGTTCTGACAGTGTCGATTATAATATGTGTTATAGTAATTCTTGTGAATGCTATTCCGCAATGGATTAAAGCAATCAATTTTAAGCTTTTCAGACCTTATTCAATACCTGAATAATATTTCATGAACTGAACCCTTTCGAATACTGCTGGATTTTCAAAGTTTGACCTGCTTAACTTGCCCCTGAATGTATCGATGCTTTCAAATTTATTTGCAGTCATCCATTCTTCAGTTCCTTTAAGTATCTCAGGAATAACATCAAATCCTTCCCTGTAGAGGGCAGAGGCAATCTGCACAGTATTCGCACCTGCCAGCAGCTGTTTGATAAATGCTTTATGATCATGTACTCCTGTTGTTGCAGACAAATCACATTTAACCTGCCCTGAAAGAATTGAAATCCAACGCAATGTATGATTATATTCTTCGGCTGAGCTGAGAACCGGGCCATGACCAACCTCAAGCTTTTCAATATCAAAATCGATATTGTAAGGCCTGTTGAAAAGGACGAGTCCGGCTATTCCGCTTTCTGACAATCTGATTACGGATTGGGCAAGGGATGAAAAATAGTAGCCGATTTTGACAGATATCGGGATGTCAACATAGTTTCTTACTTCCTTGATTATGTCAAAGTAGGCTTTTTCATTTTCCTCACCTGTCCGGTGCCAGTCGGATGGTAAAATGAATATATTCAACTCAATTGCATCCACTCCGGTAGTTTGAATTTTTTTTGCAAACGAATGCCAGTCATTGTTGGATACGCAATTTACGCTGGCGATCACAGGTATTTCAATTGATCTTTTTGCCTCCCTGAGAAAATCAAGATATTTTTCGAGAGTGTTTCTTTTAGCAAAATCATAAATATAGGCATAAGCTTCCTCCTGATCATGGATTCTCCTGGAGAATAGCCTATCGGACGATTGCGTAAGGGTCTTGATATTGCCATCTTCGGTCCTGATAACTCTCTCGGTATCCACATTGATATGTTCTTCAAAGAGGGATTTAATTATCACTGCACCGATCCCCCTTGAATCTAAAGTCTTCAAATGCGGTATCGAATTGGTTAGTCCGCAGCTGCCTGCGATAAGCGGATTCCTTAGCTTAATTCCGAGATAGTTAGTCTGAAGGTTTTTCATATCAATCAAGTATTTACAGTCACGTCTTATTAACCGGCAAAAATTAATTCGATAATATAAAACATTTTATGGATATATTGCAGAACAAAATTTTTTTTTCTTTATTAAAAAAAAATCGGTCTTAAAGAATCCTGCAGTTATGCGTAAGAAATATAAAATCAACATCTTAATCTTTGCAATCACCTTGCTGGGCATTATCCCCTGTTATGGTCAGCAGGTTTCAGAAATTTCAGTTTTGTCGAACAAGCCAGGCGCAGATGTTCAGTCAACAATGTGGGGCGTTTTCTTTGAGGATATAAATTTTGCAGCTGATGGTGGCATTTATGCGGAACTCGTGAAAAACAGGTCTTTTGAATTCGCTTTGCCTGCAACAGGATGGAGGTTGCCATCCCGGCAAAATGGCAACGGACGGATGGTAGCCAGCTTTTATTCACCTGCAAGACCATCCAATCCGCACTTCATGAGAGTTTATATCGACTCTGCTGCAGGTACTTTCACCCTCACGAATGAAGGTTTCCGGGGAATGGGAATAAAAAAGGACGGAAAATATAACTTTTCGGTTTCAGCCAGGCTGACAGGGGCTTCCGATATAAAAATAACTGCTGAGCTTTTTTCCCCCGGCAATGAACCAGCTGGAAACACCGAACTTTCAGGTTTTTCAGGAACATGGAACACATACCAAGCCTCAATTGTCGCATCACAAACCTTACAGAATGCACAGCTAAAGCTGACGCTATCAGGGAAAGGTAATATCGATCTTGACATGATATCCCTGTTTCCTGATGATACATGGAGAGGCCGTAAAAATGGCTTACGCAAGGATATAGTTGAAATGATCGCGGATCTTAAGCCTGGTTTCCTGCGTTTTCCAGGCGGATGCATTGTGGAGGGAAGGGACCTGACAAACAGGTATCAATGGAAAACAACTGTAGGCCCGGTTGAAGACAGGAAAATGATAATAAACCGTTGGAACAATGAAATGCAGAACCGCCAGGCTCCGGATTATTTTCAATCATTCGGCCTCGGATTCTATGAATATTTTCTGCTGGCCGAAGATATTGGAGCGGAAGCGCTGCCTATCCTTAACTGCGGTATGTCTTGCCAGTTTAATGCGGCTGAAGTTGTTCCCCTCAATGAACTGGATCCGTACATTCAGGACGCCCTCGACCTGATAGAATTTGCAAACGGAGAAATAACTGCAAAATGGGGCAGACTGAGAGCAGAAATGGGCCATCCGGGGAAGTTCAATCTAAAGTTTATCGGAATAGGCAATGAACAATGGGATGAACAATATATCGAAAGATATAAACTATTTGAAAAAATACTCAAGTCGGAGCATCCTGAGATAAAAATAGTATCAGGCTCAGGACCTTCGTCTTCGGGAAGATTATTTGATTACGCATGGAGCGAACTGAAAAAGCTGAATCCTGACCTTATCGATGAACATTATTATATGCCGCCAGATTGGTTCCTGAAGAATTCAACACGATATGACAATTATGACAGAACCGGCATTAAGGTGTTTGCCGGTGAATATGCAGCACATGGCAGGGAGACAACCGACCCTGAATCAAGGAATACATGGTTGAGTGCCCTTTGCGAAGCTGCCTTTATGACAGGTCTTGAACGCAATTCAGATGTAGTCTATATGGCATCGTATGCACCTCTTCTGGCACACGTTGATGCATGGCAATGGCGACCTGATCTTATCTGGTTTGATAATCTTGCAACAATGGGGACTCCTAATTATTATGTTCAGAAACTATTCTCAAATTACAGGGGGACGAAAGTTGTACCTGTATTAACTGAAGGCAGGCCTCTGACAGGTCAGGACAGCCTTTATGCCAGCAGTACCATCGATGCAAAAGCAGGGAAGCTGTATATAAAAATTGTTAATTCATCGCGTAAAAAGAAACAGGTTATGTTGTCTCTCGGTGCACTTTCATATGGCAAGGAGGCTGAGAAAGTGACCCTAAAATCAGATAATCCGCTTGCCTTCAACACTATTGAAAGGCCAAAAATTATCTTTCCGCAATCATCTCCTGTCAGGATAAACGGAAGAAGGATTAATACTGAAATTGATCCCGCATCCGTTAATGTATTTATAATTGATTTTAAAACAAGGTAATGGAATTATTTCACACTCTGCTGGATTGGTACATGACCAATCTGAACTACTTCACGGTTGCGCTTTTAATGATGATTGAAAGTACATTTTTACCCCTGCCTTCCGAAGTGGTTATTCCTTTTGCGGCCTATAAGGCGGCTCAGGGCGACCTGAGTATATTCGGAATTGTTATTTTTGGAACGATTGGAGCACTGACCGGATCACTCATCAATTACACCCTTGCCTATTACCTGGGCCGCCCGATCGTTTATAAATTTGCTGAATCCAGGATTGGTAGGGTTTTCCTTCTTTCCAGACAGAAGGTCGAACACGCCGAAAATTACTTTATCAGGAATGGCAAGGCGTCAACATTCATAGGACGCCTTGTACCCGGAATCAGACATCTTATATCAATCCCTGCAGGTCTGGCAAAAATGCGTCTCCGCGATTTCGTACTTTATACGTTTGCAGGTGCAGGAATCTGGAATGTAATTCTGGCAGTGATTGGATTTTATCTGTATGAAATCAGGGACAAGATATTCCCGTACATGGATGATGTATTATACGTGATTGGAGGCGGGTTTATCATTTATCTTATCATAAAAGGGATAATAAAGAAGAGAGCTAAAAATTAGGAATTA
>Ga0153915_10005280_pt1 | contig 11994 bp, 18 predicted proteins | sample Opewatmetagenome_2_FD_107003 | JGI IMG/M metagenome (GOLD analysis project Ga0153915, IMG submission 107003) | Freshwater wetland microbial communities from Ohio, USA - Open water 3 Core 3 Depth 3 metaG | ecosystem: Environmental > Aquatic > Freshwater > Wetlands | place: USA: Ohio, Lake Erie...
ACGCTGGCCGGGATCCGGCGCCAAGCGGAGGCCGCGTGACGCCGCGACGCCGCGTGGTGATCACCGGCGTGGGCGCCGTGACCCCGATCGGAACCGCGGTCGACGGGTTGTGGGATGGCCTCGTGGCGCGGCGCTCGGCCGTGCGCACGCTCAGCCGTTTCGACCCAGCTCCGTTCCGCAGCAAGATCGCCGCCGAGATTCCCGATTTCCGGCCGCAGGACTTTCTCGAGGCGAAGCGCGCCAAGCGTCTCGACCGATTCTCCCAGCTCGCCGTGACATGCGCTCGGCTGGCCTTGGCCGATGCCGCGCTCGAGCCGGCGCGGGAGGATTCCGACCGTGTCGGCGCCATGATGGGGTCGGCCTTGGGCGGCGTCGCGTTCGCCGAATCCCAGGTGGGGAACTACCTGCGGGAGGGGCCGCGCGGGCTCGACGCGTCACTCGCGCTGGCGGTGTTCCCCGGCGCCGCGAGCTGCAACATCGCCATCGAATTCGGATTTACCGGCCCCAATGCCACCAACGCGATGAGCTGCGCCTCGGGCACGATCGCCGTCGGCGAAGGGTTCCGCGCCGTGCGCGACGGCTACGCCGACGTCATGGTGGCGGGCGGCTCCGAAGCCCCGCTCGCGCCGCTCACCTTCGCGGCGTTCTCGAACATCCGGGCGATGAGCACCCGCAACGACGATCCCGGCACGGCGTCCCGTCCCTTCGATGCCGATCGCGACGGCTTCGTGATGGGCGAGGGAGCGGCGGTGGTCATCCTGGAGGAGCGCGGGCGGGCGCTGGCCCGCGGCGCCCCGGTGTACGGCGAGATCGTCGGGTACGGCTGCACCAACGACGCGCACCACATGACCGCGCCACGGCCCGACGGCCGCCAGGCCGCGCGCGCCATGCGGCTCGCCCTGTCCGACGGCGACGTGAGCGCCGGGGAGATCGAGTACGTCAACGCGCACGGCTCGTCCACCCCGCTCAATGATTCCACCGAGACGCTCGCGATCAAGCAGGTGTTCGGCGCGCACGCGTACCGCCTGGCCGTGAGCGGGACCAAGGGCTACTACGGGCACGCGCTCGGGGCGAGCGGCGCGATCGAAACCGCCATCTGCGCCCTCTCGCTCGCCCGCGGGTGGCTCCCGCCCACGCTCAATCTCTCCCAGCCCGACCCGGCCTGTGATCTCGACTGTCTGCCCCAGGACGGCCGGACCGCGCGACCCGGGGCCATCCTCACGAACTCGTTCGGCTTCGGCGGCATCAACGCGACGCTGGTGTTGCGGCGCGCCTGAGATCGCCCCTAGATTTGCCGCCGCCGCCGTATCCACCACTCAATGGAGGAGCCCTGGTGAACGCCTCGTTGCGGCCGCTGGTCGCGGAATTTCTCGGCACGGCCCTGTTCGTCTTCATCGGCGCCGGGAGCATCGTCACCAACGCCATGACGAATGGCGCCGTCACGCCCCTCGGCATCGCCCTGGCCCACGGGGTCGGGATGGCCATTCTGATCAGCGCCGTGATGGGCATCTCGGGCGGGCACCTGAACCCGGCCGTCAGCCTCGGGGTGTATGTGGCCGGCCGGATCGACGGCCGCACCCTGGGTCGCTACGTGCTGGCCCAGCTCGTCGGAGGGATCGCCGGCGCCGCCCTCTTGCGGGTGGTGTTCTCCGCCATCGCGGTGCGCGCGGTGACCGCCGGGGTGCCGCAGCTGTCGCTTTCTGTCGGCTTCGGGCAGGGGGTCGCCATCGAGGCGGTGTTCACGTTCTTCCTCGTGTCCGCCGTGTTCGGGACCGCCGTCTCGAGCGAGGCGCCCAAGATCGGCGGCTTCGGCATCGGCCTGGCGATCTTCGTGTCTGCCCTGGTCGTGGGCGGCCTCACCGGCGCGGCGCTCAACCCCGCACGGGCGTTGGGGCCCGCGCTCGTGGCCTGGTCGTGGCACTCGCAGGCGGTGTACTGGATCGGACCGTTGGCGGGAGGCGCGCTCGCCGGGTGGGTGTGGAAAGTACTCCTACTGCCGAAGGCGTAAATGCGAAAGGGGCTGGCGTAGGGAGGAGACGCCCGCTTCCTCCCTACGTTTCAGCCCCTTACGACTTTCGAGCCTCTCCGCCACAACACCACCGTGTAACCAAGCATGATCACCGCCGCGACGATGTACGCGGCGATCATGTAGCCGCCGGTCTGCGGAATCGCGTCAGGCGTCATGGGTATGCTCTCCGATGGCGTAGCGCTGGATCACGAACCCCACGTACAGCAGCGTGAACACGCCGAACGACAACAACAGCGTCTCGAGCATCGAACCGGGCAGGGACGGCTTGCTCGGTTTCAGGACGATCGGCATCGGGTGCAGGGTGCGGAACAGGTACACGCTGAGGTGGATGAACGGCAGCAGGACGAGCCCGCAGATCCCGACGACCGCCGCGTAGCGCGCCCGCAGGCCGGGGTCGGCCACGGCGCCGCGCAGCACCTGATAGCCGATGAACATGAAGAACATCATCAGCGTGAGCGTCAAGCGCGCGTCCCACGTCCACCACGTGCCCCAGATCGGCCGCGCCCACAGCGGGCCGGTGGTCAGCATCACGAGCGAGAATGCGGTCCCGACTTCGGCGGACGCCGAGGCGAAGCGGTCGTACCGCATGTCCTTGAGGAACAGGAAGAGGATACTGGCGAGTCCTACCATCCCCATCGCCAGCATCGCCGACCACGCCGACGGCACGTGCACGTAGTAGATCTTCTGCGCGAGCCCCTGCAGGCGCTCTTCGGGGGTGAACACCAGGGCCCGGACGTACACCCCGCCCAGCAGCAGCAACGCGATCCCGGTGATCAACCGTCCCCGCCGGAGTAGCGTCATTCCGTCACCGTCGCCGGAAAGAGGAGTGTTGCGAGTGTTACGAACGCGACATCGTAGGCTGCGAGCAACCTAAACCACCCCGCGACCTCACTCAAGGGACGGCCGGCGAAGAGCTTGGCCGTCACTTCCACCGCCGCGATGAGCGGCGGCAGCAGAAACGGCAGCAGCAGCACCGGCAGCATCAGCTCCGCGAACCGGGTGCGCACCACCATCGCGCTGAACAGCGTCCCCACGGCGATGAACCCCGTCGTCGCGAGGATCATGACGGTCACGAGGGGAGCCCACACCGTCCACACCGGCACATTGAAGAAGAGCGTGAACAGCAGCAGGCCCGTGACCTGGACGACGGCCACGAACGCGAGGTTCGCGACGAGCTTCCCCAGAAACAGGCTGGTCCGGCTGATCGGAGCGAGCAGCAGGCCATCGAGCGCCTGATTCTCGAGCTCCGCGTTGAACGCCCGGTTGAGGGTGAGCATGCCGGCGAAGCTGAACGTCACCCAGAGGATGCTCGGCGCGAGGTCGATCGTCGATACCGCGGTCGGATCGCGGCCATGCTCGAACACGACGAGCACGAGCGCGGTGAACACGAGGGCCGACGTGATCGCGGTCCGCGAGCGGAACTCCAGATGGAGATCCTTGCGCGCCACCAGCCAGGCGTGCCGCACGAGCTCACCCACTGCCCACCGCGTCCCGGTAGGCCGTGGCGAGGACCGCCGCGTCGCGTCCCGCGCGCGGGCCGAAGGTGACGAACCGGCCGGCGCGCATGAAGGCGATGTCGCTCGCGAGCTCCGTGCCCTCCTCGACGTTGTGTGTGACGAGGACCGTGGCGCGCCCCGCCGCGGCGAGCTCGCCCAGCAGCCGGCGCAGCTCCTCGGCGGCGACGCGGTCGAGGCCGGTGAACGGCTCATCGAGGAGCAGCACCGAGGGATCGTGGATCAGCGCCCGCGCGATGGCGGCGCGTTGCGCCTGCCCCCGGGACAGCGTCCGCACCTGCTGATGCGCCTGCCGCGCGAGACCGAGTCGCCCGATCAGCTCCTCCTGGCGCGCGCGCTGCGCCGGCTCCGGGACATCGTAGAGCGACGCCCAGAAGCGCAGGTTCTCGGCGATGGTGAGCGGTCCGTAGAGCTGCGACTGGTGGCCGATCCAGCCGATGGCGCGGCGTCCGCCGGCGAGCTCCACCGCGCCGTGCCGCGGGTGGATCAGCCCCGCCAGGACCTTGAGGAGTGTGGTCTTGCCGGCCCCGTTGGGGCCGAAAATGGCGAGGGTGTGACCGCGTTCCAGCGTGAAGGTGATGCCATCGAGGGCCCGCAAGGACCCGTAGGCGTGCGACAGGTCACGCGCCGACAGCATCGATTTGGGCGGCGAGCTCGTTCAGGTCGAAGGGCTTCACGAGGTAGGCACTGTGACCGAGATCGAGCACGTGCATCAACGGCTCCATGCTCACGTAGGCCGTCGTGACGACGACGGGAATCGTGGCGCGCTTCTGCCGGATGCGCTGCAGCAGCGCGATGCCGTCGGTGTCCGGGAGGCGCAGATCCAGCACCAGCACCTCGGGATTGAAACTCTCCAGCTGCTGCATCGCCTCGGCGCCGGTCCGCGCGAACGCCATGTCGTAGCGCGCCGTGAAGAACCGGGCGTACGAAGCCTGCAAGGCGGCTTCGTCCTCGATGAAGAGGACTTTACGCTTGGTACCCGCGGCGGCCATAACCTTCGCAATATACGCGTTGCATCAGTCGCGGCTACGCGGTACGGCCTCAGCCGTCCCCGCCCTCCAGCTCGAACAGGTCGTCCAGCTTCGTCAGCACCAGCAGGAACCGCAGCTCCTCGTTCGCCCCGCGCAGACAGACGGTCTGCCGCCGGTCGGCCGCCCGGCGCTGGATCAGCATCAGGGCGCCGAGCCCCGCACTGTCCACGGCCCGGGTCGCTGTGAGGTCGATCACCAGCCGCCCCGTGCCCTCGGGGAGCTCCTCCAGGGTCTGCGAGGCAGTGCGTCGGAAGCCGGTGCGCGTCTGGAGGCCCAGCGCTTCGGGCGCGGCGACCACCCGTTCCGTTGGTTGTGCGGACATCATGGCGTGGATACATCAGCCAGTCCAATGCCAGCCGGAGTGGTTCGGACAAGCGTCGCGACCGCAAGAGGTTGCGGTCGGGGGCCCGCGTGTACCCGCCGACCGGGATTCGCAGGACGCATGGCCCGGCGCATGCTGCAAAGCGCTTGACCGGCCGGACCGACCCGGCGATACCTTACCACTCCCCATCACCGCCACCGCGAGCCATGACCGATCGCATCGAGACGCTGCTCGACGAACAGCGCAGTTTCACGCCGCCGCCCGCGTTCCGCGCGCAGGCATACGTCCGTGATCAGGATGTCTACGAGCGCGCCCGAGCCGACCGGGAGGGCTATTGGGCTGATTGGGCGAAACAGCTCGAGTGGATCCGCCCCTGGGACCGGGTGCTCGAATGGAATCCGCCGCACGCGAAGTGGTTCGTGGGCGGCAAGCTCAACGCCTCGGTCAATTGCCTCGACCGCCACGTACGCGCCGGCCGCGGGGATCGCCCGGCGCTGATCTGGGAAGGCGAGCCGGGTGAGGTACGCCGTCTCACCTATAGCGACCTCCTGACGCAGGTGGAGCGGTTCGCCAACGTCTTGAAGGAGCTCGGCGTCACCCGCGGCGACCGCGTCGCGATCTACCTGCCGATGGTCCCGGAAGTGGCCGTCGCGATGCTGGCGTGCGCGCGCATCGGCGCCCCGCACACCGTGGTGTTCGGCGGGTTCTCGGCGGAATCGCTGCGCGACCGGATCAACGATGCCGCGGCCAAGGTGCTGGTCACCGCCGACGGCGGCTACCGGCGCGGCACGCTGGTGGCCCTGAAGCAGAACGCCGACGACGCCCTCACCGATACGCCCAGCATCCGCCACGTCGTCGTGCTGCGGCGCACCGGACAACCGGTGGCGATGCAGGCGGGCCGCGATCAGTGGTGGGACGACCTCATGGGACGGGCCGCTCCCCACTGCGCCCCGGAGGCGATGGATGCGGAGGATCCGCTCTACATCCTGTATACCTCGGGCACGACCGGGAAGCCGAAGGGCATTCTCCACACGACGGGCGGCTATCTGACGCACGTCTATGCCACGACGAAGTGGGTGTTCGACCTCAAGGACGGCGACGTCTTCTGGTGCACCGCCGATGTCGGGTGGGTGACCGGCCATTCCTACGTCGTGTACGGACCGCTCGCCCTCGGGGCGACCGAAGTCATGTACGAGGGAGCGCCGGACCACCCCGCGAAGGATCGCTTCTGGGACATCTGCGCGCGTCACGGGGTCACGGTGTTCTACACGGCGCCGACGGCGATCCGGGCGTTCATGAAGTGGGGCACGGCCCTGCCCGCGAAGCACAACTTGAAGAAGCTCCGCCTGCTCGGGACGGTGGGTGAGCCGATCAACCCCGAGGCGTGGGTCTGGTACCACGAGCACATCGGCGGCGGGCGCTGCCCCATCGTGGATACGTGGTGGCAGACCGAGACCGGGGGAATCATGATCACGCCGCTGCCCGGATGCACCACCTGCAAGCCGGGATCGGCGACCGTCGCCTTCCCCGGCATCGACGCGCAGCTGCTGGACGGCGAGGGCAAACCGGTGCCGGTGGGCGGCGGCTACCTCGCCATCACGAGTCCCTGGCCGGGAATGCTGCGGACGATTTGGGGAGACGACGAGCGGTACCGCCAGGTGTATTGGAGCCGCTGGCCCGGGACCTATTTCCCCGGCGACGGCGCGAAGCGGGACGAGCAGGGCTACTTCTGGATTCTCGGCCGGGTCGACGACGTGCTGAACGTCGCCGGACACCGCATCGGCACGATGGAGGTCGAAAGCGCCCTCGTGGATCATCCCGCCGTGGCGGAAGCCGCCGTCGTGGGGCGGGCCCACGAGCTGAAGGGACAGGCACTCGCGGCGTTCGTGACCCTCAAAGAGGGGCATCAGCCGACCGATGCGTTGCGCGACGAGCTGAAGGCGCATGTCGCCAAGAAGATCGGGGCGCTGGCCCGGCCCGACGACGTCCTGTTCAGCGCCGATCTCCCCAAGACGAGGAGCGGCAAAATCATGCGGCGCCTGCTGAAGGACATCGCGGAAGGGCGCACGCTCGGCGACACCACGACGCTGGCGGACCCGACGGTGGTGGCCCGGCTGAAGGATCAATACGAGGCGCAGGAGAGCTGATCGACAGACGGGGAGTGGGAGGTGGGGAGTGGGTTGCGACGACGCACCGGGAGATCCCGGCGCGACCCGTCAGGGACCACTCCCCACTCCCCGCTCCCGTTTCACCGCCGCCGGAATCGCCACCGCCGCGATCACCGTGATCACGACCGCGCTGCCCACGCACCAGCGGCAGATCGCGTGCAGCACGAACAGCTCGATGTAGGTGAGGTAGAGCGTGAAGAGCACCCCGCCGGCGGCGAGCGCCGCGATCACCGTGGTCGGCCAGCGACGATCGGCGAAGGCCGGTTGCAGGCCGGCCAGGGCGACGGCGAAAATCCCCGCGTAGCCGACCATCCCATAGAGCGCCACCGGAACGCCGAACAGCGTCCCGTAGCGGCTCGTCTGCACGTACTCGCAGCTGCCGGTGCCGCACTGCAGCCGGCCGATGATCCCGGTCTTGTACATCCACAGGTACAGGGCGATGCAAAACCCGACGAGCGCGAGCAGCGCGATCGCCTGGCGGTGGCGCACTAGCTGCGCGTCCGCAGGATGCTGTCGACCAGCGCCTGAAAGGCGTCGGAGGTCGCGCCGCGCGGGAAGTCGCGCAGGCGGCCGTTGACGAAGAACGTCGGTGTGCCGTTCACGCCTCGGGCGACGCCCTCCTGGTGGCTCGCCTCGAGGCGGCCGGCGTAGCGCTGCGCGTCCATGCAGGCGTCGTACTTGCCGACGTCCACGCCGACGCCGCGCGCCAGGTCGCGGAACAGGCCGCCGGGGTTCTTCGGGTTGCGGCCCCAATCCGACTGCCGCTGATACAGGGCGTCGGACATCTCCCAGAACTTTCCCTGCTCCCCCGCGCATTGCGAGGCCAGCGCCGAGAGGCGGGACCAGGCGAATCCGAGCGGAAAGTCCCGGAAGCGCCAGCGGACCCGACCCGCGTTGATCAGCTGATCCCGAATCGTGGGAAACTGGACGACCGCGAACTCGGCGCAGTGTGGGCACTGAAAGTCGGCGTATTCCACCACTTCCACCGGGGCGGAATCGCTTCCCAGGGTGAACCCGTGAAACGCGCTGTCCGCCGCCGTCACCGGCACCGGCGGGCTTTCGGTCGCCGCGAGCGGGGCCGACTCGGGTCGCGAGCCCTTCCAGATGAGGACGGCGGCCACCACCGCCACGAGACCCAGCAAAGCGTAAAACCGCTTCATCCGTCCGTATCCTTCCGCCAGGGTTCGTCGTCATCCGGCTCGTCGAAATGCAGGTCGTCGAGGCGCCGCTCGGCCTCGTCGACGATACGGCGACTTTCGGCGATTTCGGGGGTGTCGTAGGTCACGCGGACCTCGTAGTGGAACAGCTCGCTGCGGGCGTTGCCCAGCAATCGTTGCAACTCGGGAGCGGCGTCGAGCAGCCGGCCCTCCCGGTCGAGGTCCTGAATCCGCGACGCCAGCGCGCGCAGCAACGCCACGAGACGCTGGGCGCGGTCCGGGCCGTAGGTCTGGTCGTGCATGCTCACCCTTGGAGTATACCACCCCGGTTTGCCTGGAATGGAGGGCCCCATTAGATTGCGCCCCCGACAGCTGCCCAATCGAGAAAGGACGCCCCCGAATGGCGAAAAAACGTGAGCCTCGAAAGTTGGCGACCCCGACGGCCTTTGAGCAGGCCCGTGACGAGTTGTTCTCCCACATTCTTCGCTGCGGCGTCCTCGAAGCCACGCTCGAGCACCAGAAGGAATGGTTCGACGATACGATGCTGTATCTGGCGGACCGGTATGAAGACCTGGCGGAGCAGGACCTCGATCAGCTCCGCACACTGGGCGAACGGTACTGCCAGCCCGTGGTCGCCCGCCCGACTCCGGTCGGGGCCAGTACCTGATCCGAGCGGCCACGCGCATGTAAGCCGGGCGCCCAGAACGGGCGCCCGTGTCGTTCAAGACCACCAGGGCGGGAGGTGGCGCCAGCGATAGCCCGCCCGGATCCGGAGCCCGCCCCCGAACCCCAGCTCGCCGAACCACCCCCGCGGCCGCCCGGCCGCCGCCTCCACACCAACCAGCACCACGATCGCGCCGGCGCCCCGGTACGGGCGCGCGCCCACATAGGCGACGCCCACGCCGCCGTACGGCGAGAGGCCGCTGCGCGCCCCGGGCAGGACGAGAAACTGGGCCGTGGCCTCGAGCCGCAGCGCCGCATGTCCATCGGCCGATCCGACCGCCGCGAGAAGCGCCACGCGGCCTTCCCCGCCGGGACGCGTCGCGATGCCGAGGGCGGCCCCGGTGAACGCCCGACGGGCCCAGGTCGCGACCGGACCGACGTCGAGCTCCGTGGCCGACGGTTGCTGACCCGCCAGAGGACTGGTGAGCGCCGTCAGGAGGAGCGGCGCGAACACGCTACGTAATGGCAACGTCGTAGCTGACGCGGATGTCCGGCGCGAGGGAGGTCATCACCGAGCAGTACTTCTCGAGCGAGAGGTCCACGGCGCGTCGCACCTTCGTCTCGTCGGCTCCCGCTCCGCTCACCCGAACGAGGAAGTGGATCGCGGTGAAGCGCCGGGGGTGCTCTTCGCGCCGGGTACCGACGGCGTCCATCTCCAGTGAACGCAAGGTCACGCGCATCTTCTCCAGGATGCCGACGATATCGGACGCGGTGCAGGTCGCTCCCGCCACCAGCAGGAGCTCCACCGGGGAGGTCGCGATCTTGGTATCGCCGTCGACGACGATCGGCGGCTGACCGGCACCGCCCCCTTCGAACACGAGCTGGTCGCGCCACTTCACCGATACGCTGGCGGTCTTCGCCGTCACGCGCCCTCCCCAGGTGCAGTCGGGGGCCGTCCTTCGCCCCGGTGCGTCGCGGCCCGCCCATAATCCCAGATGGCATACACCGAGACCGCGGCGGTGGCCCACGCGAGAGGGCGGGTCAGGGGCGATGTGGCGATCAGGGCCACGAGCGTCAGCACCTGGCACACCGTGACCGCTTTGCCCCCTGCCCGGGCGGGCAGCGCGACCGGGCGACGCAGCACCAGCGTGCCGGTGAACCCCAGCGCCGCCACGATGTCCCGCGACAGCACGCCCACGACCTCCAGCGGATGGAGCAGCCCGTGACTCGCCAGCGTGACGAACGCGCTCGCCATGAAGACTTTGTCCGCCACGGGGTCGAGCCACGACCCCCAGCGGGATCCTCCCGTCCGCCGCGCGACGAGGCCGTCGGCGAGGTCCGTGGCGGCGGCAGTCGCCACGATCGCGAGCTGTTCCGCCGGGAGCGGTGCGAACGGGAACACCGCCGCGAGAGGAAAGCGCAGCAGCGTGAACAGATCCGCCGGACCCAGGAGCGGTTTCACTTGTGCCACCCTCGCTTGGCCGATACCTTCACCGCGTGGACCTGAATCTGTTGAAGCAGGCGGCGATCTTCCAGGATCTGGACGAAGGCGAGCTTGCGCGCGTCTCCGAGGTGTGTCGCGAGCAGAAGTTCACCGTCGGCCAGTACATCTTCAAGGAGGGGGAGCCAGGGAACCGCCTCTTCATCATCGCCGAAGGCGAGGTCCGCATTTCCCGCACCATCCCGGGCTCGGGCGAGGAAGCGCTCGCGATCCTGAAGCCCGGCGCGAATTTCGGCGAAATGGCGATCTTCGATCGCTCGGAGCGGTCCACCGACGCCATCGCCAACGTCGCCTGCACGCTGATCACGATCTCCCGCTCGGACTTCGAACTGCTGCTCGATTTCAACCGCGACATCGCCTACAAGGTGCTGTGGTCGGTGGTCCGCCTGCTCTCGTCCCGTCTTCGGGTCACGAACGACAATCTGCGCTCGTTCCTGGCCATGTCGATGTTCTGAGGTTCGCATCAGAACCGTCTTCGCGCTCGGCGCGGCGCTCGCGATCGCGTGCGGCAACAACGCGGGTCCTACGCCCAGCCTGTACCTGACGCCGGTCCTCGATTCCATCTTCGTCGGCGACACCCAGCCAGCCCCGATGGTCCATTACACGGACGCCAACGGGAACCCGCTGGATCCCGGCGCGGTGCGCTGGTCCTCGAGTGACGCCGCCCTGCTGAAGGTGGACAGCCTGACGGGGAGAGCGGTCGGGCTCCAGCCAGGACTCGCCCAGGTCGTGGTGCGCGTCCGCGGGTTCACGGCCTCCGCGCTGGTCGTCGTCTCGCGCCCCCTGTCGCTGACGCTGCTGCTCGATACCCTCTATCTCATGCCGGGCGACACGATCACCGCGCCGATCGCCGTGCTGCACCAGGCGCCCGGCACGCCCACGGTCTGGTTCCGTGCCGCTCCCAACGCCGTCTTCATCCTCGATTCGGCGTCCGGCCGCGACAGCGCGAAGGCGTCGGGCGGGCCGCTCCCCTTCGTCGCCTTCGCGGCGCTCGGCGCCGACACGGTAGCCGATACGGGCACCGTCGAGGTCGTGAGCCTGACCGACACGACCGGCGGAAAGGCGGCCTACACGTTGTTCGGCACGGTGGTCCGCAGCGCGAAGGCCTCCGCGCAGGCGATCACCTACCCGCGCGATGGCGACACGCTCACCTTCCGGCTGCGCGCCTTCATCGCGCAAGGCGGCACGACCGTGGAAGCCGTCCTCATCACGTTGCGGACCGCCGTCAGCGGCACCGGCAGCTTCGGGATCGATTCGATCTCGAGCCTGGAAGCGCTCGGGATCGGCAATCGCGACCCGTTCTGCCGGCCGCCCCGCAACTGGGGGACTTGGTCCACCATCGCGACGACGCCCCAGATCCAGGCCGTGTCGCGTCCCGGCGGCCAGATCACGATCACCCGGGTCGCCCCGGTACCCAACGGGCTGGCGATCGGCGGCCGCTTCGCGTTCAATGCCCAGCGCCTGGACCTGTTCGCCGACCCACTCGGGGTGCTTCCCGTCCGCGGGACATTCGTCGCCCCGCTCGTGGCGGCCGCCAGCCGGTGCGCCCGATGAGCTGCGAGCATCTGTTCGTCGATTTGAGCGGCGTCGCCCCCAGCCGCCTGACCGA